>Ga0079224_100000123_pt1 | contig 60373 bp, 52 predicted proteins | sample Stecom2015_FD_80414 | JGI IMG/M metagenome (GOLD analysis project Ga0079224, IMG submission 80414) | Agricultural soil microbial communities from Utah to study Nitrogen management - Steer compost 2015 | ecosystem: Environmental > Terrestrial > Soil > Agricultural land | place: USA: Utah... | reverse complement strand
TTTTTTCGACCAAATCCAAGATATCCGCCAAAATAAACCAATCTAACAGCCACGGTCCTTAAACAATACCGTTTTCAATGAAAATTAAAAAAGGCCGTCTCAATTAATATGAGACAGCCTCTTCCCATTTAAAACAATAAAACTACACAATTAAATCACTCGCTCGAGGTGGCCACCCGGCCTTAAAAATCGTATCGGTTCGCCGCGATCAACCGCTTGGCTATCCGTTGCCTGGCGTCCTTGATGTTAAAGGGTTCGGCTTTGGTAAACCGACGCAGGCCTACGAGCATCATTTTCAGCTCGTCGCCCTCAGCAAAGGAGTTCAACGCCTCCTTTCCTGCCAAATATACGTTATCTATCGTAGTCTGCAAATAGACGCGTGCGATGTCCAATTGGCCTTCTACGGCCTCGGCGCCCCGCTGGTGATAAAGCTTCTCCACCCGCAGCAATGCAGACTCAGCCACATAGACATAGCCTATGATATCGGCAATATTCATGAGTACTTCCTGTTCCTTTTGCAAAGACATCATCAATTTTTGCACCGCCGCGCCCGCCACCAAAAGCCCCGCCTTCTTCAAGTTAGCGACTATCTTCCTTTCGTATGCGAAAGGCGCGTCATCTGGCTCACCAAAATCCGGGATCGCCAAAAGCTCGGAGGCCACTGCCTGCGCGGGACCCATCAGGTCCAACTCGCCTTTGAGCGCGCGCTTGAGCAGCATGTCGACAATAAGCAGGCGGTTGACTTCGTTGGTACCTTCGAAAATACGGTTGATCCGCGAATCGCGATAGGCACGTTCCATGGGAGCGTCGGCCGAATAACCCATCCCGCCGTAGATTTGCACCCCTTCATCCACCACGTAATCCAGCATCTCCGAACCCCAAACCTTCAGTATCGCGCATTCGATCGCGAATTGTTCGGTCGACTTAAGCTTCGCTTGAGCGGTATCCATGCCCGATGCAACTAGTGCCTCGAAAGCGTCGTCGATGTTTTGGCCCGCCCGGTAGGTGGCGCTTTCGATGGCGAAATTACGCACAGCCATCTCTGCCAGTTTATGGCGGATTGCGCCGAATTTCGAGATGGTCAAGCCAAACTGGCTACGCTCGTTCGCATAGTTCACCGCTTGGTCAATCACCCGCCGCGAAGAGCCGACAGCCGACGAACAGAGCTTAATGCGTCCAATATTCAGGATGTTAACTGCGATTTTGAAGCCATTTTCGCGTTCTGACAACAAGTTACCGACGGGCACGGGGCAGTCGTTGAAAAACACCTGCCGGGTCGACGATCCCTTGATGCCCAGTTTGTGCTCCTCGGGATTCATGGTGATGCCGCCAAAGTCACGCTCCACGATAAACGCCGACAGGTTCTTGTCGTCGTCTATCTTCGCAAACACGATGAATATGTCGGCAAACCCACCATTGGTAATCCACATTTTCTGGCCGTTGAGGAGGTAGTGGGTGCCTTCGGCGTTGAGCTTGGCGCTCGTGCGTCCGGAATTGGCGTCCGAGCCGGCGTTCGGCTCGGTCAGGCAGTAAGCAGCCTTCCACTCGCCCGTGGCCAGCTTGGGTATGTACCTGTCTTTTTGGGCTTGATTGCCATAATAGAGAATGGGCAAAGTACCGATACCGGTGTGGGCAGACAAGGCCACGGCGAAGGAGTGCCCGGCACCCATCGCATCCGTCACGATCATGGACGTATTGAAGTTCTTGCCGAATCCGCCATATTCTTCCGGAATGGACACGCCCAGCAAGCCCAGCTCGCCAGCCTTGTCCAGCAGGGTCTCCATCAGCCTTTCTTCCTGGGCATCAATGCGATCCAAGTTAGGGAATACTTCCGTTTCCAGAAAATCCTCGCAGGTCTGCCGGATCATCTGCTGTTCCTCATCGAATTCCTCCGGAATGAATACCTCTTGGTAGTCGGTTTCTCGGATGACGAATTCGCCACCTTTAATAGGGTTTTTAATAGCCATAATCTTAACAATTGGATAGTTAGTATCTGCCGGCGGCCAAGCCGCCATGTCTTCCCGCCGCGGGGCGATGCGCTAGTATACCTCAAATATGCCGGCAGCGCCCTGCCCCGTGCCTACGCACATGGTCACCATACCGTATTTCCTGTTTCGGCGCTTGAGTTCATGGAAAATTTGGACGGATAGCTTCGCGCCCGTACAACCCAAGGGATGCCCCAGCGCGATGGCGCCACCGTTGACGTTTAATACGTCCGGGTTGATGTCCAATTCGCGAATAATGGCCAGCGACTGCGAGGCAAACGCTTCATTCAATTCGATCAGATCGATATCCTGGAGCTGCATGCCTGCGGCCTTCAAGGTTTTGGGGATGGCCTCAATCGGTCCGATGCCCATAATGCGTGGCGGCACGCCCGCTACACCGTAGCTCACGAGCCGTGCAATGGGCTCCACGCCCAATTCCTTAAGCTTTCGTTCGGACACTACTAACACGAAAGCGGCGCCGTCCGAAGTTTGAGACGAGTTTCCCGCCGTTACACTCCCGCCGGCGGCAAAAACAGGCTTTAACCGTGCCAAAGCTTCTAGGCTGCTGTCCGCGCGCGGCCCTTCGTCCGTATCCACGACATATTCGCGCGTTTTGATTTTCTTGCCGTTTTCTAGATAATTCTCTTTCACGGTGATGGGCACGACGCCATCCTTCAAGTTACCGTTTTGGATAGCGCGTATAGCTTTCTCGTGCGAGCTTAACGCGAATGCGTCCTGATCGTCGCGACTAACCTTGTATTCCTTGGCCACGGCTTCGGCCGTCAGCCCCATTCCCCAATACCAATCGGGATGCTTTTTGGCCACATCGGGATTGGGAACCAATTTCCAGCCGCCAAAAGGCATGCCCGACATCACTTCCACTCCGCCTGCCACGACGGCGTCCGCCATTCCTGCCTTGATTTTGGCTACGGCCATCGCTATGGTTTCGAGGCCCGAGGCGCAGTACCGGTTCACCGTCACGCCCGGCACCTTGTCCGTGTCAAGGCCCATGAGCGAGATCATCCGGCCGATATTCAGCCCTTGCTCGGCTTCTGGCGTCGCATTGCCCACGATAACGTCGTCGATCTGCTCGTTGTCCAGATTAGGTACCGACGCCACGAGATGCCGCACTACCTCTGCGGCCAAGTCATCCGCCCTTGTGAAACGGAATACGCCCCGGGGAGCCTTGCCCACCGCCGTGCGGTATCCTGCTATAATGTACGCTTCCATGTTTTTAGTTTTGATGTGAGATACGGGACGTGAGATGTGAGGTCGTGACAGACAGCAGCCGGGCCGACTTGCCGCCCGTCGACACGATTGACCCCTCCTGACCTTTATACGCGCGAGTAGCCAAAATCAGTGGCTTTGTTCCCTATCTTGATTTCTTTTAATTTATCCATAACAAACATTATTCGCTTCAAGATGCTTCGTGCCTAACCGCAAATACACTTCTCCGGCATCTCATTTTTCCAATCTACCTGGCTAATTCCGTAATGGCTTGCCTTTGGTGAGCATGTGCTGGATGCGTTCCAACGTTTTGCGCTCGCCGCATAGCGACAGAAATGCTTCGCGTTCTAAATCCAGCAAATACTGTTCGGACACCTGCGTGGGTGCCGAAAGATCACCGCCGCACATGACCCAACCGAGTTTTTCCGATATTTTCTGGTCGTGCTCGGAGATGTAATTACCCGCTTTCATCGAGTTGGCGCCGGCATAGACGATGCCCAATCCTTGTTTGCCTAGTACGGTAATGTCCGTGCGCGGAACGGGCTGCCTATACCCGGCCTCCCCCAGCTCGATCGCCTTCGCTTTCGCATCTGCCAATAGACGGCTCCGATTCATCGTGATACCGTATTTTCCTGCCTGCAGGTAACCCAGCTCGAATGCCTCCACGGCCGACGTGGACACCTTGGCTTGTCCGATTGTCAAAAAGCGCTCCCTCAACACGTTTTGGGTGATTTGCCCGTCCTTAAACTCGTCGGAGGCGCGTAACGCAAACTCCTTGGAGCCGCCCCCGCCCGGGATAACGCCTACGCCAAATTCGACCAGCCCCATGTAGGTTTCGGCGTGCAGCTGCACGAAGTCTGCATGCATGGAAAACTCACACCCGCCCCCCAACGCTAGATTAAACGGCGCGGCAACGACCGGAATCGACGAATAACGCAGGCGCATGGCCGTGTTTTGGAAGGTTTTGACCGCCATATTCAACTCATCAAAATCCTGCTCGACAGCCATCATGAAGATCATGCCGATATTGGCGCCTGCCGAAAAGTTGGCCCCGTCGTTGCCGATCACCAGGCCCCGGTAGTCCTTTTCGGCCAGATCAATCGCCTTGTGGATGCCTTGGATAACATCTCCCCCGATCGTATTCATTTTCGTATGGAACTCGCAGTTGAGGATTCCGTCGCCGAGGTCGGTGACGGTAACCCCGCTGTTCTTCCAGACGGTGTGTTGCTTACGGATGTTGTCCAAGATGATGAAGCTTTCGATGCCCGGGATAGGCTTGTACGATTTGCTGGGGATGTCATAATACTGCCGGACCCCGTGCTCCACTTTATAGAACGACTCATGGCCGGCGTCCAGCATCTCCTGCACCCAAGGCGCCACCTCACCGCTGTGGCCGGGCAGCCGTTTCTCCTCGGCCTTTATTTTGGCAAGGGTCTCCCGTACGCCCAAGGCGTCCCACACTTCGAAAGGTCCCAGTTCCCAACCGAAACCGGCCCGCATGGCATCGTCAATACGGAAAAACTCGTCGGTGATCGCCGGCACGCGGCGCGACACGTATTCAAACAGCGGATAGTGCATAGCGCGGAATAACGCGCCCGCCTTGTCCGTGCCTTGCTCATATATCTTCATCCGCTTACGGATGTCGTCTACGGGCTTGGTCGCCTCGAGCGTAGCCGATTTTACTTTTTCCTGCTTGCGGTATTCCAGGGTTTTGAGGTCCAGCGCTAAAATCTCACTTTCTCCTTTGTCGTTCTTTATTTTTTTGTAAAAACCCTGCCGGCTTTTTTCGCCCAGCCACTTTTTATCCACCATCTGTTGGATATACCCCGGGAGGGCAAACACGTCTTTTGCCTCGTCGTCCTGGGCATTTTCGGCAAGGCCCTCGGCTACATTAACCAAGGTATCGAGCCCCACCACGTCGGCCGTGCGGAACGTCGCCGACTTGGGGTGGCCCATCGCCGGACCGGTATACTTATCCACCTCCTCCACCGTCAACCCGAGCTGCTCCACCAGATGCGTAAGCGCCAACATGGAGTAAACCCCGATGCGGTTGCCAATAAAGGCGGGGGTGTCCTTACAAAGCACGGTGGTTTTGCCGAGAAACTTATCCCCGTAATGCATGAGGAAATCGACAATCTCAGGTTTTGTATCCGTAGTAGGAATAATTTCGAGCAAGCGCAAGTAGCGGGGCGGATTAAAAAAGTGCGTACCGCAAAAGTGCGCTTTGAAATCGTCGCTGCGCCCATCAGCCATCAGGTGGATGGGAATCCCCGACGTGTTGGACGTCACCAGGGTGCCGGGCGTACGGTGTTCCTCCACATGGCCGAATACCTGCTTCTTGATATCAAGACGCTCCACCACCACCTCGATTATCCAATCCACGCCGGCTATATCGGCCATGTTGTCCTCAAAATTTCCCGTCTTAATTAGCCGCAGGTTATGCTTACTGAAAATCGGGGACGGGTTGGTCTTTACCGCCGTATCCAGGGATTGGTTGACAATGCGGTTGCGTACGGCAGGGCTCGACAAGGTAAGGCCTTTCGCCTCTTCTGCCGGCAACAACTCGTGGGGCACGATGTCCAACAGCAACACCTGAACGCCAATATTGGCAAAGTGGCAGGCAATGCGTGAACCCATCACGCCCGAACCGAGTACCGCTATTTTTTGAATACGTCTGTGTATCATAATTTATGGTGTTAGCGTGGCCGTGCCGTGTCAATCGGAAATCGGCGCGTGCCACGGTATGTTATGGACTGTATTTTGTAGCCAGTTCGCCTACCCGCTGCAGGGTCTTGATAAACGCTTGACGCTCCCCATCCGAAAGGTGCTCTTCCAAGTAAGCGTTGAATTTCCGGACGACGTCCTTCGCAATCTGGCGCTTTTCCTCTCCCAATGGCGTCAGGAATACATTGACCGAACGTTTGTCAGCCCGATTCGTTTCCCGATATATCAGCCCGAGACGCTCCAAATTGTTTAGGATGCGGGACAGGCTGGTCGTCTTTACCCCCAGTAAATTGGCAAGCTGCGAAACCGGCGTGCCTTCCCGATGGATATTGATCAATACGTGACCCGTGGCCTGCGTGATGCCGTATTGCGACCCAATCTGGTTGTATTTGTTAGCCGCCGATTGCCACGCCGCCTTCAGGTAATAGTCTATCGTATTGGCGTTACTTATCATAACTAGGTGCAAAATACTATGCTTGCATAGCAAATCTAAGGGGAATATTTCATTGAAGCAAATTTTTCACCGGCTTTTTGCGCGGCTAAGGGCAAAGCGGTCGCATCTAGCGCCCGGGCCCCCATGCTGGCTGATGCGTGCGGGTGCTGGCTTAGCGGTGTTCCGGTTTTTCCTTATCTTCATGCCGAAAACCAAAAGCGATGCCAAGCATACCCCCTTTACACATCTTGAGGGCTTCCGCAGGGTCCGGCAAGACCTTTGCGCTAACCGTGCACTTTATCGGCTTGCTGCTGCGGCACGAATACAGCTATCGAGAGATCCTGGCGCTCACCTTTACCAACAAGGCCACCGCAGAAATGAAATCCCGCATCATGGACGTGTTGGAAGGTTTAGCCAAAGGTTCGGACAGCCGCTCCATCCGCGACTACCGCTCGCAGCTGCTGGAACGCTTTCCCGGGTGGGGCCCTTCGGAAATACAACAGCGTGCTGACCGGTCCTATCGCCGGATCCTACACGACTATTCCCACTTCTCGGTAAGTACCATCGACGGTTTTTCGCAAAAGGTGATTCGAGGCTTTGCCTACGAGCTGGAATTGGACGGACTATACGGCATCGAACTGAACACTGCCAAGGTGCAGCGCGACCTGATCAGCCGCCTATACCTCCGGCTCAACGAAGATCCCAAGCTGTTCGAATGGGTGATGTACCGCATCAAACACAACATCGCCCAGGACAAACCCTGGAACATCGATCGCGAATTGCACAAGCTTTCGCGAATCATTTTCTCGGAGGACTTCCAGGCGTTCGACCAGCAGTTGGCGGAGGTAGACACCCAGACGCTTTTCAGCGAGCTGGCGACATATAACGAATCAGAAATCGCCCATTTTGAATCCCAATTTGTGGCCTATATCGACCGGATTACGGCAACCTTTGCGGCCTCCGGCGTGACCATCGATGACCTAAAAGGCAAATCCAAAAGCTTTTTGCCTAAATTTGCCCAGCATCGCGAAGCCTTTAAAGCAACAAAAGATTTGGAGATCGTAAGGTCCAATGTGGCTAAGCTTGCGGGGGATATCGACGGCTACCAAACGGAGAGCAAACGCCGGGACAGCGTCGTGCAGCTATACCAGGCCCTCAACCCGACCATGGAAGCCTTTCGCCAGTTTCTGGACGAAAGCCTTCCGCATTATTATCTCGTCAAGGCCGTAGAAAGCAACATCTATTATCTACGCCTCATGAAACAGATGAGCGTCGAGCTGGCGGGCTGGCGCGCGGACAACAACGCACAACTGATTTCTGACGCCCAACTACTCTTGCAGCGGATCGGCCTGTCCGACCAGGGCGACCCCACATTCATTTGGGAAAAAATTGGCAACCGCTATCGGTACTTCCTATTCGACGAATTCCAGGACACCTCAGGAAACCAATGGCGAAATTTATTTCCTTTGCTGGCTAACGCGCTATCGCAGTCCACCGGCCAATTCCACGAGCACCTAATTGTGGGCGACATCAAGCAGAGCATCTACCGTTGGCGCAATGGGGACTGGCGGATTCTGCTGGACGGGATACACGCCGACGTACGCCGCGTATTCCACCTGCCGGACGCCACGTCATGGATTTTTGACGACAGCCTGCCGACCAACTACCGCAGCCAAAAGCATATCGTCGAGTTCAACAACTTCGTGGCCACTGCGCTACCCGGACGGCTGCAATCGCTCGTCAACCAACGAGTAGCCAAAGAGCTAAGCGAAGAACACTATGCCGATTTCTGGGCAGGTAATGGCCTGGACACGGCGATTACGAGAGCCTACGCAGACGCCCGGCAAGCGGTGGCGCCGCACCTGATCGGCACTGAAGGCGGAAGTATCCACGTCGAATACTTTTCAGCAAAACGTCAAGAAGCCGGTCGCGAGTACCGCATGACCACCGGCGAAATTCGACAATTAGCTTCCGAAAAGTGCTATGAAAAGGTTGCCAGCTGGATACGGGACGGCACCTACCAGCCACGCGACATCGGCATCCTAGTGCGCACCAATGACGAAGCCCGGCTATTAATCGACTTTTTCCAATTCCGCATGCGCGAAGGGGAGGCCAGCTTCTCCATCATTTCTGGCGATGCACTGCTGCTAGCCAATCAATTGGCCATCAAAACCCTGGTCGACACCCTGCGGTTTATGCAACATGAGGACACCCAGCACGCCTGCTACCTGGCAAACATGGCGTTTTACTACGCACAGACCAAAGGCGAAGTGATTCCGCCCGACCGATGGATGGAAATTTGCCATGCCGATATCAGCCTTTTGGATGAGGTATTGCCCGCGACGCTCATCCAACACTGGACCGGCCTCAAACAGCTGCCCTTAGTAGAACTGGTCGAACAATTAATCGGACATTACCGTTTTGGCGAACATGCGGAGAACCTCCCCGCCCTATTGGCCTTCCGCGATATGGTAGGCCGTTTTACGGCGACGGGCGACACGGGGCTACCCGGCTTCCTTACCTATTGGGAAGAAGAGTGCGAGCATGCCACGATCCCCGCATCCGGGAAAACCAATGCGGTCGAAGTGATAACCTTGCACAAGTCGAAAGGATTGGAATACCCTGCCGTGGCCATACCGTTCTGCAACTGGGCCTTGGACGGCAAATCAGACACCCAGGTGTGGTTTGACATGGCCGACACACCCTATGCGCATCTCAAAACCATCCCGATTCGCTACGGCACAACGGCCGCCCAGTCAAGCATCGCCCCGCAGTATTACGAAGAAATGCTCTATAACTATATGGACGCGCTGAACTATCTCTATGTGGCGACGACTCGTGCTGGTGAGCAGCTGTATATTCTTGCACCGCATAATACCCCTAACAAAAACGGCGAGCAAGCGTGCCGCACCATAGGCGACGCTCTCCAGCTCGTCCTTGCGCAGCACCCTTGGGCAGTTGTCGAAGAGGACAGCATGCGCATTATGCACCAGGGCCAGCACACCGACAAGAAAGACCCCGTACAACCCGTGGGGACATTGATGCTCCAAGAATACCGTAGCTCATCACTGCTTTCCGACAAGCTAGAGCAAGTAGAAACGCGATCGGCGGAACGCATTGAATTGATGGAGCAGTCGGCGGCGTTTAGCAATACCCTACACGAACTGATGTCGCTAATTGAAAAAGAGCCGGAAATCGAGCAGTGGGTAGACCGTTATGTCGCCGACGGCCGCGTTCGCCTTGCGGATCGGCCCCGCATTTTGGAGTATATCCACGCCGCCTGGCAGCACCCCGTACTTGGCGCGCTCCTCCGCGGCAACTACCGGCACATCAACGAGCGTTCCGTCATCAATCGGCGCGGGGAAACGGCCCGTCCCGACAAGGTATTATCCAACGACGCGGAAACGTTCGTCATTGACTTCAAATCCACTCAACGGATTGCATCCGCCCAACACCTGCGCCAGGTCCGTGAATACCAAGACTATCTTTTGGATTGGGGATATCCGATGGTCCGTGGCTATCTGTATTATTTTATGCACGACCAGCTTGTAGAAGCTTAAAAAAACACCGCTATGTCCGCTTTCTTGGCTCAAGTAGCCCACGATATCGTGAATCGATTCGGCCATGAACTCCATGACATCGCCATCGTATTCAACAACCAGCGCCCGATCACCTATTTGAAGAAGCACCTCGCCGACCAAATCGGGCGGGCGTTTTGGAGTCCTGCGTTTTTCACTATCCAAGACTTGCTCCGCACTGCCCACAGCCGGCAGGAAATCAATACCACCGCGCAGTTGTTCGTTCTGTACGAGGCGTATTGCGATGTCATGGGCAGGAAAGGCCAAACGCCGCAACCCATTGATTCGTTCTATCCCGTGGCCGAAGTTATCTTGGGTGACTTTGCGCAGATCGACTATGAAATGGTCAACGCAGGCGACGTTTTCCAACAGCTCCACGACATGAGCTTATTGAACCAGCAGTTTGACTACCTGACCGACGAACAGAAAGAGTTTCTGCAACGCTTTTGGTCCACGTTTTCAGCAGACCAATATACAGCCATGCAGGCTCGGTTCCTCGAGCTTTGGGGGCTGCTCCCCGAGCTCTATGCACGCTTCAAGACCTTACTACGCGTCCGCAACCAGCACACGATGGCAGGGATCTACCGAGACCTGGCCGAACGTTCTGCCGAAACCACCGACCTAGCAGAGTCCTATCGCCAAATCCTGTTCGTAGGCTTCAACGCACTGAACCGATGCGAACAAACCATATTCCAGCGCCTGCAGGAACAGGGCAAAGCCTTGTTTTACTTCGACGCAGACACGCATTATGTCAACGACCCGCTTCACGAAGCGGGGCTGTTCATCCGGAAAAACACCGAGCAACATCAATTGGCGAACGCCTTAGGGGAATTCCCCGACAGCCTTCGCCAGGCGACGACGCCCATCAGCCTGCTAGCCGCCCCAGGCCATGCCGTACAGGCGAAGTCGGTTTCTTTACTATTGGAACAGCCCGCCGATCCCGAACAAAGTACGGCCGTGATCCTTGCGGACGAGAGCCTGCTCGTGCCTATGCTGCAAAGCCTGCCGGCCGACGAAAAAGTCAATATCACGATGGGCTTCCCCATTACCCAGTCGACCTTGTATAGCTTGCTGGACCTGTATCTGGAATACCATGCGGCTGAAGAGAGCGCCAAACCCGAAACTTCTGCCCACGCTACCGTACCCTACGGGCTGCTATACGCTTACGTGACGCATCCGCTCAGCGGCGCTCCCGCGTCGGCTCGCCAGCAATTGGCTAAAGCCCTCCAGGACACGGGCAACCCAGAGGCCGTACCGGACTCGGCGATGCTGGCGGCAACGGTTTATCCCGCCTTTTTTGAGCGCATTCCGCACCGCGACGCTTTATTCGATCGGCTCATCGCCTTGCTGACCGCGGTGTTCCGTCGCGAACAGGGCGAAAACAAGTTACGGGTCATCGAGCAGCACCTCATCCAAAACGCCATCCAACAGCTCAACCAACTGCAACTGGGGATGGCCCAAGCCGTAGGCGACCCGTCCATCACATTGACGGCAAGGCTAGCCAGACGCGTACTCCGCACCGTTTCCGCTGCCATCGTAGGCGACCCGCTCGACGGCGTGCAGGTGATGGGCCTGCTCGAAAGTCGGAACCTGAACTTTGACCGGATTTATTTGGTCGGCGCCAACGAGGGCGTTCTGCCCGCCGTAAGCGCCTCCCCGTCGTTCATTCCTTACCACGTGCGCAAGGCGTACGGCATGCCGGTCCGCGAAAACCAGGATGCTCTCTCCGCCTATTTATTTTACCGCTTGCTGCACCACTGCGAGGAGTGCACCATTCTGTTCAATGCGCTCGTGGACAATAGCAATAGTGGAGAACCGAGCCGCTTTGTTAAACAGATCCAGTACGAAACCCAACTTCCCATCACCGAGATAGAGGTGACCTGGCCACGCCAACAAAACTCGAGCTCGCCCACACCGCCCGAGCTCAACATACCCAAGGACGGTACCGTATGGAAACTCCTCGAACAGTATCTCGTAGGTTCGGACGGCAAGACCGATCGCACGATGTCCGCCTCCGCCTTCACGCTCTTCCTCAATTCGCCCTTAGAGTTTTTCTTCCGCTATGTAGCACGGATCAAGGAACCGCCGACCATCAGTGAAGGCATCGAAGCCAATAAACTGGGTCAGGTCATTCACGACGTGATGGAGTACTTCTACCGCGACTGGCACGACCGAGGCATAATGATCAGTGCAGAGGATATCGCCCAACGAAAACCCCTCTTGCCCCAGCTATGCCAAGCGGCATTGCACCGGGTATATCACCTCCCCACTCCAGCCACCAAGCCCTACACCAGCCACCAACGCATTTTATTGGAACTGGCCCAAACGTATTGCGGTATTTTCATCGACTACGACCAAACCGTGGCTCCGTTCGAAATCCTCGAAATGGAAAACGAGACCGACTATTTTTATGATTTCCCGATTATCGCCAACGGCGAAAGGAGGCTGGTGCGCCTACGTGGAATTATCGACCGGGTCGACCGTAATCCAGCGGGCTTGGTCCGAATAGTCGACTACAAAACCGGGCGCGACGACCCTGAATTCCGGGCGGTCATGAACGACGAAAAGGAACCGGAGTTTGAATTCTTCCGTAAGAACTGGCAGGACAGCAACAAAGCCTTGTTGCAGACACTATTCTACACACTGATCTACGAACAGGTAGCGCAGACACACGCCGTGCAGCCCAATCTGTACGCGATCCAGCATCTGCGGAATACGGGGTCTCTCTTTCGGTTCAAAGTGCCTTATCAAGGCGTATACGAATTGAAGGATGGATATCTAGCGCGGGCCAAAGAACAGTTCGCTCGCTTCCTACAGGAGCGCCTGGAGGCGCTTTTCGATCCCGAACGCCCGTTCGCACACAACCCGGATGCCACCGTGTATGACAGCAGCCCCTACTATCCATTCCTAACGAGCGCGCTCAATTTCGCGCTGGATGACGATGGGCAGTCCGCTGAGGGCTGATGCTTACTCCCGCAGGATGATGTTATCGTCCTTAAAACTGTTGCGGTTATAACGGCCCGGTGCGGCATGGTCTCCCTCTTCGAAAACGATATTGACCTCCGTGATACCGGGAATTTCAGTATACGCATACGTGACCTCCACCAGGTAGGTCTTCGCGCCCGAGCTACCCATTTGCTGGGTGAGGTAAGTGGGGTCGGAAATTTCGAGGTGTAGGGTATGGCCTTCTTGGCGCGATACCGTTAACGGCACCTCAGGGTAATGCATCCGAAAGAGGGTCGTCAGGCTATCTACCTCCAGTGCTGCCGGGTCAAACGTCGCGTCTCGCTGGATTTCCAACCGCTCTACCTGTTCGTCAAAATAGACGAAATACGGCAGGGCCGGAAGCCCTTCTACCGTTTCGGCGGGTATTTCCGCTTGCGGAGCGTCCACAGGATCCGCTTCGGGCGGTGCGCTCCTACGCTCGTTTTGACAGGAGGCCACCAGCATGAGACCGGTTATGCCCAGATATATACAATGCTTTTTCATAACGTGCAGTTAAGGTGTCGTGACCGCCACCGGCAGTACTTTTCCGTTGTAAAACTTGTGTCCCTTCACGGCAAAATCAGCGATGTACTGGCCCATCTCGAATGCCAAGACCGGAGACTCGTACCCGGGAAACGCACTTTCGAGCATTTCGGTTTGCGCCGAACCCAAGGCTAAACAGTTGACGCTGATCTTTCTATCTTGCAATTCTGTTGCCAAACACTCCGTAAGCACGTGCAAACTCGCTTTACTCGCCGAATAAGCGGCCAAGCCGGGAAACTTCACGCTACCTTGGACGCCGCCCATGCTGCCGATGTTCACGATATGGCTTCCGGCGGCCATGCTCGGCAACATGTGCTGGATCATACGCACATGTCCCAAGAGATTAGCCTGCAAAAGGCTGACAAAATCATCCTCCGTGGTCTCCTCGAATGGCTTGTTGACCAGTTCGCCGGCGTTATTGATCAGGACATCTACGTTTCCGAGCCGCTCTTTGACAAACGGAACCAATGCATTCGCGTAATCGTCGTGGACAATGTCAAACTGTACCGGAAACAACGTGCATTCCGGGTTGAGCTGCATCGCGATTTCATGTAGCCGCCTCAGCTTGTCTGCCGAGCGGGCCAATGCAATCACCTTATTATTGCTGTCGTTAATCAACTCCAACGCGGCTTCGAAACCTACGCCGCTGCTCGCTCCGGTAATGATAATATTCGCCATAATTAAGATTATTTTTCATTATCTAATTTCACCTCGTTATCCGCCTCCGCCATTTCGTTTTGCACCTCATCGGCCGTTGGCAGGCGCTCCTCGCCCAAGCTTCGCGGCCAAAAGATAAAATAAGCGCCAAACGCCGCCATAAGTGCCGAGGTGACGTAAAAAAGCAGGCTAAAAATAACCGCCAAATGCGTATCCATATTGAACAGTTGTGCCCCATAGACATTCACCATCTCCCGTGCTCCTAGCCCGCCGACCGTAAAAGGAACCACCGCCACTAGCGAGGAAATCAGGAACATAAACAGATAGGGGGCAAATTTGCCCTCGTACCCCAGCGCATAAAGCAGCAAGATGGCGCAGACCACCTGCATGGATTGCACGCCGAGCGCCTTGATATGCGCCATGAAAAACCGGCCGATAAAATCTCGAAAATACTGCCGCATCACAAAATAATAGGCGATTGTACCCAGAGTCACGACAATTATCGGCAATTCGCGCGGAATGCTCAACTGGGGGATAAAGACCGCCAGCAGGGCAATGATTAGTGACAGGGCCCATAAGCCGCTAAGCCGGTCGAAGAAGACGGCGGCTAGTAGCTTGCGTCCACGCGCATCGAACCGTTTGCGCAGAAAATAAATCTTGTAGCCATCGCCACCCACACCGCCAGGCAGGAAAATATTGTAAAACAAACCCAGTAAGTACAGTTTGAAATTATAGGATTCGCTGAGCGACAGCCCAATGCTGCGAAAATATTCGTTAAGCCTGGACGAACCGATGGCTATGGAAACGGCGTAAGCCAGGAACGCCAAAAAGAGATAGAGGGGATTGGATGTAAAAAATGCTTCTTGGACGTCTTTCACGTCAACCTTGCTAAATACCCAATACAAGGCGAACGCGGTCACCGCAAATTTCAGGAAGTTTTTGGTGAAGCGCCACCACCGTTTATTGTTCCCCATGACTTACACAAGAGTTGCCAAGTCCCAAAGGTAGGAAAAAGCAGAGTGACATCCCTACGGACTTCCGAACGCCGCAAACCTGACCGGAGTCGGCACTCACCCATGAAAAAAAGCAGGAAAATGACGAGGTCCTTTTCCTGCTTTTGCATATGGTTCGCGTTCCTTATTCTTCGGTCAGGTCAAATGTTTCCATGAATTTGGTCGTGAAATTGCCCGCCCGGAAATTCGGGTCGCGCATCAGCCGAAGGTGCAAGGGGATGGTCGTCTTCACCCCTTCGATTACAAACTCGCTCAGGGCACGTTCCATGGTAGAGATCGCCTCCTCGCGCGTTTGCGCCACGCAGATCAGCTTGGCGATCATGGAATCGTAATGCGCGGGAATAACGTATCCGGAATAGGCATGCGTATCCACCCGCACCCCGTGCCCACCCGGCGAATGGAAATTGGTAATCTTTCCGGGCGAAGGTCGGAACTTGTTAAAAGGATCCTCGGCGTTAATGCGGCATTCGATGGCGTGCATTTTCGGCTCGTAGTTCTTTCCGGAAATCGGAATCCCCGCCGCCACCTTAATCTGTTCTTTGATTAAATCAAAGCTGATCACCTCCTCGGTGACGGGATGCTCCACCTGTATCCGGGTATTCATTTCCATGAAATAAAAGTTGCGGTGCTTATCAACAAGAAACTCGATGGTGCCCGCGCCTTCGTATTTCACCGCTTGCGCGCCTTTTATGGCCGCTTCTCCCATGGCTCGACGAAGCTCAGGGGTGATAAACGGCGATGGTGCCTCCTCCACTAATTTCTGGTGGCGGCGTTGGATCGAACAGTCGCGCTCCGAGAGGTGGCATACCGTGCCAAACTGGTCCCCTACCACCTGGATTTCGATATGGCGTGGGTCCTCTACGAATTTCTCCAGATAGATGCCATCGTTGCCAAATGCCGCACCGGCTTCCTGGCGGGCGGAATCCCAAGCGGGCTCAAACTCTTCGTCATTCCAGACGATTCGCATCCCGCGCCCGCCTCCGCCGGCTGTGGCCTTGAGGATGACCGGATAGCCGATCTCGTTGGCTACGCGGAGGCCTTCTTTCACGTCGTCCAACAACCCGTCCGAACCGGGGATGGTCGGCACGCCCGCTTGCTTCATGGTTTCCTTGGCCGAAGCTTTGTCGCCCATGGCCTCGATTTGCTCGGCCGTAGCGCCAATAAACTTGATGCCATACTGTGCGCAGATCGAAGAAAAACGGGCGTTTTCAGACAAGAATCCGTAACCCGGATGTATCGCGTCGGCATTTGTCAACTCCGCCGCGGATATGATGTTAGGAATATTCAGGTATGAATCTTTACTAGCCGGAGGGCCTATGCATACGGCTTCGTCCGCAAATCGGACGTGCAGGCTGTCTCGGTCCGCTGTCGAGTAGACTGCCACGCTCTTGATACCCATCTCCCGGCAAGTCCGGATGATCCGCAAGGCTATCTCCCCCCGATTGGCGATAAGGATTTTTTTAAACATAAGTCGATTTTATTCCTGGTCGGCCCATGGCCGTCGGGATTTCTCGTTAGTGTTGATTCGTGTGTTCGGCGGCCTTACTTCGGCTCCACCAAGAATAACGGCTGGTCGTACTCCACCGGTTGGGCGTCGTCCACCAGCACTTTGACGATCTTGCCCGAAACTTCAGACTCAATCTCGTTAAACAGCTTCATGGCTTCAATGATACAGACGACCTTGCCGCTGCCAATCTCGTCACCGACGTTCACAAAGGCGGGCTTGTCCGGACCTGGCGAGCGGTAGAACGTCCCGATCATCGGCGACTTAATCGTCAGGTAGTTGGAAGTATCCTCCGCAGGCGCCTTTTCGGGCGCCGCCTGAGGCTGGGACGCAGGAGCCGCCTGAGCCGCTACCGCCGGCGCAGGTGTTGCTACCGGAACGCTCGCTGTCACATACGTAGGTTCCTGGTTTGTCTTTATCGTAATTTTGAAATCCTTCTCTTCGATTGCAACCTCGTTGACACCCGATTTGGCTACAAACTTGATAAGATCCTGGATTTGCTTAATGTCCATACTCATAGTTTATCCGGTTTAATTATCTAAAAACCAAAAATATAATTAATACACTATTTAACAAGCCCAAGCGCGGATCACTGAGCGTCATACGCCCAGCGCAGGTATACCGATCCCCAGGTAAACCCACCCCCAAAGGCGGCCAGGATCAGCACATCCCCTTTCTTCAGCTGCGATTCCCACTCCCAGAGGCATAGCGGTATCGTGGCGGCCGTGGTGTTGCCATAGCGCTCGATGTTGACCATCACCTTCTTGGCATCCACGCCCATGCGATTGGCGGTAGCGTCGATGATGCGCTTGTTGGCCTGGTGGGGCACGAGCCAAGCAACGTCGTCGGCGGTCAGTTGGTTGCGCTCCATAATTTCGGCCGCTACGTCAGCCATGTTGGTGACAGCAAACTTAAACACCGCCTGTCCTTCTTGGTGGGCGAAGTGCAGCCCAGCGTCGACCGTTTCGTGGGATGCCGGGCGCAGCGAGCCACCTGCAGGAATATTCAGCAAGTCGCATCCCGAACCATCGCTCTTAAGAACGGAGTCCATCACGCCGTTGCCTTCGGTATCCGGTTCCAGCAACACCGCACCGCAGCCGTCGCCAAATATGATGCACGTCGTGCGATCCTTGTAATTAATGATGGACGACATCTTGTCGCCGCCCACGACGAGCACTTTTTTATGTTGCCCAGACTCGATGAACTGCGCACCGGTCGTCAGCCCATACAGAAAGCCGGAACATGCCGCCTGCAGGTCAAACCCCCAGGCATTGGTTGCCCCGATCTTATCGCCCAATATATTGGCCGTAGCCGGAAAAGGCATGTCGGGCGTGCAGGTACAGAAGATGATCAGCTCGATTTCCGAAGCATCAATGCCGCGTTTCTTCAACAGTCCCTGTACGGCAGGCACGGCCATATCGGAAGTAGCTTTGCCCGCTCCCTTCAAAATCCGGCGTTCCTTGATGCCCGTCCGTGTGGTAATCCACTCATCGGACGTGTCTACCATGGTCTCCAACTCTTGGTTGGTCAAAATGTAATCCGGCACGTATCCATTTACAGCAGTGATGGCTGCACGAACCTTTGACATAAGCAAATTATAAGTAAAATTAATTGAACGCGGCGTTTATCTTACCGACGATATTGGTTTCTATCATATCCCTGGACAACATCACCATGTTTTTAATGGCCTCCGGACTGGAAATACCATGTCCGATGACCACTGGCGCATTGACCCCCAAGATGGGGCTGCCGCCATATTGAACGTAGTTAAAACGGTCAAAAAACTCATCCCTGAAACCTTTTCTCAAGGTCATCAGGTAAAAGGATTCGGCCATTTTCAGGACTACGTTACCGGTGAATCCGTCCGTTACAATGACGTCATAACGGTCTTCGAAAATATTGCGGCCTTCGATATTGCCCAAGAAATTCAAGCGTGGGTTCTGCTTCAGTAGCGGATGTGCGGCCATGGCCAGCAGGTTGCCTTTTTCCTCTTCCTCGCCGATGTTGAGCAGGGCTACGGTGGGGTTTTTGACGCCGTATATATGTTCGACGAAAAGGCTTCCCAAGACGCCAAACTGGGACAGCATTTCGGGCTTGCAATCAACCGTTGCACCGATATCCAGCAGCAGGCCCGACCCGCTTTTGATCTTTGGCACGTGGGTACATATCGCCGGGCGCAACACGCCCGGAATGGTCTTGACGCTGAATACCGCCCCTACGGTCATCGCACCGGTGCTGCCTGCCGACGAAAACGAATCGATGGCATTTTCCTTAAGCAACTGAAAACCGCGGGCAATGCTCGAATTGGGCTTATGGGCGATCGCCTTGGTAGGATGCTCGCCCATGCCGATCACGTCGGGGGCATGCACGAATTCAAAAAAAGCAGGATTCTCCCCTGCTTCTTCAATGAGTTTGGCGGCAACGGTTTCGTCGCCAATGAGTACGATTTTTTGGCCTTTGGGCAGTTCTCTGGCAGCTAAAATAGCCCCCTCGACAGCCGCTTGGGGCGCAAAATCCCCGCCCATGATGTCCAAACCGATCTTCATCCGAAACTAACTTTTCGATTCAACTACAAGAAACATCCCAAAGTAACGTATAAAAGTTTAGATACGCATTATGGGATATTCAATTTTTTGAATCATTCGCAGCTACGCTACCGTTTCGTTCTCTACGATCAGCTTGCCGTTGTAATATAAGTTTCCGTCTACTGTGTAAGCGCGGTGTGGCGTGTGTACGGCGCCCGTTTCCTTGCAAGTAGTCAATGTAGGCCGGTCCGCCTTATAATGTGTCCGGCGCTTATCTCTGCGCGATTTGGACGTTTTCCGTTTTGGATGTGCCATTTCCTATAATATTAAATTAGTTGTTTCTTAAATGTTTCAACGCCTCCCAACGTGGGTCGGTTTCGTCTTCCTCTGTTGTTTCCTGCGGCTGTTGCGGCGCCAAATTACTCAACTTATCCACCATTTCTGGATCGCAGGCAATGCCTTCGCCTTGTTCGCTGCACTTTTTATAATGCGGCACTGCTAAATTGATGTATTCGTAAAGCAAATCAGCAATGTCCAGCTCGTAGTCGTTTTTGGACAACACGAGGATGTCCTCCGTAGTATCGCCCATGTCCTCCTCGGTAAACTTCACGATCAGGCGCTCGTCAATCACCGTCTTTGCCGGAAAATCCGCCAGGCATACGTCGCAGCTAAGCTCGATTTGCCCTTCGATGTGAAAATCCGCCACCAGCATGCTTTCCTGCCGGGCCAACGATACCGTAGCCTTCAGGACACCGTCCTTTACTAAGGAATACTCGAAACAGTCAAAGAACTTCTTATCGATATCGAAGTCGAAAACGTGGTTCCCTACCTTCAATCCCGAATAGGGGATACGATATCGCTTCAAATACTTCACAACCTCACAATTGAGCCTGCAAAGGTAGGTATTATTTGTGACATCCAAAAGATTTGACCTTAAAATTCGGACGCCCGCGCAGCAACGGCAAACTAGCCGAACACATAGGGGTATATCCGGCTGTAAAGGAGGATCAAGTAAACAATCAGCAGTCCGGCGTTCAGCGACAGCATCCAGTTGATGTCCGGTTCCGAATATTGCTTGCGCAAGGCTAGGATAAGCAGCACGATAAAAATCAGAAACAGCAACGCTGGGAATACCAGCGCCCAGCGGTTGGTGATGTAGAAGTACACGTTCTCCAGCGAACCGGCAGTCTGCTCGCCCATAAACAACGGCGTGAATGCCAACGCGAGCACGAGGAGGAAAAGACGCACCAACGCCTTGGCGACTAGTTTGCTCGTGGTATGGTTTTTGGGCTTATTACTCATATGAATCTTTACCTTTGCACCGCAAATATACTATCTTAGCCACACATACAATTTTAATACGATCATGAATAAATTTAGAATCATCCTCGCTGTCGTTGTTGTCGGTATTTTCACGCTGGGCGCGTGCTCGGTGCCGGCAGGCACTTCCAGCAGCGGCCCCACCGCGGCCCAATGGCGTGCCGCCACTCGCGGGCAGTGGATACTGCGTTCCATCGACAAGGAAGACATCCCTGAAAGCTACACGGTCAAAACCGTTTTCGAAGAGGCTCCGCCGGAGTGTTTTATCGGCAGCATCTGGGTATTGCCAAACAATGGCAACGGTACGATCAACTTTGAGGCCGACGGCCGCCTATGCGCCCCCGGCGCAGTACGCAACATCGTATGGTCTATCCACAACCCCGGCGCGGGCATGGGTCAGCCCAAGTTTCAGTTTAAGAAAATATATCCGGGCGACCGCCCCGCAAACGTGACTGCGGGCTACCGAATGGACCTTTCGTTTGCCGATGCCAGCCAGCTGGTCATGCGCATGCCGTTGAACCTCGATGGCGCGCAAGGCGCACTGGTATTCAATTTCGAGCGCTACTAAGTGCTACCAAGCGACGCGCAGGTTCGCCAGCGCCGAGCACCTTTTGGGAGACAGGACCCTACCGTGTCCTGTCTCCCAAAAGGTGCAATACACATCCCTATTCAACCATGTTAACCACTAAGACTACGCCGTTTTGAAAGGAATTATACTTGCTGGAGGATCGGGTACGCGCCTGCATCCCCTCACGCTTGCCGTGAGCAAGCAGCTCATGCCGGTGTACGACAAGCCGATGATCTACTACCCCTTGTCGACCCTAATGCTCGCCGGCATCAACGAAATCCTGATTATTTCCACGCCGCACGACTTGCCCGCTTTTCGAAAATTGCTGGGAGACGGATCGCAAATCGGCTGCCGCTTTTCTTATGCTGAGCAACCCGAACCAAACGGATTGGCGCAAGCCTTCGTTATTGGCGCGGACTTTATCGGCGACGACAACGTGGCGCTTATCCTGGGCGACAACATCTTCTATGGCGATGGCATCTCACGCATGCTGCAAGAATGCACGGAGCCCGCGGGCGGCATGGTCTTCGCCTATCAGGTATCCGACCCCGAGCGATACGGCGTCGTCGAGTTTGACGCGGAGAACAATGTGGTCTCCATCGAGGAAAAACCAGAGCACCCGAAGTCGAATTTTGCCGTGCCTGGCTTGTATTTCTACGACAACACTGTGGTGGAGATTGCCAAAAGCATCGAGCCGTCCGCCCGTGGCGAATACGAAATTACGGACGTCAACAAAGCGTACCTCGCCGCTGGGCGCCTCAAAGTGAGCGTTTTCAGTAGGGGTACGGCGTGGCTGGACACCGGCACGTTTACCTCGCTGATGCAAGCCGGACAATTCGTCCAGGTGATCGAAGAACGGCAGGGCCTTAAGATCGGCTGTATCGAAGAAGTGGCGTATCGCATGGGTTTTATCGACTCTGCCCAGTTGGAAAAAGTTGCCAAACCGCTGGTAAAGAGCGGCTATGGCCAATACCTCCTTCGCTCGGTACTCCGGAAAACCAGCCAAGCGTAAACGTCAAAAGAAACCATGTCCCACAAAACAGATAAAACCGCGTTGATAACCGGAATCACCGGACAGGATGGAGCATACCTCGCCGAACTTTTGCTCGCAAAGGGCTATCGCGTGCATGGGGTGAAACGGCGCAGCTCACTCCTAAATACGGATCGCATCGACCACCTTTACATGGATCCGCACGAAAGCGATGGCCGTTTTACGCTCCACTATGGCGACCTGGCCGACGCTACCAATATCATTCGGCTGATCCAAGACACCCAGCCCGACGAGATCTACAACCTCGGAGCGCAAAGCCACGTCCGCGTCAGTTTTGACCTGCCCGAATATACAGCCAACGTCGATGGCCTCGGTTGCCTGCGCATCCTGGAAGCGGTTCGGTTACTCAACATGGGCGACACCTGCCGGATCTACCAGGCGTCATCGTCCGAGCTGTATGGCCTTGTGCGGGAATCGCCACAAAATGAATCCACGCCCTTCTACCCACGCAGCCCGTACGGCGTAGCGAAGCAATTTGCGTATTGGACCATTGTCAACTACCGGGAGGCCTATGGCATGTACGCCTGCAACGGCATCCTGTTTAATCACGAGAGCCCGCTACGCGGCGAAACGTTCGTGACCCGGAAAATCACCCGGGCGGTCGCCCGCATCGTATTAGGCTTGCAGGAGCGCCTGTACATCGGCAACCTGAGCGCCCAGCGCGATTGGGGGCACGCCAAGGATTATGTAGAGGCCATGTGGCTGATGCTGCAGCAGGAAAAAGCGGACGACTATGTCGTCGCCACCGGCGTCACGACAACCGTACGCGACTTTATCCGACGGAGCTTTTGGGAACTCGGTGTCGAGGTGGAATTCAGCGGCAAGGGCGAACGCGAAAAAGGGGTGGTCATCGACATCGACGAGGAGCGCCTGCACCACCACGGCATTCCCGTGGACAACATTAAATTTGGCAATACCGTGGTTAAGGTAGATCCACGCTACTACCGCCCGACGGAAGTTGACTTGCTGATCGGCGACGCCACCAAAGCCCGGCGGGAGCTGGGATGGACGCCAAAATATGATTTGGAAGGGCTTATTGAGGAGATGTGCGTGGCAGACCTAGCGCTAGCCAAAAAGGAACGCTTCGGCCAAAATTCCGTAACTTAGCTGGGTCATTTCCCTTGTTGGAAAAGGAAACAATACGCTCATCGACAGCATCTCAACATTTCCCCATGGAATTCAAACTGACATCCGAATACGTACCCACCGGCGACCAGCCGGAAGCCATCCGGCAACTCGCCCAAGGCGTGCGGTCTGGAGAAATGTACCAGACACTCCTGGGCGTCACCGGCTCAGGAAAGACCTTTACCATTGCCAACGTCATACAGGAGACGCAAAAGCCGACACTCATCCTGAGTCACAATAAAACGCTGGCGGCACAACTGTACGGGGAATTCAAACAGTTTTTTCCGGACAACGCGGTAAACTATTTCGTCTCCTACTACGATTATTACCAGCCCGAAGCGTTTATCGCTTCCACCAATACATACATCGAAAAAGACCTGGCGATTAATGATGAGATTGAAAAGCTTCGCCTGCGCACCACATCAGCACTGATGTCCGGGCGGCGGGACGTGATCGTCGTGTCGTCTGTCTCCCGCATCTATGGTATGGGCAATCCGGAAGACTTTTCCCGCTCCGTCTTCCGCTTTGCCGTAGGCACCGTCATCAGCCGAAACGCTTTTCTGCACAAGCTTGTGGAGATCCTGTATGCGCGCACGACGACCGACTTCAAACGTGGTACCTTCCGCGTTAAGGGAGACACCGTCGATATCTTTCCGGCCTATATGGACGACGCTTATCGCGTTTCGTTCTTCGGCGACGAAATTGACGAGCTTAGCGTGATCGACCCCCTATCCGGACAAACGCTTGAAAAAATGACGCACTTGGCACTGTTTCCGGCCAATCTGTTTGTCACGCCGAAAGAAAAGTTCGTCGAGTCGCTTTGGGCCATCGGCGAGGAGCTGGAGCAACGAAAAGAGCAGTTGCTCGGAGACGGCTTTGTGCTGGAGGCCAAACGGCTCGAGGAGCGCGTCAACTACGACATGGAAATGATGCGCGAGCTGGGCTACTGCAGCGGGATTGAGAACTATTCACGCTTCTTTGATGGTCGACAGCCGGGCATGCGCCCTTTCTGCCTGCTCGACTACTTTCCAGACGACTACCTGATGGTGATCGACGAAAGCCACGTGACCATCCCCCAAATTCGGGCAATGTACGGCGGCGACCGCTCGCGAAAGATGTCGCTCGTCGAACACGGATTCCGATTGCCCGCAGCGCTGGACAACCGTCCGCTGAACTTTGCTGAGTTCGAGTCGCTGACACCCCAAACGATTTATGTAAGCGCCACCCCCGGCGACTACGAATTGCAACAAACGGGCGGAGTCGTCGTGGAGCAGGTAATCCGCCCGACAGGCCTTGTCGACCCCACCATCGAAATACGCCCCATCGCCAACCAGGTCGACGATTTGCTGGACGAAGTGGACAAAACGACCAAGGAAGGCGGGCGCATCCTCGTCACAACGCTCACCAAACGCATGAGCGAGGAATTGACCAAATACATGAACCGGCTCGGCATTCGCGTGCGCTACATCCACTCCGAGGTCAAAACACTGGAACGGGTCGAAATCCTACGCGGACTGCGCCTAGGGGAGTTTGACGTGCTAGTCGGCATCAACCTGCTACGCGAAGGGCTCGACTTGCCGGAAGTAACGTTGGTCGCTATTCTGGATGCTGACAAGGAAGGTTTCCTGCGCTCAGAACGGTCTCTGATCCAAACCATTGGCCGTGCGGCGCGGAACGACCGCGGACGGGTGATTATGTACGCGGATTCGATTACCGAGAGCATGCGTGTCACTATCGAAGAAACGAACCGCCGACGCGAAAAACAAATCCGCTACAATGAGGAGCACGGCATCACGCCGCGTACGGTCGGCAAGTCGCGCGAGGAAATCATGGAACAGACATCCGTGGCCGACCACCAGCCTAAGGTGGCCAAAGCCTACGTGGAGCCCGAGCCGCGAAGCAGCGTGGCTGCCGACCCTATTGTGCGTTACATGAGCAAACCACAACTTAGGCAGTCGATCGACAAAGTGCGTAAAGAAATGGATACCGCGGCGAAAGCGATGGATTTTCTCCAAGCGGCCAAATTACGCGACGAGATGTTTGCCTTGGAAAAAACATATCAAGAGCTCTATGGCGACGCCAATTCATAATCGCCAACCTACGGCTGGTGTGAGAAAAATAGGTTAGGAAGCCGAATCGTCGCCGTAGTATTTTTTCCCGAGATCGATGCGTTCCCTTCCGGTTTCCAGCCGCCAACGATTCGTGTCGCGAAGCGAATACGCACACCCGCAGTACTCCTGCATGTAGAATTTTTCGCGTTTGCTGATCTCCAGCATCCGTTGCGATCCGCCTTTTTTACGCCAGTTAAAGGTCCAGTAAGTAATATCGGGATAATGGCTCGCCGCGCGGATACCACTGTCATTGATTTGGTCAAAGTTCTTCCAGCGCGATATGCCTAGGGAACTGGAAATGACGGGAAAGCCATTTTCATAGGCATACAGGGCAGTACGCTCAAACCGCATGTCGAAGCACATGGTGCACCGAATGCCCCGTTCAGGCTCATGTTCCATGCCCTTGGCGCGCGCGTACCAGTTGTCGACATCGTAGTCGGCATCCACGAACGGGATATTGTGCTTCTCGGCAAAACGGATATTTTCGTCCTTGCGCAGCTCGTATTCCTTGCGTGGATGAATATTCGGGTTGTAGAAATAGATGGTAAAATCGATATCCGAAGCGATCAGCGCTTCCATCACCTCGCCAGAACAAGGCGCACAACAGGAGTGCAACAATAGCTTGTTCTCCCCGTTGGGCAATTCGAGTTTTTCGCGTACAAATTCCTTTTCAACCATCGTTTTATTCCTTAACGTGACGGTACAATTTTAGCGAAAATTTAGGCGTTTTGCAAACATCGGCGGGGCCCTTCGATGCGAAAGAGAATAACCCGCACCGCAACGGCGGTCCATTATCTATCCGCCGTGACGGATAGCTCCCTTTTCTCGTACCGGGCTGCAGGCACCCTTTACAAAGACAAATGCCGCCTGCGAATACCAAGCACGGCCTAGCTTTGCTTCCGCAAGTATTTGGTGAGGATAACGATTTGCTGTCCTTCTACTCTACCTTCGATTTGCTCGGGGTTATCTTCCACTAGCCGGATGTTCTTGACAACCGTTCCCAACTTGGCGCTAATGCTGCTGCCTTTGACGTCAAGCGTCCTCGTGACGACCACCGAATCGCCATTTTGCAACACGTTCCCCAAGCTATCCTTGTGTACGACGCGCTCCGTGGGCTCGTCGAGCTCGCCCAACGCCTTTGCCCACTCCAACGTTTCATCGTCAAGGTACAGGATATCCAGTGCGTCGGCAGCCCAGCTTTCGCTTTTCAAGCGATTAAGCAGCCGCCACGCAGCTACTTGCACAGCGGGCGCTTCGCTCCACATGGTGGTGGGCAACGCCTGCCAGTCCGCGGATTGCAAAGGTGCTGCACCCGAAAGTTGGTCAACCAACGACGCCAATACCGCGATTTCATTATCGGCATACGAATCCGGACCGACATGATAAACCGCCAGTTCGCCGGCTTGTTGCGTTAACTCACATACCCCCTTGCTCCGCGCGATCAATTTTTCATTCATATTATCAAAACGTATAGTACGCCCCAAAAATACCCTTTTTTAAAGACATTTCGCCACGGGAGCCCGTCTGGGGGCTTACGCCTGAAAGCCCGATGGTACGCATAAAAAAAGCGACCCGAGGGTCGCTTGAATCAATTGACTTGGCGTTCACTACCGTCCAACCTTGGTCAGCGCCCGTTGCGCCCGCCTATTGGCCTGTTCGATTTTATAGCTAAACCAACGGTCCTTGAATATTTTACGCATGGTATTGTCAAAATGCCGCGTGATGACAATATTGCGGAATCCTCTCCACCTGTCGTACACTTTGGAGGGCAGTGCCCGTACGGAAATGGAATATCCTTCGGTGACGTATTGGATATAATGCCACCAGCCGGAAGGCATGAACAATGTCTCGCCCGGGTGGATTTCAGCTTCGAAACCGTCTAGATATTTCAACGCCGGAAATTTCTCGTAGTCCGGATTCTTAATGTTGGCGATGCTGTGGAAATTATAGGGCAGCTTGTACATCAAGTCGGATTGCTCCAAGGGAAACAGCCACACCTTCTTTACGCCCTTATACTGGGTCAGGAAAACGTGCGACATGTCGATATCGAAGTGGTTTCTCGTACTCGATCCCTCGCCGCCAAAGAATAGGTACGGAAGCCACTTGAGCACCTTACCGCCGGTCAAATCATTATAAATCAAATCATTATTAAGCTCCGGCTTCAACTTCATCAAGTTGAATAGAAAGATGCGTAGGTCGGTCGGCTCCCGGCTGATCAAGTCGAGATACTCCGAAAATTTCATCTTGGCGACCGGCGCGCTGGCCGCGCGGTCGTTGGAGGCATCCTCCTTCCCATGGAGGGTCACCACGTTATCCCCGGCTATTTCTTTGAAATAGTCATAATTCCATTTCGTCCACGCCGGACTGTCTTTGCTGACAAAATCCTTCAATACCACCGGCACACCCTTATTGAGGTGATTGGTGATGAATTCGGCGGAACTCATTCCGGAGACTTTTTCTACTTGTTTAAGCTTCACAACTGTACGAATTACTGTGGATAAAAGCGGGTTTTAAAAGCCGAATACAAACTTAAATATCTTGCACGAGGTAATATGCATCTCCCATGCAATTTTACACAAAAATTAGACTCTCGTCGACAAAGCGTTAAGCGATTTGCGTGCCAAAAAAAGGGCTTCTGCGAGTACGCCCGAAACCCTTTCCCTCTGGTTCTCGTTCCTGGATCAGTATGACCAAAGGTCCTGTTCGAAATCGATCAGGGTTTTCTTGATCCGCTCGGCTTCGTAGAGGCGCTCTACGCCATCGCTGATGTAGTCACGGATACGCAGGTCTTCCGGATTCGACTGCTTGACTATGTAACTGGAGAACAAACGTTTGATGAACACGTCGTCGTAGCTTAAGCCCGTGGCGTCGTTATGGCGCGAGACCACTTCCTTGTTCACTAAGATATGCCGAGCTTCAGGGAAGTAAATCCAGAAGGCCGGATAGGCGTCGACTTCCAGGTCGCCGGCGTTCCCTACCGGTGTCTCGGGCGGCAGTGCCACCGCTTCTTCGGCAACCGATGGATCGTCTACATAATCGTCAAACCCACCAAATCCACCCGTCCCGAAGCCGACATCTTCGGAAGCGCCGCCAATCTTGGGCGTCACCAACGGTGCGATGCCAACGATACGCACTTCAAACACCGAGCGTTGGCGGTCGAAAATCCAGTCTTCCTTAATCCGATAGCGCACGACGTCGTCCGGATTAAAATCCGCAGCCACGAAATAAGAGCCAATCACGTTCCCGTCCTCATCATATTGTTCTACCAATGAGCTGTCGGCACCGAAACGTGTCAGCACCTGGTCTACTGGCAGGCGCGTCTTAAAGGAATCTCCCGTAGGATCGTCCGGCGTGGGCGTCGGATCGTATGCCGTCAGCTCGCCTGCCAGCACGGCGTCCATAAGGATTTTGGTCAAATTGGCACGCGGCGACGCGTACAAGGAGTTCATCTTTTCGCGCAAGTCAAACTCCCGCCAAATACGTTTCGAGTAAGCCACGTCCGAGGCGCGAATCGTGGCGTAGGGAACGACCACCCGGTCCAGCACCTCCGATTCAACGTATCCGTCCAAGGGAGGCTCGTCTAACGGGATGGGGGTAGTGCTGTTAGACAGGTTTTGCTGTTGGGCCATCGCGATGCTGCCCCCCCAAGCGAGCAAAAGCAAAATTCCGATTCGTTTCATGGCTTTTCTCCTTATCATTAATTTACCCTAAGGGTGACATCCGCCAGCTCCTGCTGGATTTTATCCGGTCCTACCGCAATGATGTTGTAGAAATACACTACGGAGTTTGGGCTGACGTTGTTCAACGCGTTCTGCATCTGCTGGGTGAACGTGCCATTTGTGCCTTGGAACGGCCCGATGGGATCCGTCCGAGGGCTCATCACGATCATCGAGAAGCGGGATATATCAAACTTGGCGTCAAATTCGAAATCATCGAGCGACGCGAAGATACGGTTCTGCGACCTGATTTGGGCCGCGGTAACGGCGCCGCCGCTTTTCCCCGCCACTTTGGCCTGGGGCTTGGGAATGCGCTTGACACGAAAATTCGACGACCCTAACGACTGGGTTGCGTCGCCCACTTGGGCCGACACCGATATGGAAGCCGTGCCGGGTGCGGTCACCCGCGCCACGTAATTGCCTGCCGAACCGCTTATGGTCACGTTTTCACCACTTACCCTGAGGTTCTCCTTCGGAATGCCGGGCGCCGATACGGAAATGGGGTTGTCTACGCCGATATACAGCACGTTCATCGCATCGGGCGACACTACGGCCGACGGGCGCGCCACCTGATAGGTTTGCGGCGCGGTGTGGTATTCTTTGACCGTTCCGTCCGTTTGCCTGACCCGTATCGTGCCCACCCAGTTAAACACGCCCTCGCTGGAGGTATTGACGGAATAGGTAGCCACGCCCTCATTGACAGTAAGCGGCGTGCCACCCACCGTAATTTCCGGATCAGACTTGGAATCATACGCGGTCAGAAATACTTGTGCCGTGTAGGGTTGGCCTTGGATAATGTAAGACGAAGGCGCGACGGCCACGGCTGCAAAACGGTCGAGATTGACCACCGCCATGTCCATTTCGCCAAAAATCTGCCTAACGACGGCCGCCTCGGCATTCTTGACGTCAGCACGTATCTTCTCCAGCGATGTTATGGCCGCAGTCAAGGGGATTCCCTGCCCGAAGTTCGCTTCCTCCCATGATTTGCGTATGCCGGCCTGCACGGGTGGATCCTGCGCTTCCAGTGAAAACGAAACCCGGTTGTCCGATATTTCCAACAGCTTTTCCCTCGTTTCGTTGATGCGTTGGCGCAGGCGCTCTGCGCGGCCTTCCTTAACCATCAAGCGCATGCTTACATCGGTGCTGCTCCGCTTCTTCAGGTCGCCAGTCGTGCTGTTTTCGCCTCCTCCGGCGTCCGTCAGCATCGTCTGCAGCGAATCGACATACCCTGCCAGCTCGGCAGCAATGCGGCTCGCATCCTCGGCGCGCGCCAATATGGGTGCGGCGCGCTCAGGTTCTTCCTGCAGCTTCGTAGCCCGAAATGCCTCAAACATATTGTCTACGCCCGCCTGCGTATTCATCGTGGACGTTCTCAGGCTGACAGCCAGATTCTTAAAGGCATCGAGGATGGAGTCGCTCACGTTTAAGGCGACCAATCCTAACAACACCAAATACAAGATCCCGATCATTCGCTGTCTGGGCGTCTGTTTTCTTCCTGCCATCGTGCTCTCTCAGATTTGCTTAACGGATAATTAACTTTTCAAACCGGTATCTAACGATTAAACGCGCGGCTGGTTCATCGCCGCTAGCATATTGCCATAGATGGCATTGAGCGAAGCCAGATTCTTATTCAAGTGGTTTACCTGCTCTTTGAACTCTTGGGTGTTGGCTGCCGATTCCTGAAAGTTCTTCAAGGTGTCGGCGATGCTATTGTAGTGTTGCGTAATGGCTTTCAGCTTCGTCTGCGATTCCTGTAGCTCGAGCTCATAAACCGCATTCAGTTGCTGCAGGTTCGTTGCTAGCTTACCTACTTGCTCCTGATAGGTTTTCGCGTCGGTGCTAGCGTTTCCGATGTTTGCTAAGTCGGCAGAGGCACGCTCAAACGAACTGTTCAGCTTGTCGAACCCCGCGGAAGCGGACTGCAGTTTCTGCGTAAAGGCGTTGGTTGCCAACGACGCGTCCGACACGTTGTTGATGGCGGCAACCTTATCGCCGAAACTGCGCAACCCATCGCCTAGCTTGCCAATGAGATCCGGACCGATGTCGGCGTCTTGCAGCATCTTGTCGAGCGCGGCAGTGTTGCCGGTGGCAGCGGGCGCAGCAGCGACACTTACCGACGACTTGGGCAGTTCGCCGCTATATTCCTCATCCAGCTCCGGATAAACGCGTGTCCAATCAGGCTCAGGATTCTCCACCTGGAACCCTAAGATAAAGAAAAGGATTGCTTCGGTTACCAATCCGACGGCGATCATCCATTCGCCGCCCGGCCAGTGCAATATTTTGAACATTAACCCGATGATGACCACCGATGCGCCCCAAGAGATAACCGAATTAATGCTAATCCTAAATTTGCGTTTTTTCTGTGCCATAATGCTACAAGCTGTTGTACGTTGGTATTCGTTTTTATCTATTTTTCATTAATTGCGCCGCCCGGCCTACTGTCCGGCGGGATCTACGCCGGGATAGGCAACGACGCTACGGAAGCCGATATACGACCGAGCCGTGTCTTGATATTCGTAGGAACGGGCTGAATTTTGCAAGAAATATCCGATATCCTTCCACGATCCGCCGCGCACTACCTTGCGGCTTAGCGAGACGGGGTCGCCGGTCCGGGCATCCTGCCTAAAGGTCGGGTTAAGGTCGTGGACGAAAGCCGTAGCCGATTCATGGAAGGTAGAGGATGTCCACTCTGCTACGTTTCCGGCCATGTTGTATAGGCCAAAGTCGTTCGGAAAATACGAGTAAACGGGCGCCGTGTAGGCCGCCCCGTCATCGATATAGTTACCGCGGCCGGGCTTGAAATTGGCCATCAGGCATCCCTTTGCATTCCGGGCAGAAGGTCCGCCCCACGGATATTGGGTGCCTACCTTGCCGCCGCGCGCCGCGTACTCCCACTGCGCCTCGGACGGCAAACTGTAGGGAAGTCGATGCTGCCTGCGCGAAGCACGCTGGCTATTCACGTGGTTCTCGTACAAACGCGTCCGCCACGCATTGAAGGCCTCGGCTTGGCGCCACGTCACACCCACCACGGGGTACTCGTCGAAGGAGGGATGGGAGAAGTAGCCCGAGGTCATGGGCTCATTCTGTGCGTAGCTAAAATCATTGAGCCATACGGTGGTATCCGGATAGACCAAAATGGTGTCGCGGCGCATAAAGTCCGATCGTGCACGCGTAGGGTCATTCTTCGCCGCGGCGGCAGCGCGCAGGTCGTATGTTTCATAGTGGTAGCGAAGCAGGCGCACATCCAGCTCATCCTTGCCAAATACACGATCTTCACCTTGGTAATACATCTGGCGCATGCGGTCTCGCATCGTTGGATCATTAGTGCTCCATAAGGAACGGCGACCGCCGTTCACCTTGTTCCAGTCGATATAACGTTCGCCCGTGCCCTCTACGTCGACGAAATAACTATCATCGCCTAGATAATTGTAAATCAAGATTGAATCCCGCACCCAATTTACGAACTGCCGGTACTCACTATTTGAAATTTCAGAATCATCCATGTAGAACGAGGAAATCGTCACCTGCCGGTTTTGGGCGATTTGGGAAAAAGTGATATCCTCATCAGACTGGCCCATAATGAACGTGCCTCCAGGAACAAAAACCATCCCATGAGGCAAGCGACTAGTCTTCAGCGACTCGCGCTTCACGCCAACCAGCTCTCCTCCACTAGGTCTACTACATGCGATAGATAGCAACAAGGCCAGCACACAGACGACCACGGGTATTAGATTTCTTTTCATTATTCCGGTACAAATTGTGTCAACATCAAACCGTTGCGTTCGAAACCCCAAACGACACTGCGCCATGTGCGGCCCAATATTGCCGCGTGACACGCACAGCACTTGCCTCACGAACGATAGTGCAATTAATACAACTGATTAATAACGCTATTTAGCAAATTTCAGACCAAGCCCAAATTGTCTCATAGATATAAGCCCGTAAAAGTATCGATTTAATTGTGCAATTCAAAAAAAGGAGCCACGACCACCCACTGCTACAATACTTCAAAAAAACAAACAAAACCATGTATATCAACGACATACAAAACACACAAAGCGTAGCGTACCCAACCAATAAATTTAACGACGCCTTAATAAGCGTCTCCTTTTGTTGCAACAAACTAAGAATTTCGACAACTGTAAGCGACCTTGATTTACGACAGGCGGCTGAAGATAAATAAACCGCCGGCAAACTCGGTGAATTTCGTACGTGACCAATTCACCCCGTGTTATTCGGTTGGCTGATTCGATATTTTTCGAAACGTTTCGTAAACTTGCAATGACACCAATTATTAAACGCAACAACGCTCGACCATGGCCACGATCGACATCCCAGCAATGCTGGAACGCCTGTCCATAAGCGACATAAACCCAGGATGGAGCACAGGAACGTCCTCTAGAGATGTCGCAAGTACCGCGGCAATTGACAGCTTTTCGCCGGTGGACGGAAAGCGAATCGCGTCGGTAGGGGAAGTCTCCGACGCCGATTACGACGGCGTCATCAAAGCGGCGCGGGAAGCCTTTGCCACCTGGCGCAACGTACCCGCTCCCCAGCGCGGCGAAATCGTCCGGCAGTTTGGCGACGCATTACGGAAACACAAGCAAGATCTAGGCACACTGGTCTCCTACGAAATGGGCAAAAGCCTGCAGGAGGGCTTAGGCGAAGTACAGGAGATGATCGATATCTGTGATTTCGCTACCGGCCTGAGCCGGCAACTCTACGGGCTTACTACCCAATCCGAACGCCCGCAACACCGGATGTACGAACAATGGCATCCCTTGGGCATCGTTGGGGTCATTTCCGCATTCAACTTCCCCGTGGCCGTATGGAGCTGGAATGCCGCCATCGCTTGGGTGTGTGGCGACGTGTGCGTATGGAAACCATCCGAAAAAACTCCGATAACGGCGGTAGCTTGCCAGGCGATCATCACCGAGGTACTGGCCCGCAACGGGATGCCCGAGGGCATTTCCTGCTTGGTACAGGGCGACAGGACGATGGGCGAGCGTATGGCGGCCGACACGCGCATTCCCTTGATATCGGCTACGGGCTCTACCCGCATGGGCAAGGCCGTTGCCACGACGGTGGCCGCCAGGCTGGGCAAGAGCATCCTGGAACTAGGCGGTAATAATGCCATTATCATAACGCCCGAAGCCGACTTAGACATTGCATTGCCGGCAGCGGTGTTCGGCGCCGTGGGCACGGCCGGCCAACGCTGTACCACCACCCGCCGCCTGATTATCCACGAGAGCGTTTATGACACTTTTAGCGAAAAATTAGTCGACGCCTACCAACAGCTCCGAATCGGCAACCCTTTAGACGCAGCCGTTCACGTGGGGCCACTGATCGACCGCGACGCGGTAGCGAACTACCAGCGAGCCATCGAGGCCTGCAAACAAGAAGGCGGAGTCTTCGTGGTTGAGGGCGGGGTACTAAGCGGCAATGGTTACGAGTCGGGCTGTTATGTCAAGCCCTGCATTGCGGCCGTGGAACCAAATTTTAAAACCGTCCAGACGGAAACGTTCGCGCCGATACTGTACTTAATGCGATACCGTACGCTTGAAGAAGCCATTGCCATACAAAACGGCGTGCCACAGGGCCTGTCTTCTTCCATCATGACGCTCAACCTACGGGAAGCGGAGCTGTTCCTGTCGGCATCGGGATCGGATTGCGGTATCGCAAACGTAAACATCGGAACTTCCGGAGCAGAGATTGGCGGTGCTTTTGGCGGCGAAAAAGAAACCGGCGGCGGACGGGAATCGGGATCGGATGCCTGGAAAACGTACATGCGCAGGCAAACCAACACCATCAACTATTCTGACCAGCTACCGCTTGCCCAGGGGATTACCTTTGATCTATAAGAAGCCGCAAACCCGTGCACACTCACCCCTAGGGAGAGCCGGTCAAAAAAAAGAGGTTGCCGCTGGGCAACCTCTCCGTGTTTTATAAGGTAGATGGCAATCGGCTGATTACATCATGCCACCCATGCCGCCTCCCATTGGGGGAGCTGCAGGAGCACCTTTGTCTTCCTCAGGCTCGTCGGCCAGTACGGCTTCTGTCGTCAATAGCATAGACGCGACCGAAGCAGCGTTTTCCAATGCCACGCGCGACACTTTCGTCGGGTCGATGACACCTGCCGCAATGAGGTTCTCGTATTTGTCGGTACGTGCGTTGTAGCCGAAGTCGCCGGTGCCGTCTTTTACTTTCTGAACCACAACCGCTCCTTCGATAGCAGCGTTGTTGCAGATCTGGCGCAGTGGCTCTTCGATCGCGCGCTTGATGATGTCGATACCGATGTTTTCGTCTTCCGTAACTCCTTTCAGGTCTTGCAGCGTAGCGCTGGCGCGGATGAAGGCCACACCACCACCGGCGACGATGCCTTCTTCTACCGCAGCGCGGGTAGCGTGCAACGCGTCGTCTACACGGTCTTTCTTCTCTTTCATCTCCACCTCAGTAGTCGCACCTACGTATAGAACAGCTACACCACCTGACAACTTCGCCAAGCGCTCTTGCAATTTCTCGCGGTCGTAGTCAGAAGTCGTCGTTTCGATCTGTGCCCGGATTTGGTTAACGCGCGCCTTGATGTCGTCTGCGCTGCCGGATCCGTTGATGATCGTCGTGTTGTCTTTGTCTACAACAACTTTTTCGGCTTGACCCAAATACTCCAACTCGGCATTTTCCAACTTGTAGCCACGCTCTTCGGAGATGACGGTTCCGCCGGTCAGGATAGCGATGTCTTCCAACATAGCCTTGCGACGGTCGCCGAAGCCAGGTGCTTTTACAGCCGCTACTTTCAGCGAACCGCGGATCTTGTTAACCACCAACGTAGCCAAAGCTTCGCCGTCTAGGTCTTCCGCGATAATCAATAACGGCTTGCCGGTTTGTACTTGCTTCTCAAGGATTGGAAGCAATTCCTTCATGTTGCTGATTTTCTTGTCGTAAATCAGGATATAAGGATTTTCCAATTCGGCTTCCATCTTATCCGTATTGGTAACGAAATACGGCGACAGGTAGCCCCGGTCAAACTGCATACCTTCTACCGTCTTCACTTCGGTTTCGGTACCTTTTGCTTCTTCTACGGTAATGACACCGTCTTTGCCTACTTTTTCCATGGCCTCGGCAATCAGCGAACCGATTACCTCGTCGTTGTTAGCCGAGATGCTAGCCACTTGCTTGATCTTGCTATTATCCTCGCCCACGGTTTGTGACTGGGAGCGCAGGCTGCTCACTACGGCTGCCACCGCCTTGTCGATACCACGCTTCAGGTCCATGGGGTTTGCACCCGCAGCAACGCTTTTCAGGCCTGGCGCGATGATCGCTTGCGCCAATACGGTTGCGGTGGTAGTACCGTCACCGGCTTGGTCAGCTGTCTTCGAAGCTACTTCCTTCACCATCTGGGCGCCCATGTTTTCGAGGGCTTCCTTCAACTCAATTTCTTTGGCTACGGTAACGCCGTCTTTTGTGATGGCCGGCGAACCGAATTTCTTCTCGATGATGACGTTGCGGCCTTTTGGCCCCAAGGTTACTTTCACTGCGTTTGCCAGTGTGTCAACGCCTCTCTTTAGGGCGTCGCGCGCTTCGACATTATACTTAACTTGTTTTGCCATGTTACTAATTTGATTAATCTTCGGGATGACAGCCTGTTCGCCTTTGGCTCCAACGCTGCACGATCCCTTTTGCCTTCAATTAATGTTTACAGAAATGCTCTTGAGTTTTGACAGCTTACAACACCGCGTAGATGTCAGACTCTTTCATGATCAAATATTCCTTGCCTTCGTACGTGATCTCCGTACCGGAATATTTGCCATACAACACCTCGTCACCTACTTTAACGGTCAAAGGTTCGTCCACTTTCCCGGCGCCCACGGCCACTACAGTGCCACGTTGGGGCTTTTCCTTCGCGGTGTCAGGAATGTAAATTCCGGATGCTGTTTTCTCCTCCGCAGCGGCGGGCTCTACCACCACTCTGTCTCCGATAGGTTTGATACTTAATGCCATAATTGAGTTTGCTATAATTAATACTTGTTAATTGATACTTATTGATTGTTTTGTATTACACTAGTCGAGTACTCATCAACTATGCCAACGCGCAAAAAAGGGCGTTTTTTGCCACTTTTTCACCCATGGCATGCGAAACCCCGATGGCACCCACCGCCAAACTGTCAGGATGACAGTGATAGTGCCAAAAAAAAAATCCCACGCTTGGCTGCAAGCGTGGGACTTCCTATTTCGTTAGCATATCGATTGCTGACACCATTAATTGGAAGTGTCCGCCTCCTGCGTAGTGGCAGGCGGCGTTGTGCCTTCCAGCGGCGTTGTGCCTTCCAAAGGCAGGGGCGCAGTCATGGGAGCGGTGGTATTGATCTGGTCTGCCCGGCCACCGCCACCACTGGCGCTCGGCCCCATGACATTGAGCAGCATGGAACAAACGATGATCACCAACACAAAAGCCCATGTTCCCTTTTCGAGCACGTCTCCAGTCCGCTTCACGCCCATTAGGTTGGTACCGCCAGCGAAACCGGCAGCCAAGCCTCCTCCTTTCGGATTTTGGATCAACACGAAAAAGCACAGCAGGATACTGGCTATTATGATCAATATGATAAGTAAAGTCTGCATGATAATCAGTACGTATTAAGCGAACTTCTTCTCCAGCTCGGAAATTCGCTCGGCAAAGTAACTACTTTTTTCGGGATATTTCAAACTTAATTTTTTGTAAGCCTCTATCGCCTTGTTATAATGACCTTGATCGGCATAAATTTTCGCCAAGGTTTCAGTAACGATCTCCTGCACATCCTCGGCGCTATGCTTAGCCATGTTTTGCAGGGTCAGCTTCTCCGGATTTGGCGGCTTAATTTGCGGTTCCTCACGGATGAAGCGCTCGATAATCGGATCGGTTTTCTTGGGTACCTTAAAAGATACGGTCTTCGCTTCATTGCCCACCGTCAGCTTCTCTTCGGGCGGCTGCAGATGAAAGATATTTTCCCGTATTTGCTGGTCCAGCAAGGCTTGTTCGCCGGTGTCTTCCGTCGCCGCCGGCAGGCGTACCGTCGACGGGTCATCTTCCTGCGCATACGGCCGGTAGGTTGCGGCGTGGTCCATGCGTGCTTTCTTCAACCACCATAAAAACGTATAGGGGAGATGCTCGTCGTCATAGAGGGACACCTTTTCGTGGGGCCTTGCTTGCGACACCCGCACGATTTGCTGCTCGGAGGGCACGGGCTCTTCGGCTGGCGCTTGGACTTCCAGCGCTTCCTCCGCGCGCGGATCTTCCCCGCTCGTTTCTTCCGTTGGTAAGGTCGGGGTGGTTTCCAACGGCTGATCCTCCGATGTGGCGACCGAGCTCTCCTCCGCGGTCTCCCGAGACGCCACTTCTTCGGGCCTTTCTTCCTCACTGATCGCTAGGCGTTCGTCATTGTGCGAATCGGGAACCACCGTCTCAATGGCAAAGGGCACCTCAGGCGTGGCTGGGCGGGCCACCTCGCCAGATGGCGACGCGGCCTCCTGCTCACTGCCCACGGACTCAGGCTGCGCCTTTGCGTCGAACTCCCCGTCGGCTTTTCGAAGCTGGTCAGCCGCCGCCGATTCGGGGTCATCGATCTGAAATGCTTGGGGTGGGCGAATGCTACCCGCTGTGGGCAGTTCGTCGGTTTCGCCGATAGCTTCAGTGGGATTTTCACCCGCCCAATCGTTCGCATCCGGGCTACCGACGAACAAGATGTCGTCATCGTCCGCATCGGCCTCGGCCTCTTCTATCAACTCCTTAAAACGATGCGGTTCGCCCACGTATAGCAACGGCTGGCCATCGGGAAGGCTTTGCGAAGCACGCCACGCGTAGCGCGCCTGTGCTACTCGCAGCGCCTGAGCGTAAGGATATTTAGTGATTAAAGCCGCCAGCGCGTCCGCCCCTACCGATGCGGGGTCAGCCAAGGCGGCATTGAACTGCGTTTTATGGTTATTGTTTTCCACCTATCCAACAAAGATAAAAAAGTTGGTTACCAATTGGCAAATGCCCGATTATAAATGTCTTCCGTCAACATTTGGTTGATCTCGCGGATTAGGTTTTCCTCCTGCGCCTGTATAGGCGCGGCGGCGGTGGAGAAATCCTTGAAGCGGGTGAACGTTTCATCGAAGCTATCTTCCGGAGTGAGCGTATTGGTATATTTAACCTGCACCGTAATGGACAAGCGGTTGAGCGCGGCGCGGTCCGTACCTGCCTCCACGGCTGCCGGGTTGATCGTGTAGGCCGTGATACGCCCCTCGAAAACCGCATGCCCATTGTCGTCTACTTGGCTTAAGCTCGACTGGCTTCGGATCCTTTCCTTCAGCGCCTCCGTAAAGCTTTGGCTTAACGACGGAACCACGATCTGGGCCGTGTTTTCGAAAAACCGCACGGTGACGGTTTTCATCCCTTCGGGGATCGATCCCCCTGTAAAGCTGTAGGAAACACCGCATCCCTGCAACAACACGGCGGCCACGCAAAACCAAAGCCACTTCCTCAGATATATCGTCGATGCCATCTTCCGGGCTTAGTTAAGGTTCAGATCCTTGATTTTCCGATACAGGGTGCGCTCGGATATCCCCAGCTCTTGGGCTGCCGACTTGCGCTTGCCTTTATGCTTTTTCAGGGCCTTTTTGATTAGATCGGATTCCTTTTCTACCAGCGACAACGACTCCTCCACTTCTTCCGCCTCCTGTGCTGCCAAATGATAGTCTTCGCCCCGGCCGATTTGGGGCTGGTGGATCGTCAGCGTCGGATTGGACACGGGCAGATCGGAAGACAGTTTGTCCACGTCTTGGTAGAGCTGGTTAATGTATGGCGAGCTGCCATCCAGTGCGGCGCCGTCTACGCCTTTCTGGATAATTTCTACCACTAGCTTTTTCAGCTCTACCATATCCTTTTTCATGTCGAACAGGACCTTGTACAGCAGGTCGCGCTCGGAAAAATCGTCTTTGCTCGCAGACGAAACATGCACGGGGAGATTCGGTGTTCCGTCTCCCGGCAGGTAACTGCGCAGCCGGTCGACATCCACGACACGCTCCCGCTCCAACACGGCAATCTGCTCGGCGATATTCTTTAGCTGCCGCACGTTGCCCGGCCATGCATAGTTAGCCAACACCTGTTGGGCGTCCTCGGTTAGCTGGACATTGGGACTTCTATACTTGTCCGTGAAGTCCGCAATGAACTTGCGGAACAGCAAATAGACATCTTCCTTACGGTCGCGTAGCGCGGGAATTTTCAAGGGTACGGTATTGAGCCGGTAATAAAGGTCTTCCCTGAACTTCCCTTGCTGTACAGCTTCAAACACGTCCACGTTAGTCGCTGCAATGACCCGTACGTTCGTTTTCTGGACCTTTGACGAGCCCACGCGAAGGTACTCGCCCGTTTCCAGTACGCGCAGCAACCGTGCCTGTGTGCCCAAAGGCAGTTCGCCCACTTCGTCTAGAAATATAGACCCCCCGTTGACGACTTCGAAGTAGCCCTTCCGTGCTTCGTGCGCGCCGGTAAAAGATCCCTTCTCATGACCGAAAAGCTCTGAATCGATGGTCCCTTCGGGAATGGCCCCACAGTTGACCGCAATGAACGGGCCGTGCTTGCGGGCACTCAATTGATGGATGATTTGCGAAAACACTTCCTTTCCACTGCCACTCTCACCAGTCACCAGCACGGAAATATCGGTGGGCGCCACCTGGCGGGCAACGTCAATGGCCCGGTTGAGCAACGGAGAATTCCCAATAATCCCGAATCTATTTTTTATGCTTTGAATATCCATTTACCTTTCCTCTCTTTTGTTAAAAAATTAAGGACTTAGAAACATGCAGCGGAAGACAGCAAATAGACACGTGTTCCGCAAACTGTAACGAGCATCCTTGCCTGACCCTCTATTTATATTCGCTGACAGGGAACAAGAGGGTCTAATCTTACCGCTTCGTTAATCTGCCTGTCCGCTAGGACACGATGCGTCCAATCAACGTGGCCGACGTACACCGTTCGCCCAGCACCTGCACATAGTCCCCTACTTTATAACGCTCATCTACCGGAAATACGACCATCGTATTCTGGTCATTTCGACCACAGTAATCCTTGTCCGAACGCTTTGAAAAGCCCTCAATCAACACGGTATGTATCTTGCCTACATACTCTTGCAGGCGAAGCAAGCTGTGCTCGCGCTGCCGGTCCACGACTTCGGTCAACCGGCGTTTTTTCACTTCCTCGGGCACGTCGTCCTCGTAGCGCTTGGCCGCCAGCGTGCCGGGGCGCTCCGAATAGGCGAACATATAGGCATAATCGTACTTCACGTAATCCATCATGCTCAGCGTATCCTGGTGGTCCTCCTCTGTTTCCGTACAAAAACCGGTAATCACGTCCGTTGAAATCGCGCATTCGGGCATAATGCGTCGAATGGCATCCACCCGTTCCTTATACCATTCGCGATCGTAGGTACGGTTCATGAGTGCCAATATGCGCGAACTGCCAGACTGCACGGGCAGATGGATATATTTGCAAACATTGTCGTACTTCGCCATGCTGTAGAGTACCTCATCCGTGATATCCTTGGGGTGCGACGTTGAGAAACGCACGCGCAGGAGCGGGTCTACTTGCGCCACCAGCTCCAGCAGATTGGCAAAGTTGACCACCGGGCCCGGCTCCTCGCCTTCGGCCGCCGGCGCGGCGTATTTGTACGAATCTACGTTTTGCCCCAGCAGGGTTACCTCACGGTATCCCGCTTCGAAGAGCTGCCGTGCTTCGCGGACGATCGACTCCGGATCACGGCTCCGCTCCCGCCCGCGGGTAAAGGGTACCACGCAGAAAGAACACATGTTGTCGCAGCCGCGCATAATGGATATAAATGCCGTAACGCCGTTCGTGTTTAGCCGTACGGGATTAATATCAGCGTAGGTCTCTTCGCGCGACAGCAACACATTGACCGCTCGGGCGCCGTCATCGACTTTCTCTATCAGGTTAGGCAGATCACGGTAGGCATCGGGGCCCACCACCACGTCAACAAGCTTTTCCTCTTCCAGAAACTTGGATTTCAGGCGTTCGGCCATGCAGCCTAATACGCCCACTACCATCCCGGGATTCTTTGCCTTAGCGGCTTCAAACTCCTTCAGCCGGTTGCGAACACGCTGTTCCGCATTTTCCCGAATGGAACACGTGTTGATGAAAACCACATCGGCCTCGTTGAAATCTCCCGTGGTTTCAAATCCCTCGTCCTGCAAGATGGAGGCGACGATTTCGCTATCCGAGAAGTTCATCTGGCAGCCGTAGCTTTCGATGTATAATTTTCGTCCATTGCCCTTCTGCGGATCCTTTTCCAGCAACAAGGCTTCGCCCTGCCGGGCTTCGTCATGGACTTTGGTATCATGAGGTGCGTCAAACATATTTCGTTCGATTTTTAAACGACAAAGATAATAATAAAAGTTCGGAATATGTGACAGATTGACAGGCTTTACCTAGCTTTGCTGCTATAAAAGTAGGTCGGCCACTACCTAGGTTGCTCGTCGCGTGGCGAGACGAATTCGCGACCCACGGTTTTAAACGCTCACGAGCACTTGTGACGCACTCATACAAGTACGGTACCCCTGCAAAAACTACTTTAAGGCCGCCCTTATCCTAAATGCAGCAACCCACTATTAACCCACCAGCAGCTTATATCCTTTGCCATGGACGTTCACGATTTCCACTTGGGAGTCTTCTCGGAGGTATTTGCGCAGCTTGCTCAGGAAGACGTCCATGCTCCGCCCGTTGAAATAGTTGTCGTCATGCCAGATTTTAAGCAATGCTTCCTCGCGGGTGAGCACGTCGTTTTTTTTGAGGCAAAGCAAGCGCAGCAGTTCAGCCTCTTTGGTCGACAGTTTCTGTTTGTGTTCGTCGCGCGTGATGACTTGGGCAGTATAGTCGAACACATAAGAGCCAATGTCGAAATTAGTGGGTAGGGTTTCCTCATCCCCGGCATCCTTGGCCGCACGCTTCAGGAGGGCATTGATGCGCAGCAAGAGTTCCTCCACCCGGAACGGCTTGGTGATGTAATCGTCGCCGCCTAAGCCAAAGGCTTCGGTTTTGTCTTCAATCATGCCCTTAGCCGTGGCAAATATGATCGGTATATCGGGGTTCACCTTGCGAATATCCTTTCCCAGCGAAAACCCGTCCTTTTTTGGCATCATCACGTCGAGGATACAAAGGTCAAACTGCTCCTTGTTGAAAAGGCGCAGGCCTTCTTCGCCATCCTTCGCAAGACGCACATCGAATTTGCCCTTGAGCTCAAGGTAATCTTTAAGGATGTCGCCCAGATTGGGATCATCTTCGGCGAGTAATATCTTTTGCATGGCTAGTCTCCTAAATCAGTCAATTAACGGTATCGGCCGCCTCGCGCCATGGTGGCGGCCCGGGGCGCGATGGGCGCAAGAATGGCTACGCCTCGTCTTTGTACATTGGTAAAACGACTTCAAAAGTCGTACCCTTTTCTTTTTCGCTCCTCACGAGCACCTTGCCTCCCAAGCGTTTCACGATGTCGCCTACGTAAGACAGGCCCAAACCGAAGCCTTTGACATCGTGCCTATTGCCGGTAGGGACCCGATAGAACTGGTCGAATATTTTCGACAGCTGGTCGCGTCCCATGCCGATGCCGTTGTCGGACACCACAATACTCACGTGCTTAGCAGTACTGCGCGTGGCGATGGAAATTTTGGGATTTTCCCAACTATATTTAATCGCATTGTCCACCAAGTTAAAAAACACGTTGGAAAGGTGAAGCTCGTCGCCCCGTACCAGGGCTGGATCCGCCTCCAGCGACATGCTCAATGCTACGTCGTTTTTCTTGAACCGCAGATCCATGCTGCCCACCACGGTCTTCACCAGCTCGTTGACATCTACCGTTTGCCAGTCCAGGCGCAAGTTTTCCTTTTCTAGGCGGGCGATGTTGAGCACGCGTTCGATATGGTTTCCCAGTCGTACGTTTTCATCGTAGATGATATTCGCCAGCCTATTAATCCGTTTCTCGTCGGAGGCTATTTCGGGGTCGCGGAGCGTTTCGCTAGCGATCATGATCGTAGCCACTGGCGTCTTGAATTCGTGCGTCATATTATTGATGAAGTCGGTTTTCATTTCCGACATCTTTTTCTGGCGCAGCACAATGAAAATGGTATAGGCAAAACACCCCACCAGTATCGCCAAAAGCGCACCCGAGGACAGCAGCATCATGGACATGTTGCTCATCAGGATCGCATCTTTATTGGGGAACGACACCGTCAGCGAACCTGTAGAGCGGTCCAAGTCTTCCGGGAAAAGCCTGGCTGAATAACTATTTTCGGCCTGCCAATCGGTCGATATCCCGGGCCCAAACGACGCAAACTGGTACAGAATGGTATTGTCGTCGCGCACTTGCAAGTTGAAGGGAGAAGTAATGCCCCTGCTTGCCAACTCTTCGGTCAATTCGTCCTGGATGTAATGGATGTCGATCCGTTCTGAAAGCGGCTTTTGGGCTAGCTCCATTCCGATCGAATAATCCTGCAACAGCGCGGGATTCTTGCCTCCCATCACAGCAATCGTGTCGAGGAACGTATGCGCCTGCAAAAGTGCCAACTCCCTTTCGAGACTCCGGATTTCTCGCTCAAGACGGACGTCTACACGAGGCGGCAAAACCTTAATGTCAAAATCCAATGTCAGCGGTCCATAAGGATTGATGTTTTTGAACACCATATAGCGCAGGCTGTCATCTTGGGCGCGCACCACGCGCGGGGCCTGGCGGCTGGCAAACACTTCGATATCGTGCTCGACCATCCCGTCGCCAAAGCGCACGGGCTTAAACGAGACGGTGACCAACTCTCGGTTACGTGGAATATTGATATACGTCTCGAAAAAATCGTTCTCGATAGGTACGACCCATGGGTATTGCCGATTGAGCTCGTATTCCTGCTGGCTGAACGCCTGGAGCAGATTGGCTTGTTCTTGCCGCTTCTGTTCAATCGCTGTTTTCAGTCGCCACTGGTCTTCCAGCTTCCGCTGCTCTCGCTCGAATTCCTCACGCTTCTTTTGCTGGGTGCGCGCATACTCGCTGACCTCGCGTTTTTCGGCCTTAGACGCCACCACGCTCAGCGATGCTCGCACGGACTCGTCGAAAAGCTGCGCCTTCTGGGCGTAGGACTGACGGATAAAATAATATTGCATCCCCATTACCCCCAATAGGGCAACGGCCATCAATCCGACAATCAATGCTATGCTCCGGCGCTTCATTCATACAAATCTACGAGAACTGTACCGTCAGAGCGACGATTTAACAATTTTTAACACCGCCAAAACACCGAAATAAGCCCATATGAGTTACTTTGACGCGTAAAAAACGCCGGTTGCCTAGTCGCCGGCTGTGGCATACGCTCGATTGCCAATACCCGACTTGGAAGTTCCCTACCTGATGCGCTGCAATTTGACGGTGACCGTCTCCAGCGCTCCGTTTCGGCTAATGACCATGGGGACACGGCGATGCCCGTACATCAGCAAGCGTTTATACTTGGCAAAATCTTGGCTGACATCGTTGTCAACTGCAATAACGACATCCCCCTCGCGGAGTCCGGCAAGATCGCCTGGCGATCCTTTAACCACAGAGCCTACCGTGATGTACCCGCCTATCGAATACAGTTCCACACCCGAGTATACGTAGGAGAACGGATCGCGGTAAAGGCCATTGGGCCGGAGGTGGATCTCCCTCGCCGGGTAATTAACGATAAGATTAAAGCGCTTAAGGATCTGGTTCCCGATTAATCCGCCGAGATATGGATACGAGGTGACGTTATACTGGTCATCGAATACCATGGCGGGGACTTTCCGAAACCGATAGGGACCGATGCGAAAACTGCGGGCGACCGTCAGCCCCATAGGCAACTGGCCGCCCACTCCATAAGCCTTGACGGGCAAGCGTTTGCGGCGCCCCCTGAACACTGTACTGTCTTCGACGAAATCTTCCGAAAGTATCAGGGGCAATCCCGCGCCAATATCGATCAGATAACGCGTGGTAATGGCGCGGCTATCGCGTATTTGGGCCGATTGGACGGGCAGCGTCCGTATAAAGGGCCGGAGCAGGTGGCCACCGCGCGGGTAGCGCAGCGTGCCGGGAGTATGGAGTTGCAACTCCATGTTATCGTAATCGATCTTGACGATGTACCGACTGAACAATGCATAGCCAATCACCCCATCGATAGGCTCGCCGTAGACGTACGACAGAAATTCGTAATCATTGACATGGAAATCGAGGCTATCGATCAGCTCGTCGCCCAACTGGAGTTGTCGATCGTATAGAAAAAGTGCCTCGCGCACGCCGGCGATCCCCCGGATATGCACGGCGCTTGGCTCGGGCGACAGCCCCATCCGCGTTACCACCGCCGAGTCGAGCGAAATGCCGCTGCTGCCCGTATCCAATACGAAAGAAAGGCTGTCCGCATGACCGGGCATGCGCCCTTTGACCAGGATCACACTCTCGGCCACCAACCTAAAAGGCACCGTGGTCAAATGCTCGGCCGGGGAAGGCGCAAGAATTTCTTGACCCCGCGCTGCCGTCAGGCAGGTGCATAGCGTTAAAAAAGCGTACATGCTCTTGAGGGTCTGCATCGATCCTTCCTTTCTTTATTGGTTATGATTATCCCAAATATACAGAAAAAACGAGCGGCTACGGCAAAGGCTATTCCTTCAAAAAAAGACACTTCCGCTGCCCATAGTCCCCTTTCACATGCGCGGACGGACAGTGCGCCACATTTCGAATAACGGGGAGCAATCCTTATCTTCACCGCATAATTCAATCTATGCACATAGACGAACATCCAGGGACAGGCGGCGGACGGTATGTAATACAGCCTAACCATCCCGGCGTGTCTCTCATCCTTTTGCTATTCTTAATGGCCGTGGGGTATTTCGTGTTTGGCGGGCTATCTATTTTCGTAGCCTTGGCCGCCACGGGCGTATCGGGCGCCAGCGACCTGATGGCTAACCTGGAGGGGTCCGGCACCAATGCCGCGGCCCTAAAAGTTATACAGGCCGGCTCGAGCGTCGGGATGTTTGTCTTTCCCCCACTGGCATTATCCCTACTGGAGCGCAGACGGACGACCTACCTCGACCATACCGCTGCCGTGCCGCCCTCACTGTGGCTAATCGTGATAGCGGTGATGTTTTTTGCCGCGCCTATCATCGAACTCAGCATTCAACTCAACGAGGCCATGCGCCTGCCCGCAATGTTGGCGGGACTCGAGGCCTGGATGCAGGAACAGGAGCTCCAGATGGAGCGGCTCACCCATCTTTTCTTAGCCGACACGAGCTACGCCGGGCTGCTGATCAATCTCTTGGTAATTGCCGTCATTCCCGCTATCGGCGAGGAATTTCTCTTCCGGGGTAGCCTGCAGGGAATCTTGATGCGCTGGCTCGGAAATCCCCATGCCGCGATTTGGCTATGTGCCGTTGTGTTCAGCGCTATACACTTGCAGTTCTACGGCTTTTTGCCGCGCATGCTGCTCGGCGCGCTATTCGGTTACCTCCTGTTTTGGGGCAGGAACATCTGGCTGCCCATATTTGCCCACTTCCTCAATAATGCGGCGGCCACCGTTTCGGCTTTCTACCTGCAGCGGCAAGGACGAAGCTTGGACGAGATTAATTTTGGCGACCAGATACCGTTTTACGTATACTTGCTGAGCATAGCCGTGGCTACCGTACTACTTTACCAATACCGCAAGACCGCCCGGACCGGGAAAGATTAACATGGAAAAGAACTGGAAGAAAATTTGGACAACGGCCAACCCCATGGAAGCGGAGATCATCAAGCAGATGCTCTTGGAGAACGAGGTAAATGCGGTAGTGATTAACAAACAGATATCGCCTTACAACCTCGGCACGGTGGAACTATATGTTCATGAGCAACAGGTCGGCTTGGCGTTGGGATTAATGGCCGATAACAACGAAGAAGCATAAAGGGGATGAGAGTTCGCACGATTACTGCACTGGTTTTTGTAGCGGTCATGCTGACCGCCGTATTGGTCAATGCGCATGTGTTTACTTTGTTTTTCATGTTACTAAGCGTGTGGTGCGTGGGTGAATTTTACCAGATCGTGGCGCCCCGCATCTCCCGTGCCGGACGCATCCTGGGACTTGCCTTGGCCGGAGCCATTTTCGCCACCGTAGCGGCCTACCAATACGGGCTTATCTTCTCGCTGGCGTACTTGATCTGGCTGCTCCCCTTGTTGCCAGCCGTCTTTATCGCCGAGCTTTTTGGCAGGTCAACGATGCCTTTTACGAGTATTGGCTTTACCTTTCTGGGCATAGCCTACGTGGTCTTGCCTTTTCTTTGTTTTTTTTCCTTGGCGTTTATAGACGGCCGTTTCAACTACCAAATCCCGCTGGGCTTCCTGCTGATCCTCTGGACCAACGATACGGGCGCGTACTTGACGGGCCGGGCGTTGGGCAAGCACAAACTTTTCGAACGCATATCGCCAAACAAAACCTGGGAGGGCTTTTTCGGCGGCGTCATCCTCTCCCTCCTGCTAGGACTCGCCGCGCACCACTACCTAGACACGTTCACGATGACGCAGTGGCTGATCATCGCCATACTGATTTCGACATTCGGCACACTCGGCGATTTAGTGGAATCCATGCTTAAGCGAAGCCTGCAAGTCAAAGACTCCGGAAATATCCTGCCCGGCCATGGCGGGTTGCTCGATCGCTTCGACGGGCTTTTGCTTGCCGCACCGATGGTGTACTTCTACGTGATATTGCTGGCCTAGGCCTCGCGTTTGCCCCCCTTCAACTGCACAATATAAAGCCCAACGAGAACGAGTACCACGCCCACAAAAGTATGCCACGTGACGGGTTCGTCTAGCACAACCGCCGCCATGGCAAATCCTGCGATAGGGCAAAGAAACAACCAAAACGATGCTTTGACGGGATGCTCCCGCAAGAGGTATTGCCAAAGCAACACAGCAACGATCGACACCGGCAACGCCAGCCAAGTCGTCGCTGTCCAGAAACCCGCATCATACACGTTTAGCGAGGGCTCAAAAACCAGCAGGGCAACGGGCAGTAGCGATAGCCCGCCAAAGAGCGTTTGCCAGCCGTTGATGACTAGCATGTTCAGTCCGTTCCAAGACGTGCGTGCGAAATAAATAGCCCCCGCGGAATAGGAAGCCATGCTCAGCAACAAAATCGCCAGCCCTCCGGGCGTGGTATAGCTGCCCTGTATAAGGGGTATGGCGACAATAAGCAATCCAATCGTACAAAAAACTATACTTAAGGCCATATGCCCCCCAAAGGGCTGGCGGAACCACAGGGTACTGATCAGGCTGATGAGCACGGGATTAGTCGCCACAAGCAGTGCGCCGAGACCGGCCGACACGTATTGGAGAGCAATGACATAGAGTCCTAGGTAAATACCTACATTCAGTAACCCATACACGAACAGCAGGCGCCACTCGCGTTTTTGGGGCAAACGGTAACCCAAGAAAATGTGAGCCAGCACCAGCATGAGTGTGGCTGCCATAGCGAAGCGGCTAAGCGCGATAACGAACGGTTGCGCCGACTCCAAGCCGATCTTGGTCGCCGTCGACGCCGACCCCCAAAGAATAGCAAACACCAGTCCGGCTATCACCGTACCGGCTTGGGTAGATAGAGGCTTTTTAAACATGCACAAAAATTCCGAGGCTAAAGGTAGGCAAACATTCGCTTTCCCAAAAAATGGACGCCCACGGACGGTTGCCCAGCATCCGGCGAAGGGCCGTCCGCACACCGCACCTTCCATTCCCCCACATAATTTGCGAACACATATCCCAGCCTCACACAATTCCGCTATCTTTGCTTCGTGAGCACTTTAATGAGATCATTGTGGCTTAGTATTTTGGGTGTCTTAGTGTTGGCGGCATGTTATTCGCCGCAGGGCTCACGAGCATCGGACAGGGTCCTTATCGGCATGTCCGATAGCGTTGTATCGCCACCGCTGCCCGCTGCCATGGACACCTTTCATTCGGCTGTACAGGATAAGTATAGCCGAATTGGCCTTGCCGAGTACCGGTTGGATACGGGCGTGTTCGCCATGGCCTACACGGGCTATCTCAATCTCCGCGCTGCCGACCGGACCCGCAGTTCCATATTGACCATCGTCGACTTTAACGTCCCCAGCGACCAACACCGGATGTGGATTATCGACCTGGCACACGACTCCCTCCTCCTCCACACGTGGTCGGCCCATGGGAAAGGCAGCGGACGCGAAATGGCCACCCACTTTTCCAATAAGCCAGGCTCTCTGCAGACGAGCCTAGGCTTCTACCTGACGGCAGAGGAATATATCGGCAAGAATGGGCGCTCCTTGCGGCTGGACGGTTTGGATGACGGATTCAACACCAATGCGCGGCGCCGGTACGTTGTTATGCACGGCGCAGATTACGTTAGCCAAGACACCATCGATGCCTTGGGTTATTTGGGTAACAGCGAAGGATGCCCTGCCGTGTCCCACGCCGTCAACCACCAAGTAATCGATTGGGTCAAGGATAAGTCGGTGCTATTCATCACCGGGCCTGGCTCCGGCTACCATTCGGTCTGGTTAAAACGGGAATCCGCCCACCGGTTCCTGCGGGAAAACGAAAAGGAAATTTAGGCCTACTCCGGATCGTCATCGACATACTTGTCGCCGAGCTGCTTATTTGCGCGCGCGCCCAGCTTCTTCAGGTTCTCTACTCTTCGAATCACATTTCCGGGTCCGGTCCCCAGTTTGCGGGTGGCCGCCTCATGGGACTGCACCGCGCGCCCGAGTTGCTGGCCCACGCTTTCCATATCATCCAGAAAACCCACAAACTTGTCGTACAACGCGCCGGCTTCCTTGGCTATGTCCAACACGTTTCGCGTCTGGCGTTCTTGTTTCCAGATACTGGCGACGGTACGTAGCGTGGCCAAAAGGGTGGATGGACTGACAATTACCACCCTTCGGTCCCACGCTTCGCTAAAAAGTTCGGGCTTGTAGGTAACCGACATGCTGAACGCGGATTCAATCGGCATGAACAGCAACACAAAGTCGGGGGAATTGATGCCGTACAAGGCTTGGTAATTTTTAGCCGACAAGCTTTTTACGTGGGTTTCCACCGATAGGACGTGCTGCCGAGCGCTGATTTCCGCTTCCTCGTCGCCTTCCGCATTCACCCATTTCTCGTAGGCCACTAGGGAAACCTTGGAATCGATGACGAGATGCTTGTTGTCTGGCAATTCGATGATCGCATCCGGCTGCAAGCGGCGTCCGGTATCATCGGGGACAGATTGTTGCAAGCGATATTCGCGGTCCTTGGCTAAGCCCGAACGCTCCAATACACGCTCGAGGATCACCTCTCCCCAATTCCCTTGTTTCTTACTGTCGCCCTTGAGGGCACGCGTCAAGTTGTTGGCTTCATCCTGTATGCGTAGGCTTTGTTCCATCAACTGCTGTACAACTCCTTTCAGCGCATTGCGTTCGGCAGCCTCGGCGCGGTATGTCTTGTCGACTTTTTCTTCGAACGTTTTGAGTTTGTCCCTGAGGGGGCTAAGGATCCCTTCCATCGACTTGCTGTTCGATTCGGTGAATTTCTGGGTCTTTTCCTCCAAAATACGGTCAGCCAATCCACGAAACTCGAGGTTAAACTGTTCGCGTATCTGTTTGATTTCCTCTTTTTGCTCGGCTATTTTTTCCTGCTGCGACTGATAATAAGCTCGCGTGCTTTCCAAGGCGCGCTGCGCGTCAAGGTGTTCGGCACGCAGCCGCTCAAGGTCTGCGCGCCACTGCTCGCGCTCGGATTGAATGGAACGCTCCATGCGCGCCTTCTCGTCGGCGTGGCCTCGTGTCTGCTGCTCCATACGCGCCAGCTGCAAGGCGAGCTCCTCGCGCTCGCGGCGCAGGGTGGCCAACTCCTGCCCTTGTTCGGGCGACTTGTTCCGTTTGATCAATAGAATCAAGGCAACAAGCAAAAAAAGCGCGGAAATTGCGGTTAGGTATAGTTCCATACAACAAAGGTAGGAAAAGATCGAACTTTAGTCGTGATCGGGACGCCTAAGTACCTACCGTAAGTAAAATCTACAAGCCTGTCCGCCAGCGGGATTGCCAGCGGTACATTGGAAAATAAACCGGGTGCGGACTAGCTTATCCGGTTGTTGGCATCCGGGAACAACAAGATGGGCTTATGTTCCTTGGCTTTTTCGAATTCCATCAACGCGTACGAGATCACAATGATGATATCCCCCACTTGTACCAACCTGGCCGCGGCCCCATTCAGGCATACCGTGCCCGAGCCGCGCTCACCTTTGATTACGTACGTTTCGAAACGCGCGCCGTTATTATTGTTCACGATCTGCACCTTCTCGTTGGCAATAATGTTTGCCGCGTCCATCAGGTCTTCATCTATCGTGATACTCCCGACGTAGTTGAGCTCGGCTTGTGTCACCCGGACCCTGTGAATTTTCGATTTCAACACCTCAATCGTCATAGTACAAAGATACGGAAATTCTATAAAACGCTGTTCTCGGTTTCAGTGGCCTGAGCGCCCATTTTTATGAATCCAACAGCATATTATCGATCAAACGGACGCCGTCTACCCATGCGGCGACGAGCGCCACCACGTTCTGGCCGGCCTTGATTTCTTTGATCGCGCCCAATGTAGAAGCGTCCCTTATCTCAAAGTACTCCAGCCGAACACCTTCGCTTGCCGATAGCCGCTCCACCGCGGCATGCACGTTATCGGCCAGCGGCAGACGCTTGCTATTCGCCTTAGCCGCCCGCAAAGCCTCCACGAGCGCCAACGCTTGCTTACGTCCCGCAGCGGAGAGACGCATATTGCGCGAACTCATCGCAAGGCCGTCGTGCTCGCGGACGGTGGGGCAAATGGCGAGCTTGACGGGCATATTGAGCGCTTTCACCATTCGTTGGATGACCATGCATTGCTGGAAATCCTTCTGGCCAAAGCAGGCGATGTCGGGCATCACCGCTTCGAACAGTTTGTGAACGATCTGGGTAACACCCTGAAAGTGGCCGGGGCGGTGCTTTGCTTCCAGGATTTCGTCAAGCTCCCCCAAATCCAAATTCCAGCTTGGCTCTCCAGCCGGATACATTTCCTCCACCTCCGGCATAAACAGCAGGTCGCACTTTGCGTGCTGCAACATTTGGATATCGCGCTCGATGGGTCGGGGGTACTTTGCCAGGTCGTTTGGATCGTTAAACTGGGTGGGATTGACGAAGATGCTGCATACCACGACGTCCACCAGCGGCTTGGCATAGTCGATGAGGGACAGATGCCCGGCATGCAAGGCGCCCATAGTCGGCACCAACCCGATGCGCTTGCCCGCCTTCCGGTGCGGCGCCAGCCAAGCGTTTAGATCACGTCGGTTTTTGACAATCTCCACGGTATGTCTATTTAATCACGCCAAGCTCCTCGCCCACTTTCGTGAAGGCGGCTATCGCTTGGTCGAGGTGATGTCGTTCATGGGCGGCCGACAGCTGTACACGTATGCGTGCTTGCTCACGGGGCACAACCGGGAAATAGAAGCCGATGACATAAATACCCTCATCGAGCATCTTGGCTGCAAATTCCTGCGCCAATTTCGCGTCGTACAGCATCACCGGCACGATCGGATGCGTGCCTGGCTTGATGTCAAAGCCGGCTTGGGTCATCTTCTCGCGGAAATAGGCGGTGTTGTTTTCCAGCTTATCGCGCAGTTCCGTTGTTTCACTCAGCATATCCAATACCGCGATGGACGCTCCCACAATGGCGGGCGCCAACGTGTTGGAGAACAGGTACGGACGGGAGCGTTGGCGCAGCATATCGATGATTTCTTTCCGGCCGGACGTAAAGCCGCCCGATGCTCCTCCAAGTGCCTTGCCGAGTGTTCCGGTGATGATGTCCACACGGTCCATGACGCCAAACAATTCGTGGGTACCTCTTCCCGTCTTTCCTACAAAGCCTGAACAATGCGAATCGTCTACCATCACCACCGCCTTGTACTTATCGGCCAAGTCGCATATCTGATCCAACGGCGCTATGCTGCCGTCCATGGAAAACGCGCCGTCCGTGACGACAATCCGATGGCGGGCATCCTGCGCTGCCTTTAATTGGTCTTCCAAGTCAGCCATGTCGCAGTTCTTGTAGCGGAATCGCTGCGCCTTGCAGAGCCGCACGCCGTCGATGATGGAAGCATGGTTCAGCTCGTCGGAAATGATTGCGTCCTCGGGTCCGAACAAGGGCTCGAAGACCCCGCCGTTAGCATCAAACGCTGCCGCGTACAGAATCGTATCCTCGGTGCCTAGGAATTGGGATATTTTGGCCTCCAGCGTCTTGTGGATATCCTGCGTGCCGCAGATAAACCGTACCGATGACATGCCGTAACCATGAGAATCGATCGCCTTTTTGGCCGCCTCCACCACCTTGGGGTGGGATGAGAGGCCCAAGTAGTTATTCGCACAGAAATTGACGACTTCCGTACTACCTTGCACGCTGATATTCGCGCCCTGAGGTGTGATAATCACACGTTCTGTCTTGTATAATCCGGCGTCCTTAATGGCTGCCAGTTCCTTTTGCAAATGGAGCTGGAGGGCTTGGTACATAATATTCTTATTTTGTATTACTCCTGATATTACTCCAAAACTACGGAAATTTTAGCACAAGGGTTGCGCTCTTACCAAAAGGCGCGCACGATTGCCGGCCTGGTTCTGCTTGTCGCCCAGACGGTACGCGGAGGGCGGACAAAAAAAATCCGCATCCGGCCAAGCCGGATACGGATTTTCCCACAAGAGTATAGGGTCTTATTTTTTGATGTACATGACTTCCTTGACGGCCTTGATCACACGCTCCACATTGGGTAGCGCGGCTTGGACCAGCGTAGGCGCATAAGGTAGCGGCACATCTGCAGAGGTGATGCGTACGACGGGCGCATCCAAGTAATCAAATGCGTTGCGCTGTACGTTGTAAGCAATTTCGGACGAGATGGATGCCAACGGCCAAGCTTCCTCAACTACCACCAAGCGGTTCGTTTTCTTTACCGAATTAACGATGGCTTGATAGTCTATCGGCCGTACGGTGCGCAGGTTGAGCAAATCGACCTCGATCCCTTCTTTCGCCAATTCCTCAACAGCAGGCTGTACAACGCGTGGCAGCATCTTGCCAAAAGAAACGACAGTGACATCGTTTCCTTCGCGCATGATCTCCGCTTTGCCTAATGGCAGATAATATTCTTCTTCGGGCACGTGTCCCCTATCGCCGTACATCACCTCGGATTCCATGAAAATAACGGGATCCGGATCGATGATCGCTTGCTTTAGCAAGCCTTTGGCGTCATATGGGTTAGCTGGCACTACGACTTTGAGACCAGGCGTATTCGCATACCAATTTTCAAAGTTTTGGGAATGTTGAGCCGCCAACTGGCCGGCATTACCGGTAGGCCCGCGGAATACGATAGGAATCGGGAACTGCCCGCCGCTCATGGAGTTCATTTTGGCTGCCGAGTTGATGACCTGATCGATCGCTACCAGCGAAAAGTTGAACGTCATGAACTCGATAATGGGCTTCAGCCCGTTCATGGCCGCGCCAATACCGATGCCAGCAAACCCAAGTTCCGAGATCGGCGTATCAATCACCCGCTTGGGGCCAAATTCGTCGAGCATCCCTTGGCTAACTTTGTAAGCGCCGTTGTATTCGGCCACTTCCTCGCCCATCAGGAAAATCGTCTCGTCTTTACGCATTTCTTCGTTCATGGCCTCGCGAAGCGCTTCTCTGAATTGTATTTCTCTCATTACGGGTCTACTGTATACTTTAAAATGGAACGCAAACCTACCATATTTTTTTGACATTTTGAAGTAGCATCCCCCTTAATCTTGCCCGGTTATACGCGGATATTACATTATTCAGACAGGCAAGGTAGCGAGGAATTCGGCGAGCCATTCATTTAAGTTGGCTATGGCCTTCTCCAGTTGCCAATTATTCCGCTGGCGCCGCTCAACGTAGTTGGAGATGGCCCGCACCTGCGCGCACTGCACGTGTGAGTGGGAGGCCGCGAAGAACACGGCCGCGCCCTCCATGCTTTCGACCTGCGGCGATAGCCGTTCCACGACGCGCGCAATACTGTCTTCATGGCCATGTACCGTATTGACGGTGATTCCCGTCACGGACGGCAGCTTGTCCAGTACGGGGAACTGTTGCACTACGCGCTCCGTGAATGCACTCGGGCCGAATCCCAGCAGGTCCCCCGCTAAGAACGCCACGCCGTCTTCGGCTCCCAGCTCGGCGAACACGTCCGTGGCCACGCGGACCACGTCGCCGAGCGAACGGTCGCGATCAAAACTGCCACACACGCCGACATTAAGCAGCAGGTCGGGCTGATGATGCGCCAATGCACGCCCCAAATGGTATGCGGTAGCCGCGATACCTACCCCGGTAACCAAATAATCGACCTGATGTCCGCTCCGCTTGCCTTGGGCGCGAATTGGAGCAATCTCTCCTTCGGTAGCGGCGATGACGAGGATACGCATGGCTTAGCGGCTAACCATGAGTAATTGGCCCACGGCCAGCGATTCGTCCTTCAGCCCGTTCATTGCGCGCAGCTCGCTGCCCGACACACCGTATTTCTTTCCAATGGAATGGAGGGTTTCTCCGGCTGCCACCTCATGGATGACCATAGCCACCGGCGGCTTTGCCGTTGCCAGTTCCCGTTCGATAGGAGCGTGCTCGATTTCAGTCTTCACAATCGCTTCCCTCCGGCCTTTTTCGCGCGGACTTTCGGAGCGGTCATACTGATCTAACCCATATCGTTCGATCAGATCGACCAGCAACTCCGCGTAGCGAGGGTTTGTAGCATAGCCCGCCGCTTTGAGACCACGCGCCCAGCCCCGGTAGTCATCCATGTCCAATTCGAACAGCTTGGCATAGCGAGGGCGAAGCAAAAACTCGGAGTGGTCGCGGAATGACTGTGCAGGATCGTCGTATACCCGGAAGCAGTCGTTGGGATTATCATCGCGATGGTAAGTGCGGCGGCCCTTCCATCCAGAGGCGCATTTAATGCCGAAATGGTTGTTGGAAACACGCGCCAGCTCACTGTTACCGCTTCCCGATTCCAGGATGGCCTGGGCGAGCTTGATACTGGCGGGGCTGCCGTAGAGGTCCGTTTCGGCAACGGCGATATCCTTATACTTCGCGCTGTACTCCCATCCCGACAGGCTGGTGCGCGTCGCGGCCGAGACCGTTGCGTTGGGCTTCGGCCGTGTCGTCGACGGTTTTTGATAGGTGCTGCGCGTGGGCCGGGGGTGCGAGTCCTTTCGCGACAAACACGAGGACAGCATAAGCAAAGCTAGGGCGTATATCAGGTAATTTCGCTTCTTCATTATTACAGGATCAGCTCTTGCCCAATCTGCAAGCGGGTCGAGTGCATATTATTTTTTTGCTGGATGGATTTTACGGTAGTATGGTGCCTTCGCGCGATCGCGCTCAGCGTGTCCCCTTTCTTAACGACGTATATGGCGTCAGGGATGGCCTCTTCGGTATTAGTGGGCGGCAGGGCGGGATGAGGTGCGTCGTCGTACTGGTGTAGATCATACCGACGAATGGTGGCGAGCACCTTCGACGCCCAACTGGAGCTAGCCGCATAGCCTGACTTGGCAATGCCTCGCACCCATTTTTCGTACTCGTACGGCGCATAGGACTCAAAAAGTCCCTGCGTGGCAGCCCGCCGCTTTAAAAACGCGATAAAATCCTCATAGGATTCGGCGACGGACTCATACCCCTTATATGCCGAGCGGATGGCTGTGCTGTTATTGGACCCCTTGATTCCGAAGTGGTTATTGAGATGCTTGGCAATGCGACTGTTGCCATTGGCGCTTTCGTGCATGGCCACCGCGAGTATGACGCTTGCGGGGCAACCGTGCAACTCCATGTGCGCGACGGCAGCGTCCTTAAATGTTTCAATATACGTTTCGGCCGTGTATTCGGGAGGTTGTGCGCGCGCACCCTTCCAACCTAACGTGAGCATGCCTACAAGCATGGCCCGAACTGCGATGTGCGTCAACGATAACTTCATTGGGATGCTGTTTTCGTCCATTTATTGTTTTTTGCGAAGGACAAAGAGCCCGTCGCGTATGGGAAGTATCAATTTCTCCACCCGGCTATCATTGGCTAGCTGGGTGTTCAGTTGGGCGATATCCTGGGTTTGCCTGTCCGTCGCTCCTGCAACAACCTTGCCTTTCCACAATACATTATCAATCAGGATGAGCGCACCGGGGCGCGCCCGTGCCAGCGCCATCTCGAAATAGCGTCCGTTATTCTTCTTATCTGCATCAATAAACACCAAGTCAAATACGTCGTCGATAGTCGGGATAACGTCTTCCGCAGCACCGATATGATAAATGATTTGGCTTGCGTAGCGCGACTCATCGAAATAGCTACGGACACGATCTTCCAGCTCTTCGTTGTTATCCACGGTGTGGATAACCCCTTCCGCCCGTAGCCCTTCTGCCAAGCAGAGGGTGGCATACCCCGTGAAGGTCCCCCCCTCCAAAATGCATCGCGGTGAGACCAATTTGCTCAGCATGGCCAGTACGCGCCCTTGGTAGTGCCCCGAAAGCATATGTGCTGCCGGTTCACGCAGGTGGGTTTCCCGATTTATGCGGTGCAGAAGCTCGTCCTCGGCATCGCAGGTTCGCTCAAGGTAATTGGATATCGCGCCATCAAACGTGTCCATGCGGGCAAAAATAGCGAACCTGTCCGAAAGATACGAGTACCTGCAGCGAAAAGACAGATACCTTGCCCGGCAAATACCCCCAATTTAAATGATCTGCACCGAAACCATATACTCTTCTGTCGTTAGATGACTATTCCACACTGCGGGGAAACAACACATATTTCATGGGGAGCGGTACGGTTCGTGGCGTCAAGCGCGACAAGGCTTAACCTATTCTCCCATACGTTCAACTCCTTAGAGAAAATCGCCCAAAAAAATGCATTCCCCAATATCGTGCGGCTACACGCATGATTCGGTACCTCAAGCTATCGTTGCCGTCATTATCTTCGTTATCACGTACGGTATCTTCGAAATGGCCACGCGCGATCAACGCTCGTTAATGTCTTGGGTGCTGTCCTTACTCATGATTGTTGCCGTCGGTGGCTTAGTTTTTGTTGCGGCTAGCATCGCAAAGCGTCAATAGACGTTTTTCAAAGAGCCAGGAGCTCCATTCCGGCTTAATCTCTTCCCAACAACCACGTAAATACCGTATTTGTGTAGTTTTTAAGCTGCAAAGAGAGAGAATGCTGACTTAGCAACCGACGACTTTCAGGCCCATCAGCGTGACAACGAAACTAAAAATAATTCTGGTGATGATGAAACAGAGTACTAATCTGGCTATTATTATCAATCCAAAGAACACCCCATAGTGTCTATGCCATACGGTGTGGAAATACACCATCAATATCACCTACTGCGGAGACATCCATGGCGGCGTATGCACTTGAGATTTCCGTTGAAATGGGGTATTGGCAAGTCGCCTCCTTTTGCAGCTGCACGAGGGTCGATACCCGTCTGAAACTTATCTACAATTGCCTTAAGCCATCGCGCTACGATACGGCCAAAAGGATATGACTTAGGTTAATATTCCTTCCGACAAGAACACGTTACGTGAAGCTCAGGACCAGGGGTAGGACGCATTGAGTAGCTTATTTCCCAGTGCCGTGGGCTACGATCGGTTTAAAAACAACAGAGCCCTTAACTGTTTCCAGCAAGGGCCCTGCGTATGAAATCCGGCACCGACCTACTCTCCCACCTGTTACGGCAATACCATCGGCTCTGGCGGGCTTAACTGCTCTGTTCGGAATGGGAAGAGGTGGACACCGCCGATATAGGCACCTGAATGTCTTTGGCTGACCGGGCAAACCCCGCAGGAAAAACCCGCGCGCCCGCGCCGCAATATCATGACATGAATCGGAAGAAAACAGAAAGAAAGGGAAGGCAACAGCCGTTGCGTCGCTTGAAAAAAGCTTCGGGTGATTAGTACCGCTCGGCTTTGATGTTACCACCTTTACACCTGCGGCCTATCAACGTAGTCATCTTCTACGGCCCTTATGAGGAAGTCTCATCTCGTGGCTGGTTTCGCACTTAGATGCTTTCAGCGCTTATCCATTCCCGACGTAGCTACCCAGCGGTACACCTGGCGGCATAACTGGTTCACCAGCGGTCAGTCCAACCCGGTCCTCTCGTACTAAGGTCAGCCCCACTCAAACTTCCAACGCCCGCAACAGATAGGGACCGAACTGTCTCGCGACGTTCTGAACCCAGCTCGCGTGCCACTTTAATGG
>Ga0079224_100000122_pt1 | contig 60397 bp, 53 predicted proteins | sample Stecom2015_FD_80414 | JGI IMG/M metagenome (GOLD analysis project Ga0079224, IMG submission 80414) | Agricultural soil microbial communities from Utah to study Nitrogen management - Steer compost 2015 | ecosystem: Environmental > Terrestrial > Soil > Agricultural land | place: USA: Utah... | reverse complement strand
TCGTCGCTGCGCTCTTCGCAACGACGTAAAGGTGTAGGAGAGCGGCGTCCCCGCCGTGAATCTTTGGCGACGGCCGCTTACCGCGCCAGGTACCGCATGCCGCTCTCCAGCCCTTCCAGGGTCAGCGGGAACATGCGGCCGTCCATGATCTGCCGGATCAGCTGCACCGAGGGCGTGTGTTTCCAGTGCGGTTCCGGCACCGGGTTGAGCCAGATGGCCTTCGGGTAGGTGGCGAGCACCCGCTCCAGCCAGACCTGGCCCGGTTCTTCGTTCCAGTGCTCGACGCTGCCGCCGGGATAGACGATCTCGTAGGGGCTCATGGTGGCGTCGCCGACGAAGATCACCTTGTAGTCCGAGGCGTAGGTGTTGAGCACCTCGGTGGTGGGCGTATGTTCGTCGAAGCGGCGGCGGGCATCCTTCCACACGGCCTCGTACAGGCAGTTGTGGAAGTAGAAGTACTCCATGTGCTTGAACTCGGAGCGTGCGGCCGAGAACAGCTCTTCGCAGACGCGGATGTGGTCGTCCATGGAACCGCCGACGTCGAAGAAGATCAGCACCTTCACGGCGTTGTGGCGCTCGGGCACCATCTTCAGGTCGAGATAGCCGGCGTTGCGGGCGGTGGAGCGGATGGTGTCGTCCATGTCGAGCACCTCCTGCGCGCCCTCGCGGGCGAACTGCCGCAGCCGACGCAGAGCGACCTTGATGTTGCGGGTGCCGAGCTCGACCGAGCCGTCCAGGTTGCGGAACTCGCGCTTGTCCCAGACCTTCACCGCCCGCCGGTGGCGCGACTCGTGCTGGCCGATGCGGATGCCTTCCGGGTTGTAGCCGTAGGCGCCGAACGGCGAGGTGCCGGCGGTACCGATCCACTTGTTGCCGCCCTGGTGACGCTCCTTCTGCTCCTCGAGCCGCTTCTTGAGCGTCTCCATGAGCTTTTCCCAGCCGCCCAGGGACTCGATCTTGGCCTTCTCTTCCTCGGTCAGCATGCGCTCGGCGAGCCTGCGCAGCCATTCCTCCGGAATCTGGGCAGTGATGCCTTCCTCACCGCCCAGCGCCTGCTCGATGCCATGCATGTAATCGCCGAAGATGCGATCAAAGCGGTCGAACTGCGATTCGTCCTTCACCAGGCAGCCGCGGGCGAGATAGTAGAAGTCATCGATGCTGAGCACGGCCAGTCGCTGCTCCAGCCCCTCCAGCAGCGTCAGGTACTCGGTGAGGGTGACCTTGAGGCCACCCTTGCGCAGCGCGAAGAAGAAATCCAGCAGCATGTCGATCCTGGCCTTGCGCGGCTTACGCCTCGCGGTTGCGGCGCGCCATGAACATCACCCGCTCGAACAGGTGCACGTCCTGCTCGTTCTTGAGCAGCGCGCCGTACAGCGGCGGCAGCAGCTTGCGGTTGCTGTTCTCGCGCAGGGCTTCCGGCGGCAGGTCTTCCGCCATCAGCAGCTTGAGCCAGTCCAGCAGCTCGGAGGTGGAGGGCTTCTTCTTGAGCCCCGGTACCTCGCGCAACTCGAAGAACACCTCCAGCGCTTCCTTGAGCAGCTCCTGCTTGAGCCCCGGGTAGTGGACCTCGACGATCTGCGCCATGGTCTCCTTGTCCGGGAAGCGGATGTAGTGGAAGAAGCAGCGGCGCAGGAAGGCGTCCGGCAGTTCCTTCTCGTTGTTCGAGGTGATGATGATCACCGGCTTGTGCTTGGCGCGGATGACCTGCTGCGTCTCGTAGACGTAGAACTCCATGCGGTCGAGCTCGCGCAATAGGTCGTTGGGGAATTCGATGTCGGCCTTGTCGATCTCGTCGATCAGCAGCACAGGCCGCTTGTCCGACTCGAAGCAGCGCCACAGCGGGCCCTTGACGATGTAGTTGGCGATGTCGTGCACGCGCGGATCACCGAGCTGCGAGTCGCGCAAGCGCGAGACGGCGTCGTATTCATACAGCCCCTGCTGCGCCTTGGTGGTGGATTTGATGTGCCACTCGTAGAAGGGCATGTCCAGCGAGCGAGCCACTTCCTCGGCCAGCATGGTCTTGCCGGTGCCGGGCTCGCCCTTGATCAGCAGCGGCCGGTTCAGGGTGGCGGCGGCATTGACCGCCATCTTGAGGTCGTCGGTGGCGACGTAGCTGGAAGAGCCTTCGAAACGCATGTGTACTCTCGATCTGTAGGCGGATGCGGACGTCGTAGCTTAGGAAGCCGGGGCCGCGGCGTAAAGCTTGGTGAGGCTTGGATTGCTGCAGGGGCGCCTGTTCCGATCCGCTATCGCGAGCGACTCTTGCGCCGTCATGGCGAGTGGTAACCGTCGCTACCCTGCTGCACAGGATTGCTTCGTCGCTGCGCTCCTCGCAATGACGGAGCAAGGGGACGGCCGGTGGCCCTTGCATGTCATCGCGAGGCCGCGCAGCGGCCGTGGCGATCCCGAGACAGCGGAGCGCGGCAGGCAGGCATGCCGCACCTCGTGATTGCGCCGCCCCGCAGCGACGGGCGCGAGAGGTCGCCGTTTCCGTGGCGCGACAGCGAATTGCGTCAGCCGCCGTTCTCGCGCACCCGCGCCACCGCCTTCTCCCAGCCTCGCAGCAGCCGGTCGCGCTCCGGCTTGCCGAGCCGGGGCTGGAAGCGGCGGTCGAGCCGCCAGTGGCGGGTCAGGTCGTCGAGCGACTGGTACACGCCGGCCTGCAACCCGGCCAGGCTGGCGGCACCGAGGGCGGTGGTTTCGGTGACGCGCGGCCGGTCCACGGTGGTGCCGACGATGTCGGCCAGCTGCTGCAGCAGCCAGTCGTTGGCGCTCATGCCGCCGTCCACCCGCAACGTGGAAGGATTGGTCGCGCTGTCGCGGACCATGGCCGCTACCAGGTCGTGGGTCTGGTAGCAGACCGCCTCGAGCGCAGCGCGGACGATGTCGGCGATGCCGGTATCGCGGGTCAGGCCGAAGATGGCGCCACGGGCGTCCGGATCCCAGTACGGCGTGCCGAGTCCGGTGAAGGCCGGCACGAAATAGACGCCGCGGTTGGAGTCGAGGCCGGCCGCCAGCGGTTCCGTCTCGGCCGCCGAGCGGATGATCTTGAGCCCGTCGCGCAGCCACTGCACCGCCGCGCCGGCAACGAAGATGGAGCCTTCCAGGGCGTACACCGGCTGGCCGTTGCAGCGGTAGGCGACGGTGGTCAGCAGCCGGTTCCTGGAAGCGACCGGGGTGGTGCCGGTGTTGAGCAGGGCAAAGCAGCCGGTGCCGTAGGTGCTTTTCACCATGCCGGGCTGGAAGCAGGCCTGGCCGACCAGCGCTGCCTGCTGGTCGCCGGCGACTCCCAGGATCGGCAGCGGGCGGCCGAACCATTCCGGATCGGTCAGGCCGTAGTCGGCGGCGCTGTCCTTCACGTCCGGCAGCACGCTCGCCGGGATGTCGAACAGGGAGAGCAGGCTCTCGTCCCAGCGCTGCTGGTGGATGTTGAACAGCAGGGTGCGGGAGGCATTGGTGGCGTCGGTGGCATGCACCTTGCCCTTGGTGAGCCGCCACATCAGGAAGCTGTCGACCGTGCCGAAGGCAAGCTCGCCGCGGCCGGCGCGCTCTGCCGCGCCCGGCACGTTGCGCAGCATCCAGGCGAGCTTGGTGGCCGAGAAGTACGGGTCGAGGATCAGGCCGGTCTTGCGGGTGATGCCGGGCTCGTGCCCGCGCCCCTTGAGGTCGGCGCACATCTCGGCGGTACGCCGGTCCTGCCAGACGATGGCGTTGTGGACCGCCTTGCCGGTCGCCCGGTCCCACAGCAGCGTGGTCTCGCGCTGGTTGGTGATGCCGATGGCGACGACCTCCGCGCCCTTGCGCTCGGCTTCGGCCAGGGCATCGCGGCAGACCTTGAGGGTCGACGACCAGATCGCCTCAGGATCGTGCTCCACCCAGCCGCTGTCCGGGTAGATCTGGGGGAATTCCATCTGCGCCAGGGCGACGATGTCGCCGGTCTTGTCGAAGACGATGGCGCGGCTGCTGGTCGTGCCCTGGTCGATTGCCAGAATGTGCGGTTCGGCGGCCATTGCTCCCCCTGTCGTGATGCGCGCGGACACGGCCGGGCCTGGCCCGGCGGCACCTTTTCATCTTTGACCGGGGCCGGAAAATGTCAAGCGAGATGTTCATATGTGAATAGGAGCGCTATCTTTCCAGGCGAAACAACAACGACATTCCGGCGGAGGCCATGCAGGAACTGAACGATCGACAGAAAGAGATCCTGGATTTGGTGCGGAAGCAGGGTTTCGTCGCCATCGAGGCGCTGTCCCAGCACTTCGGCGTCACCACCCAGACCATCCGGCGGGATATCAACGCCCTGTGCAAGCAGCGCCTGCTGCGCCGCTACCACGGCGGCGCCGGGCTGCCGTCCAGTGTCGAGAACGTGGCCTACACGGCCCGGAAGGTGATGTATCTGGAAGAGAAGCGGCGCATCGCGCAGCTAGTGGCGGCGCAGCTCCCGGACCAGGCATCGCTGTTCATCACCCTCGGTACCACCGCGGAAGAAATCGCCAGGGCGTTGCACAAGCATGAGGGGCTGCGGGTGATCACCAACAACCTGCATGTCGCCACGCTCATGAGCGGCTACCCGGGTTGCGAGGTGATCCTGGCCGGCGGCGTGGTGCGCGGACGCGACCACGGCATTACCGGCGAGAGCACGGCCGCCTTCTTTCGGCAGTTCCGGGTCGACTACGCGCTGATCGGCATCTCCGGCATCGATGACGACGGCACGCTGCTGGATTTCGACTACCACGAGGTGCACGTGCTACAGGCTGCCATCGCCAACGCCCGGCAGGTGTGGCTGGCGGCCGACCACAGCAAGTTCGGCCGCCAGGCGCTGGTCCGGCTGGGGCCGCTGTCGATGGTCGATGCGCTGTTCACCGATCGCGAGCCGCCACCGCGGCTGGCGGCAGCGATTGCGGAGGCGGGGGCGCAGCTGCACATCGCAGAGCCTGTTCATCTCTGAGTCGTTGTCTGTCAGAAATGTTCAACTTGCCAAATAATTGCACCGAATCTATGTTGTAAGTCGAACATATCGGCTTGTGCGGTTGCCACCGGCAACAGGCCCGAGCAGACAGCCGGATCCAGGTGCAGGCGGTTGTGAGCGAAGAGATATATTACGATCTGCTGGTGGTTGGCGGCGGCGTCAACGGCGCCGGCATCGCGCGCGACGCGGCGGGCCGCGGCTACAAGGTGTTGCTTTGTGAACAGGACGACCTTGCCGCCCACACCTCTTCCGCCAGCACCAAGCTGATCCACGGCGGGCTGCGCTACCTGGAGCATTACGAGTTCTCGCTGGTCCGCAAGGCGCTGACCGAGCGCGAGGTCCTGCTCAGCAACGCCCCGCACATCATCTGGCCGCTCCGCTTCATCATGCCCCACCTGCCGACGCTGCGTCCGGCCTGGATGATCCGCCTCGGCCTGTTCCTCTACGACCATCTCGGCCGGCGCCGCCGGTTGCCGGGCTCGGAAAGCGTCGAATTGCGCCGGCATCCGGCCGGCGGACCGCTGAAGCCCGAGCTGACCAGGGGCTTTGCCTATTCCGACTGCTGGGTGCAGGACGCACGGCTGGTCGTGCTCAATGCCATGGATGCCGCCGAGCGCGGTGCCGAGATCCTGCCGCGTACCCGCTGCGTCGCCGCCGAGCGCGGCCCTGACGGCTGGCGGGTTACGCTGCGGCCGGCAGGCGGCGGTACGGAGCGGGTGGTGAGAGCGCGCTGCCTGGTGAATGCCGCCGGTCCCTGGGTAAAGAGCTTCCTGCAGCAGACCGCCGGCGTGGTCACCGACGTTCGGGTAAGGCTGGTCAAGGGCAGCCACATCGTCGTGCCCCGGCTGTTCGAGCACTCGTACTGCTACATCTTTCAGAATCCTGACCAGCGCATCGTCTTCGCCATTCCCTACGAACAGGATTACACCCTGATCGGCACCACCGACGTGGCTTTCGAAGGCGATCCGGCCGGCGCCGCCATCGATGCCGGGGAAGTGGACTATCTTTGCGAGGCGATCAACCGTTACTTCAACAGGTCCATCGCGCCGGGCGATGTGGTGTGGACGTACTCGGGCGTGCGGCCGCTGTACGACGAGCGCGGCGAGGAAAACGTGTCGGTCGTGACCCGCGACTATCTGTTGGAGCTCGACCGGGGGCAGGCGCCGGTGCTGTCGGTGTTCGGCGGCAAGCTCACCACCTACCGGAAGCTGGCCGAGGAGGCCATGCGCGAGATCGAAGCGGTGCTCGGCGGCCGCCGGCCGGCCTGGACCGCCGATGCGCCGCTGCCCGGCGGCGATATGCCGGATGCAGATGTCGACGGTTATCTGAAGAGCCTGCAGGAGCGGTACCCCTGGCTGCCGCCGGCACTGGTGTCGCGGCTGGTACGGCACTACGGCACCCGGGTCGAGCGCCTGCTGGACGGCGCCCGCAGCCTGGGCGACCTGGGCGAATGCTATGGCGCCGATCTCTATGAGCGCGAGGTGGCGTATCTGATCGCCCATGAGTGGGCGGCGAGCGCCGAGGACATTCTCTGGCGCCGTACTAAACTCGGACTGCGGCTGTCTCCTGCGCAGGTCGCCCGGCTGGAAGAGCGACTGGCGGCGCAGGGCACGGATGCGAGAAAAACACGAAGGAACTAGCGATGAGCCTGCAGCTGGAGGGAATCAGCAAGGTTGTCGGTAAGGAAACCTGGATCGACGATATCAGCCTGGAGCTGGCGCCGGGCAGCTTCAACGTGCTGCTGGGGCTCACCCTGGCCGGCAAGACCACGCTGATGCGGCTCATGGCCGGGCTGGACAGGCCGGACCGCGGCCGGATACTGCAGAACGGCCGCGACGTCACCGACGTGCCGGTACGCAAGCGCAACGTCGCCATGGTGTACCAGCAGTTCATCAACTACCCGTCGATGACGGTGTACGCCAACATCGCCTCGCCGCTGCGCATCGCCGGCCTGCCGAAGAAGGAAATCGACCGCCGCGTGCGCGAGGAGGCCGAGCGGCTGCACATCGCCCATCTGCTCGACCGCTTGCCCGGCGAGCTGTCCGGCGGCCAGCAGCAGCGCACCGCCATGGCGCGGGCCCTGGTGCGGGACGCCGACCTGCTGCTGCTCGACGAGCCGCTGGTCAACCTCGACTACAAGCTGCGCGAAGAGCTGCGCGCCGAGATGCGCGAGATCTTCGCCCGCCGCCGGTCAGTGGTGGTGTACGCCACCACCGATCCGACCGAGGCCCTCGCGCTCGGCGGCCGCACCGCGGTGCTGCAGGCCGGGCGGCTGATCCAGTACGGCCCGACCCTGGAGGTCTACCACCGGCCGGCCACCGAACACGTCGGCTATGTCTTCGGCGAGCCGCCCATGAATATCGTGCCGGGCCGGCTGGAAGGCGATATCCTGCTCGGCGGTACCACCCGCCTGCCGGCGCCGGCCCACTTCCGGCAGCTGCCGGCCGGCAGCTACCGCTTCGGCATCCGGCCCAATCATCTGTCGATCACCCGGCGCAGCTCGGCCGAGCTGGCGGTACCTGCCGAGGTCGTGGTGCCGGAGGTCAACGGCTCGGAAACCTATATCCATGTCCGCCATCACGGCGTCGACTGGGTGATCGAGCAGACCGGCGTGCACCTGCTGCCGATCGGCAGCGAGATTGCCATGTATCTCGATCCCGAGCGGCTGTTCGCGTTCGACACCGACGGCCGCCTGGTGGCGGCGCCGACGCCGCTGCGCGCCGCGGTCAGGAGCGGAGGAGCCTGACGTGGCACGCATCCAGCTCGACCGGCTCGCCCACGCCTATGTCGCCAACCCCGGCAAGCCCGAGGACTACGCCCTGCGCCGGCTCGATCACGTCTGGGAGGATGGCGGCGCCTATGCGCTGCTGGGTCCCTCCGGCTGCGGCAAGACTACCTTGCTCAACATCATCTCCGGCCTGCTGCAGCCGTCGGAAGGGCGGGTGCTGTTCGACGGCCGGGACGTCACTGCGCTGCCGCCCCAGCAGCGCAACATCGCCCAGGTTTTCCAGTTCCCGGTGATCTACGACACCATGTCGGTGTACGACAACCTCGCCTTTCCGCTGCGCAACCGCAAGGTACCGGAAGCGACCGTGCGCCGGCGGGTCCAGGAAGTCGCCGAGATGCTGGAGCTGAGCGCCGTGCTGCACCGCCCGGGTCGCGGCCTGGGCGCCGAGGGCAAGCAGCTCATCTCGCTGGGCCGCGGCCTGGTCCGGGAAGACGTGGCGGCCATCCTGTTCGACGAGCCGCTGACCGTGATCGACCCGCATCTCAAGTGGCGGCTGCGCGGCAAGCTCAAGGAGATCCACGAGCGGCTCCGCCCCACCATGGTCTACGTCACCCACGACCAGACCGAGGCGCTGACCTTCGCCGAGAAGGTGGTGGTGATGTACGAAGGGCGGGTGGTGCAGGTCGGCACGCCGCAGGAGCTGTTCGAGAACCCGGCCCACACGTTCGTCGGCTATTTCATCGGCAGCCCCGGCATGAATCTGCTGCCGGTCCGGGTGGATGGCGGGGCGGCGGTCGTAGACGGCCAGCGCATTCCTCTCGACCCCGATACGGCCGCGGCGGGCGGCCGCCATCCCGGCAGGCTGGAACTGGGCATCCGGCCGGAGTTCCTGCAGCTCGGGCGTGCCCAGACGCCCGATGCGGTGCCGGTGCGGATCACCGCGGTCGAGGATCTGGGCACCGCCATGCTGGTGACGGTGACGCTGGGATCGCACACACTCAGGGTGAAACTGCCGGAAGGCGGCGAGGTGCCGGCAGCGGAGGGCTGGCTGAGCTTCCCGGTCCGCTGGACCAAGCTCTACGCCGACGGTCAGCTGATCGGTCAAGGAGGACGGCATGGATAAGCCGGTCAACCAGAAAGCCTGGCTTCTGGTCCTGCCGGTGGTGGTGACGGTGGCCTTCAGCGCCGTGATCCCGCTGATGACGGTGGTCAACTACTCCGTCCAGGACATCTTCGATCCCCAGACCCGCTATTTCGTCGGCACCGAGTGGTTCCAGATGGTGCTGGAGAACGACCGGATCTGGGCGGCGCTGGGCCGCCAGCTGCTGTTCTCGCTGGCGGTGCTGCTGATCCAGATCCCGCTCGGCATCGGCATCGCGCTGACCATGCCCAAGCGCGGCCCCTGGGTGTCGGTCTGCCTGATCCTGCTGGCGCTGCCGCTGCTGGTGCCGTGGAACGTGGTAGGCACCATCTGGCAGATCTTCGCCCGGCCCGACATCGGCCTGGCCGGCCGGCTGATCAACGAGCTCGGGTTCAGCTACAACTACACCCGCGACCCGCTCGATGCCTGGCTCACCGTGCTGGTGATGGACGTCTGGCACTGGACGTCGCTGGTGGTGCTGCTCTGCTATGCCGGCCTGCAGGCGATTCCGGATGCCTTCTACCAGGCGGCCCGCATCGACGGCGCCTCCAGGTTCGCGGTGTTCCGCTACATCGAGCTGCCCAAGCTCAAGGGCGTGCTGCTGATCGCGGTGCTGCTGCGCTTCATGGACAGCTTCATGATCTACGCCGAGCCCTTCGTGCTCACCGGCGGCGGCCCGGGCAGCTCGACCACCTTCCTCAGCCAGCTGCTCACCACCATGGCGGTCGGGCAGTTCGATCTGGGGCCGGCGGCGGCGTTCTCGCTGATCTACTTCCTGATCATCCTGCTGTTCAGCTACGTCTTCTACCAGGCGATGGCGAACCTGGGGAAAGCGGAGAAATAGGGGGCGACGATGAAGAAGCGTTATCTGATCCTGCTCGTCTACATCGTCTTCCTGATGCTGCCGCTGTACTGGATGCTCAACATGTCGCTGAAGACGACGGCGGAGACGCTCACAACCTTCTCGCTGGTCCCGCAGAACCTCACCTTCGACAACTACCGGGTGATCTTCACCAATCCGGCCTGGTACAGCGGTTACCTGAATTCCATCAGCTACGTCAGCCTCAATACCGTCATGTCGCTGCTGGTCGCCCTGCCGGCCGCCTATGCCTTCTCGCGCTTCCGGTTTCTCGGCGACAAGCACCTGTTCTTCTGGCTGCTCACCAACCGCATGGCGCCGCCGGCGGTGTTCCTGCTGCCGTTCTTCCAGCTCTATTCCAGCGTCGGCCTGTTCGACACCCATCTGGCGGTGGCGCTGGCGCACATGCTGTTCAACGTGCCGCTGGCGGTCTGGATCCTGGAAGGCTTCATGTCCGGCGTGCCCAAGGAGATCGACGAGACGGCCTACCTCGACGGCTACAGCTTCCCGCGCTTCTTCCTGACCATCTTCCTGCCGCTGATCCGCGCGGGCGTGGGGGTGACGGCGTTCTTCTGCTTCATGTTCAGCTGGGTCGAGCTGCTGCTGGCGCGCACGCTCACCTCGGTCAACGCCAAGCCGATCGTCGCGGTCATGACCCGCACCGTCAGCGCCTCGGGCCTGGACTGGGGGGTGCTGACCGCGGCCGGCGTGCTGACCCTGGTGCCGGGGGCGCTGGTGATCTGGTTCGTGCGCAATCACATCGCCAAGGGCTTCGCCCTGGGGCGGGTGTAGGAGGGAGGGAAGACCATGGCGGAGATCCTGCAATGGATGGCCTGGACCCTGCCGACTGCCGCCTTCTTCATCGGCATCGCCGCGCTGCTGGTGCTGATGACCGTCTGGCAGTTCGTCTCGCCGAGCGTGGAACGCAAAGGGTTTCTGCCGATTGCCACCACCCGCGGCGACAGGCTGTTCATCGGCCTGCTGTCGGCGGCCTACATTCATCTGGCCTGGCTGGCGCTCACCGATCTGCATCTGTGGTGGGCGTTCGGGCTGTCCGTGCTGTTCCTGCTGGTGCTGCTGCGCTGGGGGTAGCGCGCCGGCAAAACGCATTCAGGCGCAAGCCTGAGTCCGGCGGGGTGCCGCCGGAGAAGCCGCCCGCGGGCGGGAGAAGAACCCCAAGCTCAGTGATGAGTGCTCAAGGAGAGAGAAACATGAAACCAACCATGAAGGCTGTGCGCACAGGGGCCTCCGCTCTGGCGCTGGCGGCCGTGCTGCTGTCGCCGGTGGCGGGCGCGGCCACGCCGGAAGAGCTCAAGCGGGCCGAAAAGTGGCTGGACGAGTTCCAGCCGTCCACCCTTTCGCGGGAAGAACAGCTCAAGGAGCTGGAATGGTTCATCGATGCCGCCAAGCCGTTCCGAGGCATGAACATCAAGGTGGTATCGGAGACCATCACCACCCACGAGTACGAAGCCAGCGTGCTCGCCAAGGCCTTTTCCGAAATCACCGGCATCAACCTGACCCATGACCTGATCCAGGAAGGCGACGTCATCGAGAAGCTGCAGACCGAGATGCAGTCCAAGCGCAGCATCTACGATGCCTACGTCAACGATACCGACCTGATCGGCACCCACTTCCGCTACGGCGACGTCATCCCGCTGTCGGATTACATGGAAGGCGAGGGCAAGGACGTCACGCTGCCGACCCTGGACGTGGACGACTTCATCGGCAAGAGCTTCGGCACCGGTCCGGACGGCAAGCTCTACCAGCTGCCGGATCAGCAGTTCGCCAACCTCTACTGGTTCCGCGCCGACTGGTTCGAGCGGGAAGACCTGAGGAAGCGCTTCCGCGAGAAGTACGGCTACGAGCTCGGCGTTCCGGTCAACTGGTCGGCCTACGAGGACATCGCCGAATTCTTCACCAACGACGTGAAGGAGATCGATGGCGTCCGCGTCTACGGCCATATGGACTACGGCAAGAAGGACCCGTCGCTGGGCTGGCGCTTCACCGATGCCTGGCTGTCCATGGCCGGCACCGGCGACAAGGGCATTCCCAACGGCAAGCCGGTGGACGAGTGGGGCATCCGCGTCGAGGGCTGCCACCCGGCCGGCTCCAGCGTCGAGCGCGGCGGCGCCACCAACGCGCCGGCCTCGGTCTATGCGCTGACCAAGTACATCGACTGGCTCAAGAAGTACGCGCCGCCGGAGGCCGCCGGCATGACCTTCTCCGAGGCCGGTCCGGTGCCCGCCCAGGGCCATATCGCCCAGCAGATCTTCTGGTACACCGCTTTTACCGCCGACATGGCCAAGCCCGGCACGCCGGTGGTGAACAAGGACGGCACGCCCAAGTGGCGGATGGCGCCGTCCCCGCACGGCGCCTACTGGGAGGAAGGCATGAAGCTCGGCTACCAGGATGCCGGCGCCTGGACCCTGCTCAAGCACACCGATGCCCAGCGGCGCAAGGCGGCCTGGCTGTACGCCCAGTTCACCGTCTCCAAGACCGTGTCGCTGAAGAAGACGCTGGTCGGACTTACCCCTATCCGCGAGTCTGACATCCAGTCGGAGGCGATGACGGAGGCGGCGCCGCGGCTGGGCGGCCTGGTGGAGTTCTATCGCAGCCCGGCGCGGGTGGCCTGGACGCCGACCGGCACCAACGTTCCGGACTATCCGAAGCTTGCCCAGCTCTGGTGGCAGTCGGTGTCGGAAGCCGTGACCGGTGCGCTCACCCCGCAGCAGGCCATGGACCAGCTGGCCGAGCGGCAGGACCGGGTGCTGGAGCGCCTGGAGCGGGCCAAGGTGCAGCCCAACTGCGGACCCAAGCTGAACAAGCCGCGTGACGCCCAGTACTGGTTCGATCAGCCGGGCGCGCCCAAGCCCAAGCTCGCCAACGAAAAGCCCAAGGGCGAGACGGTACCCTACGAGCAGCTGCTGCAGGCCTGGCGCGAAGGCCGGGAGCGCTAAACCAGGCTAATCCCAGCCGACGGGCAGCTGCGGCTGCCCGTTTTCGTTGCCTGGCGTCACTGATGCGGTCGGCGCTCCAGGTCGGCCAGGCTGTGACCGGACATTTCCCATTGCCGCACCCAGCCTGGCTTGGCGCCAGTGCCGTCCCAGGTCAGCCGCGGGTCGAACGGATGCTGGTAATGCTGGCTGCCGGGCCGCCGGAAATAGCCGGCTTCCACCGCGCCGCCCGAGAGCAGATCGGCAACGGCTGTTCCCCACTCGTCGGCTAGATTGCGCAGATGGTAGTCGGTGGCTTCCGGGTCGCGCGCCCGGCGCGCTTGGATCTCTTGCGCGATCCGCTGGTGCAGGCTGACCAGATCGCGCAGGGAATAGTTGCTGAGGTCCATCGTCGGTTCTCCCTGAAAACCCCGTAGCTCTAGCGATAAGGGCGTCGCCGGAGGGTGCAAAGGGGCACGCCGCCTGGCGGTTCAGGCGCGCCCGGAAGGTCCGGCTGCCTATCGGCCAAGGCGGTAGCAGCCCCGCGCTTGCGCAGGCCGCCTCCTGCCGGCATGTCGGATTCGGACGGCATGCCGTTGGGGCGAGGACAGATGCGGAACAAGTTTGCGGTGATCGGCCTGGGCGGCTTCGGCAGCACGGTGGCCACGGAACTGCAGCGGCTGGGCAACGAGGTGCTGGGGCTCGATCGCGACGAGGCGCGCGTTAACGCCATCGCCGAGCGGATTTCGCATGCGGTGATCGCCGATGCCCGCGATGAGCGGGTCCTGGAGGAATTCGGCCTGGCGGGTTATGACGCTGTGGTCGTGGCCATCGGCGAGGACCTGGAGTCGAACATCCTCTGTACGCTGGCGCTCAAGCACATGGGCACGCGACAGGTCTGGGTGAAGGCGGTGACACCCAGCCACCATCGCATCCTGGCGCGGCTGGGGGCCGATCGCATCATCAATCCCGAGCAGGAGATCGGCATTCACGTCGCTCAGACCCTGGCCCGCCCGAACGTGCTGGACTACATCAGCTTGGGGGACGGCTATTTCGTCGTCGAGCTCGACCTGCCGGCCAAGCTCGACGGCCAGCGGCTGGCGGAGCTCGCGCTGGCGGAGCGCTACGGCATCCATTACGTCGGGCTCAAGCGCGGCCGGCGGCCGCAGTTCGATCCACCGGAGCAGGTTGTCCTGCGGCAGGGCGATCATCTGCTGCTGGTCGGGCAGCTGCAGCAGCTCCAGCGCTTCGGCCGCAACGTCCTATGAGGCAGTGGCTGCCCGGCTGGCTCGCTGGCCCGCCCGCGCAGCCTCGGGTCGTCGCGCGGCCGCCGGCGCAGGTCCTGAGCCTGCTGTTTCTCGGCCTGATCCTCGCAGGAACGCTGCTGCTGAAGCTGCCGTTTGCGACGACCGCGCCGATTTCCTGGCTGGATGCCCTGTTCACGGCGGCATCGGCCGTTACCGTCACCGGGCTGACCGTGCTCGATCCCGGGACGGCGTTCACCCACTACGGCCACGTCGTGCTGCTGTTGCTGATCCAGCTCGGCGCGCTCGGCATCATCACCTTCGCGACCCTGATCCTGTCGCTGCTGGGACAGCGCCTGGGGCTGCGGCAGCAGCTGCTGCTGCGGGACGACCTCAATCAGACGTCGCTCGGTGATCTGGCGCGGCTGGCACGGCTGATCGCCGCCGTCGTGCTGCTCATGGAAGCGGCGGGCACCCTGCTGCTGGCGTTCCGCTTCGTGCCGCTGCTGGGCTGGAGCGAGGGGCTGTTCCAGGCGCTGTTCCATGCCGTCTCGGCCTTCTGCAACGCCGGCTTCTCCCTGCTGCCGGACGGGTTGTCCGGGCTGGGGGAGGACCCGTTGGTAAGCCTGGCGGTGTCGGCGCTGATCGTGGTCGGCGGCGTCGGCTTCAACGTGCTGGCCGACCTGTGGCAGTGGCGGCGATCCGGTTTCCAGCGGTTGAGCCTGCACAGCCACCTGACCCTAGCCGGCACCGCCATGCTGCTGGGCGCCGGTTTCATCGGCTTCCTGGCCCTAGAGTGGAGCAATCCGGACACCCTGGGCCAGTACGGATCGGTCTTCGACCGGCTGCTGATCGCCTGGCTGCAGGCGGTGACGCCGCGCAGCGCAGGATTCGCGAGCGTCGATACCAGCCGCCTGGAGGACGGCACCACGCTGCTGATGATCGTGCTGATGTTCATCGGTGGTGGCAGTACCTCGGCCGCCGGCGGCATCAAGGTCGCCACCTTCATGGTGCTGATCATCGCCACCGTCGCCTTTGCCCGTGGCCGGCGCGAGCCGGTCGCTTTCGGCCGCAGCATCGAGCCCACCGGGGTTCTGAAGGTCCTGGCGCTGACGTCCGTCAGCATGCTGGTGGTGCTGACCGGTGCCTTCCTGCTGCTCGTCAGCCAGCCGCTGCCTTTCCTCGATCTGCTGTTCGAGGCGGTGTCGGCCGCGGCTACCTGCGGCCTGTCCCGCGGCGCCACCGGGCAACTGGACTCCTTCGGCCGGCTGACACTGATCGTGCTGATGTTCATCGGCCGGATCGGCCCCCTGATCTTCGGCGTGCGGCTGGCAACGGTTGGCGCGACCCGCATCCGCTACCCGTACGGCCGGGTCTATCTGGGCTGATTTTCGCCTCCGCCTTCCCGGCCGCGTACAATTCCCCGCTCGATGTGGGAGGGGAAGCATGCTCGATCCGGATCAGATCAGGGTAGTGGCGCACGAAACCGGTCCGGCGGCAGTGCTGGCCGGAGCCGGGTCGGGCAAGACCCGCTGCACCACCGAGCGGGCGGCACGGCGCCTGACGGAATCCGCTGTGCCCAGCGAAGGGCTGATCCTGCTCACCTTTACCAACAAGGCCGCCGCCGAGATGCGCGAGCGGCTGCGCAAGCGTCTTCCCGAGAGCGTGAAGCTGCCTTGGATCGGGACGTTCCACAGCTTCGGCAACCGCCTGCTGCGCAGTCATGGCCGGCGCATCGGCGTGCCGTCGAACGCCACGCTGATGGATGCCGACGATGCCAGCCGCATGCTGGACGCCTTCCTGGCCGTGCCGTTGCCGGACAAGAGCCGCCGCATCGACGCCCTGCGCCTGTACGAGACGGTCTGCGCCCATGGGCTGGACGTCACCGAAGAGGCGGATGTCGACGCCATCGAAGCGCTCTGCGCCCGGCACGGCTTCAGCGGCCACGCCTGCCGCGGCTTTATCGAGGCGCTGCGGCGTTTCGAGGCCGAGAAGAGGCGGGCGGCAGTGCTGGACTTCGCCGACCTGATCCTGCTCCCGCAGCGCCTGCTGCGCCGCCATCCGTCGCTGCAGGAGACGCTGCGCCAGACCCTGCGCGACGTCACCGTGGACGAGGCGCAGGACACCGACGGCGCCCAGTTCCGGCTGCTGCAGCTGATCACCCCGCTCGACAACACCGTGCTGCTGGTCGGGGACGACGATCAGGCCATTTACGAGTGGCGGCACGCCCGCCCCGAGAACATGCGCGACTTCATCGAGCGCTACGGCGCCACCGTCTACCGGCTGGAGCGTAATTACCGTTCCACGCCGGCCATCGTCAGTGGCGGCGCGGCGCTGGTGCGGCATAACGAGAACCGGCTGGAGAAAAATCCCTATGCGGTGCGCCCGGCCCCGCCGGCCGACACCGTGCGGCTGGTCGAGTACGAGGACGGCGAGGCCATGGCCGACGGCGTTGCCGAACGCATTGCCGCCGCGATTGCTACCGGCACCAGCCCTGCCGACATTGCCGTGCTCTACCGCAAGAACCGGCTGTCGCGCATCGTCGAGACCGCGCTGCTGCGCCAGGGCATTCCGTACCGAATCAAGGCCGGCACCGATCTCCTCAGCTATGCCGAGGTGCGCATGATGCTGGCCGCCGGCCGCATGGCGACCAACCGGCGCGATGTGCGGGCGCTGGCGCGGCTGGCCGATCTGGTGCCGGGGCTGGGCGCCAAGGGAGTAGGGCACATGGTTGCCGCCGGCGACGAGCCGCTGCTGCAGACCGGCCGGCTGTCGGCCAAGGCCGCGCAGGGCGTGCGGGAGCTTGCTGCGGCGCTGGAAGCCCTGTACCGGCGCGGCCCCGGCGAGCTGCTGGAGTGGTGCGAACAGACCCCGCTGTTCCGCGCCTGGCTGCACGGCCGCGCCCGTGCGTCGCTGCAGGCGGCCGGCCGGCCGACCGATCCGCAGGAGGTGCGCCAAGCCCTGCGGCCGGCGCTGGCGCGCATGGGAGCGGTCCAGGCAGCCATGCGCAAGCGGCTGGAGAGCCTGCTGGGCGGCAGCCTCGACGAGCGCTGGGCGACGGCGCTGGAGGTGATCGCCGCCGGCACCGACGAGGCGGAATCGGACGTGCCGAAAGTCACGCTGTGCACCGTGCATGCCTCGAAGGGGCTAGAATGGTCGACCGTCCATCTGTTCGGCTTTTCGGAAGGGCTGATGCCGATGGCGCGGGAAGACGTGGTCGAGAACCTGCCGGAGGAGCGGCGGCTGGCCTATGTGGCGCTGACCCGCGCGCAGAACCAGATCATCCTGCACCATGCCGACCGGCTCGATCTCGGCAACGGCGCCGGCCCCGGCCGTTTCGCCGTATCGCGCTTTCTCCACGAGATCGCCCAAGGCCATAAGGTGGAAACCATCGACCGCCGCCCCGGGGGCGACAAGCCGACCGACCCCGATAGCCGGGCGACGGCGCGGGACTGGATCGCGCAGATGCGCAAGGCCATCAGTTAGGGGATTGCGGCCGCGGAATTAACGGCCCGGCGAGGCCGCCCGCGGCCTGTGTTCCCGGCCGTCCCCGCTCACGCCGCGCCTGAGGGAATTGGGCGTTAAAACTGTTTGCGTGGCGGTCCAGTTTGTTTTATCGTCCGAAATCGGTCCGACCGATTTTTTCTATGATTCCTGCCGATTTCGGGGTATTTCGCCTCGCCTTCCTGCAGATTCGAGAGATAACCGGCTTGCGACCAGGCGAGCGGAACCCCGGTATGAGTTCGGCCGTGGATGCCGCTCATAACAGTCCCGGTATCGAGGACGATGGCCGGGAGTTTCTCTGCTATGAGTGAAATGGCCTATATGAAGTCGATTTACGTGGGCAACCTGCCCTTTAGCGCCTCCGAAGACGAAGTCCGCGATCTGTTTGCCGCTTACGGCCAGGTCGAGTCGGTGCGGCTGATGACCGATCGCGAAACCGGTCGGCCGCGTGGTTTCGGATTCGTGAAGATGGCTACCGACGATGCCGATGCCGCGATCAAGGCACTTGACGGTCAGACCTTCGGCGGCCGCAACCTGCGCGTCAACGAGGCCGAGGACCGCAAAGGTCCTGGCGCCGGCGGTCCGCGCCCGGCTCGGCGCTGGTAAGGCGCGGTACGGCGCCCACGAACGCGGGAGCGGCCGTTAGGCCGAACTCCCGCCGAGGCGCGGCCGGTGCCCCGGCCGCGCGCTTTCAGGCCTGCTTTGGTTCCTCCCGGCGCGTTGTAGTCCTGACGCTCGCCCCCCACGTTGATTTCTAGCCGTTTCGCGCAGGCGATCTGTGCCTGACTGGTTCTGTGTCATCCATCCGTCCCGCTGTTGCGCTGCGGAGATCATGTCCGTGCGATGCGGCTGCGTGGCGACGGCGCGGCAGTTTTCCGTGGTGACGAGGCAATGGCCGGAACGAGGCTTGATCAAGGCTTGGTGGCCGCTCTCGAGGAGCTGCCTGCCGGGCAGGCAGCAGCGGCCCAGCGAGCGCTCGCGCAACTGAGCCTGGAACTGGTGCGCTGCCGGCGGCCGGCCGAGGCAGTGGCCGCGTTGTTCGCCGGCCTTGGCCGGCTGCTGCCTCTGTACCGGGCGAGCGCCAGCATCCGGCGGCCTGACGGCTCCCGGCTGCAGTTCGAGGCCCACTGGCGGGGCCGGCAGCTGCAGCCGGTGCAGGCGCGCCCTGCCGCGCCCCAGCGAGCCACGCCGCGCCGCCGTCGGCCCTGGCGCGATCAGGCCGGCCACGTCTATCTGCCGCTGGTGACGGAGGACGGTGGCGATTGCGGCCTTGTTTCCCTGCAGCCTCGGCGGGCTGCCGACCAGGCCCAGCTCGACCTTCTGGCCTGGGCGAGCCGGGTCGCAGCGGCCGCCCTGCAGCGCCTGTCCGCCGAATCGGCAGCCGAGCAGCCGCTGCCGCCCGGCGCGGGGGAGTCCGAGGCGTTCTACCGCCGCCTCCTCGAGGCCGGCACGCACATGGTCTGGTATCTGGATGCGGACGGGCGCTTCGCCTTCGTCAATCCGGCGGCGACCTCGCTGCTGGGCTACCGGCCTGCCGAAATGGTCGGCCGCCGGCCGGAGGATTTTCAGTCGGCCGAGCAGGCGCGGCGCGATCGCGAGCTGTTCGACCATCTGGCTGAAGGCAACGGCCTTTGCTACGAGAGCGAGTTTCTGCACAAGAGCGGGATCCCGGTAGTGCTCGGCATCAGCGCCGCACCGCTGCGCGATCAGCGTGGGCGATGGCTTGGGGTGGCCGCTGCCGCCACCGATTTCAGCGGCTTCCGGCGGCTGGAGCGGGCGCTGCGGGGCGGCGAGCGGCAGCTGCGACTGGTGCTCGAGCTGCTCCCGGTGTCCTTCTGGACCACTGATCAGGAAATGAGGATGACCTCGCTCACCGGAACCGTGGTCGATCTGGATGCAGGCCAGGCCGTCGGCCGGACGCTGGAGGAGCTGTTCGGCTGGGGCGACATTCTGGTCCGGATGAGCAGCCAGGCGCTGGCCGGCCATTCCGTCTCGCGCGAAGGAACGCGCAACGGGCGCCTGGTGCAGACCTATATCGAGCCGCTGCGGGACCAGCTTGGCGGGATCGTCGGCACGCTCGGGATTACCCAGGACGTCACCGAGCTGCGGCGATCCCAGCAGCGCCTGCTGGATGAGCGCGAACGCGCGCAGGCGACCCTGGATTCGATCGGCGATGGCGTCGTCACCACCGACCTCGACGGCCGGATCACCTATCTCAATCCCGTCGCAGCAAGCCTGTGCGATTGGCCGGCGGGAACGGCCCGCGGCCAGCGGCTCGACAAGGTCCTGAGCCTGCTGGATCCGGAGTCGGGCAGGCCCTTGTCGGGACCGCTGTACGGGGCCTTGGACCGGCAGCAGCCGGCAGCCTCGCTGGCGGCGAGGCTGCGCCGCCGGGATGGCAACACGATCCCTATCGAGTATCGCGCCGCGCCGATCCATGACCGCGCCGGCCGTCTGGCCGGTGCGGTGCTGGCGTTTCACGATGTCAGCGCAACACGGGCAATGGAGGCCAAGCTGGCATACCAGGCAAGCCACGACGCCTTGACCGGGTTGCCGAACCGCATGCTGCTGCTGGATCGCCTGAACCAGAGCTTGGTACAGGCGGCCCGGCATGGCGGGCGGATTGCCCTGATGTTCGTCGATGTGGACCGCTTCAAGCAGATCAACGACACGCTGGGACGAGGGATCGGCGACAGGCTGCTGCAGGAGATCGGCCTGCGCCTGCAGGGCTGCGTGCGGCGTACCGATACCGTCAGCCGGCAAGGCGGCGATGAATTCATTCTGCTGCTGTCCGAGGCCGGCAGTCCGGCCGAGCTCAGCGACATCGCCGAAAAGATCGTCACCCGCCTGGCCGAGCCTTACGAGCTGGATGGCCATGAGCTGTACCTGTCGGTCAGCGTCGGCATCAGCGTCTGGCCCGATGACGGTACCGACGCCGAAACGCTGATCAAGCACGCCGATATCGCCATGTACCATGCCAAGCAGAACGGGCGGAATACCTTCCAGTTCTATATCGACGACATGAACCGCAAGGCCGCCGAGCGGCTGTACCTGGAGCACAGCCTGCGGCGGGCGCTGGACCGTGGCGAGCTGGTGCTGCGCTACCAGCCGCAGGTCAACCTGCATACCGGCCGCGTCGTCGGCGCCGAAGCGCTGCTGCGCTGGCGGCATCCCAAGAGGGGCCTGGTACCCCCCGAACAGTTCATTCCCATCGCCGAGGAGACCGGGGTCATTCTCGCGATCGGCCGCTGGGTGCTGGAGGAGGCCTGCCGGCAGGCAGCGGCCTGGCGGCAGCAGGGCCTGACCTCGCTGCGCATGGCGGTCAACCTGTCCCTGGTCGAATCGCGGCAGAACGACCTGGTGAAGAATGTCGAGCAGGCCCTGGCCCGCAGCGGCTTGCCACCGGAATGGCTGGAGCTGGAGATCACCGAGAGCGTGGTGATGAGCGACGTGCCGTCCGCCACCCAGCGCCTGCGCGAGCTCAAGGAGCTGGGACTGCGCATGTCCATCGACGATTTCGGGACCGGTTATTCCTCGCTCAGCTATCTCAAGCAGCTGCCGGTGGACAGCCTGAAGATCGACCGGATCTTCGTCCGCGACCTCAGTACCAGCACCGGCGACGCCGCCATTGCGGATGCCATCATTCGGATGGGCCACAGCCTGAAGCTGACCACCATTGCCGAGGGCGTGGAGAACCGGATGGCGCTGAATTTCCTGCGCGACCGCCGGTGCGACGATGTCCAGGGCTATTTGTTCAGCCGTCCGATCGACCCCGACCGCTTCGCCGAGCTGCATCAGCGGTACCAGGCAGGCGTCCTGCCGGGCTCGTTTCACGCCTGACGCCGTCGGGCGGCGCTGCCGGGCCTGGGCGGACGACGGGCATGGTCCGACAGGTCCCGTACAAGCTCACCTAGACCGAGGTCACGGACGACACCATGCTATCCGCCCGACTCTGGACCAGGGATTTCTTGCTCGTCTCGGGCGTCAACTTTCTGCTGACCCTGGTGTTCTACCTGCTGATCGTGCTGGCCAGCGGCTATGCCATGCGCAAGTACGGGGCCTCGCCCAGCGAGGCGGGACTGGTGGCCGGGATCTTCATCGTCGGCGCCCTCGCCGGACGGCTGGTGATCGGCCAGCTGGTCGATGTGGTGAGCCTGCGCAAGGTTCTGCTGGCGGGCATGGTCATGTTCGTGGCCACCACCGGGCTGTATTTCCTGGCCGACTCCGTCGCCATCCTGCTGGCCGTGCGCTTCGCGCACGGCGTGGCGCTCGGCATCGCCAACACGGCCACCGGCACCATCGTCGCCTACATCATCCCGGCCGAGCGCAGGGCCGAGGGCATCGGCTATTTCAGCCTGAGCATCGTGCTGGCAGCGGCGATCGGTCCGTTCCTGGGGCTGTGGATGGTGCAGCGGCTGGGCGACGACTGGATCTTCAGCTTTGCCCTGGCGATCGCGGTGGCGGCGCTGGCGGCGTCAATCCGGCTGCGTCCGCCCAAGCGGCCGCGGCAGGCTGGGACACGGCCGCGCTTCTCCCTGGGCAATCTGCTGGAAGCCAGGGCCGTTCCGGTCGCCTCGGTGATTTTCTTCGGCGGCCTGTGCTACGCCAGCGTACTCGCCTTCATTACCCCCTTCGCGATCGAACTGGACCTGGTCGGCCCAGCGAGCTTCTTCTTTCTGGCCTACTCGATCACGGTACTGTGCTCACGGCCGGTCACCGGCCGCCTGCTCGACCGGAAGGGCGCCGGCTTGGTGGTCTATCCCTGCTGCCTGGTCCTGGCCGCCGGTCTGGCGCTGCTCGCCAGCGCCCAGAGCGGCACCGTGCTGCTGCTGGCCGGCGTGCTGATCGGCCTGGGCTACGGCAATCTGCAGTCGGCCATACAGGCCCTCACCATCATGGTGGTGGAGCCGCATCGCATGGGGCTCGCCACCACGACGTTCTTCATCTTCCTCGACGCCGGCCTCGGTTTCGGCCCGTATCTGCTCGGGCTGCTGGTGGCGCCGCTGGGCTACCGCTATCTGTACGGCGGCATGGCCGTGCTGGCGCTGCTCTGCATGGTCGTGTTCCATCTGACGCACGGTCGGCGCGCCCGCCTGCCGCGCGGCGAAGGAGCCGACAGGGCCTGAGGGCAGCGTCAGCTTCCGCTGCGCTTGGTGCCGCGGGTCGGCGCGGCGGTCAGCGGGTCGTCCGGCCAGGGATGCTTCGGGTAGCGGCCACGCAGTTCCTTGCGCACCTCGGCATAGCCGTTGCGCCAGAAGCCGGCCAGGTCCTGGGTCACCTGCACCGGACGCCGCGCCGGCGACAGCAGCTGCACCGTCAGCGCGATGCGGCCGCCGGCGATGCGAGGCGTGTCCTGCTGGCCGAACATTTCCTGCAGCTTGACCGGCAGTGCCGGTATCTCGCCGGCCAGGTAGTCGATGGCGATGCGGGAGCCGCTAGGCACGGTGATATGGGTCGGCGCCTGCGCTTCCAGCGCGCGCTGCTGCTCATGGCTCAGCAGGGATGCCAGCGCCGGGCCGAGCGGGAAGCCGCGTAGCTGCGCGAGCCGGGACAGGCCTTGCGCGAACGGCACGAACCACTGCTCCAGGCTCGCCTCCAATGCCTCGTCGCCGACGTCCGGCCATGCGTCCGGCTCCAGCCGGTGCAGCAGCTGCACGCGGGCCTGCCACTGCCGTAGCGCATCCGTCCAGGGCAGCACCTGCAGCCCGTGCCGCCGCACGCCTTCCGCCAGCGCCCTGGCGATTGCGTCCGGATCGGCACCGGGCAGCGGCGCGTCATCCAGGACCAGCGCGCCATAATGCCGCTGCTGGCGGGCGAGCACCGCACCGGCGGCATCGTCCCAGGCCACCAGTTCCCGGGTGCCGATGTCGGCGCTGAAATGCTGCTCGATGGCTGCCCGCGACAGCGCCGCCGCCAGGAAGACGCGTGCCTCGCGGGGATCGCCGTCCAGCTCGGCGGCGACGATGTAGGCAGCCGCGCGCAGCGGGTCGGCCTCGTCCAGCAAGGCGCCGCGGCCGTTGGCGAGCAGGTAGCGGGGGGCATCGCCCGGCCGGCGCTGGGCGATGCGGTCCGGGTAGGCGAAGCCGAGCAGGATGCCCGGGGCATCGGCAGTCTCCGGCTGCACCGGACCCTTGGCCTGCAGGGCGCGGGCGCTATCGCGCACGCGCTGCACGCGGCCGCGGTCGACGTGATCGGCGGCGTTGCCGCGGATGGCGCTGAGCCGCGCCTCGATGCCGGCTTCGCGGCTGCCGGTCAGTACGTCCCGCTCCGACAGCAGCGCCGCCAGCTCGGCGGCCAGACGGCCCCAGCCGAGTTCCCGGCCGCGCAGCAGCATGTGGGCGAGCCGCGGGTGCAGGGGCAGTGTGCGCAGCCGGCGGCCGTGGTCGGTAATCCGGCCTTCGCTGTCGAGTGCCTGCAGCCGTTGCAGCAGAGCGCGGGCCTGCGCCCAGGCCGGCGCCGGTGGCGGGTCCAGCCATGCCAGCCCGGCGGGGTCGAGCGCACCCCATTGCGCCAGCTCCAGCACCAGCCCGGCGAGATCGGCTTCCAGGATCTCCGGGGCGCTGAAGGCCGCCAGCCGCGGCTGTTCGCTTTCGGCCCAGAGCCGGTAGCAGACGCCGGGTTCCAGTCGTCCGGCGCGGCCCTTGCGCTGCTCGGCAGCGGCCTGCGAGACCTTCACCGTGGCGAGCCGGGTGAGCCCGCTGACCGGGTCGAAGGCCGGCCGCCGCTCGAGCCCGGCGTCCACGACCACCCGCACGCCCTCGATGGTGAGACTGGTCTCGGCGATGGCGGTGGCCAGCACCACCTTGCGCTGTCCCGCGGGCGCCGGGGCGATGGCGGCGTCCTGCGCGTCCTGCGCCAGCTCGCCGTAGAGCGGCGCGAGGAAGACATCGGCCGGCAGCCGGGGCGTGAGCATGCGGGCCATCCGGCGGATCTCCCGCCCGCCGGGCAGGAACACCAGCACCGAGCCGGTTTCTTCCTGCAAGGCCCGCTGCACCGTCTCCGCCAGATGCTGTTCGAGCGGCAGACGGCCCGGCGGCCGGTAGCGTACCTCGACCGGATAGGCGCGGCCGGCGCTGGTGATCAGCGGCGCGTCGCCGAGCAGGCGGGCGACGGGTTCGGCGTCGAGGGTAGCCGACATCACCAGCAGGCGCAGATCCTCCCGCAGCGCCTGCTGCACTTCCAGGCAGAGCGCGAGGCCGAGGTCGGCCTGCAGCGAGCGCTCGTGGAACTCGTCGAACAGCACCGCGCCGTACTCGCTCAGCGCCGGGTCGTCCTGCAGCAGCCGGCCCAGCACGCCTTCGGTGACCACTTCGATGCGGGTCGCCGCCGAGACCTTGCTGTCCAGCCGCATGCGGTAGCCCACCGTCCGTCCGACCGGCTCGCCGAGCAGGCTGCTCATGTAGCGCGCCGCCGCCCGCGCCGCCAGCCGCCGCGGCTCCAGCATGACGATCCGCCGGCCGGCCAGCCAGGGGGCGTCGAGCAGAGCGAGCGGCACGCGGGTGGTCTTGCCGGCCCCCGGCGGGGCCTGCAGCACGGCTGCGTTGCGCGCCTGCAGGGCGTCGAGCAACCGGGGGAGAACGGCATCGATGGGCAGCGGCATGGGCGGAGATTATAGAGCCTCCCGGGCCCGTTCCGGCGCCGCTTGAAGTCGCCCGTGCCCGCCACAACTGAGAGAACGGTATGGGCTCGCCAGGCACCGCCGCGCCTCTGCGACCGGAACAGCCACGGCAACAGGAGAACCGGATGGCATCGTCCAGCGATAGCTATCACGAGCCGCTGTCGGATCTCACCACCGAAACCCGGCACATGCACCAGGCGCTGGTGTCGCTGCAGGAGGAGCTGGAGGCGGTCGACTGGTATCGCCAGCGCGCCGACGCCTGCCAGGATCCGGACCTGAAGGCCATCCTGCTGCACAACATGCGCGAGGAAATCGAGCATGCTTGCATGGTGCTGGAGTGGCTGCGGCGGCGGAATCCGGATTTCGCGGCGCAGATGGAGACCTATCTGTTCACCGGCACGCCCATCACCGACATCGAAGAGGCGCACGAGCATGGCGAGGCGTCCCGGCCGGCGTCGGGCAGCGACGGCGAGCTGCGTCGGTTCACGATCGGCGACCTGAAGAAGCAGCGGCCATGAGCTACCTGAACCGTCAGCTGGCTTCCTTTCCCTCCGAGATCTGGGAGGAGATCGACGCCGAGGTGGTTGCCGCCGCGCGCGAGATCCTCACCGGAAGGCGGTTTCTCGACGTGCTCGGCCCCTACGGGGTCGGCCTGACCTCGATCGAGATCGGCACCGACGATTACTGCCGACAGCCGGCACCGGATGAGGCGGGGGCGGTGATCAGCCGTGCCATCGCGCTGCCGATGCTGCGCAAGAGCTTCGGGCTCAGCGTGCGACGCGTGCAGGGGCACCTCGACATGGGGCTGCCGCTGGAACTCACCCCGGCGCAGGACGCCGCCGAGGCGGTGGCGCGGCGGGAAGAGGAATTCATCTATTACGGCAGCCCCGAATTCGGCCTGGAGGGCCTGCTGACCGCCAAGGGCCGGCACGAGATCACGGTCGGTGACTGGAGCGCGGTGGAGCAGGCGCTCAACGACGTGCTGGCGGCGGTCAACCGGCTCGACGCCAGCGGTTTTCATGGGCCTTACGGCCTGGCCCTGTCGCCGCAACTCTACAACAACCTGTTCCGCCGCTACGAAGGCACCGACATGCTCCAGCTGGAGCACCTCAAGCGGCTGTGCGAGCTCGGCGTATACAAGGCGGGGATCGAAGGCGCCGTGCTGCTGGACGGCCACGCCGGCCGGATCGTGATCGGCCAGGACATGATGACCGGCTATTCCGGCAACGACGGCATCCATCACCAGCTGTTCGTGAGCGAAAGCCTGGTGCTGATGGTGGATGATGCCGAGGCGATTTGCGTATTGAGCGGGGCGCCGCGCAAGCCGCGGTAATTCCCAGCCGGCATCTGCAATCCCCTATTGCGCCGCCGCTTCCGCCCTGCCTTTCCAGCAGGCGGGACTTGCAAGGCAACGCGCCCGTATTCGGACAGCGCGGAAATCGCCCGCCACTTCGTCTTGCCTCATTGCCGCCAGTCACACCGCCGGCTTATCAGAAAGCAGCCTGGTCGAGAAATTCGGATCTTGGCATGATTGTCGCGCCGCCATGGGCGGCAGTTGTTTGTTCACGTCAATATGGATGTACCAATGATGAACAAGAAAACAAAGATCTTGGCCGGCCTTGCATTGGCTGCTGGAATTGTCTCAGGCTGCACCACGGTGCATCCCGCCGTTTCCAATGTCGTCGACCTGAAAGGCACCGACTTCCGCCAGGAAATGAAGTCGGGCGAGGCCTGTGAATACTATGTGCTGTTCTTCGGGCCCTTCGGCAGCCGCGACGTGGCCGCCGCCGCCCAGGCCGGCGACATCAAGGACCTGCGCCTGGTGGAATATAAAAGCGACTTTTATGGTCTCGGCGGACGGCACTGCGTGAAGGTCCGCGGCTTCTGAGCGGACAGCCATCGCGGGATCCTCCCGGGCGCAGGGATGCGCCCGACGACCAGCAATCCTTCTTGCCAATCAGCCCGCCTGATTTCCCCTGACGCTCTCAGACGATGCCGGCCATGGCAGGCCGACCGCGCCCAGGCCGGCCGCCGTCTCTCGAGCCGGCGACCGCCGATAGCAGGCGCTGCCGGCCGGTCCGCTCAGTCCTGGTAGAACTTTCGGTCCTCGTCCGCCATCCGTACCAGCAGCTCGGCCGGGGCGAAGCGCATGCCGTGCGCGGTTTCGAACTCGCGCAGACGCGCCACGATGGCCTTGATGCCGCGGCTGTCGGCATAGCGGAACGGGCCGCCGCGGAAGGGCGGGAAGCCGATGCCGAACACCGCGCCGATGTCGCCGTCGCGCGTGCTGCGGATCACGCCCTCGTCCAGGCAGCGGGCGGCTTCGTTGACCATCAGCAGCACGCAGCGGTCGACGATTTCGTCGGCCGGCAGCTGCTTGTCGGGGGCGATGCCGAGCAGGGTGTAGACGCTGCGATCGACCGTCTTCTCGCCCTTGCGCACGCCCTCGTACTTGTAGAAGCCCTTCTTCGATTTCTTGCCGTAGCGGCCGTCGGCCAGCAGCCTGTCGGCGGCATCGACCGGCTGCATGCGCTCGCCGAAGGCCTCGTAGAGGATAGGCCCGACCTTGGAGCCGACGTCGATGCCGACCTCGTCGAGCAGCGCGAACGGCCCGACCGGAAAGCCGAACAGGGTCAGCGCCTGGTCGATGCGGTCGATGGCCACGCCTTCCTTGAGCAGGTGACTGGCTTCGTTCAGGTACGGCGCGAGGATGCGATTGACGTAGAAGCCGGCGCCGTCCTTGACCACGATCACCGTCTTGCCCTGGCGCTTGCCCATGGCGACGGTGGTGGCGATCACTTCCGGGCTGGTCCGCTCGGTGGCGATCACCTCCAGCAGCGGCATCTTGTCGACCGGCGAGAAGTAGTGCATGCCGATCACGTTCTGCGGCCGCCCGGCGGCCTCGGCGATGCGGGCGATCGGGATCGACGAGGTGTTGCTGGCGAAGATGGTGTGCTCGCCACAGAGGGCTTCGACGTCGCGGACCATCTGATGCTTGAGCGCCAGGTCCTCGAACACCGCCTCGATGACCATGTCGACGTGCTTGAAGCCGCTGTAGTCCAGGGTGGCGGTGACCCGGCTGCGCTGCAGCGAGGCCTCGATGGGCGTGATGTCGCGCCGCTTGAGCCGGCGCTGGATGCGCTCGTTGACGTACTGCAGGCCGCGGCCCAGGCCCTGCGCGTCCTTGTCCTTGAGGCGCACCGGCACGCCGGCGCGGGCGGTGGTGACATAGCTGATGCCGGCGCCCATCAGCCCGGCGCCGAGCACCGCGACCCTGCGCACCTCCCGCGGCTGCACGCTGGGGTCGCTGACACCGGTGTCCTTCTTCATCGCCGTGGTGGCGAAGTAGATGTTCATCAGCTGCCGGGCTTCCGGCGTCATTGCCAGCTCGCCGAATGCCTCGGCCTCGGCCCGCAGGCCGGCCTCGAAGCCTTCTTCGATGCCGATCCGGACCACGTCCAGGATGCGCTTGGGCGCCGGGTAGTGGCCCTTGGTCTTGGCCAGCATCTGCTTGCGCGCCTGATCGAACAGCAGCCGGCGGCCGATCCGGTTGCCTTCCAGCATCCAGCGCTTGAGATCGGTTCTGGTTTCCTTCGAGCGGGGCTGGGTGGCGAGGGCCTTGGCGCGCTTGACCGCCGCTTCCAGCAGGATGCTCGGTGCCACCACCTCGTCGGCCAGGCCGAGCTTGCGTGCCCTGGCGGCGCGCACATGGCGGCCGGTCAGCATCAGATCCAGCGCCGCCGGGACACCGATGCGGCGCGGCAGCCGCTGGGTGCCGCCGCTGCCGGGCAGCAGCCCCAGCATCACCTCCGGCAGGCCGAGCACGGTCCTGGGGTCGTCGGCGGCGACCCGGCCATGACAGGCCAGCGCCAGCTCCAGGCCGCCACCCAGGCAGGCGCCTTCGATGGCGGCCACCACCGGCAGCCGCAACCGCTCGATGCGGTTGAAGAACTCCTGGCCGGCGCGGGCGAGGGCGCTGACTTCGGCGGCCGTGGTGCAGCTCTGCAGCATGTGGATGTCGGCGCCGGCGATGAACGAGCCGGGCTTGCCGGAGATGAACACCACGCCGCGCACGGCGTCGTTCTGCTCCAGCTGGTCGAGCAGGCCGTTGGCCTGCTCGGTGAACTCGGCCTTGAGCGTGTTCTGCGCCTCGCCGGGCACGTCGATGGTGATCACCGCGATGCCGTCGTCGCGGATCTGCAGCTGGAACACCTGGTTGGTCTTGTCCGTCATCGAAATCCCATTTTCCGCCATCAGGCCACCTCCAGCACCATGGCCGCGCCGAGGCCGCCGGCCGCGCAGGCCGTCACCAGCGCCAGCCCGCCGCCGCGGCGGCGCAGCTCGTTGAGCGTCTGCACGATCATGCGGCCGCCGGTGGCGGCGAACGGGTGGCCGTAGGCCAGCGAGCCGCCCAGCACGTTGAGCTTGTCCTCGTCGACCTCGCCGATCGGATCGTCACGGCCGAGCACGTCCTGCGCGAAGGTCTTGGAGCCCCACTGGCGGATGTTGGCCAGCGTCTGCGCGGCGAACGCCTCGTGGATGTCGATCAGGGCCATGTCGGCAAGCGTCGCTCCGGCCCGCTCCAGTGCGACCGGGGTGACGTGCGACGGGCCCATCAGGCCGTCCTTGAACGGATCGATGGCGCGGAAGGCATGCGAGCGGATATAGCCCAGCGGCTCGAAGCCCAGCTCGCGGGCGCGGCTTTCCTTCATCAGCAGCAGCGCCGAGGCGCCGTCGGTGAGCGGCGTCGAGTTGGCGGCGGTGACGGTGCCGTGGGCCTTGTCGAAGGCCGCCGGCAGCCTGGCGAGCTGCTCTAGCGTCGAGTCCGGGCGGATGTTGTTGTCGCGCTCCAGCGGCGCCTGGTCCGAGCCGGCGAAGGCGATCATCACTTCGTCGCGCAGCTTGCCCTCTTCCCAGGCCTGGTGCGCCCGCTGGTGCGAGCGCAGCGCGAAGGCGTCCTGTTCCTCGCGGGTGACGCCCCAGTCCTTGGCCATCTGCTCGGCGATGTCGCCCATGGAGAGGTCGGTGGAATAGTCCTTCACCGCCGGCGCCTTGGGCGAGAGATCCTTGTAGGTAAGGCCCCGGAACAGCTTGAGCTTGTCCACGGGACTCTTGGCCTTGGTGGAATGGATCAGCGCCCGGGCCAGCTTCTTGGAGACCTGGATCGGCAGCACCGAGGCCGAGTCGGCGCCGCCGGCAATGCCGATCTCGATGTCTCCCACCCGGATGGCATTGGCGACATCGGCGGTGGTCTGGAAGCTGGTGGCGCAGGCGCGCGAGATGCTGTAGGCGTCCGTGGTGAGCGGCAGGCCCGAGCCGATCACCACCTCACGGGCGATATTGGGCGCTTCCGGCAGGATGCCGACCTGGCCGTACACCAGCCGCTCGATCAGCGCCGGGTCGATGTCCAGGCGGGCCACCAGCTCGCTGACCACCATGATGCCGAGCTCGATGGCGTTGGTGTCCTTGTAGGCGGTGAGCTGACGGGCGAACGGCGTGCGCAGACCGCCGACCACGGCGATCCTGTCTCCGTTCGAGGCGCGCTTGCGGGGGCGTTGAGCCACTGCCGGTCTCCTCTGTCAACGATGGCGGCGCGAGCTTGCCGCGCTGCCGGTGGCAATGCAAGTGGGCGTTCAGTGTCAATAAGATAGCGCCCGAACACAAGCGGCAATGGCGGGGGCGGCAGCGCTAGGCGCCGGCCTCCAGCGGCATGCCTGCCGGCGCTGATGCGAGCTGCAGTTCCAGCCAGTCGCGCAGGTCGTCGTAGACCTGCTGGCGGTTGATCTCGTTGAACACTTCGTGCCGGGCGCCGGGATAGATCACGCAGCGGACGTCGGCAATGCCCAGGGCCCGATAGCGCGCCGCCAGCCGCTGCACGGCCTTGCCGCCGCCGCTGAGTGGGTCGGCGCCGCCGGCGAGCAGCAGGATGGGCAGGCTGCGCGGAATCCGGGCCTGCTGCTCGCGCCGGGCGATGAAGCGCAGGCCGCGGTAGACCTCCCCCCACAATGACACCGACGGCACGCCGCCGCACAGCGGATCGGCGATATAGGCATCCACTATCGCCGGGTCGCGGCTCAGCCAGTCGCAGGGGGTGCGGCGGTTGCGGATGGCGAGCCGCAGCAAGCCGGTCGAGAGGAAGTCCAGCAGGGTGCTGCGATAGGCCGGGCCGCGCAGGCGGGCGATCAGGTCGGCCAGCACGCTGCCGATGGCCGGCAGGGGATCGGTGCGGAAGGCGGTGCCGCTGAGTACCAGGCCGTCCAGCAGCCTGCCCTGTTCGATGGCGAACTGCTGGGCGAGCATGGAGCCCATGCTGTGGCCGATCAGAATATGGCGCTGCCCGGGCTGCCGTTCGGCGATGTGGCAGTGGACCGCCAGGATGTCGTCCAGCAGCCGCCGCCAGCCGCCGGAGGCGGCGACATAGCCCAGCGTCTCCGGCTCCGCGGTCAGGCCGTGGCCGCGCTGGTCGTGGGCGTACACGGCACAGCCGGCGGCAGTCAGCGCCCTGGCGACTTCGTCGTAGCGTGCAGCCCGTTCGGAAATGCCGTGGACGATCTGCACCGCCGCCCGCGGCCGGCCTTCGGGCAGCCATTGGTAGACCTGCAGTGAAGCGCCGTCGTCGACCGTGATGCGGTAGTTCTGGTGGTGCATGGCGTCCTCGTATCGGTGGCAGACCTCGGGCCGTGCAGCGGAATTGTCGGCCGCGATGGCCGGAATATCCGGCCCGGTTGCTAATGATTATTGTGCCTGACGATGGGGTGGCAACCGCGGCGCGTCGGCTTGCGCTCGGCAAGCGCCGAGCCGGCGGCCGCTGGCCGACGCTACCAGCCGCGCTGCAAGCACTGCACGGTCGCCGCTCCCAGCGTCGTCATGGCCAGCGCGCCGATCAGGTGCGCGCCGGCATGGGCGATGAACCACAGCCAGGCGCCGCGGCCGAGCAGGGTGACGGCTTCGGCGGAGAAGGCCGAGAAGGTGGTGAGGGCGCCGAGGAAGCCGGTGATCAGCGCCAGCCGCAGCGCGTCGGGCACCGCCGGGTGCGGGAGCAGCCAGGCCATGGCCAGGCCCATCAGATAGCCGCCGAGCAGGTTGGCGGCCAGAGTGCCGAGCGGCAGCGTGGGCAGCAGCGGGTTCAGCCAGAGGCCGAGCAGCCAGCGCAGCCAGGCGCCCAGGGCGGCGCCGAGGCCGATGCCCGCGAGGCTGACGAGGCCCATGCGCTACAGCCAGCCGCGGCGCTTGAAGTAGAGGTAGGGGGCAACGCCGGAGGCGACCATCAGCCCCAGCGCCATAGGGTAGCCGAACAGCCAGTCCAGTTCCGGCATGAAGCGGAAGTTCATGCCGTAGATGCTGGCGATCATGGTCGGCGGCAGGAATACCACCGCGGCAATCGAGAAGATCTTGATGATCTGGTTCTGCTGGATGTTGATGAAGCCCATGGCCGCATCCATCAGGAAGTTGACCTTCTCGAACAGAAAGGTGTTGTGCGGCAGCAGCGAGTCGACGTCGCGCAGGATCTCGCGGCCCCATTCGCGCTGCTCGGCGTCCAGCCGGCCACGGCGCAGCAGGAAGGTCAGCGCGCGCTGGGTGTCCATCAGGCACAGCCGGATCTTGCCGTTGATGTCTTCCTGGCGGGTGAGCTCGTCGATCGCCTCTTCCAGGTCGACGTTCTTGTCCGCCAGCACCATCTCGCTGACGGTCTCCAGGCTGGTATGGACCCGCTCCAGGCGGTCGGCCAGGTTCTCGATCTTGGTCTCGAACAGCGCCAGCAGCAGCGACACCGCGTCCGTCACCAGGTCCGGCTCCCGCCGCGCCCGCAGCCGCACCAGCCGGAACACGGCAAGGCTGTGCTCGTGCAGGGTGAACAGCCGCTTGCCGCTCAGGGTAAAGGCGACCGTGGCGTTGACGGTGCGGCCTTCGATCTCCTGCAGGAACAGCGAGTGGATGTGCAGGCCGCTCTCGTCCTCATAGGAGCGGGCGCTGGCCTCGATCTCCTCCATCTCGTCGACGTCCGGCAGATCCTGCCGATACATGGCCTGCACCCGGTGGCGCTCGTTGTCGTCGGGATTGGTGAGATCGATCCAGGTCGCCTGCGCGAGCTGCGCCGGATCGTCACTGTTGACCTGTTCCAGGATCCCGTTCTTGAGGGTGAAGGCGGTCAGCATCGGCTCTTCCAGACACGAAGATTGAAGAGTTGGGCCCGTTCGTTGCGACAGTATACGCCGGTGACCGCACTGCCCGCCGCAGGAACTGCAGCACCGACCGACCGCAGGGCGATTTGCCGGCCCTGGCCGGCCCGGAAAGCCTTTACGACAGGCGTACTGGCCAGGCTGTGACCTGTATCACGCGGGCACTTCCCGAACCGTGAACCACCCCACGTTTAGCGTTCTGCCGGCTTCCTAGACTGCCTGGCGACGGCGCGAAGAACCACCGCGGTTCTGCGTCGAGTCAGGAGACGAAGCCGGTGATCAAGTTGATTTCACGACTGAGCCGGCTGCTCGCCATGTTGCCTCTGGCGGCGCTGACAACCGGACTCGGCCAGGCCGAGTCCCTGCCCGCCGCCCTGCCCGAACCCGTTGCCGCTGCCATCGCGGCCGGCGACTGCGAGCAGCTGATCGCACTCAACAAGCAGTACCACGCTGAACCGACGGCGGCCGAGCATGCCGCTGTCACCGCCGCGCTGGAGGACGCCATCCTGGCCTTGCCCGCCTGCGGCAACGTCAGCGCCACCCTGGTGCGCGTCGAGCCGCTGCGCGGCGTCGACTTCTTCAATCCGCAGAGCCCGCTCGGCTCCTCCTCCCTGGGCCGCTGATCATGCGCCGGAAGATCGCCGCGCTGGTCGCGGCCGGGCTGCTTTGCGCCGGTGCTGCCCAGGCACAGGCCCCCGTGGACAAGGCGGTGGTGCGCCAGGCCGTCGAGCAGGTGCTCAGGGCGTGGAACACGCCCACGCTCGGCCATTGGCTGGCAGCGGATTTTGCTGAGCGTGACCGGCTGCTGGCGGCGCTGAGCTTCGACGTGCCGCCAACGGCGCGGCTGCGCGTGCTCAGCATCGGCGGCATCCAGCTGCTGGAGCAGGAGCGCGGCGATGGCGTGCTGCGCAGCCTGGTGTCGGTGACGGTGCGCGCCCAGGCGGAGTGGGAAGACCAGCAGCAGGGCTTCCAGCGCCGCGAGGGCACGGCCGAGTACGTGCTGCGCATCGTCCGCGAGGTGCCGCGGTGAGGCACCGCCGTGTCGCCCGTCTGCTGCTCGTGCTGCAAGGTGTTGCCGTCGCCGTTCCGGTGCCGAGCCTGGCGGACTGGAATTTCTCCGGCAGCAACACGGTGCGGGTCGACAGCTACCGGATACGCGGCGACGAGCGGCATAGTCCGTACGGTCAGGAAGGCACCTTCATCACCAACGACATCGACCTGAGCCTGTCCGGCGACCTGGCGCCGGGGCAGACCCTGAAGTTCGATTTCGCCGGGACAGTCACCGATTCGCCCTATCGCAGCGACCATACCGGCCTGGTGCCGGAGGCGATGCGGCTGTCCTATGACAACGCCACGGCCGGGCTGCCATTCCGGGTCGACCTCGGCGACCAGAACGTGCAGTTCTCGGAACTGACCCTCAACCGCACCCTCAAGGCCGCCCGGCTGACCGTGCGGCCCAACAGCGGCAGCGACGGCCGCAGCTACTGGGCGAGCACGGTCATCGGCAGCGACGGCCAGCAGTGGCGGGACTTCGACCCCGAGGAAAACCTCTACTACGGCCTCAGCGTCGGCATGCAGGACCAGCGGCTCGGCACCTACAGCTTCAACCTGGTTCATCACAGTGAAAGCGGGCTGGAAGGGCTGCCGAGCCTGAGCCAGTGGGCGGCGAGCCTGACCGGCCAACGCCAGTTCGACATCGCCGGGCAGGATCTGAACGTGCGCGGCGAGCTGGCCTACCTCCACGGCGATTCCGCCGCGACCCGGCATCTGTCGGCCGGTGAGCGGCCCGACAGCGGATACGGCGTCTACGTCCAGATCGATGGCAGGAGCCAGTCCCGGCCGGTGGACTACCGGCTCCGCTACGACCGTTACAGCGACGGCTTGGGCCCCGGCGGCAGTTCCGCCCTGGCCGGCAGCGAAGCCCTGCTGCTGGAAGGCGGCTGGCGTTCCGAGCGGGACGTCGAGCTGCGCGGGCGCCTGCAGCGGTCGCGCACCGAGCTGGGCAGCGCCAACCCGATTACCACCGACAGCGCGGCCGTGAGCCTGAGCGGTCCGTTGATACCGGGCGACCGGCAGAAGGTCAGGGGCCGGCTCGACCTGAGCAGGCAGCAGCGCGAGAGTGCCGACGACAGCGTCAGCGTGCTGGCGCAGACGGCGCAGGGCAGCCTTACCATTACCCATGGCGCCAGGCATCAGACTCGCCTGAACGGCGCGATCGCCACGGTCGACGACCGCGGGCAGTCCGGCGTGGAGCGGACCACCCGCCAGCTGGCGGTGGCCCATACCGCCAGGATCGACCTGGCCGGTATCGATCTCACCATTACCCCTGGCGTCAGCGCCACCGAGATCGAGACCGAGGATGCCGAGATGACGGTGGGGCCGACCCTCGCGATCGAGGCGACCCGCGACCGGGAGCGGCTGATTCTGGAACTCGGCCAGTCCCGCATCGATGCGGCCGATCCCGAGGCCGATGTGGAGCTGTCGCGCCTGGGACTGCGGTACGAGATCCAGCGCGGCCGGCACGCCTTCGGAGTCGACATCGATCGCAGCCTGCGCGAACCGGAAGCGGGTGAAGAGACCGATTCCTGGCACGCCGGCATGTATTGGCGCTACGACTTCGGCAAGGATGCGAACGGTGTGTCCTGAGTCCGCAGCGAAGTGATGGAACCGTGACTCAGTTCAGATGCTGCTGCAGGGGAAACCGCTAAAGTTCCCGTCGTCGGTCGGGCGGGGCGGCTAGCCGCTTCAAGGCCAACACTAACCAACCGCTCGACTGAAACTCAGGCGCTGATACCCGGTATCAGCGCCTTTTTTGTGCCAGGGCGCCTGTCCCGGGCCCTGCTTTCCGGCGTCACGGCGAGCGATGGGCGAAGCAGCCTTGAGGTGTGGAGCGGCCATCGGCCGACCATGCCGCCTCGCCGGGGTCGCGTCTTACGCCGAGTCGGCCAGCCCCGGCAGGCCCCAGCGGCGGGCCGGCTCGCCATCCGGCAACTGCCAGACAGCCAGGTGCAGGGCATGCAGCGCGCCGGGGTCGCCGAGCAGTTCGCGCTTGTCGCGGTCGGCAAGTCCCTGCGGTCCTTCCAGCAGCGCCCGCTCGGCGAGCTCGCGCCGCCGCTGGGCCAGCGTCGGGTTCAACTGGCGAATGGCGCCCAGCTGTGCCAGGTGCAGGCGGTGCACGCGGGGATCGACCACGGCCCGGACAAAGCCGGGGCAGGCCGAGAACAGGTCGCCGCTGCGACGCGAGGCTGCCAGCTGTTGGCGCAGGGCGCGCAGCTCCGGAGGCGGTGCGATTTCCTCCGGCGTCAGGAACAGGCCGAGGCGGCGGGCGGCGCGGCCGGCCCGCACCTGGCTGGAGAAGACCGATACCGGAACGGCCAGGACCAGCGCCGCCAGGATCGGACTGAGCCACCAGAAGAAGCTCGGATTGACGACATAGACGACGGCACCCCAGAGGACGGCGAGCAGGCTGCCGCCGCCGTGGAAGCGCCAGGCGTCGCCCCAGGTGGTGGCGGCATCCGAGCGGTTCTGCGAGCCCCAGCCGATCTGGCCGCCCAGCAGCGTGACGAAGACGAACTTGCTGTGGAACAGCATGCGGACAGGGGCGAGCAGGGTGGAGAACACCACTTCCGCCAGCACGCTCGCCGCCAGGCGCCGCAGCCCGCCGAACTCATGCGCGCGCTGCTGGATCGCCACCAGGGCGATGGCGAACAGCTTGGGCAGGAACAGGATGACCGCCGTCGAGGCCAGCAGCGTCAGCGCCCATTGCGGATGCCAGACCGGCCAGTCGGGGAACAGCGCCTTCTCCGGACCGAAATAGGTCGGCGTCGCCAGCGCTTCCACCAGCGCCTCGGCAGTGCTCAGGGTGAGGAACAGAAACCACAGCAGGGCCGAGACATAGGCCATGGCGCCGTTGAGGAACAGCGCCCGATGCGCCGGGAACAGCCCGTGCGTGAACAGGAGCCGCACATGCTGCATGTTGCCCTGGCACCAGCGGCGGTCGCGCTTGAGCTCGTCGAGCAGGGTCGGCGGTACTTCCTCGTAGCTGCCGCCGAGATCGAAGGCCAGCCAGACGCCGTAGCCGGCGCGCCGCATCAGCGCGGCCTCGACGAAATCGTGCGAGAGGATGTCGCCGCCCAGCGGCGGCCGGCCCGGGAGCCTAGGCAGGGCGCAGTGCTCCATGAAGGGCCGGATGCGGATGATGGCGTTATGGCCCCAGAACTGGGCATCGCCCAGCTGCCAGAAATGCAGGCCGGCGGCGAACATCGGGCCGTACAGGCGATTGGCGAACTGCTGGACCCGGGCAAGCAGGGTCTCGCGGTTCACGCAGGCCGGGGCCGTCTGCAGGATCCCCACGTCGCGCCGGCGCTCCATGATCTGCACCATGCGCACCAGGGTCGGCCCGGTCATGATGCTGTCCGCATCGAACACCACCATGTAGCGGAAGTCCCGGCCCCAGCGTCGGCAGAAGTCGGCGACATTGCCGCTCTTGCGCTTGATGTTGTTGCGCCGGCGCCGGTAGTGGATGTCGGCGTAGCCGGTTTTCTCGCGCAGCCGGGCCCAGGCTGCTTCTTCCTCGATCCAGCAGTCGGGATTGGCGCTGTCGCTCAGGATGAAGAAGGCGAACCGCTCCAGCTCGCCGGTGGCCTTCAGCGATTCATAGGTGACGCGGATGCGGGCGAAGACTTCCGCGACGTCTTCGTTGCAGATCGGGATCAGGATGGCGGTGCGGGCGCGCGGCTTGAGCGGCTTGCGGTCGGCGGGCCGGGGGCGGGCGATGGCGAAGCGGTCGAACCGCCGTATGAGCGTGTAGAAGCCCAGCATGGCGGTCCAGAAGCCGATGGAGATCCAGGCGAACAGCGCGGCGAACACCACCACGATGGCGAGCTCGAGCAAGGTGCCGCCCTTGTGCGGAAGAATTGCCGCCATGTAGCCGCTGGTGATGAAGGTGGGAATCAGGATCAGCACCAGGAACAGGCTGCGGCGCAGCGCCGCCACCTGGTTCCACGGCTGGTGCTTGAAGGCCTTGCGCATGCCGCTCATCCGAGCAGCCGGGGCCAGCGGCGCAGGCCGCTGAGCAGGTGCAGGCTGCTGGTTGCCAGCCAGGCGGGAAGATCCACGAGCAGGAAGCGCAGCAGGCTGCGGTCCAGCGGCGCCGGCACCATCGGTCCTCGCCGCAGCCGCGGCATGGTCGGCGGCGGCGTTTCGAGACGCTGTGCCAGCAGCTCCTGCAGGGCGCTCAGCGCTGCTGGCAGCAGTGCTGCAGGATGCTCCTCCCGTGCCCGCGCCAGGGCCAGTTCCAGCAACCGGGCGGCATCGGCCTCCGGCAGTTCCAGCGCTTCCAGGTAGAGCGAGAGCCGTGCCCGGGCCTGGGCCCAGGCGGGACCGGCAGTGTCCGTAGGCCGGTCGATAACGATGTCCATTCCAGGCATGGTCATGTCCCTATGGTTGCAGTGTGTAGCTCCAGGTCTCCGTCAACACCTCCGCGTCCTTGCGCAGGAAGGCGCGCAGCTCGATGGGAGGCTTGTCGTTGGCTTCGAGCACGCGCTTGAGAGCTCCGGGCTTTTCGTCCGTGATCTGGAAGACCAGCCGCCAGCCGCCAGTGACCGGGTTCTTGATCAACTGCCGTTCCAGCAGTGTGGCGGTGGCGCTGACATGGATCTCGGCCTCGATAGCCGCATCGGCAGCCAGCTCCTGCAGCGCTGGGCCATCGAACTCGATCAGGAAGCGGCGCTTCCGGTCGCTGTCGCCGCTTGAGGGGTGGTGGCTGTCGATCCGGGTTGCGACGATCCGGCCGGCTGGGGAGTGGCGGCCGTCATCCTTGATCCAGCCCAGGCGGTAGGCATAGGCCAGCGGCTGGCCGGGCTCGATTTTGGCCTTCGGCACCCAGAAGGCGACGATGTTGTCATGCAGCTCGTTCGGGGTCGGGATCTGGATCAGCTCGACGACGCCCTCGCCCCAGGCACCTTTGGGTGTAACCCAGGCGCTGGGCCGGAGCTCGTAGCGCGCCTCGAGATCGAGGTAGTGGTCAAACTCGGTGTCGCGCTGCATGAGCCCGAAACCGCGCGGGTTGTCGGCGCTGAAGCTGTTGATGGCCAGCCGCCGCGGATTGACCAGCGGCCGCCAGACGCGCTCGCCGTTTTCCATGGCGATCAGCAGGCCGTCGGAATCGTGGACCTCGGGGCGGAAATCGTTCACCGGTCGCTGGTTGACGTTCTCGCCGTAGAAAAACATGCTGGTCAGCGGCGCGATCCCGAGCTTGCCGACCGGCTTGCGCGGAAACACCACGCTGTCGACATCCAGGGTGGTCTCCTCGCCGGGCGTGATCACGAACTTGTAGGCGCCGGCGACGCTGGGGCTGTCGAGCAGCGCATACAGGGTCAGCTGGGACGCATCGGCAGCCGGCCTGACCAGCCAGAATTCCCGGAACCACGGGAACTCCTCGCCGGTGGGGGCGGCGGTGTCCACCGCCAGGCCGCGCGCCGACAGGCCATAGACGTTGTGCTTGCCCACCGCCCGGAAATAGCTGGCGCCGAGAAAGACGGCCACCTCGTCGTAATACGCCTGGGTCTTGATCGGGGCGTGGACCCGCAGGCCGGCGAATCCCAGGTCAGCCGGCACCTTGTCGGCGAACGCGTTCCTGCCGTAGTCGAAGTACTCGGTGGAGAAGCCGAGCGGCACGACCCGGCCATCTTCCACCACATGCACGGCGACGCTGCGGTCGTAATAAAGCCCGGGGTGGAAGAACTGCACCTCGAACGGCAGGCCTTCCTGGCGCCAGAGCGACCGTGCCGGCTTGAAGCGGATGTCGCGCCACTGGTTGTAATCGATCTCCCGCAGCCACTGGGGAACCTGCGCCGGCGGCTGATAGGGAGCCGCTGCCAGCTTCTGTGCCGCCGCGGTGACGTTCTCGAAGCTGAATTCCGCTGCCGCCGGCAGCAGGGGCGCAAGCAGCAGGCACGCCAGTGCCGCCTGCCGCAGACGGACATGCGGCTGGCCCAGCGCCATCGGGAGCAGCCGCGTCCTCATCGCCGGGAGTCTCCTGTACACAATAAGACCGCCAGCCGGCGGTCGGATGCGATGTTAGGTGTATGGTGCAAAGACAATAGGGGCGTGACCCGGGAATGCCAATATGTCGTTGATTAACGACAGATTTACCGTCGGTTCTGGGTTGGCGGGCAGGCAGCCGCCGCTGCAGGCGGAGCCGGTGTCAGCCGTGCGCCGGCGTGGTCGGCCCGCCGCCCAGGCCCTGGTCTTCCACCTGCTCGGGCGGCGGCTGTTCCGGGCGCTGCTCGATGGCTCCCTTGAAGCGTTCGAGGTCGCGGCGGACGGCTTTTTCGGAGATGCCGCCGAACAGCCTCGCAAACAGGCGTGAGGCCGTGCCGCCCGGGGGACGGTAGTACATGTCGACATCGATCTCGGTGCCGCCGCTGATGGTGGGCCGGAAGCGCACCTCGCCGCGGCTTTCGACATCGGAGCCGGGAATCGAGCACCAGGTCAGGCGCTCGTTCGGGGAGTCCTGGATGATCTGGGCGTCCCATGTCAGGTGCAGGCCGAACGGCGCCGCCGCGATCCAGTGCGACCGGTTGCCGTCGACGCGTACCTGGCGGATATGGCGCATGAAGCGCGGCAGGTTCTCCAGATTGCGCCAGTAGCGATACACCGTTTCGCGCGGCTGCTGGACCGTGATCCGGCTCTGGACGTGGACCAGGTGCTGTCCCCACAGGCCCGACTTGCCGGGGCGGGCGGTGCTGATGCGCAGTCGTCCGTACAGTGGGCAGTATCCGCTCATGCCGCGGAACAGCAGCAGGCCGCCGAGCAGGCCCAGCAGCAGGCCGCCGATGCCGCGCCGCCAGAGGCCGATGCCGAGTACCGTGCCGCCACCCGCCAGCGACATCCAGCGTTCGGCGATCCCGACATTGAATCGCCTTCTGATGATCCGGCTGCGACGTTGCCTGGTGCGGAGCGGCCGCTGTGCGCGCATGACTTTCCCTCGACTGCCTCGGTCCTGCCAGATGAGTGTGGTGGGTGCCGAGCGATTACAAGCGCAGCGGGCATCGAGGGTTGGGATGTAGCAGGCTTGTCCCGACTACAGTGCAGGCCGCGGCCCGGGCCGCGGCGGACGGGACAGGAGCTGTGCCGTCCCTGAATGATCGTATTGCGATCGAGGAGGCAACATGCGTGTAAGCGAAGCCATGACCCGCCATTGCGAGGCCGTCAAGGCGAGCGACAGCCTGCGGCAGGCGGCGCAGCGGATGCGGGATAAGGATATCGGTGCGCTGTTCGTCAACGACGACAGCGGCCAGGTGGCTGGCATCATCACCGACCGCGATATCACCGTGCGGGCAGTGGCCGAGGCGGCCAGCGCCGACAGCGAGGTCGGCCGCTACATGAGCCGCGATGTCATTTCCTGCTACGAGGACGACGACCTGGAGCAGGCGGCCCAAATCATGGAGGAACAGCAGATACGACGATTGATGGTCTGCAACCATAATGATGAGCCGGTAGGAATGCTGGCGCAGGCGGATATCGCCCAGGCGCTGGGGCGCGCCCCGCTCACCGGAGAGCTGTTGCGCGACATCTCCAGGCCGAGCGACCTGCACAGCCAGCAGCACTGACCCATGCCGGCCCGGGCTTGGCGCCCTACAGCGGTAAACCGGCTGTGCCCCTGTGCCCGCGCCAGGCCCGGCGGCCGGGCGTCGGTCTGTACCCGGCATCCCGGGGGGATTTGCAACGCCGGTGCGCTACCATGACGCACAGCCAGCGGGGTGGCTGTCAGGCCGGGTTCCGGAGCAAACGTCCGGCCTCAGCCGCCGAGATCGGATGTCTGCGAGATCCCTATGCATTGCTCGATCTACAAGGGGCGTCGTGCCCCGGATACCTATCTGTTCGTTCCGGTCCGCGATGACTTCACGGCGGTGCCGGCCTCCGTGCTGCAGGCGATGGGTCCGCTTGAGCATGTGATGGAGCTGGTGCTCACGCCGGAGCGGAAGTTGGCCCGGGTGAGCGCGGTGACCGTCATGCGGCGGCTGCTGGTGCAAGGCTGCTACGTGCAGCTGCCGCCTCGCGACGACCCCGAGCGGCTCGGCATGGCCTGATCCCGGCCCTCCAGCTGCCGCTGCGCCGCGGCAGCCTCTTCTTCGTCGCGCCGGCGCAGCGTCCCAGACCGCCGGGCCGCGTCCCGGCATATCCCCCGGTGACGACGCGGAGCAGGCCGCGCCCGGGCCTGCCGGGGCATATCCCATCTCCTCCGCGCTATCTGCCTGCTTGTGCAGCGTTCTTGCCGCCACCAGTTTGGCGGAAGGTTCCACCGCGCAGCGGTGGCGTGGATTTGCGCGAACGCGCCGTTACCTCAAGCCAGGCGATCCATGAATCCTTCGGCGCATGTGCTTCCTGAAATCTGGCTGCTGACCGGCATCGTCGCCTATGGTGCCCTGGTGCTCTGGGCGCTGGCGGGGATCGACCGCCGGCGCCTGCAGCGCGAGCCTCTCCGGCAGCACCTGCTGCTCGGCGGTTCCGTCGCGGTGATGGTGCTGTGGCTGGTTCGCAGCAGCATGGTCATGCCCGAAATCGGCCTGCATGTGCTGGGGATGACCGCGCTGACCCTGCTGGTGGGCTGGCGCCAGGCCCTGGTCGGCTCGCTGTTGCCGGTGCTCGGGCCGGTGCTGGTCGGTGCCGAGCCGTGGCAGATGGCCGGCCTGAGCGGCCTGGCGCTGGCGGCGCTGCCGATCGGCATCACGCATCTGGTGTGGCGCATCACCCAGCGGCTGCTGCCGCGCAACCTGTTCGTGTACCTGTTCGTATGCACGCTGTGCGGATCGGCGCTGGCGGCGGCGCTGGCGCGGGTAGCGGCGATGGCCTTGCTGGCCATCGCCGGGACCTACACCCTCGCCGCTATCAGCCACGATCAGCTGGTGCTGTTGTCGCTGCTCCTGTTGCCGGAAAGCCTGGTCAATGTCGCTGCGATTGCCGCGCTGGCCGCCTGGCGGCCGCAGTGGCTGATCACGCTGCGACCGAACCTGACCTGAGCAGCCGCCAGGTTTCGATTGCCGTTGCTAGCTGGGCTTGGGTGGCGCGCTGGCTTCGCCCGGACGATTGTCGCTGTGGCTGGGCTCGCGGCTGCGCTCGGCGCGGGCGATGGCTTCCGGTGAGGTGCGGGCGCCGCCGGCTTCCTCGTCGGTCCCGAGCGGCGCCGCCGCCGGATCCGGGAAATTCACCTTGTCGTGGGTCTTGCCCTTGTCCGTCCGCTTACGGGCCTGGGACCAGTTCATCCTGCCTGCCATGCTGTCTCCATTGGTGCCGCCCGCCGATGCCGGGCGGTTGTGTACCAGGGGTTTCAGGCAGATGGGGCCTCAGGCGTGCCGCGCAAGCCCCGGCGACGGCAGGACCGGGACGGCTCATCGCCGCTGTCGTTGATCGGCGACGTTCATCAATGTTTTGAAAATCATCATGTTATTGAAGCATTGAGAAGCGGCTGTTCCTGAACGGCGACAGCGATTCTCGGCGCTTTCCTGCAAGGCTTTGATTTATAGGAAGATAATTTTAGGTATGAAATTTGCTTCAGGCCCTGTCTCGGAAACGCGGCGAGTAGCATGGAGGCAGGGATGGCACGCATGCCGGGGAAGATTTCCTGTGAGAACTGTGGCCGGCATGAGCGCGGCATGAGCCCGACCCTGGATGACTGGCTGCGTTGCCCGTATTGCCGCGACCGGTGCCGGCCCCTGCCGCAGCGGAAGACGCTGCAGCGCATGTTTCGCATTCGCCCCCGCCGTCGCCCCGACGGTTCGGTAACGTTCGAACGCGACGAATAATCCCACCCGCGGCGGTTTTCGAGCCGGCTCGAGCGGGCCCGCCGATGGCCTCGGCTGGCGCTTGCCGGCATCTGCCTGCATATTGAAGGAGGACCGTCGCCGGGCGCGCCAGCCGGTGCGGCCGCATCGCCGGCCATGCCCGGATGCCGGTGCGGTCGCGTATCCCATCAGCCGTATCCATGCTCTCGTTTCTGCAGCGCTGCCGGCAGGAATGGAGGCAGTGCACGGAGTCCTTATGCAGAGCGATTACGGAGCTGGACATCGATCCACGACCACACCGGTTGTCTCCCTGCTGCTGGTGTTGAACGGGCTGGCCTTCATCGGTCAGTTCGTCGCCGGCGAGTGGTTGCTGTACCAGTTCGCGCTCTGGCCGCTGGGCGCCCCCGACTATGCCGGCAGCCTGCTCGGCCTGATCCGGGTGCCGGACTTCCAGCCCTGGCAGCTGGTGAGCTATGCCTTTCTGCATGGCGGCCTGCTGCACCTGTTCACCAACATGTTTGCCATGTGGATGTTCGGCATTCCGATCGAGCGGCTGTGGGGATCGGGCCGGTTCGCTATCTACTATCTGGTCTGTGTCGCCGGTGCCGGTGCGGTTCAGCTGCTGGTGGCGTCGGCGGCAGTGGCCGAGATCGGGCCGTATCCGACCATCGGTGCATCGGGAGGGGTGTTCGGCGTCCTGCTGGCGTTCGGGATGATGTTTCCGAACCAGCGCATCCTGCTGCTGTTTCCGCCGATTCCAATGCGGGCCAAATGGTTCGTGATCCTGTACGGAGCGTTCGAACTCTATGCCGGCATCTCCGGCGCCATGCCCGGGGTGGCGCACTTCGCCCATCTTGGCGGCATGCTGTTCGGCTTCCTGTTGATCCAGTACTGGCGGTACCGGGCACTGCGTCCCTAGGACTGAGCGGCCGGAGACGGGACGATGAGCACACTGGCGGCCGCTTTCCTGCTGTTCCTGATCCTCGACCCGATCGGCAACATCCCCGTGTTCCTGTCCATCCTCAGGCACGTGGCGCCGCATCGGCGGCGGGTCGTGCTGCTGCGCGAGCTCGGTTTCGCGCTGGTGGTGCTGGTCGGTTTCCTGCTGGCCGGGCAGGTGGTGCTGGACTTTCTGCGGCTGGAGCAGGAGTCGATCAGCATTGCCGGCGGCATCATCCTGTTCATCATCGCCCTGCGCATGATCTTTCCGGCACCGCGAGCGATGTCGGGCGAGGACATGGCCGGCGAGCCTTTCCTGGTGCCGCTGGCAGTGCCGCTGATCGCCGGACCGTCGACCATCGCGGTCCTGTTGCTGCTGGTCCGCTCCGAGCCCGACCGCCTGCTCGACTGGTTGCTGGCCCTGCTGCTGGCCTGGGCGGGAACGGTGCTGATCCTGCTGTCGTCCGGGTATGTCTACCGTGTGCTCGGCGACCGTGCGGTGGCGGCGCTGGAACGGCTGATGGGCATGCTGCTGGTGGTCATGGCGGTGCAGATGTTCCTGAACGGCTTGCGGGACTTCATCATCGGCGGGATCATGGCGACATGAGGCGCCTTCTGCTGATACGACATGGCAAGGCCGCGCCGGCGGCGCCGGATCGCGACGATTTCACGCGGCCGCTCAGCGCCGCCGGTGAACAGGAAGTCGCGGCGGTGGCCGGCCGGCTGGCGGGGTCGGCGTGGGTGCCCGAGTGCCTGATCGCCAGCACGGCGCCACGGGCGCTGGCGACGGCCGCCATGCTCGCCGAGCGGCTGGCTGGAATGCCGCTGATCGCGGACGAGACGCTTTATCTGGCGGGCAGCGAAACGCTGCGCCAGGCGCTCGCCCGTCATGGCGGCGACTATCGGACACTGGCCGTGGTCGGGCACAATCCTGGGTTAACCCTGTTCGTGCGCGAGCTTGCCGGCATCCGCCTGGACGACCTGCCGACCGCCGGCATTGTCGGGATAGGCTTCGATAGCGGTTCCTGGCAGCAGCTAGGTACTGGTCGGCTCGATTATTTCGATGCACCCCTCTGGCCGCAGATGCGGGGCCGGACGTGACGGTGCGTGGCGGTCTTCACGATAGTCAGGCAACTCAGCGGGCAGCACGCACGGCAGGGCCGTGCCGACGGAGGTCTTGGAGCAAGCAATGTCGCTCGTGAAAAAGTGGCCGGTCATGGCCTTTCTGCTCGTACTGCTGCCGGGGCTGTGCGACGCGCAGTTCGGCCGCGGTCTGCGGGAGCTGACGCTGTCAGGTTCCGGCAGCAGTTCCCGTCAGTTCGACTCGGGAACCATCTCCGGCACCGGCGAGCTTGGCTGGTACCGTACGCCGCATCTGGAGTTCGGCCTGCGGCAGAGCTTCAACTGGACCAAGTACGAGCAGGGCTCTACCTGGAACGGGGCGACCCGGCTGTACGGCGATTACCACTTCGGCTCCGGTCAGTGGCGGCCCTATGTGGGAGCGAGCTTCGGCATCGCCTATGGCGAGCGGTCGGATACCACCCTGTTCGCCGGGCCCGAGATCGGGCTCAAGTTCTACGTGCTGCCGGCCGCTTTCCTGTTCGTGCAGATGGAATACCAGTTCCTGTTCGAGAGCGGCGCCAATGTGCATGGTGTCGATGACGATGCCTATGCCTACAGCTTCGGCGCCGGCTACAACTTCTGACGATTGAAGCCCGGGCCCGCCGGCCAGGGCAGCGCGGGAGGGAGGACGCCATGAACCGGTTCGAGAGCTTCCGGGAGTTTTACCCGTTCTATCTGGGAGAGCACCAGAACGTGGTCTGCCGTCGGCTGCATTTCATCGGGACGGGGCTGGTGATCGCGACCGCGCTGTATGTGCTGGCAACCGGCAAGTGGCTGCTGGCGCTGCTGCTGCCGGTGTTCGGCTATTCGTTCGCCTGGGTCGGGCACTTCTTCTTCGAGCGCAACAAGCCCGCTACCTTCAAGTATCCGCTCTACAGCCTGCTGGCCGACTTCGTGATGTTCAAAGACATCCTGCTGCGGCGGATCTCGATCTAGCCGCCGCCAGGTCGCGGACCGCGCAGGGCGGCGATCACGGGCGCGGTGTCCGGCCGGACGCCGCGCCAGAGCAGGAAGGCCTCGGCTGCCTGCTCGACCAGCATGCCCAGCCCGTCGATCGCCTGGGCTGCGCCCTGGGCAGCAGCCCAGCGCAGGAAAGGGGTCGGGGCATCGCCGTAGAGCATGTCGTAGCAGACCGCGCCGGCCGCTGCCGTCGCCGGCAGCGGCGGGATTTCCCCGTCCAGGCCTGCCGAGGTGCCGTTGATCACCACGTCGAACCGCTCGCCGGCCAGGTCGGCGAACTCTGCGGCAGCGATCGGCAGATCGCTGAAAGCGGCGGCCAGTGCCTGTGCCCGGGACAGCGTGCGGTTGGCAATCACGATCCGCTCCGGCCGCTCCCGCCGCAGCGCCGGCAGCAGGCCGCGCACCGCGCCGCCGGCGCCGACGATCAGGATCCGCCGGCCTGAGAGCGGCGTGCCATGGTTGTCGCGCAGATCCCGTACCAGTCCGATGCCGTCGGTGTTGTCGCCGAACCGGCGGCCCTGCGGATCGAACAGCAGGGTGTTGACGGCACCGGCCGCCTCGGCCCGTTCGCTGCGGCCATCGGCCAGCGCCCAGGCCTGCTCCTTGAACGGCACCGTGACATTGAGCCCTTTGCCGCCGTCGGCCTGGAAGGCGTCGACGGCAGCCTCGAAACCATCCAGCGGCACCAGCAGCTTGTCATAGCTGAGTGCCTGGCCGGTCTGCTCGGCGAACAGGCGGTGAATCTGCGGCGATTTGCTGTGGGCAATGGGATTGCCCATCACCGCGTATCGGTCCATGCCGGGACTCCGTTAGAAAATGCCTTTCAGAATCCAGAAGAAGACGATGGCCAGCACGCCGCCTATCGGCAGCGTGACGATCCAGGACATGAAGATGGTCCGCACCACGTTCAGGTTGAGCGCGGCGATGCCGCGCGCCATGCCGACTCCGAGCACCGCGCCGACCAGCGAGTGGGTGGTGGAGATCGGCAGGCCCAGGCCGGAGGCGAATACCACCGTGCCGGCAGCCGCGAGTTCGCAGGCGAAGCCGCGGCTGGGGGTGAGCTGGGTGATTTCGCGGCCGACCGTGGCGATGACGCGCTGGCCGAGCGTCACCAGGCCGATGACGATGCCGACGGCGCCGAGCAGCAGCACCCAGGATGGCAGCGGCGACTGAGCGCTGATCTGGCCGCCGCTCTGGACCACCGAGATGATGGCCGCCATCGGCCCGACGGCGTTGGCGACGTCGTTGGAGCCGTGGGCGAAGGCCATGGAGCAGGCAGTGACCACCATCAGGATGGCGAACACGCGCTCGACGTTGGCATAGTGGAACTCGCGGTCGGCGGCCGGATCGTACGGCACCCGGGAGATGAAAGCCTTGCCGATCAGCATCAGCACTAGGCCGATGATCGCAGACCAGCCGTAGGCCTCCGCCGCCGATATCTCTAGGCCGACGTGCTTGAGGCCCTTGAGCATGGTCATCAGGCTCATGATGAAGCCGGCCAGGAAGATGTAGAGCGGCACGAAGCGCTTGGCGCTCTTGAGCGGGTCGGGACGGTCCAGGATCAGCCACTGGACGCTGCGGAACAGCAGGTAGGCGACGGTTCCGGACAGCAGCGGCGAGACGACCCAGCTGGCGGCGATGGTGCCGACGTTGGACCAGTGCACCACATGCCAGCCCAGGCCGGCGATGCCGAAGCCGATGATGGCACCGACGATGGAGTGGGTGGTGGACACCGGCCAGCCCATGCGGGAGGCGATCAGCAGCCAGACGCCGGCAGCGAGCAGGGCCGCGAGCATGCCCAGCACCAGCAGTTGCGGGTCGCCGGCGACCACTTCCACATCGATGATGCCGCTGCGGATGGTCGAGGTGACCTCGCCGCCGGCGAGCACCGCACCGCTGAATTCGAACACCGCGGCGATGAGCACGGCGCGACGGATGGTGAGGACTCTGGCGCCGACCGAGGTCGCCATCGCATTGGCGACGTCGTTGGCGCCAATGCCCCAGGCCATGAACAGACCGAATACGCCGGCCAGGATCAGATAGATCGTGCCGTACTCCATCACCGCTCCTAGGGACGTTTCTGCTTGTTTACTTGGCGAGCATCAGTTGCAGGCGGCTGCCGATGCGCTCGGCGAGATCGGCGAGATCGCCGGTCCATTCGATGATCTTGTAGAGGAACATCACGTCCACGGGCGGGAGCTGCGACTCGAGGCTGCGCAAGGCAGCGCGCAGCTTGATCTGCATGTGGTCGGTATCCTTTTCGACGGCGCCCAGGTCGCGCAGGATGTTGTGGACCAGTTCCACCTCTGCTCCGCGAAAGCCGGTTTCGACCAGCTCGTCCATTTCCTGGACAGCCCGCTGGGCATGCCGGACTGCATCGATGCAGCGTTCGGCGTAGGCGTCGAACGCCTCCTGCATGGAGGCGGGAATCTCCATCTGCCGGCCGAGTATGAGGCCGGCGATGTCCTTCGCCTTGTTGGCGACGTTGTCCTGGACCCGCAGCAATTCCAGCAGGTCGCGCCGGTCGACCGGCAGCAGCAGGGTGTTCGGCAGCTGCAGGCGCAGATCCGTCTTCAGGGAATCCGCCTCGTCCTCGAGCTGGGCGATGCGCTGCTGGATCTGGGCAACCGCTTCGTAGTCACGGCGGCCGACCGCCTTGAACAGCGGCAAGAGCTCGCTGGCGCATTCGAGCACTTTCTCCATGTGCTCCTGCAGCGGCTTCATCGGCGAGCCGCGGAAAATCGCAGCGAAGTAGCTTTTCATCGGAAAGTCCTCCCGATCATTCCCGCAGCCAGGTGGCGACGCGTTTGGCGAAATAGGTAAGGATGCCGTCGGCGCCGGCGCGCTTGATGGCGATCAGGGATTCCAGCACGCAGGGCCGCTCGGCCAGCCAGCCGTTCTGGATGGCCGCCATCAGCATCGCGTATTCGCCGCTTACCTGATAGGCAAAGGTGGGGGCGCCGAACTCGTCCTTAACCCGGCGAATGACGTCCAGGTAGGGCAGGGCCGGCTTGACCATCACCATGTCGGCGCCTTCCGCCAGATCGAGCGCAACCTCCCGCAGCGCTTCGTCGCTGTTGGCCGGATCCATCTGGTAGCTGTGCTTGCCGCCGCCGCCGAGGTTGGCGGCCGAGCCCACCGCGTCGCGGAACGGCCCATAGAAGTCCGAGGCGTATTTGGCCGAATAGGCCATGATGCGGGTGTTGCGGAAGCCGCCGGCTTCCAGCGCCTGGCGAATGGCGCCGATGCGCCCGTCCATCATGTCCGACGGCGCCACCACGTCGACGCCTGCCTCGGCGTGCGACAAGGCCTGCTTGACCAGCGCCTCGACCGTCTCGTCGTTGAGGATGTAGCCGCTGTCGTCCAGCAGCCCGTCCTGGCCATAAGTGGTGAACGGATCGAGGGCGACGTCGGTGATCACGCCCAGCTCCGGCAGCCGCTCCTTCAGGGCCCGCACCGCCCGCTGGGCGATGCCGTCCGGATTCCAGGCCTCGGCGGCATCGGGGCTCTTCCTGTCCTGCGGGGTCACCGGAAACAGGGCAATCGCAGGAATGCCCAGTTCCAGGACTTCCTCGGCCTCGCGCAGCAGCAGGTCGATCGACAGCCGCTCGATGCCCGGCATGGAGGGCACCGGCTCGCGCTGCTGCTCGCCGTCCAGGACGAACACCGGATAGATCAGGTCGTCCGCCGTCAGCGTGGTTTCCCGCATCAGTCGGCGCGAGAAGTCCTGGGAACGCATACGCCGCATGCGCACGAACGGATACTGACCGCTGCTGTCGCGATGTTTCATGGTTCTGCTCCCGGGACGCCTTCGAATGCGGCGCATTATGCCTGCTGGCACCGGTCTTCGCATCTTCGACGCCATATTGACGGGAGGCCGGGATGGCATGGAACGCGGATGAAGAGGCGGAAAACCGTGTTGCGGATCGCGTTTGCGGTGAGCGCCATTGGCGTCCTGACCGCAGTTGCGCTGCTGTCTCGCAGCGGACTCGGGCCGCAGGACCTGCAGGACTGGTTCGCCGGTTTCGGCGCCTGGGCGCCGGCGGTCTATCTGCTGGTCTATCTGGTGGCCGGGCTGCTGTTCGTGCCGGCAACACCGCTGACGCTGGCCGGCGGCGTGCTGTTCGGTACCCTCGCCGGCACCGTCTATGCCCTGGCCGGTGCCGCCGGTTCGTCCGGCATTGCCTTTCTGCTTGCCCGTCATGCCGGCGCTGGCTGGCTGCAGCGTCGCGCCGGTCCGCGCCTGGCGCGCCTCATCCGCGGTGTGGAAGCCGAAGGCTGGCGGTTCGTCGCCTTCGTGCGGCTGGTGCCGGTGTTCCCCTTCAGCCTGATCAACTATGGGCTGGGGCTGACCCGGCTGTCGCTGGGCGTCTACCTCGCCACCACCGTGATCTGCATGCTGCCGGGGACTCTGGCTTACGCCTACGTCGGTGCCGCCGGCGCCGCTGCCCTGGGCGGCAAGGGCAATGTCCGCGGCTTGCTGATCGGCCTTGGGGTACTGGCTGCCCTCGGTTTCCTGCCGCGGCTGCTCCGGCGGCTGCGGCAGGGCGCTGCGACGGACGATTGAGCGGCGGCGTTGCGCCGTGGATGCAAGGATTGGCTTGGGAAGCGTGGGCCGGGCCGGTCACAGCTCCATCTGCCGGCGGCTCCACTCCAGCACGCGGCGGACGCGGGGAGAGGCCCAGCGATAGGCTTCCTCGTAAGTCATCCAGCGGTATTCGTGATGTTCGGCACGGCCGAGGGCCGGGACGAAGCCGAGCACCACCTCGCTGTCCCGGGTTTCGGCGATGTAGTAGCGCGCCACCTTGCCGCGGGCGTAGGGGCCCGTCTCGATGTAATCGTAGCCCCAGCGGAAATCGAGCCGCTCCAGGCCGGTTTCTTCCTTGACCTCGCGCAGCGCCGCCTGCAACGGCGTCTCGCCGGCCTCGGTCTTGCCCTTGGGGAAATCCCAGTACTGGTAGGCGCGCAGCAGCAGATACAGCCACTGCCCCTGCGCCCGGCGTACCGGAATGATCCCCGCGGACAGGATCTTGGCCCGCATCGTCGGTCAGCTCCGGCCGCTGGCCCCGGCCGGCGCATGGTACGGACGGCTGAGTTCATGCACGGCCTCGATCATCGCCCCGGCATGAGCCGGATCGACGCCCGGGTGGATGCCGTGGCCGAGGTTGAACACATGCCCCGGGCCCTTGCCGAAGGAGGCCAGGAGACGCGCCACCTCGGCGCGGATCACTGCCGGTGCGGCATACAGGACGGCCGGATCGAGATTGCCCTGCAGGGCTACCCGGTCGCCGACCCGGGCACGGGCGTCACCCAGTTCGGTGGTCCAGTCCAGCCCCAGGGCGTCGAAACCGGCATCGGCCATCGCCTCCAGCCACTGGGCGCCTCCCTTGGTGAAGAAGATCACCGGCACCCGCCGGCCCTCGGCCTCGCGCTGCAGGCCGTCCAGGATGCGGCGGGCGTAGGCCAGGGAGAACTCCTTATAGGCCGGGGTCGAGAGCAGGCCGCCCCAGGTATCGAAGATCATCAGCGCCTGGGCGCCGGCGGCGACCTGGGCGTTCAGGTAGGCCGTCACCGAGTCCGCCAGGGTGCCGAGCAGCCGGTGCAGCAGCTCCGGACAGTCATACAGCATGCCCTTGATCAGGCTGAAGTTCTTGCTGGGGCCGCCCTCCACCATGTAGGTGGCGAGGGTCCAGGGGCTGCCGGCGAAGCCGATCAGCGGCACCCGGCCGCCGAGCTCGCGCCGGATCACCCGCACGGCGTCCATCACGTAGCGCAGTTCCCCTTCCGGGTCAGGCACCGGCAGCGCGGCCACGTCGGCCTCGGTGCGCACCGGGCGCTGGAAGCGCGGTCCTTCGCCTTCCTCGAAATACAGCCCCAGGCCCATGGCGTCGGGGATGGTGAGGATGTCGGAGAACAGGATGGCCGCATCCAGCGGGAAGCGCCGCAGCGGCTGCAGCGTCACCTCGCAGGCCAGCTCCGGAGTCCGGCACAGCGTCATGAAGTCGCCCGCCTGCTGCCGCGTCGCCCGGTACTCCGGCAGGTAGCGGCCGGCCTGACGCATCATCCAGACCGGCGTCTGGTCGACAGGTTGACGCAACAGGGCGCGGAGCAGGCGGTCGTTCTTCAGGGCGGGGGTCGCGGTCATTGCAGGCCTATCTATCCTCAGCCGCCGGACGGCGGGTCAACGGGCTGGGTAGTTTAGCACCGGCCGGCGGTTCCCGTTGAAAAAGCGGCGGTTCTTGCGGAATGAGCCGGGTTTCCCGGCAGGCGCCGGCGCCGCCTTTTCCGCCAGCGGGCCGAGCACGGCCTAGGGCCGGCGCAATCCGGTGCGGTGCAGGCTGGGCCACCCGCGCCCGAAGCTGCGGGTGCACAGGATGTTCCTGGCGATGGCCTGTATCGCCCATAGGGCCACAGCAACGACCCGGGCAGGCGGCAGGCTGCCGCCGGAACCAGGAAAAGCGCCGGCAGGAGTAGTCGAGAGTTCCGCCATCGCGGTGACCGGTGGTTCCAGGTCCGGCCGCTCAGGCAGCGGCCGGCGCCTGGAGCTCCAGATAGCCGAGTATGCCCTTGGCGGCTTCCCGCCCTTCCCACACCGCGGTGACCACCAGGTCCGAGCCGCGGGTCAGGTCGCCACCGGCGAACACCTTGGGATTCGCGGTCTGGCCGGGATGGCGGCCGCCGCGGGCAAGCACGCGATCGCGGTCATCGGTCGCGATGCCGAACTCCTCGAACCAGGGCGCCGGACTCGGCCGGAAGCCGAAGGCGATGATGACGCGGTCGGCGTCGACGATCTCCTCGCTGCCGGGGACCGGTTCAGGCACTCGCCGGCCGCGCCGGTCGGGGGCGCCGAGAGCGGTGGTGACCATCCTGACGCCGGCGACACGGCCATTGCCGACGATCTCGATGGGCTGGCAATTCCACAGGAAGCGCACGCCTTCATCCTTGGCGTTCTGCACTTCGCGGCGCGAGCCGGGCATGTTGGCCTCGTCGCGGCGGTAGGCGCAGACCACTTCGGTCGCGCCCTGGCGCACGGCGGTGCGGACGCAGTCCATGGCGGTATCGCCGCCGCCCAGCACCAGCACCCGCTGTCCGCGCATGTCGATGAAGTCGTCCGGATGCCGCTCGTAGCCCAACAGGCGGTTGCTGTTGGAGATCAGGTACGGCAGGGCGGCATGCACGCCGGGCAGGTCCTCGCCGGGGAAGTCGCCGCGCATGGAGGTGTAGGCGCCCATGCCCAGGAAGACGGCATCGTACTCGTCCAGCAGCCGGGCAAAGGGGAGGTCCTTGCCGATCTCGACATTGAGCCGGAATTCCACTCCCATCTCTTCCATCAGCCTGCGGCGGGTGCGGACCACCTCCTTGTCCAGCTTGAACGGCGGGATGCCGAAGGTGAGCAGGCCGCCGATCTCCGGGTACCGGTCGAATACCACCGGCTGCACGCCGGCGCGGACGAGGATGTCGGCACAGCCGAGCCCGGCCGGCCCGGCGCCGACGATGGCGACCCGGCGCCCGGTGGGCACCACGCCCGACAGGTCCGGCCGCCAGCCCTGCTTGAGGGCCTCGTCGGTGATGTAGCGCTCGATCGCGCCGATGCTGACCGCGCCGAAGCCGTCGTTGAGCGTGCAGGCGCCTTCGCAGAGCCGGTCCTGCGGGCAGATCCGGCCGCAGATCTCCGGCAGCGAGTTGGTGCGGTGGGAAAGCTCCGCCGCTTCGAACAGCCGGCCTTCGGCGATCAGCTTCAGCCAGTTGGGAATGAAGTTGTGGACCGGGCACTGCCACTCGCAGTACGGGTTGCCGCAGGCAATGCAGCGGCTCGCCTGGGCCGCTGCCGCCTCAGGGGCGTAATGGCCGTAGAGCTCGCCGAAGTTGTGCACGCGCGCGGTGGCCGGCTGCTTGTCCGGGTCCTGGCGCGGGATGTCGAGGAAGTCGAATGGGCTCGCCATGGGATTATGCCGCCGCTCTTAGGGTGTGCAGGATGGTTTGCAGGTCCGCCGCCCGGGGCTTGACCAGCCAGAACCGGCCCAGATAGTCGCGAAATTCGTCCAGCAGCGTCTGCCCCCAGCTGCTGCCGGTCTCGGCGACGAATTCACGCAGCATTCTGCGCAGGGCCTCGCGGTGGGCCTCCATGCTCTCCGGCAGCAGCCGGTGGATGTCGATCAGCTCGTGGTTGCAGCGATCGACGAAGCTCTGGTCGAGATCGAGCACGAAGGCCGCGCCGCCGGTCATGCCGGCGCCGAAATTCAGGCCGGTCGGCCCGAGCACGCAGACCGTGCCGCCGGTCATGTACTCGCAGCCGTGGTCGCCGATGCCTTCCACCACGGCATAGGCGCCGGAGTTGCGCACCGCGAAGCGTTCGCCGGCCACGCCCGCCGCGAACAGCTTGCCGCCGGTGGCGCCATACAGGCAGGTGTTGCCCATGATGGCGGTCTCCTGGCTCTTGAAGGTGCTGCCGCGGGGCGGGACCAGGACCAGCTTGCCGCCGGCCATGCCTTTGCCGACGTAGTCGTTGGCGTCGCCCTCCAGGATCATGTGCAGCCCGCCCGCGTTCCAGGCGCCGAAGCTCTGGCCGACCGTGCCCTCCAGTCGCAGCACGATCGGCGCATCCTCCATGCCGAGGTTGCCGTGGCGCCTGGCGATCTCGCCGGACAGCCGGGCGCCGATGGCGCGGTCGTCGTTGCGCACCCGATAGCGGAACTCGCCGCCGCTCTTGGCCTCGATGGCCGGCAGGCAGTCGCGCACCATGCGCTCGGCGAGCTCGCCCTTGTCGAACGGCTCGTTCCTCGGCTCGACGCAGAACCGCGGCTTTCCCGCGCTATCGGCTCCCGCCGGCATCGTCAGCAGCGGGCTCAGGTCGAGCCGGCGCTGTCGCGCGGTTGCGCCTTCGATCGGCGCAAGCAGCTCGGTACGGCCGATCAGCTCGTCGAGCCGGCGCACTCCGAGCAGCGCCATCCACTCGCGGGTTTCCTCGGCGATGAAGCGGAAGTAGTTCATCACCCGCTCCGGCGCGCCGATGAAGTGCTTGAGCCGCAGCACCTTGTGCTGGGTCGCCACCCCGGTGGCGCAGTTGTTGAGGTGGCAGATCCGCAGGTACTTGCAGCCCAGCGCGATCATCGGGCCGGTGCCGAAGCCGAAGCTCTCGGCGCCGAGGATGGCGGCCTTGACCACATCCAGGCCGGTCTTGAGGCCGCCGTCGGTCTGCAGCCGCACCTTGCCGCGCAGATCGTTCAGGCGCAGCACCTGATGGGCTTCGGTCAGGCCGAGCTCCCAGGGGCTGCCGGCATACTTGACCGACGACAGCGGCGAGGCGCCGGTGCCGCCGTCGTAACCGGCGATGGTGATGAGGTCGGCATAGGCCTTGGCGACGCCGGCGGCGACGGTGCCGACCCCGGCTTCGGCCACCAGCTTCACCGACACCAGCGCCTGCGGATTGACCTGCTTGAGGTCGAAGATCAGCTGCGCGAGGTCCTCGATCGAGTAGATGTCGTGGTGCGGCGGCGGCGAGATCAGGGCGACGCCGGGCATGGCATAGCGCAGCCGGGCGATCAGCTCGTCGACCTTGTGGCCGGGCAGCTGGCCGCCCTCGCCGGGCTTGGCGCCCTGGGCGATCTTGATCTGCAGCACTTCGGCGTTGACCAGGTACTCTGGCGTCACCCCGAAGTGGCCGGATGCCACCTGCTTGATCTTGGACATCCGCTCGGTGCCGTAGCGGTCCGGATCCTCTCCGCCTTCGCCGGAGTTGGAGCGGGCGCCCAGCCGGTTCATGGCGATGGCCAGCGTTTCGTGCGCCTCGGGGGAGAGGGCGCCGAGCGACATGCCGGCGGAATCGAAGCGCGGCAGGATAGCCTCGATTGGCTCCACCTCGTCCAGCGGCAGCGGCTCGGCTGCCGGGTTGAGCGCGAGCAGGTCGCGCAGAGTCAGGGCCGGGCGCCCGTTCACCAGGGCGGCGTACTGCTTGTAGATGGCGTAATCGCCCGTCTCTACCGCCTTCAGCAGGGTCTGCACCACCTCCGGGTTGTAGGCGTGGTATTCGCCGCCGTGGATGAACTTCAGCAGACCGCCTTGCTGGAGATGCTGCTGGCCGTCGAAGGCCAGGCCGGCCAGCAGCGCCTGGTCGTCCTCAAGGTCCTCGAAGTTGGCGCCCTGGATGCGGCTCACCGAACCCTTGAAGCAGAGGTCCACGACCTCGTCATGGAGGCCGACGATCTCGAACAGCTGCGCGCCGCGGTAGCTGGTGATGGTGGCGATGCCCATCTTCGAGATGATCTTGTACAGGCCCTTGTTGATGCCCTTGCGGTAGTTGCGGCACAGCTCGGGCAGGCCGAGGCCGCTGAACCTGCCGAGCCGCAGGAGGTCGGCGATCACTTCGTAGGCCAGATAGGGATAGATCGCCGTGGCGCCGTAGCCGATCAGCACCGCGAACTGGTGCGGGTCGCGCGCCGTGGCGGTCTCGATCACCAGGTTGGCGTCGGTACGCAGTCCGCACTCGGTCAGGTGATGGTGCACCGCGCCGGTGGCGAGCAGGGCGTGGATGGGCAGCTTGCCGCGCTCGACCTGGCGGTCGGAGAGCACCAGGATGACCTTGCCGGCACGAACCTCGGCCTCGGCGGCGGCGCAGACCTTTCGGATCGCGTCCTCAAGCCCGAGCTCCCGGGGATCGTAGTTGAGGTCGATGCGGGCATGGGCGAAGTCCGGATCGTCCTGGGCGAGCAGGGCGTTGAACTTGGCTTCCGAGAGTACCGGCGAGTCGACGGCGATGCGCTTGGCGTGCGCCTCGGTCTCGACGAACAGGTTCTTCTCGGTGCCGAAGCGGGTCTCCAGCGACATGACGATCTGCTCGCGCAGCGGATCGATCGGCGGGTTGGTGACCTGCGCGAACTGCTGGCGGAAATTGTCGTACAGCGAGCGCACCTGGCGGGAGAAGACAGGGAAAGGCGTGTCGTCGCCCATCGAGCCGACCGCCTCCTGCCCGGATGCGGCCAGCACCCGCAGCAGCTCGTCCCGCTCCTCCAGCGTGACGTTGTACATCTTCTGCAGCACGTCCAGCGCGGCGGAATCCAGGCGGCCGATACCGTCGCACTCGGCCGCGTGGCGGTCGCCGAGCAGGTCGATGACATTGCGCTGCAGCCACTTCTTGTACGGCGCCCCGGTCTTCAGGCGGGCGTCGATGTCGGCCGACTGCAGCAGCTCGCCGGTGGCGGTGTCGACCACGAGCATCTCGCCCGGCCGCAGCCGGCCCTTGGCGACCACGTCTTCGGGCCTGTAGTCCCAGACCCCGACTTCGGAGGCCAGCGTGATGTGGCGGTCGCGGGTCATCACCCAGCGTGCCGGCCGCAGGCCGTTGCGGTCCATGCAGCAGCCGGCATGGCGGCCGTCGGTGAGCACGATGCCGGCGGGGCCGTCCCACGACTCCGAATGCATGGAGTAGTACTCGTAGAAGGCGCGCAGATCGGGGTCCATGGAATGGACGTTCTGCCAGGCCGGCGGGATGAGGATGCGCATGGCCCGGAACAGATCCAGGCCGCCGGCCAGCAGGACTTCCAGCATGTTGTCCAGCGACATGGAATCCGAACCGCGGGTATCCACCAGCGGGCGGATGTCGTCCATGTTCGGGATCAGTGGCGTGCTGAACTTGTGAGCGCGGGCATTGGCCCAGTTGCGGTTGCCCTGGATGGTGTTGATCTCGCCGTTGTGGGCGAGGTAGCGGAACGGCTGTGCCAGCCGCCATTGCGGCCAGGTGTTGGTGGAGAAGCGCTGGTGGAAGACGCACAGCGCGCTCGACAGTCGCGGATCCTTGAGATCGGGATAGAACACCGGCAGGTTGGCCGGCATCACCAGGCCTTTGTAGGACAGGACCCGGCTCGACAGGCTGGATACGTAGAAGACTTCGTCGGCGTCCAGCCGCTTTTCGGCCCGGCGGCGGGCAGTAAAAAGCCGGCGTTCAAAGCCGGCTTCGTCGAGTTGGTCTGGGGCGTTGACGAGAACGTGCTCTACCCGCGGGAGGCTCCTCAGGGCCTCGTCGCCGCAGGCGCTGTGGTCGGTGGGGACGACTCGCCAGCCGGCGACGTCCAGCCCGTCCGCCGCCAGCTCTTCCTGCAGGACCATGCGGGCGTGTCCGGCCAGCGCCGGATCGGGGTTGAGGAAGACGCAGCCGACCGCCCAGAGCCGGCCCAGGCGAATGTCGTGCTCGGCGGCGACGGCGCGCAGGAAATCCTCCGGCTTCTTCATCAGAAGCCCGCAGCCGTCACCGGTCTTGCCGTCGGCGGCGACGGCGCCGCGATGGGTGAGGCGTTCCAGCGCCTGGATTGCGGTTTGCACCAGCCAGTGGCTGGGCTTGCCGTCCATGTGGGCGATCAGGCCGAAGCCACAGCTGTCTTTTTCGAAGTCGGGTCGGTACAGACCAGTCTTGTCATGGATGGTCTTGGCCACGGGTCTTGCCTCTGCGGTGTGGGTGCAAGGAGCCGCACCACGCCGCCGGCAACAGAGAGGTCCCCGCTTCCGACACCGGGCGCGCCATCCAGCCGCCCTCAAAAAAAGGGCGAAACATATTACCTATGCGCAAGGGGCGGCGCAAACAAAAAATCTTGCGCGGCCCGCTCAGGTCAGGCGAAGCGGATCGAAGAGGCGCTGGTGCTCGGCGATGGCAAAGCGGTCGGTCATGCCGGCGATGTAGTCGGCCACCGCCCGGGCGCGGCCGGCAGGGCCCTGCTCGGTTTCGAGCGCCGCCAGCCGCGCCTGCTGCTGGGGCGGCAGCAGCAGCGGGTCGGCGAAGAACGCCTCGAACAGCGCGGTGACGATACGCTTGGACTTGCTCACCATGCGGTAGACGCGGTGGTGGCGGTAGAGGTTGCGGAACAGGAAACTCTTGAGGCGGCGCAGCTCGCGCCGTACCGGGTCGCTGAAGCGGATCAGCGGCTCCGGGTGCCGGCGCACCTCATCGATATCGGCGACCTGGGCGTCCTGGATGGCCCGATGGCTGGTCTCGATCAGGTCGGTGACCAGGTCATTGATGAGGTGGCGTACCACCTGGTAAGTCAGCCGCCGTTCCGGCAGCGCCGGCGTTTCACGCTCGACACGGGCAAACAGGGCGCCGACCAGCGGTGCCTGCCGCATCTGGTCGATGCTGAGCAGGCCGGCGCGCAGGCCGTCGTCGATGTCATGGCTGCTGTAGGCGATCTCGTCGGCCAGGTTGGCGAGCTGTGCCTCCAGGCTGGGCTGCGTGCGCTCGAGAAACCGCTTGCCCAGTTCGCCGAGCTCGGCGGCTTTGGCGCGGCTGCAGTGCTTGAGGATGCCTTCGCGGGTCTCGAAGGTCAGGTTGAGGCCGGCGAAGTCGGCATAGCGCTCTTCCAGTTCGTCGACGATGCGAATCGACTGCAGATTGTGCTCGAAGCCGCCGTAGGGCTTCATGCAGGTGTTGAG
>Ga0079224_100000121_pt1 | contig 60398 bp, 54 predicted proteins | sample Stecom2015_FD_80414 | JGI IMG/M metagenome (GOLD analysis project Ga0079224, IMG submission 80414) | Agricultural soil microbial communities from Utah to study Nitrogen management - Steer compost 2015 | ecosystem: Environmental > Terrestrial > Soil > Agricultural land | place: USA: Utah... | reverse complement strand
TGTCCTTCCTGTCTTTCTGTCCTTCCCCTGTCTTTCGGTCCTTCCCCGCCGGCCCGGCCCTTTCCGCCCAGCGGAACCCGCCGCCTAGCCCAGCTCCACCACGCCAAAGCCGCGGGAGTCCCAGCGCACCCGGGTCCCGTAAGGTTCGGACAAGGCCGCCAGGTGCCCGATGATGGCCTCGGCCCGGTTTTGGCCTGCCAGGCGCGGCCGGCCCCGGGCCGCCCGGGACAGCCCAAAGCCCAGCTCGATGGGGTGCAGCTCGATGCGGGCCAGCCGGCCTTCCTCCCAGGTGCAGACGGGCACCACCGATTCCCAGTAAAACCGGTGGACCGGAAAGCCCCGGGTATCCTTTTGGGTGCGGGCGTCGAAGACGTCCGCGACGGTGGCGTCGGGGCCCAGCCCCACCCGTTCGTAAAAGTCCGCGGGCTGATGGCGCACGGTTTCGTTTTGGAAGATGAAGTTGCCCAGGCTGTAGAAGATGGGCGCGCCCTTGTAGATCTCGATGCCCCGCAGCACGTGGGGCCCGTGGCCGATGACCGCGTCGGCGCCCGCGTCGATGAAGGCCCGGGCCGCGGTTTCCAGAAACTCCGCCGGCCGCTCCAAGTCCGCCCCCCGGGATTCGTGGGCGTGGATGCTCACCAGCACCCAGTCGGCTTGCCGCCGGGCCTCCCGGACGGCCTGCAGGTTGCCTTCGAGATCACCCGCGTGGGGCTTGGTCTCCACCCGGGGCGGCTCGCCCACCACAAACCGGCGGCCCAGGAAGTTCAGGGTCCCTTCCGGATCCGGATTGCGGAAACCGAGCCGCACCTTGAGCCGGTGGTCGGCCATCAGCTCCAGCTCCTCGTCCAGCCGGCGCAAGAACTCCCACTGCTCCCGGGTGACGTGGACGGTGGCCTCCCAGCGCAAAGGGTTGAGGCCCGGCCGCCCCTGCACGTCGGGGCGGCTGTGCCCGGCCCGGTTGAACTCGTGGAAGGTGGAGCACATGGCCACCAGCGCCACCCTGCCTGCGCCCACCTCCAGGTACGCGGGCCGCCGGGCCTCGGCCAGGTTGCGCCCCACGCCGGCGTGGACGGCCCCCGCCGACTCCAGGGTGCGCCAGGTGGCAAACAGGCCCCCCTCGCCCCAGTCCAAGGTGTGGTTGTTGGCCCAAGCGTACAGGTTAAAGGACATCCACTGCAGCTCCCGGAAAAGGGCCGGCTCCGCGCACACCCAGGTGCCGCCGCTTTCGGCCTGGGGGTAGCCTTCGAAGTTGTGAAAAAGCATTTCCATGTTGGTAAACCGCACGTCCGCGGCGGCCAAAATCTCCCGCAAGCGCAGGAACTCCGGCTCCGCGAAGCACGACAGCCGCTGCGTGATCAAGCTGTCCCCCGTGGCGGCCAACACCAGCCGCCCCCGCCGTGGCGCAACCATCGGTGTCAACCTCCTGCTGTGGGTGGTGGCCGCTCCGTCCCGGCGCCGCCGGCCTGTTGCCGCCGGCGCCGGCGGGCGGCGGCTTGCGTCGTCTGCTGCTGCGTTTTCCTTTTGCCTGCCGCTCCGGCCCCCCTGGGCCTGGTGCGGCTTTTCCCGGCGGCGCCGCCCTACGTCGTTTGCGCCGCCCACCGCTCGGCGCTCAACAGGGACAGGAGGGCAGAGCGCACCCCGATCCCCAAGGAGCCCGGGGCCAGCCACTCCTCCAGGGTGTGCATGCCTCCGCCCTCGGCGATGCCCAGCACCACGGCCGGGATCCCCAAGGACAGCGGAATGTTGGCGTCGGTGCTCATGGCCTCCTCCTCGGCGGCCAGCCCCAGCCGCGTTGCCGCCCCCAGCGCCAGCTGCCGCAGGGGGTGGTGGGGATCCAAGCGGCCCGCGGGCCGCTCCCCCACCACTTGGATGTCGACCTCGACGCCGCCCTCGGCCCGGGCCGCATCCGCGATGGCCACCCGCACCGCCTCCTCCAACCGGGCCAGGGCCGCCCCGTCCACCGAGCGCATGTCCACCACCATCGCGGCCTGCTGGGCGATGGCGTTGACCGCGGTGCCGCCCGTCACCGTCCCCACGTTGAAGGTAGTCTTGGGCTCCGCCGGCACCGCGAGGCCGGCGATGGCGGCGATGGCCCGCCCCAGGGCGTGGATGGCGCTGGGCCGGCCAAAGTCCGCCCACGAGTGGCCGCCGGGCCCCCGGTAAGTGACGGCCAGCCGCCGGCTTCCCACGGCCTCGGTGCTCATCACGCCCAGGCGGCCGTCCAGCACCAGCGCGGCCGCCACCGGCCGCCGGGCGCCCAGGCCGTGCTGGAAGAAATGGCGCATGCCCCGCAGGTTGCCCAACCCTTCCTCGCCCACGTTGGCCAAAAACACCACGCTGGGCTCAGGCTCAAAGCCGGCGGCCACCAGGCCCCGGGCGAGAAAGAGCAAGGCGGCCACCGCCGCGCTGTTGTCGCTGATCCCCGGGGCGTACAGCCGCTCCCCTTCCCGCCGCACTCCCACGTCGGTGCCCGCGGGAAACACCGTGTCCAGGTGGGCGCTCACCACCACCAGCCGGTCCGCGGCCCCGCGGCCCGGGTAGACGGCGACCACGTTGCCCTCTTGGTCGATGGCCACATCGGTCAAGCCCGCCTGCCGGAAACCCGCGGCCACCTTTTGCGCCCGCTCCCCTTCTTGAAAGGGCGGCGCGGGCACCTGGCAGACGTCGATGACCTCCTGGATCAACTCCCCTTCATGGTCGGCTATCCACTGGTCCATGCGGCGGTAGACCGGCGACTGCCACGCTTGGTCCACATAATCCATCTCCGGCCATGACTCCTCTCGTTGGTATGCCCCTCCAAATTGTAATTCATGGCGGCGCCGCCATGACAGGCTTTACCTGTCCCGCCACGTCTCGAAAATCTTGACAATGCCAGGCCCCCATATAATAATAAGACACACATTGAAAACGTTGGTTTCATCGCGTGAAACCTCTCGCCGCCAGCTTGGCAGTGCGGTGGGCTGCGGGGGTGATGGATGCAAGGGCACCGCGCACACACTGGGCCTGATTTCGGCCCCGGGGGACCCTTGGCCGGTCCCCGGTAAGCATCGTCGGGACGTGTACGGCGGGGAAACGCCCGCCCGCGGCGGTGGAACGCCGGGCCCCGCGGCGTGCGCCCCAGCCCGCGACACTATGCAGCTGCCGCCGGCGCAAGTTTCTCGACAGGAGGGTTTCGCCACGATGAACCAGCCCAACTTCTTCTCCCGGCGCATCACGCGTCGCGAGCTGCTCAGCACCGGCGCCAAGATGGCCGCCGGCCTGAGCGCCGTCGGGGCCGTTGGCCCGCTGCTGCGGTCCCTGGGCGGCCCCTCGTTGGCCAGCGCGCAGTCCAACTTCACCGGCCAGCTCAGCCTGCTTTTGGGGTCGCACATGGAGCCGGTGGTCAAGATCGCCCAACTGTACGAAGAGCGCTACGGCGTCAAGCCGTCCGTGGAACTGGTGACGACGCCCGACTTGGAGGCTAAGCTGTCGGCCACCTTCCTCGCGCGGCACTCGCCGTGGGACGCCAGCTTCGCCACCGCGTCCCTCGCGGCCAGCCTCGCGAGCCGCGGCTGGCTCAAGAACGCCGACCGGTTCATCAACGAAAAGCTGCACCAGGGCGGCCAGGGGCAGCTGCTGGAGCGGGCCCTGGGCGGCGCGCGTTTCCAGGGCGAGTTTTACGCGGTGCCCTGGACCGTGGGCGCGCCCATCCTGCACTGGAACAAGCGGCTGTTCCGGGAGCGGGGCCTGGACCCCGAGGCGCCGGCCACCTGGCACAAGACCAAGAACTCCTGGGACACCTTTGTGGAGTACGCCAAGGCGCTGACGGGCGTCCACAACGGCCAGCAGATCTACGGCTACACCGACGCCTGGGCCGGCACGGCGGTCATCTTGACCTGGGGCAGCCTGCTGCAGATGCACGGCGGCCGCTTCCTGGACGAGGAGTTCCAGCCGGTGTTCAACGACGAGGCCGGCGTCGAAGCCACGGTCAAGATGTACGACCTGCTGCACACCCACAAGTGCGTCGACCCCGCGGTGCTGACCTACACCTGGGTGTTTGACGCGTCCCCGGGCTACCTGGCCGGCCGCCGCGGCATGTTCATCACCTGGCCCTTCATCGCGGGCTTGGCCAACGCGCCCGACGCCCTGGACGGCGACAGCGGCTTTGCCGCCAATCCCGCGGTGGAAACCAGCGCCTCGGTGGACGGCTCCGAGTTCCTGGTGGTGCCCGCCTTTGCCCGCAACGAGGCCGAAGCGTGGCGCTTCATCGAGCTGGTCACCTCCCGGGAGGCCCAGCGCATCGTGGCCCTGGGCGGCTGGGCGCCCATCTACGGCGACCTCATGGACGATCCGGAGATCCTGGCGGCCTATCCCATGTACGCCGCCGTCAAGGACTCCTACCAGTACCCGGTGGACGGCGGCTGGTCGCCGGACCGGCCCATGTGGGTTGAGATCTTGTCCAACCAGATTCACGAAGTGCTGGCCGGCCGCAAGAAGCCCAAGGAGGCGCTGGACGACGCGGTCCGCCTCATCAACATGGAGCGGTTCTGACGCGTCGCCGGCCTCCCGGGAATTCCCGGAAAGGATGCCCGGCCCCACCCAGGGCCGGGCATCCGCCCGTGGCCGGCCCCTGGCCGCCCCGGGCCCGCGGTGCGGGCCCTGACCCGCTGCCCGCGGCCCGGCGGCCGGGCTTGGCAGCAGCGCTCGTGGTAAGGAGGAAGCAGGGGTGGAAACGCAAACCGCCGGCACGCTGGCGCACCGCCCGTCCGTCGCCCGGCGCCGGATGCGGGCCGAGACCAGGCTAGGCTGGATGCTGGTGACGCCGGCTTTGGCCCTGCTCGCCGCCGTGTACTTGTACCCGGCGGTCATGACGCTTCTGTTCAGCTTTTCCCGGATCAGCCTGTCCGAGCTCAGCATCGAAGGTCTCGTGGGCTTGCAATACTACCGGGCGGCCCTCAACAACGAGGCCTTCATCGCCACGGTCCTGCGGACCTTGAAGTTCGGCTTCACCATCGTCGTGCTGACGCTGGTCATCTCCTTCCCCATCGCCCTGCTGCTGCATCGCCCCTTCTTTGGCCGGGGCATCGTGCGCACGGCGGTGCTGTTGCCGTGGGCCATCCCCCCCGTGGTGTCCAGCGTGCTGTGGGGGCAGATGTTCCACGCGGAAGCCGGTTTCATCAACGGACTCATTCGAGCTTTCGGCGGCGAACCCCGCATTTGGCTGGGGGACCCGAACTTGGCATTTTACTCTATCATCGTGGTGGAAGTGTGGCGGGCCATCCCGCTGGCCACCTTGTTTATGCTGGCCGGCTTGTCCACGCTGCCCGACTCCATCTACGAGGCGGCCACCATCGACGGCGCCACCAAGTGGCAGCAGTTCCGCCACCTGACGCTGCCCTTGATGCAGCCCGTGGTGATCCCCATCGTCATCTTTCAGTTCATCTTTTCGATGAAGGCCTTTGACAGCATCTTTGTCCTCACCCGGGGCGGACCGGTGCAGAGCACCACCACCCTCAACTATTTGGCCTACCAGCAGTGGTTCCAGCAGCTGCGCATGGGCCAGTCCGCCGCGACCGCGTACATCCTGCTGCTCCTGACCTTGGTGGTTATCGGGGTCATGGGCCTGGTGCGCTGGGCCGCGGAGCGGCGCATGGGAGGGGCCGGCCGATGAGCATGTCCCGCCAGCGCCGCTGGGAGCAGATTTTCACCTACGTGGGCGCCGCGGTGGTGTTTCTCCTCATCGTGTTTCCCATGTACGGGCTGGTGCTCACGTCCATTCAGGAAGAGGACGACATCCGCTCGCCGGACCTGGATCTGATCCCCCGGTACATCCTGACCGACCATTACCGGGAAGTGCTGCGCGAAGGCCACATCGTGCCCATCCGGGAAGCCATGGGCAACAGCCTCATGGTGTCGGTGGCCACCGCCGTGATCACGCTGCTGTTTGCCTTTCCGGCCACCTACGCGCTGACCCGGCTCAAGCTGTGGGGCAGCAAGGCCATCCTGGGCGCGCTCATGTCCATCTACCTGTTCCCCGTCATGCTTTTCGTCGCGCCCTTGTACGTCAAGGCCGTCCAGTTTGGCCTCATCGACACCTATATCGGCCTCATCATCCCGTACGTCGCCTTCTCCTTGCCCTTCTCCATCTGGCTGCTCAAGGGTTTCCTGGAAGGCATCCCGGTGGAGATCGAGGAGGCGGCCCATCTGGACGGGTGCACGCCCTGGCAGCTGTTTGCCCACATCGTCATCCCTTTGATGCGGCCGGGCATCTTTGCCGTCATGCTGATGGTGTTTATCCTCGCGTGGACCGAGTTCTTGACGCCGCTGTTGTTTACGCGGGACATCAAGATCTTGACGGTCCAGCTGGGCCTGTACCGGTCCACCTTTGACATCAAGATCGGCCAAATGGCGGCGGCCGCGGTGCTGACGGCGCTGCCGGTGGTGCTGCTGACGGCCTTCTTCCAGCGCATCATCACCCAGGCCATTACGGCGGTGGTGGACAAGTAGGCGCGGCGTCCGCCGCCGGGCATGCGGCCCCGGCGGCGGGCGTTCCCCTCGGCAAACAGCCTGGAACAGTGAGGAGGGCCTCGCGTTGAGTGTACGGTTGACCGAACGCAGTTGGCCGCAAATCAAGGAGGCGGTGGCCGCCGGCACGGTCATCGTGGTGCCCGTGGGCGCCACCGAGCAGCATGGCGGCCACTTGCCCGTGGAAGTGGACTGGCGCATGGCGCAGACCGTGGCCGAAGCCGCCTGCCAAAAGGCCACGGAGGCCGGCACGCCGGCCCTGGCCACGCCGCCCATCTGGACCGGGTACTCCCCCCACCACATGGACTTTCCCGGCACAGTGACCTTGTCCGCGGCCACCTTTACCAGCGTGGTGCGGGACGTGGCCAAGAGCCTGTGGCACCACGGTTTCCGCAAGATCCTCTTTCTCAACGGGCACGGCGGCAACATGCACCTGCTGCGGGCCGCCGTGCAGCAGCTGCGCTTTGAGGACGGCGTGCGGGCCGCCGCGGGCAGCTATTGGGATTTCGCCCGGGACTACATCCAGCAGTGGCGCCAGTCGCCCCTGGGCGGCATCAACCACGCGTGCGAGATGGAGACGTCCCTCATGCTGGCGGTGCGGCCAGAGCTGGTGGACATGACCAAGGCCCGGAACGCGATCCACCCGGCCGGGGGCGACCTGGCCGCCCTGGGCCCCGTCACCCAGGCCTGGTCCTTTGCGGAGCTGAGCCAGGACGGGATTCTCGGCGCCGCCGCCATGGGCGACGGCTCCCGGGGCCAGGCGCTGCTGGACGCCATCGTCGCGGCGGTGGCCCAGTACATCCAGAACTTCTACCAGCTGGACTGGGACGCTCCCCGGCAGGTCTAAAAGAAGCGCCCCGGCCGCTGCAGGATCCTGATCCTGCGGGAAGGCGCCGCGCACCGCCAGGCCGGCGGCGCCCGGCGCCAAGCCGGGGCCGGCCGTGGGGGCCAGCGCGAAGGGAGGATTACCATGGCCAACAAACACGCCTCGATGTGGGTTTACCCCTGGGACCTTTTGGATGAAGGCATGGACGCGGCCCTGGACCACATGCAATCCCGGGGCGGCATGACCGGCATCAACGTGACCACGGTGTACCACGCGGGCAAGTTCCTGCTGGTGCACAACCCCCGCAAGCGGCTCTATTTCCCCCGCTCGGGCACCCTCTACTTCCGCCCCGACAGCAGCTGGTACGGCCGGCTGCGCATCCAGCCCCCCGTCTGGCCGGAAGTGGAGGCCCGGGATTTTTGGCCCGAGCTGCGGGAGAAGACCCGCCAGCGGGGCCTGGAGCTGACCGCGTGGACCTTGTGCCTGCACAACAGCGGCATCGGCACCGCCTACCCCGACACGGCAGTGGAAAACGCCTTTGGCGACAAGGTGTACACCGACTTGTGCGCCCACAATCCCGACGTGCGGGAGTACATGGTGGCGGTGGCCGGGGACCTCGCGGCCAACTTCGGCTTTGACCGCATCCTCCTGGAATCCCTGGAGTACATGCCGTTCCGCCACGGGTTTCACCACGAAGTCATCGGCGTGCCCACGGGGCCCACGGTGGATTTCCTGATGAGCCTGTGCTTCTGCCCCCACTGCACGGCGGCCGCGCAGGAGGCGGGCCTTGACCTGGCCCACGTGCGGCGGTGGGTGCGCAACACCCTTGAGGGCCACTTCGCGGACCCCTACAACGCGAAGACGGAGCTGTCGTGGGAAGAGCTGCACCAGGCCGCGGACGGCCAGTTCGGGCCGTTCCTGGCCCTGCGCCAGCGGGCCCTGACCACGCTGCTTGAGCAGGTGGTGGCCGCGATCCGCAACGTTTCCGACGCCCGCATCGCCATCTTGGACTTCGGCCCCCTCTATGGCCTGGGGCCCGACGGCCGGGCGTGGGAAAACGGCGTCAACCTGGCCCAGCAGCTGCCCTTGGTGGATGAAGTCCACCCCACCTTCTACTTCGCGGACCCGGCGGTGCACCGGGCCAAGATCGAGCAGTACCTGGGCGTGCTCCAAAACGAGAAGCCCATGGTCCCGGCCATCCGGGCCATTTTGCCCCAGACCACGTCCGAGCAGAGCCTGGTGGATCAGCTCGCGCCCCTGGCGCCCCATGCCGCCGGCTTCACGTTCTACAACTACGGCTTTCTGCCGCTGCCGACGCTGGACTGGATCCGCCGCGCCCTGGCGGCCGTGGGCGCCGGCGCGGCGACTGAGGAGGAACAGGCATGAACAAGGTGGACGTGCTCATCCAGCCCTTCTGCCTGCGCTTCAGCCTCCACAAGGACGAGATCGTCTACCTGGTGGCCAGCAGCGCGGAGATGCAGCTGGACGAGATGGAGCGCTTCATGGGCATCGATCCGGCCAAGGATCAGCTCTTTGACTCCAACCTAGGATTCCTGCCGGTGGCCACCACCACCCTCATCCGGGGTGAAAAGACCATCCTGGTGGACCCCGGCGCCCACCACGTGGGCTTTTACGGCATGCTCAAGAAGGCGCTGCAGCGCTTTGACCTGACCTTTGACGACGTGGACATGGTGGTCCTCACCCACTCCCACCACGACCACGCCGCCAGCATGACGCTGCTGGCGGGCAAGCCCGTGGTGCTGGGCGAGGGCGAGCTGGAGTACGCCCGGGCCGGCCAGAGCCCGGCCGAGGTGGACGCCCGCTTTGGCCGCATGGGCCCGCAGCTGGTGGTGCCCGCGGGCGGCAGCCTGGAGCTCTGCCCCGGCGTGGTGGCCATCCACACCCCGGGCCACACCCCGGGCCATATCTCGGTGCTGGTGGAAGCCGGCGATGAGCGGGTGGCCGTCACCGGCGACCTGGTCATGGTGCAGGCCGAGTACGAGCGGCGCTGGGGCCACTGGTACTCCCCGGAAACCGTGGCCCAGCTCAACGACAGCTTGACCAAGGTGCGGGACTGGGGGCCGACCCTGGTGCTGCCCGGCCACGACCGGGCCTTCCGGCCCCGCTGACGCCGCCCGCAAGCCGAAAGGAGGATCCTTTGGCTGTGAAACCGTTGCGCGCCGCGGTCATCGGCGTGGGCCGCATCGGCAGCCTCCACGCCGACGCGTACTACCGCAATCCCTACACGGAGCTGGTGGCGGTCATGGACGCCGACCAAGGCCGGGCCCAAGAAGTGGGCGCCCGCTACGGCGTCAACGCCTACACCAGCGTGGACGAACTGCTCCAAAAGGAAACCTTTGACATCGTCTCCATCGCCGTGCCCGAGGGCCAGCGCTCCCCCCTGGCGGCGGCCTGCGCCCAGGCCGGCAAGCACTTGCTGCTGGAAAAGCCGCTGACGCCTTCCCTGGAAGAAACCGACCGGCTCATCGCCGCGGTGGAGGCCGCGGGCGTCACGGCCATGGTCAACTTTATCCTGCGCTTTGACCCCCGCTACATCCGGGCCAAGGAGGCGGTGGCCGACGGCACCATCGGCGAGCCGGGCACCGTCTTTGCCCGCCGCCGGGGCACCGCGGCCGGCGCCGACGTCTTGGGGTCCTGGACGGACCTGCTCATCTCCACCGCCATCCACGACCTGGACATGATGGCATGGATCAACGGGCCGGCGGTGCGGGTGTACGCGGAAGGGTTCAAGAAGAAGGACAACCGCTGGGGCCACGAAGACGGCGTCATGGCGGTGCTGCGCTTTGCCAACGGCTGCATCGGCACCTTGGAAACCAGCTGGATCCTGCCCAGCACGGTGCCCGCGGGCCTGGACGCCAGCTTCCACCTGGTGGGGACCAAGGGCGGCGTCTTCATCGACGGGTCCAACCACGGGCTGTCGGTGGTGGACCAAGAGCGCTACACCGAGCCCGACCTGACCCATTGGCCCGTGGGGCCGGCGGGCGTCTTTGGGGACCTGCGCAACAGCATCGACCATTTCATCGACGCGGTGCGCACCGGACAAAAGCCCCGGGTGACCCTCCAAGACGCCCGCTACGCCGAAGAATTGGTGGCCGCGGTCAAGCAGTCCATGCGCACGGGCCAGCCGGTGGCCCTGCCCTTGTCCCAAGGGTAGCGGCGCCAGACGAGGGGTGACGACATGACCGGGCAGTACCATATCGCGGTGCTGTTGAGGGCCTTGGACGTGCTGGAAGCCCTGCGGGACGCCGGCCGGCTGTCCCTGTCGGAGCTGAGCCAGCGCCTGGGCCTGCCCCGCTCGTCGGTGTTTCGCATCCTCGTCACCCTGGAATCCCGGGGCTACGTGGAGCACTTGCCCAACGAACAGGGCTACGCCCTGGGCGCCGCGGCGGTCACCTTGGCCAACGGCGAGTACTTTGCCGCATTCTTGTGCCGGCGGGCCCGGCCGGTGCTGGAGCGCCTGGCGTCGCAGCTGGGCGAAACCGTCAACCTGGGCATGCTGGTGGGCACGGAAATCGTCTACATCGATATGGTGGAGAGCCACTTTTCCATGCGCATGAACGTGACGGTGGGCTCCCGCAACCCGGCCTACAGCACCGCCCTGGGCAAGGCGCTCCTGGCCTTTTGCCGCCCCGGCCTTGATCTGGACCTGCTTTTTCCGGACCAGCTGCCGCAGATCACGGCCAAGACCATCCGCAGCCGGGAAGAGCTAAAGCGCCACCTGGAGCTGGTGCGCAGCCGCGGCTGGTCCATGGACGATGAAGAAAACGAACCCGGTGCCCGCTGCATCGGCGCGCCCATCCTGGGCGCCGACGGGCACGCCCTCGCGGCCATCAGCGTGGCCGGCCCCGTCAGCCGTCTCACCGACGGCCGCGTCGACGAAGTGGCCCGCCTCGCGCTGGCCGCGGCCCAGCAAATCCAGGAAGAGTTGCACATCGCGCCCTAATATGCCAGTGAGGAGATGGTGCTGTGTCCACGGGTGCTGTGACCAAGTGGGAGCAGTCCCACCGACTGTTTGAAGAATCCCAGGCCCATCTGGCCGGCGGCGTCTCCACCCTGCTGCGCCGGGGGGCCCACCCCGCGCCCCTGTTCGCGGACCGGGGCGCCGGCGCCCGCCTGTACGATGTGGACGGCAACGAGTACATCGACTACGTCATGGCCTACGGGCCCCTGATCCACGGCCACGCCCATCCGGCCCTGGTGGAGGCCGTGCAGCGGCAGATGGAGCGGGGCTCCACCTACGGTGCCCAGCACCGGGGCGAGATCGAGCTGGCCCGCCGCCTCACCCAGTACGTCCCTTGCGCGGATCTGGTCTGCTATGTCAACTCGGGCACCGAAGCCGTCCAAGTAGCCCTGCGCCTGGCCCGGGCCTACACGGGCAAGGAAAAGATCATCCGTTTTGAAGGGCACTACCACGGCTGGGCCGACCCCATCCTGGCGGCCCCCGACAAGGCCGACGGCGCCCCGTGGCCGGCCCAGGCGGTGACCGCGGGACAAAGCCGGGCCGCCCACCAGGACATCCTGGTGCTGCCCTGGAACGACCCCGACGCCCTCACCGCCGCGCTGGAGCGCCACGGCCACCAAGTCGCGGCCATGATCATGGAGCCGGTGCTGTGCAACAACGGCTGCATCGCGCCCCTGCCGGGCTACCTGGAGCTGGCCCGGCGCCTGGCCGACCAGCACAACGTGGTGCTCATCTTTGACGAGGTCATCACCGGTTTCCGCCTGTCTTTGGGCGGCGCCCAGGCCCGCTTTGGCGTGACGCCGGACTTGTGCGTGCTGGGCAAGGCCATCGGGGGCGGGCTGCCCTTGAGCGCGGTCGCCGGCCGGCGCGAGATCATGGGGCTGATCGCCCAAGGCCGCGTCAACCACATGGGCACCCTCAATGGCAACCCGCTGGTGACCGCGGCCGCAGTGGCGGCCATCGACCTTTTGGCCGCCGACAACGGCGCCGCCTACGATCGCATGGACCGCCTGGCCGAGCGGCTGGCCGAAGGGCTCCTGGAGCTGGCCCAAGCCCACGGCGTGGCCCTGCGGATCAACCGGGTGGGGCCCGTGTTTCACACCTTGTTCACCGAACGGGAGGCCATCACCACCTACGCCGACTTCGTGGAGGCGGTGGACGCCGCCCGCTGCCGCCGGTTCACCGACGCGCTCTTTGAAGAAGGCGTCTTCGTGCGGCCCAGCGGCTTGTGGTATCTGTCCACGGCCCATACCGAAGAGGACATCGAGCAGACGTTGGCGGCCGCCCAGCGGGCCATGGCGCGCTTGACCGCTTAAGCGGGCTCTTGGCCTGCGGCCAGCCAACGATCCAAGGCAAGCAAAGGAGAGGACGCCGGTGCGGGTCGCCATCGCCGCCTTTTACCATGAAACCAACGTCTTCGCGCTGGAGCAGAACGACTCCCTGGACATGGACGTCAAGGCCGGTGAGGAGCTGTTCACCCGGCGGGACGCCACCGGGGTGTTCATCCAAGGCATGCTGGACGGCTTCAAGGGCTCGGGCGTGGAGCTGGTGCCCACCGTCGGTTTCCACTTCCGCCACAACGGCCTCATCCACGCCCACGTTTTTGAGCACTGCCGGGACATGATCGTCCAGCGCCTCAAGGAAGCCATGCCCCTGGACGCGGTGCTGTTCGCGCTGCACGGCGCGTCGGTCGTTGAGCCCCCCTACACCGACGCGGAAGGGGCGCTTTTGGTCGCGGCCCGGGAGGCCCTGGGCCCCGACGTGCCCTTTGTGGCCACCTACGATTTCCACGCGGTCATGAGCCAACGGGAAGTGGACCAGTTGGCGGCCGCGTTTCCCCACGACACCAACCCCCACATCGACGCCTACGACCGGGGATTGGAGGCGGCCCTGTGCGTGCGGCGCATGCTGCGGGGCGAGATCAAGCCCGTCACCCGGTGGCTCAAGGTGCCCATCATCGGCCCCAACATCGGCCAGTCCACCTGGGCCCACATCCCCGAGGAGCAGGAGCGGCTGCCCTTGTACCAGCTGGGCAAGCTGCGGGAAGAGATGGAGCGGCGGCCCGGCGTCATCAACGCGGCCATCTTGGGCGGCTACGGCTACGCCGATACCCCCGACACGTCCATGTCGGTGCTGGTGACCACCGACGGCGACCCGGCCTTGGCGGAGCAGCTGTGCCGGGAGCTGGCCCAAGCGGTGTGGGACAAGCGGGAGGAAATCCGCACCGTGCGCCCCATCTACGACGTGGACGAGGGCGTCAAGAAGGCCATGGCCGCCACCGAGTGGCCCGTGGTGCTGGTGGACTTGGGCGACGACCCGGGTTCCGCCTGCCCCGCCGACAGCCCCTACGTGCTGGAGGCGCTGCTGCGCAACGGTGCCGAGGACGCGGTGGTGGTCATCCGGGACCCCGAGGCGGTGCAGGCGGGCCTGGCCGCGGGCGTGGGCGGCCGGTTTGAGATGGCCGTGGGCGCGAAGATCGACAGCCGGTTTTACAAGCCCGTGCCCATCGCGGGCCGCGTCAAGCTCATCGACGACGGCGAGTACACCATCACTGGGCCCACCCACGGCGGCTTTGGCCTCCACTTGACCCGGGACCAGTTCCTGCGGCGCAACGTGGGCACCCGGGTGGTGGTGCGCCTGCCCGGCCGCATCGACGTCATCTTTGCCCAGCACTGGTATGGAGGCCTGGGCAAGGACCGGGACTTCTTCAAGAGCGCGGGCATCGTGCTGGAGGAGAAGAAGATCATCGTGGTCAAGTCCAACCAGGCCCACCGGGCGTCCTTTGACACCATCGCCAAGGCCAACATCGAGCTCAACACCCCGGGGGTGAGCACTCCCGACTACACCCGGCTGCCCTTCCAGCACATCCGGCGGCCGCTGTACCCCATCGACCGGGACTTCGACTGGAGCCCGTAAAGGGGAACCCGCGGGGCACCAACGGCAAGGGCGCGCCCGCAGGCCCGAGGAGCCTGGGCGCGCCCGCCCCCTTTTTGCAGGACCCGGATGGCCGGGCCGTCAGCGGAACATGCCGTACTTGCGCATCAGCTTGAGCTCTTCGCTCATGCGGTCCTCGGTCCAGCGGGGTTCCCACACGATGCGCACTTCCGCGGACTCCACGCCCTCCAGCTTTTCCACCGCCAGCCGGGCTTCCTCCGCGATGATGGGCCCGGCCATGCAGGCGGGGCTGGTCAGGGTCATGTCCACATGCACCTTGCCGCCGTCCACCTGCACGTCGTAGACGAGGCCCAGGTTGACGATATCGAAACCCAGCTCGGGATCTTTCACCTGCTTCAGGGCTTCCAGCACCTGTTCTGCGGTAACGGCCACCGGTACGCGCCTCCCTTCGCTGCCTTGGGCGGCCGCGGGCGCCAAGGACCGCGGGCGCCCAGGGCCCCGGCCGCCTGCCTTCATTGTAGCCCCCGCTGCAGGGGCGGGCAACCAAAGGTCCGGCAACCGGGGAAGCCGGTGAGGGGACAAGCGCGCGGGCAACCGCATAGCGGGCCGCCGCAGGGCAGGCCACCGCACGGCTGGGAGGATTCCCCTTAGGGTCCCCGAACAGTACGATAAAGAAATCCTGAACACCGCAGCATGGGGTGCGTCCCGGGCCGGCGCCGGGGCGCACCGGGAAGGAGAAGGGCATTGGCACGCCGCGAACGCGATTCCCTGGGCGAACTGGAAGTCCCCGACCACGCCTACTACGGCATTCAGACCCAGCGAGCCTTGGACAATTTTCCCGTCACCGGCCAGCGGCTCCACCCGGAGATGATCCACGCCCTGGGCCTGGTCAAGCGGGCCTGCGCGGAGGCCAACCGGACCGTCGGGCTCCTGCCCGAGGCCATCGCCGCGCCCATCATCACCGCGGCCACGGAGGTGTCCGAGGGCCGGTGGGACGACCAGTTCCCCGTGGACCCCATCCAGGGCGGCGCGGGAACTTCCATTAATATGAACGCCAACGAGGTCATCGCCAACCGGGCCCTGGAGCTGGCCGGCCGGCCCCGGGGCGATTACGCCTATATCCACCCCCTGATCCACGTCAACATGTCCCAGTCCACCAACGACGTGGTGCCCACCGCCTACCGCATCGCGTTGCTGCGGGTGCTGGAAGGGACCATCGCCCGCCTCCAGGAGCTGGCCGGGGCCCTGCGGGAGCGGGCCGCAGCCTTCGCCGACGTGGTCAAGGTGGGCCGCACCCACCTGCAGGACGGCGTGCCCATCTCGTTGGGCCAGGAGTTTGGCGCGTACGCGGCCGCGGTGAGCCGGGGTGCGGCCCGCATCGAGGCCGCGGCCCAAGAGCTGCTGGCCGTCAATATCGGCGGCACCGCCGTAGGCACCGGCCTCAACGCGCCGCCGGGCTATGCCGCCCAGGTGGTGGAGCGGCTGGCGGCCTGGACGGGCCGGCCCCTGCGCCTGGCCGGCGATCTGGTGGACGCCACCCAAAACGTGGACGCCCTGGTGACGGTGTCGGCGGCCCTGCGCACCGCCGCCGTCTCCTTGAGCAAAATCGCCAGCGACCTGCGGCTTTTGGCCTCGGGCCCCTTGGCAGGCTTGGGCGAACTGCGCCTGCCACCGGTGCAGCCGGGATCGTCCATCATGCCCGGCAAGGTGAACCCCGTCATGGCCGAGCTCATCAACCAGGTAGCCTTTCAGGTGCAAGGCAACGATTTGGTGGTGAGCCTCGCGGCCCAGCACGGCCAGCTGGAGCTCAACGTCATGCAGCCGGTGCTCATGCACAACCTGCTGGTGGCAGCCCAAATCACCGCCAACGCGGTCCACGTGTTCACGGAGCGGTGCGTGCGGGGCATCGAGCCCCACTACGAAAACATCCAGCGGCACCTGGACCGCTCCATCACCACCGTCACCGCCCTCAATCCCTACATCGGCTACGATGCGGCAGCCCGGGTCGCGAAGGAGAGCCTGGCCACGGGGAAGCCCGTGCGGGAAATCGTGCTGGCCCAGGGGCTCTTGCCGCCCGACGTGGTAGACGCGGTGCTGTCGCCGGAAAACTTGACCCGGGGATCCCTGCCCGTGCCCATCGGTGCGGCCGCCGGCGGGGGCCACCGGTCCAACGGATCCGGCCACCGCGCGAGCGGCGCCGGCCGCCCAGCAGCCGGCCCCAGCGCCACCCCCCGCGAGTAACACAAGGGCCCGGGGCGGCCCGGTCCCGCATTGGCAGGACCGGGTGTCCCGGGCTATAATGGGCGTACCCACCCAGGGAGACGGAGGTGAACCCGTGTGGTCCTGTCTCCCTTCTGGCGCAAACCCCGGCTGGGCCTGGCCTTGGGCAGCGGCGGCCTGGGGGGTGCCGCGCACATCGGGGTGCTCCAGGCTTTGGCCGACGCCGGGCTGGCCATCCACGCCGTCACCGGCACCAGCATCGGCGCGATCATCGGCGGGCTCTACGCGTGCGGCTGGGAACCGGCCGACATGCGCCGGCAGCTGCTCACCCTGAGTCTGGAAGACTTGTACGACGAGCGGGTGGACTCCCGCTTCGTGGTGCGCCGGGGACTCAACTACTTGTTCCGCCTCATCGGCCGGCGCCCCAATCCCTATCCCACCTTGGCCCTCACCCGGGGCGACCGCATCGCCGGGCACCTGCGCACGTGGACCGGAGACAAGGGCTTCGCCGACCTGCGGGTGCCCCTGGCGGTGGTGGCCGCGGATTTGGACACCGGCCAGCGGGTGGTCTTTACCGCCCCCGCGTGGGCAGCCCCAGTGAGAAAGGCCGACCCCCGGGCGGTGGTGCTGGACGATGTGCCCGTCTGGCTGGCCCTGCGGGCTTCCATGTCCATCCCGGGCGTCTTTGAACCGGCCCAAGTCGCGGGCCGCACCCTGGTGGACGGCGGCCTGGTGGACCCGGTGCCCGACAGCCTGCTGGCGCCCCTGGGGGCCACGGTCAAGGTGGCGGTTTCCCTGGAAGAGCTCCCCGCTGAAAACGGGTCCATCCAAGACTTGCCCCGCCTTTTGGCCCGCGCCGTCGACGTCATGACCTACACCGTGGCCACCTTGCGCACCGAGGCCGATCTCGTCATCCGGCCCGGCACCGGCGACGTGGGCCTCCTGGAGCTGGACCGCCTGCCCGAGTGCATCCGCGCCGGCGAAACCGCCGCCCGGGAGGCGGTGCCCGCCATCCAGCGGGCCCTGCGCCGGTTCCGGCTTTCCCGCGGGTAATGGGCGTGCAGGCCGGCGGGAAGATTTTGCCGGATCGGCAGCGAACTAAGACAAAGCGAGGCCGTGCCCTGCCACGCGACCGGCCTGAGCTTAATATCTGTCCCCGAGGGAGTGACCTCCTTTGTCCGCATCAACTCGTGAACCCCGCACCGCGCCGCAGCCGCCGCCCCACCAACTGCCGGTCCTGGACCGCGGGTATGTGCGCCTCGAAGACGTCATGGGCACCGACCTGACGCCCGTCAACGACGCCCGCGCCTCCTACATGAAGCGCTCCGACGCCCTGACCGACCGGGACGTGCGCCTGCTGGACTTTCTGGCCACCAACGAGCATACATCGCCCTTCCGGGGCGGGCTGGTCAAGCTGGAGATCAAGGCGCCCATCATGGTGGCCCGGGAGTGGTTCAAATACCGCATCGGGTCCCACCACACCGTGGACACGGCCCAGTTCCTGGGCGTGGAAATTCCCGAAGAGCTGCTTTGGACCGGCCAAGGCGACGACGGCGGCCACGGCATGATGGCCGACGCCATGCAAAGCCGCAACGAGGCCTCCCGCCGCTACGTGACCTTGCCGCCCGAGTACTACACCCCCTCCTGGTGGCGGGAAAAGCCCCCCCGGGCCAAGCAGGGGTCCGGCGGCCCGGTGGCCGACGATCTGCAGCGCAAGTGGACCCGGCGCTGGCTGGAGCGCCAGGAACAGTCGCTGAGGGACTTTGAGGAAGCCCTGGCCGACGGCATCGCCGCCGAACAAGCGCGGCTGTTCCTCTACGCCTACGGGCTGTACACCGTCTGGCGCTGGACGGCCAGCATCCAGGCGGTGGCGTGGTTTTTGCACCAGCGGGACGACGGCAAGGAGCCCGGCGCCCCCGAGGACGCCCCGGCACCCAACCCCCACGGCCTGGGCGCCATGTGGGAAATCCGGCAGTACGCCCGGGCCGTGCGCCGGCTGGTGGAGCCCCTGTTTCCCCACAGCCTGCCCCGCCTGCTGAACTACTACAACAGCGCCACCAACGCGGCCCGGCTGCCCGCGGACATGACCGCGGGCCAGCTGCGGGAGCTTTTGGCCGGCGCCGACGACGACACCCCCGTCGCGGAGCTTTTGCGGAAACGCTAGGCGGCGGCCCAGGGCTTACCGCCCCAAGCCCAGGGCTGCCGGCCCCGCCGCCGCTGGCGCTGCCGGCCCCACGGCACTCGCGGTGCCCGCCCCACGGCACTGGCGCTGCCCGTCCCGCCGCCACGGCGCACAGTAAGGAAGGGCCGCGACCCCGTCGCGGCCCTTCTGCTTGCTGTCCACTGCCTGTTGCTGTCCTCTGCCTGCTCTGTCCCCGTTGCCCCGTCGGGACCGGCCCCGGCCAGGGAGGCGCCCCGTCACGCCCCCTTGCGCCGCAAGGCCTTGGGCGGGGTGCGGGTGCCGTCGGGCTCCTCCTCCACCAGCGCGGCGCTGGGGGCGGGGCACTGCCGGTTGAACCAACGGAAGGCCTCCACCTTGGAGGAAAAGGCCCGCTCCCGCTCCTCCTGGCCGTCATGGTAGCGGATGATGTAGCGCTTCATGGCCGTGCCGGCTCAAGCCCCTTGCTCAAAATGGTCCCGGATGGCCTCCACCACCGCGGGGACGATGGCGTCCCAGCCGTGGGCCGGGTCCTTGGTCACCGTGATGAAGTTGTTCAGAAAGAACAGCGCCTTGACGCCCTCGATTTCAAACAGGCGGGCCGCCAGGGGATGAGCCGCGGCCTGCTCGGCGTTGGCAAAGGACTGGCTGCCCCCCTCGCTTACCGTCCGGTCCAGGGTGAATTTATAGGCGTTGGGATTGGGAGTCGGATCCGCCATCACGTCGACGGGACTCGCCATCCTCCACCACCTCCCGCTCCGTCTTGTCCGTCTTGTTGCGCCGGGCGGCGCTCTCCTCCAGGAGGTACGCGGCCACCCGGGCGGCCTGCTGCCGGGAGCCCACGCCGCACTTGGCGTAAATATTGCGGATGTGGGTCCGCACCGTGGCGTAGGACAAGGTCAGCTCGGCCGCGATCTCCCGCGCGCTGTAGCGCCGGGCTAAATATGGCAAAATGTCCCACTCCCGCGGCGTCAGCCGTTCGTACAGCTGCGGGCGCAGCGGCCGATCCACCCCCGCGGCGCCCTCGGCCACCTCCAGCACCCGGGCCACAAACCGCTCGGGCCGGCTGCGCCGGCTGAGGACCGCCGCGGCCCCCAGATTGCGGGCCCGCTGGGCCCGGGCCGCATCGGCCGCCCGGTCCATGAGCACCACCGGAACGCCGGGAAACCGGCTCCGCAGCGTGGTCATCAACGCGCGCACCCCGGTGCCCATGTCCATGTCCACCAGCAGCACGTGGGGCCGCGGGTGCCGCCGGGCCAGCAGCGGCAGCTGCCGCAGGTCATGGGCCTCAAAGACGATGCGAAACCGCTGGTCCTGGCGCACGGCCGCCAACAACGGAAACCGGGGCAGAGAACGCGGGACGATGAGACCGACCGTCACCATCCTGGTGCAAGACCTCCCGAGGCATCGCCCCTGGGGCACGGCCGGCGTGTGACCCTCTCATTCCCCCCGCAAGCCCATTCTCCTGCAGCGCAACATTCAGACTGTTGGGCGCCCGGCCACGGCTGCGTTGGTGCGGGCCACCAAGGCCACCGCGAAGTCCACCTGCTCCCGCACCTTGTCGTCGCCGTGGATCTCCAAGCGCAGCCGGTCGTCCACCACCGTGGCCCGGCGCTTGACGCCCGCCGGAAACCGCTGCCACTCGTGCACCAGCTGCGCCCGCCACCGGGCACTGGGCGCCCGGGACAGCCGCAAGTAGATGGCGTAGTAGCCCGGCTCCTCCCCGGGCTCCACGCAATCTTCCACATCCAGCACTTGGACGTGCTCCGGCTCCGCCACAGCCTCGCCCCCTTTGCCGGCGGCTGGCGGCAGGCCTAGACGGTGGACGCGCCCGGCCTGGAGGGCACCCTGCCGGGGACAAAGCGGCGCACGGCCTCGGCCACGGCCTGCACGTCCTGCTCCGACAGCCCCGGGTGCACCGGCAGCGACAGCACCTCCCGGGCCGCCGCTTCCGCATGGGGCAGCGGCTGCTGGCCGTAGCCCATCTCCCGGTACAAGGGCTGCTGGTGGAGGGGGATAGGATAAATGACGCCCGTCTCCACCCCTTGCTCCCGCAGCCAGCGGGCCAGGGCGTCCCGCTCGGGATGGCGCACCGTGTACTGGTGGTAGACGTGGTAGTATCCTTCGGGCTCCACCGGCAGCACCAGCCCCGGCACCGCGCTCAGCTGCCGCGACAGCCGCACCGCATGGGCCCGGCGCTTGAGATTGAACTGGTCCAGCTTGGCCAGCTGGGCGAGGCCGATGGCCGCGGCCACGTCAGTCATGCGGTAGTTGTACCCCAAGAAGGCGTGTTCATACCGGTCCACCCGGCCGTGGTTCACCAGCTGGCGCACCCGCCGGGCCACCTCATCGGAATCGGTCACCACCATGCCGCCTTCGCCGGTGGTCATGTTCTTGGTCGCGTAGAAGCTAAAGGTGCCCGCCACGCCAAAGGTGCCCACCCGGCGGCCGTTGTAGGCGGCGCCGTGGGCCTGCGCGCAGTCCTCGATGAGGAGCGCGCCGTGCTCGGCCGCCACCGCCGCGATGGCGCCCATGTCGCAGGGAAGGCCAAACAAATGCACCAGCAGCACGGCCTTGGCGGGCGTGCCGGCCTTGGCCAGGGCCGCCAGCGTTTCCGTGAGGGCCGCGGGCGACAGGTTGTAGGTGTCGGGATCGATGTCGGCAAACACCGGCACTGCGCCGCAATACAGGATGGCGTTGGCGGTGGCCACAAAAGTAAAGGGCGTCGTCACCACCCGGTCGCCCGGCTGGACGCCCGCCCCCAAGAGCGCTGCGTGCAGGGCCACCGTGCCGTTGGCCACGGCCACGGCGTGCCGCACGCCTACATAGGCGGCAAAGGCTTCTTCAAAGCGGTGCACCTGGGGTCCCGCCGCCACTTGGCCGGAGCGCAGCACCTCCTGCACCGCCTGGATTTCCTCTTCTCCCAACTGCGGTTGGGCCAGTCGGATCACCGCATAGGCCCCCTACACGGCCACGCCGTTCAAGGACGGCGCGGCCTCCTGGTACACCTGGGCCTGCACCCGCTCCACCACTTCCAGCGCGGACAGCCCGTCCTCGACCCCCACCAGCGGCGGCCGGCCGGTGCGGACGCACTCCAGGAAATGCTGGGTCTGGGCCAAAAGCGGCTCCTCGTCGGGCACGTAAATGCGCTCGCCCACGTTCTCCAGGGTGCTGATGGTCTTGCCGTTGTTTTCGTAATGCACCCGGGTGTCCCGGGAAACCGTCAGCCGCCGGTCAATGTAGTCCATCTCGATGTAGGCGCCGTCGCAGATGACGGTCATGGTGCGGATTTTCTGTTCGGTGACGCGGCTGGCCGTCAGGGTGGCGATGACGCCGTTGGACATGGTCGCGGTGCACACCGCGTGATCGGCGAAGGTGGCCGACTTGACCCGCTGGGCCTTGGCGTCCACCTGCTCGATCTCGGCCTGAAGGAGGAAACGCAAAATGTCGATGTCGTGGACCATCATGTCCTGGATAACGTCCAGGTCCTTGACCCGGGGGTCGTAGGGGCCCATGCGCTTGGTTTCCACCGCGACCACCCGGTGGCGGCGCAGCACCCGGGCCAGCTCCCGCACGGCCGGGTTGAACCGCTCGATGTGGCCCACCTGCACCGTCACGCCTTGCCGGCGGGCCAGCTCCGCCAGCCGCCGGGCCTCGTCCACCGTGCGGCAGACGGGCTTTTCCACCAGCACGTGCACGCCCCGCTGCAGGGCCTGCTCGGTCAGCTCGTAGTGGAAGCACGTGGGCGTGGCGATGGTGATGGCATCCACCTGATCCAGCAAATCTTCCACCCGGGCGAAGGCCTGCACCTCATACTTTTCCGCCACGGCGGCGCTGGCCCGCGGGTCGACGTCATGGACGCCCACAAAATCACACAAATAGTTGAAATGGGCATAGGCCCGGGCGTGGTGGCGGCCCATCCTGCCAACGCCGATCACACCCACTCGCACTTTGCGCATCGATATCCTCCTGTTCGGCCTCGACCTTTCGCCGCGTCCTAGGCGTGTCTGGCCGCCCGCACACGCGACCCAATTATAGCACTTCCGGCGGGCATGCCCCAGGGTTACGTCGCCGGCACCTGCAGCGAACGCTCATAGGGCTGGAACAGCGTATCGTACAGGTCCATGGCATGCCGATCGGTCATGGAACTGATGTAATCACACACAACTCGAAACCGATTCTCCCCCGCGGCCAAATGTTCCTGCACCGACCGGGGCAACATCTCCGGGTGCTCGGCGAAGGCCCGGAACAGCCGCCGCAGGATCATCCGCCCTTTGTACATCATCCGCAGGGTGCGCGGGTCGTGGTACACCTGGGAAAACAAGTAGTCCTTCAAGTCCACCAGCTGCGCGTAGATGTCCGCGGGGAAACCGGCCACCGGTTCCGGCAGCCGCCGCACATCGTCAGGATGAGCGACGCCGTGTCGCTCCAGCCGGCGCAACGTTTCCTCCGCTGCGGCGCGGATGAGCCGGTCGATGAGGCTGCGGACGCGAAAACGGCGTTCCATGGTCTCGGCGGCCAGCGGCGGGTACGGATGCGTAATCTCCACGGGCGGCAGCTCCCGCCACAAGGCCACGTGGCGCTCCAGCTCCTCCTCGCGGAGAAACCCAAAGGCCAGGGCGTCTTCCAAGTCGTGGGTGCAGTAAGCGATCATGTCGGCGACGCTGGACAGCTGCGCCTCCAGGCCTGGCTGGGGAAACTGGGCGAACTCCGCGGGCACCGTCGGCTGGTCAAAGAAGGTTTCGTGGCGCGCCACGCCCTCCCGCACCTCCCACGTGAGGTTCAGGCCCGCGTGGCCAGGATAGCGGATTTCCAGCTCGTCGATGACCCGCAGCGACTGCAGGTTGTGCTCAAAGCCGCCCGCGTCGGCCATCAGCGCGTTGAGCTCCTGCTCGCCGCCGTGGCCAAAGGGCGGGTGGCCCAGGTCGTGGGCCAGGGAGATGGCTTCCACCAGGTCCGGGTTGGCCCCCACCATGCGCGCCAAGGCCGCTCCGATCTGCGCCACTTCCAGCGAGTGGGTCAGCCGGGTGCGGTAAAAGTCGCCCTCATGAAAGACAAACACTTGCGTCTTGTACTGAAGGCGGCGAAAGGCGGCCGAGTGGAGGATGCGATCCCGGTCCCGCTGAAAAGCGGTGCGGGGGTCGTCGCCGGATTCGGGATACCGGCGGCCCCGGCTGGCGGCGGCAGGCGTCCCGTACGGCGCCAACCGCGCCGCGTCCCACGCCTCCTGCTCCCCCCTGCTGCGCAGCTGCCATGATTGCAAAGGCTTGCGGCCTCCCAGTCCGACCCGCCGGCACTATTGCTCTGGCCCCTCTTCGACGCCTAAAGGCAAAGGTCCTGCTAGAGGCCGCGCCGTCCGGGCAGAGGATCGGAGGCAAACACGGTGAATCCCTTCGTATGATGTATGATAAGCGAGGATGAATCACGCCGCCGCCACCCCATACTAACCGTGGGAGGGCAAGCCGGGAAAGCGCCTGCCGGGCGCGGCCCTGGTGCATACAGCCCCTGGGACCACCCCAGGAAGGCCGCCCGCGGCACCGGGGGAGCGGTTTGAACGACGGGGACAGCAGGTGGAAAGCATGGCCGAGCGGCCGGTGGTACTGCCATCACAGCGGAAGGACGTCGTCTCCTACGAAGACGACGTGTTTGCCTGGATGTATCTGGATCAAATTGACGGGCTCGTGCGCTATGAGGCCTACGTCATCGGCTACGATGCCGCGGGCAGGCCCACGACGCTGGAGTTCGTCTTCGAAGAGGGCGCGTTTTCCCTGGAACACTTTCCCTTGGTCCAAGAACTGTGGCTGGAGCGGTGGCCGGGGCGCTTCACCCCGGAGGATTGGGACGTCCTGCACCGCTTCTTTGAGGAGCAGGAGCGGGAACTGAAGCGCACCCGCCGGCAGCAATGGATGCACCGGCTCCGGGCCCTGGGCTACGACGTGATCAAGGCGCTCTAAACGCGGTCACGGCGCTCGGACCGGTTCCCGCCGCCCGCCAGCGCCCGGGTCCCCCCGAATCTCTACGAGCCCCCGCTGATCTCGCTGAGCCGCTGCCACACTTCCGGAAACCGCTTCTTGATATCGATGGGCCGGTACTGGCGGTCGATGAAGGCGTGCTCCGTCTCCCCTTCCGCGGCCAGCTGCTCCGGCTCCCCTTCCACCACCACCCGGTAGCGAAAGGCCATGCGGGTGCGGGTGCACTGGGTCAGGGTCGTCTCCAGGCGGATGGGATCATCGTAGCGGGTGGGCGCCACGTAGCGGCAGCGCACCGCCAGCACGGGCAGCAGCAGCCCTTCCCGCTCCAGACGGGCGTAGGGCAATCCCAGCTCCCGCAAGAGCTCGGTGCGGCCGATGGTGAACCAGTCCAGGTAGTTGGCGTAATAGGTGATGCCCATCTGGTCCGCCTCGCTGTAGCGGACCCGAAACCGGTAAACCCCGCTGATTTCCCCCATCGGCCGCACCCTGACCTCCCGTCTTGATGCTCCCGCTTTTCGCGATGCGCGGCGGCGAGGGACAGCCGCGCTGAACCGGGCCTACCTGTCGGCCCCCGCCGCTGCTTCCGCCGGGTGCCGGGGCGCGCCCCCGAAGCGGCGGTAGTTTTCGGCAAAGCGGTGGGCCAGCTCCCGGGCTTGGCGATCATACGCATCCGGATCGGCCCACAGGGCCTTGGGATCCAAAAGGGCGCCCGGCACACCGGGGCAGCCGGTGGGGATCATGAGGCCAAAGTAGGGCTCCCGCTGCATGGGCACGTTGTCCAGATCCCCCGCCAGGGCCGCCCGCACCATGGCCCGGGTGTAGCGCAGCTGCACCCGGCGCCCCACCCCGTAGGGTCCGCCCACCCAGCCGGTATTGACGAGGAATACCCGCACGCCGTGGCGGGCGATGCGCTCGCCCAGCATTTCCGCGTAGCGCTGGGGCGGCAACGGCAGGAAGGGCTCCCCAAAGGCCGTCGAGAAGGTGGCCTCCGGCGCGGTCACGCCCCGCTCGGTGCCCGCCAGCTTGCTGGTGTAGCCCGAGAGGAAGTAGTACATGGCCTGCTCCGCGTCGAGGCGGGCGATGGGCGGCAACACCCCAAAAGCGTCGGCGCTCAGGAAAAAGATCGTGCGGGGATGGCCCGCGACGCCGGTTTCCAGGGCGCCGGGGATGTGGTCGATGGGGTACGCGCCCCGGGTGTTCTCCGTCAGGGAACCGTCATCGTAATCGGGCACCCGGGTGACCGGGTCCAGCACGACGTTTTCCAGGATGCTGCCAAAACCCAGGGCTTCCCAAATTTGGGGCTCCGCCTCGCGCGAAAGGCCGATGGTCTTGGCGTAGCAGCCGCCTTCGAAGTTGAACACGCCCTCGTCGGACCAGCCGTGCTCATCGTCGCCGATGAGGCGCCGGTCGCCGTCGGAGGACAAGGTGGTCTTGCCCGTGCCCGACAGGCCAAAGAACAGGGCCACATCGCCGCCGGCCCCCACGTTGGCGCCGCAGTGCATGGGCAGCACGCCCCGCTCGGGCAGCACGCCGTTCATGATGGTGAACACCGACTTCTTCAGCTCGCCCGCGTAGCGGGTGCCCACGATGAGCACCAGCCGGCGGGAAAAGTCGATGCCGATAAAAGCCTCCGAGCGCGTGCCGTCCCGCTCGGGCACCGCCTGGAAACCGGGCGCGTAGATCAGCGACCAGCTGGCGAAAGGGCCTTCCTCCGCCTGCCGGCGCAGGAGCAGGTTGCGGGCAAAGGCGTTGTGCCACGCCAGCTCCGTCACGACCCGAACCCGGATCTGATGCTGGGGGGCTGCGCCGGCCGCGCCGTCAAAGACGAACAGCTCCTTGCCCCGCAAGTACTCCGCCACCCGGGAAAGCAGGGCGCCGAACACTTCGGGCTCCATGGGCTGGTTGACGGAACCCCAGGCCACATTTTTTTCGGCCCACGGGTCCCGCACCACGAACTTGTCCTTGGGCGACCGGCCCGTGTACTTGCCCGTTTCGGCCACCAGCGCGCCGTTGGCCGCCAGGCGCCCTTCGCCCCGGCGCAGGGCGTGCTCGATGAGGGCCGGCGTGGACAAGTTGTAGTGGACCTGGCCAGCCGCGCTCAAGATTGCCTCCACGGTGGTGTCCACGTGTGCCATGCAGCGACTCATCCCTTCGTCCATGGTGCATTGGGCGGGAAAAACTCGGATCGCGCCCCACCGCCGCGCCGGCGCGGCGGTTGGCGTCTTTCGGCAGCGGAACAGGGCCCGTCCCACGGGCATGCATTCTGTATACAGAAAGTGTAGAACGGCCCCAAAACCGTGTCAAGGCCAAGGCTCCTGGCATCCACGCCCGCGGCCAGGGGCCCCGAGCCCGCCCTCCTCCCAGCCCTCCCGCCGGGCAGCGGCCCGGTTACGCCTCCCGGGCCAGCACCGCCGGCAGCTCGTCCAGCGTGCACGTGGGCAAGGGCACAGGCCCCGCCTGCTCCAGGGGCGTCAGATCCTTGGTGCCGTGGCCCGTGAGCACCGCCACCACCGTCTCGTCGCCCCGGACAAACCCGGCGTCCTTGAGGCGCCCCACCGCGGCCACCGAGGCCGCGGCGTCGGGCTGGACAAACAGGCCCTGCCCCCGGGCCAGCGCGTGATAGGCGGCCAGTATCTCCTCGTCGGTGACGGTGACGAAGTGCAGGGGCGCCCCGGCCCGGGCAGCCCGCAGCAGCCGGCGGCCGCTGGGCGGTTTGGGGTTGGCGATGGCCCGGGCGATGGTCGTGGGCTCGCCCCACGGCACCGGCGCCGCGGCCCCCTGCTGGTAGGCCGTGGCGATGGGCGCCGCGCCCGCGGCCTGCACCCCCACCAGGCGGGGCACCCGCTCGGTGTAACCCAACTGGTGCAGCTCTTGAAATCCCTTGAGCAGCGCGGCCATGTGCCCGCCGGAGCTGACGGGCACCACCACCACGTCGGGCACCTGCCGGCGCAGCTGCTGCCACAGCTCCAGGGCCAGGGTCTTTTGGCCTTCCACCCGGTACGGATCGTCGGAGTTGACAAAGGCGATGCCCAACTCCGGCCCCAGCTCCAGGCTGAGCTGGTACAGGCGGCCGTAATCCCCTTCCACCCCGATGAGCAGGGGGTTGTAGGCGGCGATGGGCGCGAGCTTGGCCCGGGGGATGCCGGCCGGCACCAGCACCACCGCCCGCAGGCCCGCCCGGGCGCCGTAGGCCGCCATGGACGACGCCATGTTGCCGGTGGACACCGTGCCCACCCGCCGGAAGCCCAAGGCCCGGGCCCGCTGCACGCCGGCCGCGGACCCCCGGTCTTTGAAGGAGCCCGTAGGGTTGGCGCCCTCCACCTTCACCAGCAAGCGGGGCACGCCCATTTGCCGGCCCACGGATTCCAAGGGCAAAAGGGGCGTATTGCCTTCGCCCAAGGTCAGGACGGACCCCGGATCCCCGTGCAGGCCTAAGGCCTCGGCCGGCAAGAAGTTGGCAAAGCGCAACAGCAGCGGCGCGCCTTCCCGCACCGTCCCGCCCCGGGGCGGGCCCACGGCCAGGGGCTCGCCGCACGTCCCGCACCGGACTTGCCACGCGGTCCCGTCCGCCTCCCGGCCGCAGCCGGTGCACACTAGACGCTCCATCCTCCATCGCTCCCGTCAACACGTTCGCCCTCATCCGCTAGGGGACCACCCGTTGCCCCGGCGCTTGCCCGTTGCCCCGGCGCTTACCCGCCGCCCCGGCGGCCGCCCGCTGTTCCGGCGGTCATCCGCGGCCTTGGGGGCCGCCCGCTGCCCCAGCGCTCACCCGCCGCCCCGGCGGCTGCCCGCGGCCCGCACCGCGCCCCTCCAGGCCCGGGCGGCGCTCCGCGGCGGCGATGCTGGCCGCCGCCACCAGCGCGGCCACGGTGGCGTAGACGAACATCCAGCGATAGCTGCCGGTGACGTCAAACAGCCAGCCGGCCAGCCACGGCCCCACCGCCCCGCCCGCGCCGTGGCCCAGGCTCATGGCCCCAAAGATGACGCCGAAGTTGGGCCCGCCAAACTTGGCCGCCGCCAGGGACGCCATCACCGGCATCCGGGTGCCAAAGCCCAGGCCAAAGCCGAGGGCGTAAAGGGCCACCAAGGCCCCGTGGGGGTGCCACGCCATCACCAACAGGGCGGCCGTGCCCAAGGCCGACAAAAGGGAGCTGGCCGTGGCCGAAGCCACATGGCCGTACCGGTCCGACATCCAGCCAAAGAGGAGGCGGCCGGCAAAGCTAAGAAGCCCCACCGCGGCCACCACCCCGGCGGCCACCCCCGTGGAGAAGCCGGCGTCCACCAGCACCGCGGCCTGGTGGGGCGCCACGGAAAAGGAGCTGACGGCCACGAAGAAAAACCCCGCGAACCCGTACCAAAAGGCGGGCGTGGCCACCGCCGCCCGCAAGGCCGCGCCGGCGCCCACGGGCCGTTCCTTTTGCCGGGCCGCCCCCGCGGCCGGGGGCGGGTCCCGCATGAGGGCCAGGTTGGGCGCGGCCAGCAGACATACGGCCCCCGCCAAGGCCAGCAGCGCCCCCCGCCAGCCCACCCGGTCGATGAGGGCCTGGGCCAGGGGCGCCATGGCCATGGCCCCCAAGCCCATACCGGAATAGGCGATGGCCGTCACCGTCCCCCGGTGGTGCTGAAACCAGGCGGTCAGCACCGCGCCGTGCACCGACCATCCCAGGGCCGCGAGCCCCAAGGCCGCCAATCCCCCGTAGGACAAGTACAGGCCGAGCCCGCTGTGGACCCGGCTGGTGGCGGCCAGCCCCGCCGCCAGGGCCGCCGCGCCCAGGGACAGCCAGCGGCGGGCCCCCAGCTGCTGCAGGCCCCAGCCCACCAAGGGCCCGGTGCCGCCGATGATGAGCATGCTCAAGGAAAACACGCCGGCCGTGGCCGCCCGGGACCACCCAAAGTCCTCCAGCATGGAGACGTAAAAGAGCGGAAAGGCCTGGTGAATTCCCTGACTCAACGCGAGATTCAGAAACGCCACGGCCACCACGGCCCGTTGAGCACGCCGCGCCGGTGCGTCCCCTAAAGCGCCGGGTTCCCCCCGGGGTCCGGGCGCCTGCCCCTGCGCCGTCCCCTTCACGGCGCCACGGATGCGAATCGGGCCGGCTCCCCCGGCAGCCGCCGCACCCGCCCCTCCCGTTCGAGTTTGATCAGGTGCCCCAGCACCGTGCGCCGGGCCATCTCCATCACGCTGGGCGGCACCGCGCCCTTGTAGATCTGCTCGGTCAAATCCGCCGGCGTCCGGGGAGCCTCCTGGAGCAAGGCCAAAATCTGGGCCTCCCGCTCCCGGCGCCGCTGGATCAGGGCCCGAATGCGGCGGGGCGGGTCGTCCAGGGGCGGCCCGTGGCCCGGCGCGATGATGCGGGCGGGCAGCTCAGCCATGCGTTCCAGGGAATCGAGGTACACTTGCACGTCCCCGTCGGGCGGCCCGACCCACGTCGACCCTTGGCCCACCACGTTGTCGCCGCTGAACAAAATGCCCGGCCCCGGGGCAAACAGGCACACGTGGTCCGGCGCGTGCCCGGGCGTGTGCAGCACCTCCAGCTTGAGCCGGCCCACGGTAAACACGGTGCCCGCCTCCACGGGCCGGTGCTCCACCCCCGGAGGCCAGCCGTGCCGGCCCGGGGCCGCCGCCCCGCCGCCCGGCCCCCCGCCGCCTGGGTGCGACAGCACCGGGCAGCCAAAGGCCGCCGCCAGCTCCGCCGCTCCGCCGGCGTGATCAGGGTGGGTGTGGGTCAGCACGATCCCTTGCACCCGGGGCCGGCCGGCCCGCTCCCAGGCGGCCCGCACCCGCGCCACCCCATCGAGCCCCCCATGGCCGGCGTCCACCAGCAGCCCCTGGCCCGAATGGGCCACCAAGTACACGTTGGTTTCCGTGGCGGGCAAGAGCGTCGGCGACGGCACCGGCACCAGCCACACGCCCTGGGCTTCCAGCACCGACCGCAGCACCTCGGGGGTGTTGGCCTCGTACACTGCCTCCCGCCGGGCGCCGGGACCGGAAAACCGGGCCCACGCGTCCGCGGCGCTGGCGCACTCGGCCAGGATCTCGAGCCAGCTGCGGGTAGGACGCATCAGGAGCATTTCCCCGGCCTGGGCCCGTTCCAGGGCCGCCGCCGGGGCCAGCCACTCGCCCAGGGCCACCTCGCCCCCCGACGGCTCGGGCTCGATGCCGCCGGTGAGGTCGGCCATGAAGAAGTAGGTGTCAAAGCGGCGCCGGGCCGCCGGGGGCGTCACCCACCGGCCCATGTAGGCCAGGCGCTCCCCGGCCAGCCGCCAGCCGTGCTCCGCCAGCACTTCCTCCCAGGAAACCTCGTCGGCCAGCAGCCGCCGCCGCGCCTCCCGCAGCCCGTCCCGGTGGGCGGCCTCGCCGGCGGGCTGCCACAGGGGCGCGCCCCCTTCATCGCGCCCCAGCAGCACCCCCGCTTCCTCAAAGAGCTCCCGCAAAGCCGCGGCCACGCAGGCCTCCTGGCCCGGCGGCAGGCCTACCGCCGCCAGCTCCCCGGGGCGCCGGGCGGCCACTTCCACATCCTGGGGATCCACGGCGCCGCCGGGAAACACGTGGTACCCCCCGGCGAAGCGCAGCGCCTCAGACCGCCGCGTCATGTACACCCGCAGGGGCGCCCGCACGAGAATGACCGAGGCAGCCAGTTTCGGTTCCACCGTCGCCGCTTGGGCCATGGCTTTCCGCTCCCCTGTCCCCGGGCCCTGCCCATGCCGAGCCGGCGCCTGCCGTCCCCGCGCCGCCCGCCCCGGCATCGGCGGGGCGGGCCCTCCCCGGGCTGCTCCGGCCGCTCATCACCCCGGCCCTGCGGCCCGCTCCCGGAGGGCCCGGCGCAAGATTTTGCCCGACGCGCCCTTGGGCAGTTCGGGCACAAAGGTCACCCGGGCGGGCACCTTGTACCCGGCGAGGCGCTCTCGGCAAAAGGCCACCAGCTGGGCCTCGGTGCACGGCTGACCCGGCCGCAGGGCCACGTAAGCCACCGGCACCTGGCCCCAGCGCTCATCGGGCACGCCCACCACCGCCGCTTCCGCCACGGCCGGATGGGCCATCAGCACCGCCTCCACTTCCGCCGGGTACACGTTTTCGCCCCCGGAGATGATGAGGTCCTCCCGGCGGTCCACCACGTACAAGTACCCTTCCGGGTCCATATAGCCCATATCGCCCGTGCGCAGCCACCCGTCCGCCAGGGCGGCCGCGGTCGCGTCGGGCCGGTTCCAATAGCCGGGGGTGACCGTCGGCCCGGCCACGGTGATCTCCCCCACTTCCCCCGGGGGCGCCGGACGGCCGTCCCGCACAATGCGGATCCGGTTGGGAAACAGCGGTTTGCCCGCGGCGCCCAGCTTGCGCAAGGCGTCCTCGGGGGCCAAGGTCGCGACTTGCGACGCCGTCTCCGTAAGACCGTAGGTCTGCAGCACCGGCACGCCCGCGGCCACCGCCCGCTCCAGCAAGGGCCGGGGCGCCGGCCCGCCCCCCAAGAGCACCGCCCGCAGGTGGGCGGGGTAGCGCCGGCCGCCCCGCTCATCCAGCATCCGGGACAACATCACCGCCACCAGCGACACGATGGTGACGCCTTCTTCGTCGATGGCCCGGTTGGCCGCGGCCGCATCAAACCGCCGGTGCAGCACCACAGGGATCCCGTAGATGACGCTGCGCAAAAGGATGGACAGCCCGCCCACGTGAAACAGGGGCAGGCACGCCAGCCACCGGTCGCCGGGCACCAGCCCCAGGTTGAGGCAGGAGGCCATCGCGCTCCACCAGTGGTTGCCGTAGGTCAAAAGCGCCCCCTTGGGCCGCCCCGTGGTGCCCGATGTATAAATGATGCTGTGGATCGCGGCCAGGTCCACCCAGTCCCGCAGCGCGGGGCCCCCGTCCCCAGGGACCGGGCCCGCCGCGGCCTCGGTCTCGGCCGCAACCTCCGGGACCCGCGGCACCGCCTCGGCGGCGCGCGCCGCCCCGGCCGCGCCCGCCGGACCGGGCCCCTGGGCCGCCATAGACGCCCCCAGCGCTTGCGGCCCGTCCGCCGCGGCCCTGCGTCCGCCCTTGAGCAGCGCCGGCCTTTGGTCCGCTGCCAAGCGCATGCGGAGGATGCCCGGCACCTGCTGGGCGATGGCCTGGGCCTTTTCACTGTGATCGGCGTCGTGCACCAGCAGCCTCGCGCCCGCGTCCTCGAGCTGCCAGGCCAGCTCCGGGGGCGCGAGCCGCGTGTTGAGGGGCACCAGCACCGCCCCCAGCCGGGGCAGGGCATGGACGCAGGTGACAAAGGCGGGGCTATTGGCCAGGAGCACCGCCACCCGCTGGCCGGGCCCCACGCCCATGGCGGCCAACTGCCAGGCCAGGGCCTGGGCCTGCGCGTCCAGCTCCGCGAAGGTCCAGCGGCGCCCGTCCGCGATGAGGGCCACGCCCTCCGGCGTCAACTGGGCCCGCCGGGCCAGCCAGTCGGGCATCAGCATGCCCACGGCCCCGCCCTCCACCGCTGGGCGGCCCGGCGCGGGGATGCCGGCGGCCCCCGGGCCGCCGGCCCTCAGCTCCACCACAGACCGGCCGCCAACAGCAGCCCGTACAGCAGGTGCAGCCGCCCGGTCCCTTTGAGCACCGGGTTCAGCGCCGCCCCGGCCGTACCCTCCAGCACGGTGCGCAGCAGGGGCACCGCGATGAACAAGGTCAACAGCGGCAACAAGATCAAGGGGCCGCGGCCGCCCGCCGCCCACAGCCCCACCGGCACCGCGTACGCGCCCAGCACCAGGCAGGCGTACTGCCAGCGGGTGCCCCGGTCCCCGAGCCGCACCGCCAGGGTGCGCTTGCCCGCGGCCCGGTCCGTGGGGATGTCCCGCAAGTTGTTGACCACGAGAATGGCCGTCACCAAAAAGCCTACGGGCAGCGACACCATCCAGGCCAGGGGGACCACCGCCAGGGCCTGCACGTAGTGGGTGCCCACGACGGCCACCACGCCGAAGAAAACAAAGGTAAAGAGGTCCCCCAGGCCGTGATAGGCCAGAGGCCACGGCCCCGCGGTGTACAGGATGCCGGAGGCGATGGCCGCCAGCCCCACCAGCAGGATGGGCCACCCGCCCCGGTAGACCAGGTAAAGCCCGATCAAGAAGGCCAGGCCAAAGGTGACCACCGTGCCCCGGGCCACCTGTTGGGGCGAGAGAAGCCCCGCGTGGGTGACCCGCACCGGCCCCGTGCGGGCTTCGGTGTCCGCGCCCCGCTGAAAGTCAAACAGGTCGTTGGCCAAGTTGGTCCCGATCTGGATCAATAGCGACGCGGCCAGGGCAGCCAAGAAAACCCCCAGGTGAAACGCGCCCGCGACCGAGTACGCGCTGGCGCTGCCCACCAGCACCGGCACCACCGCGGCGGGCAGCGTGGGCACCCGGGCCGCCATGATCCAGACGGCCACCGGCCCCGGGCGGGTGCCCCCGGCCGCGGGCCGCCCCGGCGCGGCCGGCCCCGGCTTAGGGGAACCGGGGATACTTGGAGAAGTCAGGTTGCCGTTTCTCAAGGAATGCGTTCTTCCCTTCCTTGGCCTCGTCGGTCAAGTAAAACAGCAGCGTCGCGTCGCCGGCCAGCTGCTGCAAGCCTGCGAGGCCGTCGGTGTCCGCGTTGAATGCGGCCTTCAGAAACCGGATGGCCGTAGGGCTCTTGGCCAAGATCTCCCGGGCCCACTGGATGGTGGTCTCCTCCAACTGGTCCAGGGGCACCACCGCGTTGACCAAGCCCATCTCCAGCGCTTCCTGCGCCGTGTACTGCCGGCACAGGAACCAAATTTCCTTGGCCTTCTTGATCCCCACGGTGCGCGCGAGCAGCGTCGCGCCGTAGCCCGCGTCAAAGCTGCCCACCTTGGGCCCCGTCTGGCCAAAAACGGCGTTGTCGGCCGCGATGGTCAAGTCGCACACCAAGTGCAGCACGTGGCCCCCGCCGATGGCGTAGCCCGCCACCATGGCGATGACCGGTTTCGGCAAGTACCGGATCTGCTTTTGCAGGTCCAGCACGTTCAAACGGGGGATTTGGTCGTCGCCCACGTACCCCCCGTCGCCCCGCACCCGCTGGTCGCCGCCGGAGCAAAAGGCCTGCGTGCCCGCGCCGGTCAGGATGACCACGCCGATGTTGCGGTCATCCCGGGCGTCGGCAAACGCGTCCATCATCTCCATCACCGTCAGCGGCCGAAACGCGTTGCGCACCTCGGGCCGGTTGATGGTGATCTTCGCGATGCCTTCCGCCTTTTCGTACAGGATATCGGTGTAGGTCTTCGCGGTTTCCCACCGAATCGACATGATTTTCCCTACCTTCCCTGAACTTCCTTTCGGTGTACTCCCTTTCCCTGGCCCGCCTCTGGGTCCCCGGGGATGTGCTGGTCCCAAAAGGCCAGCACCCGGGCGAGAAACGCCTCCGGCCTTTCCAAATGCACATTGTGCCCGGCGCCGGGCACCACCGCGGTTTCGGCCCGCGGCAGGCGCTCCGCCATGACCGCCACCAGGCCCCGGTACTTCTCATCCAGCTCGCCGGCCACCAGCAGGCACGGCATGGCCAACGATCCCAGCCGGTCCACCAGCGGCTCCTGGGCGCCGGCGCCCATGCCCCGCAGGCTGTTGGCCAAGCCCACGGCGGTGTGCTGCAACCGCTGGGCCCGCACCGCCGCCCGCACCGCCGGCGGCAGCCGCTCCTGGCTGGCAAAGAGGGGGAGTTTCTCCCAGCGCTCGACAAAGGCCGGCACGCCCTCCCGCTCGATGAAGGCCGCAAGGGCTTCGTCCTGCCGCCGGCGGGCCTCCCGCTCCTGGGGATCCGCGATGCCCGGCGAGGCCCCCTCCAGCACCAGCGTCGCCACCCGCGCCGGCGCCGCCAAGGCCAAGTGCAAGGCCACCCGCCCGCCCATGGAGTACCCCAGCACGTGGCAGCGCTCGATCCCCAGCGCGTCCAGCAAGGCCAACAGGTCCGCCACGCAGCGCTCCATGCGGTAGCGGGCGGGATCCAGCGGCGCGCCGGTTTCCCCGTGCCCCAACAAATCCGGCGCCACCGCGCGAAACCGCTGGGACAAGGCCGGCATGAGGGGCGCCCAGGTGAGCCCCGTGCCGGTGAAACCGTGCAGCAGCAAAAGGGGCGGTCCCGCGCCCGCCGCCCGCACCCGGTAGGTGACGCCGTGGACGGCCACCCGCATCAGGCCTCTGCGCCTCCTCCGGCCTTGGCTCCCGGGCCGCCGGCGCCGCCGCTGGCCCTGGCCCTATGACCCGCGCTGTCCCCGCTGGCCCCGCGTTCCGCGCCGCCGGCCCGCAATGCACGACCCGCCCCGGTCTCGCCCGGACCGCCAGTGGCGCCCGCCGCCTCGGCCAGCCGGAAACCTACGGCCGTGAGGGCCGCGGCAAACACCTGCCGGTGCAGCGGGACGTTGCGGGCCCGGTCCGTCGCCACTTCGATGACGTGGAGGCCCCCGCCCGCCACCGCCTCGGCCACCGCTGCACGGAAACCGGCCCAATCCCGGGGGCGCACCCAGCGCCCGCCGTACATTTCTACCGCCGGGCGAAAGTCCAGCCCCGTGGGCGTGCCGAACAAGGCCTCAAAATGGTCGGGGTAGGCCGCCTGGGGCAGGAAGGAGAAAATCCCGCCGCCATCATTGTTGATGACGATGATGGTGGCGTTGAGGCCGTGCAGCTTGGCGGCCAGCAGCCCGTTGAGATCATGGTAAAAGGAAAGATCGCCCAGGACCAGCACCACCGGCCCGCCGGCCGCGGCCGCGGCGCCCAGGGCCGAAGAGACGACGCCGTCGATGCCGCTCGCGCCCCGGTTGCCCATGACCCGCAGGCGCCGGGACACGGCGGGGAAAAACGCGTCCATGTCCCGGATGGGCATGCTGTTGCCCACATACAGCAGGGTCCCGTCGGGCAACAGCGACGCCAGCTCGTGGAACACCCGGCCTTCGAAGGGCTCATCCAGGGCCTCCACCGCTTGCCGGAGCCCGGCGCGGGTTGCCCGGTTCAGATCCCGCCACAGGCCCAGCCAATCCGCGGCGCCATCGCTGCCCTGCGCCCGCCCGGCCGGTCCATCCAGGGCCCGTTCCAGCGCCCGGGCCAAGGCCGCGGGGTCTGCGTAGATCATGCGGCTGGCCGCCAGGATCGGGTCCCGCCACTGGGCCCCGGGATCCACCACCCACTGGCGGCGCTCCGCGTAACGTTCCATATATAAAAGCAGCGGTTTCGAAACCGGCAGCGCGCCGAAACGCACGATGAGGTCCGGCGCCAGGGCCGCCACCGCCGATTCATCCCGCAGGAACACGTCGTAGGCGTCGATGACCGCCGTCTCCGGGGCCACGGGCGCCGTGCGGAGCCCCGACAGCGGATCCGCCAGCACCGGGCAGCCCAGCCGCCGGGCCAGGGACGCGATGGGGCCCAGGGCACCGGCGGGGGTGTCAGGACCACAGACCAGAACGACCCGGCGGGCCGCGGCCAGCTCCGCCGCCAGCGCGCCCACCTCCTCCTCGGCCAGGGCCCGCGGGCCCGCGGCCACCGCGGTGTAGGGCGCGCCGCCCGGCCGCCCCCACCAGGCCGCCGGGGCGCTGTCGGCCGCGGCGGGCCGGGGCCCCGACAACGGGACCAGGGGCTCCCGCAAGGGGAAGTTGACGTGCACCGGCCCGGCCGGCACGTCTCGAGCTAGGGCCACCGCCCGGCTGGCCACGGCCCGCGCGTAGCGCAGCATGGGCGTGGTGGCCTCGGGCAGGGCCATGTCCACAAACCATTTCACGTGGCTGCCGTAGAGGCGCACCTGGTCGATGGTTTGGGCCGCGCCCACGTCCCGCAGCTCATGGGGCCGGTCAGCGGTCAGCACCACCAAGGGCACCCGGGTGAGGCAGGCCTCCACCACCGCGGGCAGGAAATTGGCCGCGGCGGTGCCCGACGTGCACACCAAGGCCACCGGCTGGCCCAAGGTGCGGGCCATGCCCAGGGCGAAAAAGGCCGCGGACCGCTCGTCCACATGGACCCACACCCGCAGCTCCGGGTGCTGGGCGCACAATAGGGCCAAGGGCGTGGAGCGGGAACCCGGGCCCAGGCAGACATGGCGCAGCCCGGACCGGACCAGCTCGTCCACAAAGGCCCCCACGTAGTGGTGGGTGACGTGCTGGTAGGCGATGGGCTCCGGGTTCATGGCCCTTCGGCCCCCAGGGCGGCCAGCATGGGCCGCAGCTTCAGGCATGATTCCGCGTACTCGCTTTCGGGGTCCGAATCGGCCATGATGCCGCAGCCGGCGTACAGCCAGGCGTCCTCCCCGTCCAACAGGCCCGACCGCAAGGCCACGGCCAACTCGCCCTGGCCCTGGCTGTCCACCCAGCCGATGGGACCGGCGTACCAGCCCCGGGGCGCCGCCTCCAGGCGGCGGATGAGGGCCAGGGCCTTGTCGGTGGGATGGCCGCCGATGGCCGGGGTGGGGTGCACCCGCGCCGCGAGCTCCAACACCGTCACTCCAGTGGCCGCCCGGGCCCGCACCGGCGTGTACAGGTGCTGCACGTTGGCGAATTTCAGCAGCGCCGGCGCCGCGGGGGCCTCCAGATCCGTGCACAGGGGCGCGAGGGCGGCCCGGATCGCGTCCAGCACCACCTGATGCTCGTGGCGGTTCTTGGCGCTGGCCAGCAACGCCTCCCCGAGGCGCTGATCCTCAGCGGCGCTCTGGCCCCGGCCGATGGAGCCGGCCAAGCACGCCACGTCCACTTGCCCGTCCTGCAGGCGCACCAGGCGCTCGGGGGTCGCGCCCAAAAAGCACTGGCCGCCCTGGGCCACCGCGAAGACGTAGCAGTCGGGGTAATGGGCCCGCAAGTAGCGCAAGGCCGGTCCCGGCGCAAAGCCGCCGGGCACCGTGACCTGCACCGCACGGGCCAGCACGGCCTTTTCCATCTCCCCGGCCCGGATGGCGGCCACCGCCTCCTCCACCGCCGCGAGCCACTGGGTCTTGGGCGGCACGTCCCGCCGCTGGACCAAGCGCCCGGCCCCGGCCGGCTCCACCGGCCCAGCGGGCGGCCCCTGCTCCTCCAAGACCGCCGGCACCGCGGCCAGCGCCGCCTCGGCCAGCCGCCGGGCCGCGGCGGCGGTGTGATCCGCGGGCACCTGGATCTGGGCGTGCAGCCACGCCTGCCGGCCCGCCACCTGGTACACCCACCGGGGCACCCACAGGCGCGCGTCGCCAAAGGCCTGCCACGGGCCGCCGCCATCCCCCGGGGCAAAGGCGAAACCGCCCATCAGCAGGGGGCCCCGGGCCGGTGCGCCGCGGTGTTGGGCCCCGGGAAAGCGCAGGGCCGTGGCCGTCATGGCCCGCCACTCCCCGGCCACCCGGGCAAAACGGCCGGGGCCGGCCCCAGTCAAAGTGGCCAGCGCCCCGATGCCCACCAGGGCTTCCTGCCGGTGGGGCAGATGCCACAACATCGCGTTCCAGCCGGCGCGGCGGGCCGCTTCGAATACCTGCACCGGATCGGCCACAGGCGCCGGGGCCGCCAAGCTCGCCAGCCGCGCACCGCCGTCGGGGCGGGGCATGGCCGTCGGCCCGTGGACGTCAGTGCCCGGCCGAGCCGCCACCATGGAGCGGGCCATCACTCATCCACGCCTCCTTGCGGCGAGGCGCCGATGCTGCGCAGCAGCATGGCCCGCAGCTCCGGCAACGCCTTCTCCAGGGGATCGGGCTGGCCGGTGTAGATCCAACGGGTGACCACCTCGTTGATGGCGCCCAGCCAGGCGTAGGCGGCCAGCTCCGTGTCCAGGGGCGGGATGTCGCCGTCGGCCACAGCCCCGTCCAGATAACGCTTGATAAGGCCGGCGAAACCGGCGTGCAGCTGGAACAGCTTGTCGTTGAAGGCGTGGCCCAGGCCGTGGGCCTCGATGAGCAACAGCCGGGCCAGCCGCCGGTGGCGGGCAAACTCGCCCAGCACCGTCCGCAGCGCGGCGTCCACCTTGCGGAGGGCGCCCCGTTCCCCTTCGATGGCGGTCTCCACCCGGCGCAACAGCACCGAGTACAAGTGATCGACCAGGGACAAGAAGATGCCTTGCTTATTGGGGAAGAAATGATAGAAAGAGCCCTTGGACGTATCCGAAGCCCGCACGATGTCGTCCACGGCGGTGGCGTAGTAGCCCTTTTCCGCAAACACTTCCGCCGCGGCCTCCAAGATGCGGCGCTTGGTCTCGGGCTGTGCCGCGGTGCCCACCCAGTCGCTGGCACCGGTCCGGGACGGATCCATGCGCGTTTCACCGCCTGCCGCGCCGCTGCGCGCGCACTAGACCGACGCGTCGGTCTGTTCTAGCCCCAGCATACCGCTGGCCCGCGCGGAAGTCAATGAAGCCGTGCCGGGGCAGGCGCGGCAAGTATACACCATACCTGGCCCGGTTCGAAGGACGGTAGGGGTTCCACGAAGAATCTCTGTCGACATTTATATATAATCTGGAGCATCCCATCCCGTCGCGCCCCGCTGTTTCCCGGGCACGCACATAGGAGGCTGTCCCTATGAACGTGGAGACCGCGATGGCCCACCGATCCAATCCCTTCCACAACGCCCAGCAACAGCTGTGGCAGGCGGTGGAACGGCTGGGCCTGGAGCCTACGGTGTACGAGGTGCTCAAGGAACCGGAGCGGGTCCTGGTCGTTTCCATCCCCGTCCGCATGGACGACGGCACCTTGCGCACCTTCATCGGCTACCGGTCCCAGCACACGATGGCCACCGGCCCCGCCAAGGGCGGCATCCGGTTTCACCCCGACGTGACCTTGGATGAGGTCAAAGCGCTGTCCATGTGGATGACCTTCAAGTGCGCCGTCATGCAGCTGCCCTTCGGCGGGGGCAAAGGCGCCGTCGTCTGCAACCCCAAGCACTTGTCCCGGGGCGAGCTGGAGCGGCTGAGCCGCGGCTACATCCGGGCCATCGCCCCCTTCATCGGCCCCGAGCGGGACATCCCGGCCCCCGACGTGTACACCGACGCGCAGGTCATGGCGTGGATGATGGACGAGTACTGCCGCCTCACCAGCTGCGACGCGCCGGGGGTTATCACCGGCAAGCCCCTGGTCATCGGCGGGTCGGTGGGCCGCACCGAGGCCACGGCCCGGGGCTGCGTCATCGCCGCGCGGGAACTGGCCCGCTGCCAAGGATGGGAACTGGACGGGGCCACCGCCGTCATCCAGGGCTTCGGCAACGCAGGCAGCATCGGCGCCCGCCTCCTCAACGAGATGGGCGTGCGCATCATCGCCGTGTCGGATTCCAGCGGCACCGCGTACGACCCCGACGGCATGGACCCGGTGGAGCTCCTCGCGCACAAGCAGCGCACCGGCAGCGTCCGGGGGTTCCCGGGCAGCCGCGAGATCCCGCCCGACGAGCTGCTCACCCTGCCCTGCGACATCCTGGTGCCCGCGGCCATGGAAAACCAGATCACCGCGGACAACGCCCACCAGATCCAAGCCCGCCTCATCGTGGAAGCCGCCAACGGGCCCACCACGCCCGAAGCCGACGAGATCTTGTTTGAGCGGGGCATCACCGTCATCCCCGACATCCTGGCCAGCGCGGGCGGCGTGACGGTGTCCTACTTTGAGTGGGTGCAAAACCTCAACCGCTGGTACTGGGGCGAGGAAAAGGTCAACCGGCGCCTGGAGCGAGCCATGGTGCGGGCGTGCCAGCGGGTGTTCCGCCTAGGCCAGGAGCACCGGGTCAACCTGCGGGAGGCCGCCTACATGGCGGCCCTGGAGCGGGTGGCCGCCGCGCTGCGGGCCAGGGGCTGCTTGTAAGCCGCACGGCACTACCGGGGGAGCGGGGGGCTTTGGGCCGCGGGCGCCGGGCCTCCCTTGCTCCCGGGCTACTGGTCCTCTTCGACGATGATCTTGCCCACCATGCCCATCAACTGATGGCCGCCCACGGTGCACAAGATGGGGTACTCCCCGGGCTCGGTAAACACGTAGGACCACGTGTCCCCGGGATTGAGGACCGGCGACTCAAAGAGGGGCGGCGGAGCTCCCACCCGCGAGCTCGCGCCGTGCACCACGTTGTGGGCCAAACCGTCCTGATTGGCAAACACGACCCGGGTCCCCGGCCGGATGCGCAGTTCATCGGGCAGGAAGCGCAAGTTGCGCAAAACGATGGTAATGGTGCCGTCCTGGTCGGCCTCGGCGGCCGCCGGGGCGGGGTCCGGCCGGCGCAACTGTTCCCCTTCCAGGCACCCCACCAGCAGCACGGCCAGGGCCGCCGCCAGCAGCAGGACCCGCATCGTGGTTTGCGTCAGCAAGGACGTTCACTCCTTAGCGGGAGTCTAGCAAAGGGCCGCGCGCCGCCGGGAGGTGCGGAGCTCCCCACAAAAAGGGACAAATGTCCCGGGACTTGACCGGAGGAGAAGCGCCATCTCGTCCGAATAGGTTTTAGATACACATCTTACACGACCCCCACGACGGGTACGAAGGAGTGGTTCCCCATGCCGTCCACTCCCGCCCAGCGAGTTGCCTACGCCGCCCTGGGCGCGGCGCTGGTGGCGGTGGCGACCATGTTTGTCCAGATCCCCATGCCCGCAGGCCAAGGCTACGCCAACGTGGGCGAGGCGGCAATCTTTGCCCTGGCCGCCCTGTTTGGGCCCATGGTGGGCTTGGCAGCCGGCGGCATCGGCTCGGCCCTGGCCGACGTCCTGACCGGCTACGCCGTGTGGGCGCCCTTCACCCTGGTCATCAAAGGGATCGAAGGCTGGATCGCAGGGCGCCTGGCCTACGAAGCTTTCCGGGCCCGGGGCGTCACGGCCCAGGTGCTCTTGGGCTTTGCCCTGGCCTCCCTGTGGATGATGGCCGGCTATTTCCTTGCGGGCGCGGCCCTGGCGGGCAGCTTCGCGGCCGCGGCCGCTGGAATCCCCCTCAACCTGTTCCAGGCCGCGGCCGGCATGGCCGCGGGCACCGCGCTGCTCTACGGGCTGCGGGCCGCGGTCAGAGGCGTGGCCCGCTCCGACCAGCGGCCGACGGGGCCCACCGCGGGCTGACGGCCCTGGGCCGGGCAGGCCTCCCAGCGGGCCTGCGGTGAAAATCTCCCCCTCTGCCCGCAAGGGAAAGGATGTGATCGCGATGTTCCCCGCTCTTCTCCGCCTGGGGCGCCCGTCCCGGAACGCCGCGGGCCTGCGCAGCAGGGGTCCCGGTGCCGCCCCGGGGCTGTGGCTGGTCTTGGCCGCGCTCCTCGCGGGGCCGCTGGCCCAAGTGTCCTGGGCGCCCGCGTTCGCGGCCCCGGCGGCCGCGGCGGCGCCGGCGCAGGATGTGCCCTTGATTCCCCGGCAAGTGCTCTTTGGGAGCCCCGACCGGGCCACGGTGCGGGTCAGCCCCGACGGCCGCTACATCAGCTTCCTGGCCCCCGTGGACGGCATCCTCAACGTCTGGGTGGGGCCCCTGGACGACCCGGAGGCGGCCCGGCCCGTCACCGACGACCGGAACCGGGGCATCCTGTCGTACGCGTGGACGTACTTGGCGGATCACCTGCTCTATGTGCAGGACACCGACGGCGACGAAAACTGGAAGGTCTACATCCTCGACGTGGCCACCCGGGAAGCCCGGCTGCTGACGCCGCCCGCAGGCGTGCAGGCGCGCCTCGCGGCCATCAGCCCCAACCACCCCGAGGAAATCGTCGTCCAGCTCAACGACCGGGTCCCGCAGCTCCACGACCTGTACCGCCTCCACCTGCGCACCGGCCAGCGGGAACTCATCTACGAGAACGACGGCTTCACGGGCTTCGTGGTGGACGACGACTACCGGCTGCGTTTCGGCGTCGCCCTCCAGCCCGACGGCGGCATGCGCATCCTCCAGCGGGTGGCGGACCAATGGCAGCCTTTCGCGGAGGTCCCCCCGGAGGACGTGGATACCACCGCGCCCCTGGGCTTGGACCGCACCGGCACCCGACTTTTTATGGTAGACAGCCGCGGCCGCAACACCAGCGCCCTGACGGTGCACGACCTGGAAACCGGCCGCGTCGAGGTCATCTTCGAAGACCCCAGGGCCGACATCAGCGATCTCCTGGTCCACCCTGCGGACACCACCGTCCAGGCCGCCGCGTCCAACTACGACCGGCTCCGCTGGCAAGTGCTGGATGAGCGCGTCGCGGACGACTTCGCGACCCTCCTGGCCCTGGACGACGGGGACCTGCTGATCCCCAGCCGCACCTTGGACGACCGGGTCTGGATCGTGGCCTACGACCGGGACAACAGCCCCGTCCGCTACTACCGCTACGACCGGGACACAGGCGCCGCCACCTACCTCTTCTCCAACCGCGCGGCCTTGGAAGGGCTGCCCTTGGCCCGCATGCACCCGGTGATCATCCCGTCCCGGGACGGGCTGGACCTGGTCAGCTACTTGACCCTGCCGCCCTGGCACGAGCCGGAAACCGGTTTCCGGCCGGCAGAACCCTTACCCATGGTGCTGGAAGTCCACGGCGGTCCGTGGTCCCGGGACGTGTGGGGCTACAACGCCGTCCACCAGTGGCTGGCCAACCGGGGCTACGCCGTCCTCAGCGTCAACTTCCGGGGGTCCTTCGGCTTTGGCAAGGCCTTCCTCAATGCCGGCAACCGGGAGTGGGCCGCCAAGATGCACGACGACCTGGTGGACGCGGTGCAGTGGGCCATTGACCAAGGCATCGCGGACCCCGAGCGGATCTGCATCTCCGGGGCCAGCTACGGCGGCTACGCGGCCCTGGTAGGCCTCACCTTTACGGCCGAGCTGTTTGCGTGCGCCGTGGACATCGTGGGGCCGTCCAACTTGGTGACCCTCATCGAATCGGTCCCGCCCTACTGGGAGCCCCTGCTGGAAATCTTGCACCAGCGGGTGGGCGACCCCCGGACCCCGGAGGGCCGGGAGTTCCTGTTGTCCCGCTCGCCCATCACCTACGTGGATCGGATCCAGCGCCCGCTGCTCATCGGCCACGGCGCCAACGATCCCCGGGTCAAGCAGGCGGAATCCGACCAGATCGTGGCCGCCATGCGGGAACGGGGCATCCCCGTCACCTACGTGCTCTACCCCGACGAAGGCCACGGCTTTGCCCGCCCGGCCAACCGCCTGTCCTTTTACGCGGTGCAGGAAGCCTTCCTCCACCAGCACCTGGGCGGCCGCTTCGAGCCCATCGGGGACGACTTCGCCGGTTCCTCCATCCAGGTGCTCGCGGGCGGGGAGGAAATCACCGGGCTCCAGGAGGCGCTGCGCGCCTTGAACCGGTGAGGACGGCGGTCCCAGCGCGGGCGCGGATCGCTTCGTGACCCCACCGGCCTTCCTCTCCCGCCGCCGGCACGGTCCGCCCGGTCGCTTCCAGTCTTTTCCGTCGAGGGCTGCAGCAGCCGGCGGCACCCCAGGGGGAGGATCGGGCGTCTCCGTGGAAGATCATTGGAGCGCGGGGACAGGGGAGCTTCAGATCCCGGGCGCCGCCCCGGAGGAAAAAAGGAGGCGAGACCGTGCTGGAACTGATCGGGCTCATCGTCGTCCTTTGGTTCCTGTGGGAAAAGGTTTTCCAGCAGTAAGCCCGCGGCGGGCCGGGCGCCGGACCCCGCCCGCCCGGCCCGCAGCCGCCGGCGGGCTGCCGCCTACTTCGGGGCCGGCGGGATCGACCGGGGGCGATCCCGCACCCTCGGGCCCGTCCGGGAGAGCGGGACGGCAGGAAACGGTGTGGCCCACGGGGAAACTCGGTCATAAGTGTCGAGAGGAGGCCGCACGGGGACAGGATGGCGCGCGCGGGTATCCTGTGGTTCTTGATCTTCACCCTGTTCCTCGCCGGCACGGCCCACGGGCCGGCCTTCGAGCAGGCGTGGGCCCGGGAGCAGCCCTCCGCCGCGGCCGGGACCGCGGCGCCCGACCCCGGCCTCGCCCACCAGCCCACCGTCGAGGATTTTTGGCAAGTGCAGGCCGTCCTGGCGGCCTTGGGGATGTATGAAGGGTCGTTGACGGGGATCTTTGACGCCGCCACCCGGGACGCCCTCCAGCGGCTGCAGCGCCGCTACGGCCTGCCGGCCACGGGGCTGTTGGATCCCGAGACGCTGGCCTTTTTGGGCGGGCCGGCCGCGGGCCTGGACCGGCAGGTGCGCTTCCTGTACACGGTGCAGCCCGGCGATACCTTGTCGGTGCTGGCGGCCCGGTTTGGGGTGCCCGTGCCCCGCATCCTGCGCTTCAACCCGTCCATCACCTCGATGCACCGCATCTACGCCGGCCATCAGCTGGTGATTCCGGTGGAGTTTCCCATCCCGGCCCAGTTTGAAGTGCTGCGGCTGCAGGTGCTGCCCGAGCGGTTCCTGGGCTCCTATTTGGCCGACGTCTCCTTTGCCGACGCGGACCGCCTGGCCGACGAATTCGTTCAACTGCTCAAGGCCCACGGCTTCGACGTGCAGGTGGAGCAGCGGGCGCTGGACGGCATCACCGTCCGCAACGCGGCCATCGGGCTCGGCCGCATCACCTTCAGCCCCTACCGGTCCGAGGGCCGCACCCGGGTGGATGTGGGGCTTTTGGTCGCGGGCAGCGGCGCGGCCCGCCTGTAAGCGGGCGAGGCCTCGCGCACGGCGGCCCCAGCTCGGCGGCGGGCCTGCGTCAATCCACCACCAGCTTGTAGCCAAAGCCCCGCACCGTCTGGATGAGGCCCGGATCCTCCCCTTCCGCTTCCAGCTTGTTGCGCAGGAAGTAGATGTATTTCTTGACGTCCTCCGCCGAGCCTTCGAGGGCCCGCTCGGGCCACACCGCCTGCAGGATTTCCTGGGTAGAAAACACCCGGCCGGGTTTCGACGCCAAAAGGCGCAGCAGCTCGTACTCCTTGGGCGAAAGGGAGAGCACGCGCCCGTTGAGGCGCACTTCCTTGGCCTCGTCATCCACCACCAGGGGCCCCGCGGTCAAGACGGGACCGTCCTCCCGGGCCCGGGCCCGGCGCATGACGGCCCGGATGCGGGCGTCGATCTCCTTGAGGTCAAAGGGTTTCGTCACGTAGTCGTCGGCGCCCTCGGTAAGGCCCCGCACCTTGTCGTCGGTGCTGTTGCGGATGGTGAGCATGATGACGGGCACCGCACTCATGCTGCGGATCTCCCGCAAGACGCTCCACCCGTCCATGTGGGGCATGTTGACGTCCAGCAGCACCAAGTCCGGGTCATGGGTCAAGAAGGCGTGCAGGGCTTCCCGTCCATCCGCCGCCGTCAGCGTGTGGAAGCCCTTGGCCGTGAGAAACTTGGACAAGAGCCGCAGCGCCGACGGGTCGTCTTCGGCGATCAAGATCTTGGTCATGGGCGTCCACCTCCTGCGCGTGCCGTGGGGGCCGGACTGCCCGCACCATGGGCCACGGAAACCGGCCCGTCCAGCACCTGGTGTTCGGATCCCGCCGCCGGTGCGCCGGGCAGGCGGACGACGAAGCAGCTGCCCCCGCCCGGCCCGTCCTCCACTGTCACCTGGCCGCCGTGGGCCTCCGCGTAGAGCCTGATCACCGCCAGGCCCAGTCCAAGGCCCTTTTGTTCCCCGGGTTCGTGGTCGTGCAGCCGCTCGAAGGGTTCAAAGATGCGCTCCCGGTGGTCTGGAGGGATGCCGGGCCCGCTGTCGGTGACCGCGATGCGCACATGGCCTGTGGGTTCCCTCTCCACCGCTACGCTGATGCGGCCCGCGGGCGTGTACTTGACCGCGTTGTGCAGCAGATTGATGAAGATCTGCTTGATCTTGGTCTCATCCCCATGGACGGTGTCCACATCCCCTGGGTTCACCACCAGCTCCAGCCCCTTGCGCTGGGCCAAGGGCCGCACGTGGTCCACGGCTTGGGCCAAGAGGGAAGGCAAGGGCACGGCCGTCACGTGCAGCCGGTCGGTGCCCGAAGCGTTGTAGTTGAGGATGTTGTCGATGAGGGACAACAGGTGGTTGCCCGCGGCCAGCACCGCGTGGATGTCGGCCCGCTGCTCCGCCGTCAGGGGCCCGTCCACGCCTTCCAACAGCAGCTGGCAGTAGCCCCGCACGCTGTGGAGGGGTGTCTTGAGCTCGTGGCCGATCATGGCCAGAAATTCCGACTTGGCCCGGTACGCGCTGCGCAGCTCCGCGTTGACCCGCTCCAGCTCCTCGCTGCGCCGGGCGATCTCCTCGGCCATGCGGTTGAAGGCCCGGGCCAGCTCTTGCAGTTCCTGGGAGCCCTGCACCGTCACCCGGGCGCCCAAGTCGCCCGCGCCCAGGCGGCGGATGGAGGCCATTACCCGCTCCAAGGGCTTGAGGATGGCCGAGTACAAGCCAAAGGCCAGCGCCGCGCCGATGGCCGTAAACATCGCCGTCAGCCCCAGCATCACCGCCCAGTTTTTCCGCACTTTCTCCTCCACTACTTCCAGGGAAACCCCCAGGCGCACGTAGCTCTGGCTGGATTCGCCCGGCAGCACGCGCACCAGGTCCAGGTGCAGGTGGCGGTCGGTCACGGTCTCCCGCAGGGCCGGCAGCGCCCCGGGGTCCGGCTCCACCGGGGGCAGCAGCTCCTTGGACAAGGCCGACTCCGTCACCACCCGGCCGCCCCGCACCACCTGCGCGTAGAGCACGTCACCGATGGTCAGCCGGTGGGTGAGCATGTTGAGGCTCAGTTCCCGCTCCAGGGGGTCGGCGATGGCCATGAGGCGCACCGCTTCCCCGGCCAGCTCGGCCACCAGCTGCTCCCCCCGGCTCACCACCTGTTCCCGCAAGTCCATGGTGGAGCGGTAGGTGGCCACCGCCGCCAGCGTCAGCGACAACAGCCCGCTGAAGGCCACCATGGCCAGGATAAAGGTGAATTTCAACGGTCTTGGCTGTCGTGTGCCGTGCATGCCCGCGCCCGCTTTCCGGTGCGCCCGCGCCCGTCCCGGTACGCAGGCGGACATGTTGCGCGCCTTGGGTTCGCCGTTGGACTTCTCCTCCCGCCCGGCCCCGATCCTCCCGCGGCCCGGGGGTTGACCGGGTTTCCCTCGGATTTCCACCAAATCAGCACCGAGGCGGCATCCCTCTGGAATGGCTTTCGGGGGACCCAGGTCCTACACTGAAGGTAACGGGTCAAGGGGCAGCGTTGCCCCGGCGCCTCCCCTGGAGGCAGGCAAGCAGCACGATCAGGAGGTGATGATCCCCCCAACCCGCGGCGACAGGGCAGCCTGAAGGAAACTCCCCGACCCCCGGACCCCTGGTCGCCGCTCCCCTTCGGCAACAGCGATATCCCCGCGCGCAAAGGGGCTGCCCGCACGGGCAGCCCCTTTGCTTGGTGCCTTGATTGGTTCGCTGGCGGTGCTTTCGCCGGCTTTCCGGCCCTCAGCGGGCCGCGGCCCGGGCCTCCGCCAGCCACTGATCCACCAGCTCCCGGTTGGCGTCGATCCACTCCTGGGCGATGGCGCGGATGGCCGCGTCGCTGCTCTCACCCTCGTTGATGCGCAGGGTGGCCTCGCTGATCCAGTCCAGCGGCAGCTGGACCAGCTCCAAGAGCCGGGCCGCTGCGGGGTGGCGCTCCAGGAACCGGTTGTTGGCCACCACGTGAATGTTGTTGGGCACAAAGCCCATGGGCAGCGGGTCCTCCACCGCGGTCTCAAGCCCGCGGGCCACCAGCATCTCCGGCTCAAAGTCCTGATGGGCAGGGCTCAGGATGATCTCGTCGCCGACGCCGATCCACAGCACGTGCTGGCCCGGCACCGACAGCAGGATGGTGTCGTTGGGCGTCCAGGTGTAGTACAGGGCCGGCTGGCCGGCGCGAATGCGGGCTAGGGCGTCCGCGAAGGTGGCCACGTAGTCGGCGCTCACGTGGTTGATGTGGTCCCGCAGATCGTACGCGTCCAGGTGAAACTCGATCATCTCATAGCAGCCCCACCCGGGCGGGCAGCCAAACAGGTCGGCGCGGCCGTCGCCGTTGGCGTCGAAGGCCGCCTTGACCTCGGGCCGCTTGAAGTCCTCCAATGTCCGGATGCCGTACTTTTCAATGGAAGGAATGTCCACGAGGTACCCCTCGAGGCCGCAGCCGGGGCACAGCTCGCCGATGATGGACGCGTTGCGCTCAAAGCCGGCCGGCAGCTGCGGGAGATGGTTGGGGAACCATCCGTTGGGCCAGTAGTCCAAATCGCCGTTGTAGATGGCCAAGTACGCGATGGGGTTGGAAGCAAAGGTGCTCACTTCCACCCGGTAGCCCAGCTCTTCCAAAAGGAGCTGGATGACCGCGCTCTTGGGCTCTGCCGACGTCCAGCTGGCCTTGCCGGCCCGCAGGGTCACGCCCGCGCCAGGCCGCTCCTGGGCCAGCGACAGGGGAGCCGCCAGCACGCCAACGGCCAGGACGATGGCCAAGGCCGCCACCGCCGGCCGCAGATTCCGGATCACCGTTTGCAGCAGACTTGCCACTTGCCATGCACCTCCGTCAGCCAAGGTCTGTTTCCACCGCTTTCCTACGCTGCCGGTGGCGGTTGGATCCGCCCCGGGCATGAAGCCGTAGGGTTGAACGGGCATCCCCCCTTTCCATAGGCCAATGGATACAAGCTCCGGTCCCCCGGAGGAGCCATGGGCCCGCGATGACCAGCCACGGCGGCGGCGGGTCTACGAACTGCGCTGGGCCGGCGGACCCGTCTTGCCCGCCAGCGCCTGGGTGATGCGGTCCAGCACCATGGCCAGCAGGACGATGCCGATGCCGCCGATGGCCGCCGTACCCACCTGCAGCCGGTTGAGGCCGCTGAACACCACCACGCCCAGCCCGCCGGCCCCGATGAGGGCGGCGATGACCACCATAGACAAGGACAGCATGATGGTCTGGTTGAGGCCCGCCATAATGGTGGGCAAAGCCAGGGGAAACTGCACTTTCCACAGCAGCTGCATAGGGGTGCAGCCAAAGGAGGTCCCCGCCTCCACCACCTCTTCCGGCACCTGGCGCAGGCCCAGGTTGGTCAGGCGGATGATGGGCGGCAGGGCAAAGATGATCGTCGCGATGACTCCAGGACCCGTGCCAATGCTGAACAGCATCACCACCGGGACCAGGTAGACGAACGCGGGCGTCGTCTGAAAGGCATCCAGCACGGGCCGGATCAGCGCGAAGAAGGTGTCGCTGCGGGCCGCCAGGATGCCCAAGGGAATTCCCACCACCACGCAAAAGAACACCGCGCTCACGACCATGGCGAAGGTGACCATGAGAGGCTCCCACAGGCCAATGAAACCCACCAGGGCAAAGCTGGCCGCGGCGAACACCCCGACGCGCCAGTTGGCCGCCCGCCACGCCACCGCCAACAGCACCACGAGAAACACGGGGGGCGGAACGGCCAGCAGCCCGTCCCGCACGGCCGCCAGCACCTGCTCCACGGGCCAGCGGATAGCCTGGAAAACGGGCCGGAAGTTCATGACCAGCCAATCCACCGCGTCCCGGATCCAAATGTTCATAGGCAGCCGGTACGTCTCAAACAGCTCGTACATCGTCAACCTCTCCCCCGCTACTCTGCCCGGCGCCGCCGCGGCCGGCCACGGTGTCGGCGCGGGCCGCCGCATGGGCCGTGCCGCCGGGCACCTGCCGGTTGCCCCCAGCCTCGCGGGCCGCCAGGGCTGCCAGGAGCGCGCCCTTGACGATAACGCCCCGCAGGCGCTGGGCCTCATCAACCACCGGGATGGGAATGGACGATTCGGCACCCAGGGGGATGACCTGGTCCAGCCGCGTGTCCTCGGTCACCGGCTGGAAATCCCGGCGGAGGCACGCCTCCAGGGGCCGCTGGCTTTTCGCGGCCTCGACGATGTCGTCGATGGTCAAATACCCCTGCACCCGGCGCTGGCGGTCGATGACAAAGATGCTGGAGATGCCGCTCTGCCGCATGCGGTGCAACGCGGTCTTTGGCCCGTCCCGGTCGGTGACCACCGCCTTGACGGGCTGCATGATGGCGCCCGCGGACAGGACCTTGGTCCGGTCGACGCCGTGGGTGAAAGCCGCCACGTACTCGTCGGCCGGCTCGCTGACGATCTGCTCGGGCGTGCCGATCTGGATGATGACGCCGTCCCGCATCACCGCGATGCGGTCGCCCAGCTTCAGGGCTTCGTCCAGATCGTGGGTGATGAACACAATGGTCTTGTTCATCCGGGCCTGCAAGTCCAGCAGCTCATCCTGCATGTCTCGCCGGATGAGGGGATCCAGGGCGCTGAAGGCCTCATCCATCAGCAAGATGTCCGGGTCCACCGCGAGGGCCCGGGCCAACCCGACCCGCTGCTGCATGCCGCCGCTGAGCTGGTGGGGATAGCTGTTTTCCCACCCCTTGAGGCCCACCAGCTCAATGGCTTCCATGGCCGCCTGCCGCCTTCTCCCCGCCGGAACGCCCTGCACCTCGAGGCCGAATTCCACGTTGCCCAGCACCGTGCGGTGGGGCAGCAGCGCGAACCGCTGGAACACCATACCGAACTTTTCCCGCCGCAGCTGGATCATGGCGTGCCGGTCCAGGCGGGTGATCTCCTGGCCGTCGATGCGGACGCTGCCGGCGGTGGGCTCGTGCAGCCGGTTGAGGCAGCGCAGCAGCGTCGACTTGCCGCTGCCCGAAAGCCCCATAATCACAAAAGTTTCTCCCGGTTCCACGGCAAAGGACACGTCCCGCACGCCGACGACAAGCCCCAACTCCCGATGAATCTCTTCCTTGCTGGCGCCCGCAGCCAGGCGCGGCAACGCCCGCTTCGGGTTGGGGCCGAAGATCTTGGTCAACCCTTCAACGACGATTTTGCTCATGGAGACACCCTCACACGATGCAATAGTGGCGGCCGCCCCAAGGACCACCCCTTTGTCAACGGCGGAAATAGCCTGCATTAGACGGGTTTCGGACGCGGTAAGGCTCTAACCAAACGCGCCGACGCCGAGGCGCGCTAAGCCGCCATTTTACGTCGCCTTACTATACGCGAACACCGCGCCGGGGACAAACGCGCTCAGCATGGGTATCCCCAAATGAGCCGGACTCTGCTTCCGAATGCTGGCGATCCCTCCCGGATGCAGGCGATCCCTCCAGAATCCTGTCGGAGATCCTGACAATGCCTATGGTGATGGGGTCTCGGTGGCGGCCGGGGACGGCAGGACCCCTTCCCCCAATGGCTAATTGACATGGGGGAGGCGAGGCGCACCATGGATCAGCAGATGACGGATCGCCCGCGGTCCGCGGCCATCCTCGCGGAACACGCCCGCTGGGTCGCCCGCGCGAAGACGCCCCACGTCGGGTTCGCCGCCGCCCAAGGCCGGGGCGCGATATTGGTGGACGTGGACGGACGGGAATACATCGACTTTTCCGGCGGCGTTGGTTCCTTAAACGTGGGCCACTGCCACCCCAAGGTGGTGGCGGCCATCCGGGATCAGGTGGAGCGGTTTCTACACACGGACTACGCGGTGGTGCCTTACGAAAACTACGTGGAGGTGTGCCGCCGCCTGTGCGAGGCCGCACCGGGCAATACGCCCAAGAAGGCCCTGCTGTTCAACACCGGCGCCGAGGCCGTGGAAAACGCGGTGAAGATCGCCCGCTACGCGACGGGCCGACCGGCGGTCATCGCCTTTGAGGGCGCGTTTCACGGCCGCACCTACATGGCCATGTCCCTGACCAGCCGGGTCCACCCTTACAAGGCCGGCTTTGGCCCCTTCGTGCCTGAAGTTTACCGGATCCCCTATCCCAACCCGTACCGGGGCATTACCACGGACATGGTGCTGGAGAGCCTCGCGCGGCTGTTCCGGGCCGGCGTCGCGGCCACCGACGTGGCGGCCATCGTGGTGGAGCCCATCCAGGGCGAAGGCGGCTACATCGTGCCTCCCGACGATTTCCTGCCGCGGCTGCGGGAAGTGGCCGACGAGCACGGCATCGTCCTCATCGTGGACGAGGTGCAGACGGGCTTCGGCCGCACCGGGCGCATGTTCGCACTGGAGCACGTCGGTGTGGAGCCCGATCTGATGACGGTGGGCAAGTCCCTGGGCGGCGGCCTGCCCTTGAGCGGCGTGGTGGGCAAGGCCAGCCTCATGGACGAGCCCGTGCCCGGGGGGCTGGGCGGCACCTTCCCCGGCAACCCCGTTGCCTGCGCGGCCGCGCTGGCGGTGTTCGACATCCTGCAGGAAGAAAACCTCCTGGCCAGGGCCGAAGCCATCGGCCGCCAGATGCTGGCCCGCATGCGGCGCTGGGTGGAGACCTTTCCCTTTGTGGGCGACGCCCGGGGCCGGGGCGCGATGGTCGCGCTGGAGTTGGTGCAAGACAAGGAGAGCCAGCGTCCGGCCGGCGAGCTCACCCGGCGCGTCGTGCGCCAGGCGTGGGAACAGGGCGTCATCGTCCTGCAGGCGGGGCTGGAAGGCAACGTGCTGCGGTTCCCCATGCCCCTGGTCATCACCGACGAGCAGCTCCAGCGGGGTTTGGACATCCTGGAGCAGGTGCTCCAGGCGATGGCGGCGGAAGGTTAGTCCCCTGGCACACCCTGGTGCGCGGGGGCCGGCGCTGCCGCGGCCGCCCGCAGCCCCGCCTGCGGGCTCACCGCTGGATCCGCAGGGGCTCCTGGCCCGCTGGCACCGCCGCCAGCGCCACCCGCACGCCGCCCACCGCGGACCCGCCCACGTGGATCCGGGCCCGTCCCAAAAGATCGCCCGGCCGCACCGCGTCGGCGCCGCTGCGGGGCACCCAAGCCAAGACGTCCCAGCTCCCCTTGGGCACGCCCCGCAGCGTAAAGCCGCCCTGGCGCTGGGCGCGAGTCTCCCCTTGCACCCGGAAGACGCCGCCCTCCTGCCGGCCGATGAGCACCCGCACGTCCTCCAGGCCCGGCGGGTCCGCCACGGCCAGGGCCCCGTGGACGTCGAGAAAGCCGCACGGCCCGTGCACCGCGGGGTCGTAATGGGCCGGCCGGGCCGCGCCCAGGCACAGGGCCGCCTTCATCCGCTCCGGATCGGTGACGCCCGCGCCCCTGAGGAGCGCCGCCGCGCCCGCCACGTGGGGCGCGGCCATGGAGGTCCCAAAGGCGCCCGCGTACTGCTCAGGCCCCCGGGTGCGGTTGGTGCTCCAAACCGGCCACTGGCCGTCGCCGCCCGGGGCAAACAGGCCCACCCCCGCCCCGTAGCTGGAATACTCCGCCCGCTCCGGACCGGCCCCGCCGGGCCGCAGCGCCCCCACGGCCAGCACGTGGGGGTCGCAGGCCGGGAAGAAGGGGGCCGTGGACCAGCCGTTGCCCGCGGCCGCGATCACCAGGACGCCCCGGCGGTAAGCCCGCTCCAGCTCCCCGGCCAAGGAAGTGGCGGCCGCGCCTCCCGCCCGGTGGGCCTCTAAGCCCAGGCTCATGGAGATGATGTGCGCGCCGTTGTCCACGGCCCAACGCACCCCGGTGGCCACGGTTTCCAGGGTGCCCTCGTAGACCCCGGACTGCCAGCGCAGCACCTTCACCGGCATCAGTTGCACGCGGGAGGCGATGCCCGCCACGCCAATCCCGTTGTTGGTCTCGGCGCCGATGATGCCCGCTACCAGGCTGCCGTGGGCCGCCGCTGGCGGAGGCCCATCGTCCACCGGCGGGCCCTCCCGGAGCCGGAAGGCGTCGTAGGGCTTGTACCAGCGGGCGGGGTCAAAGTCGGGGTGATCCATTTGAAACCCGCCGTCCAGCACGGCCACGATCACTCCGTCGCCGCGCCCATGGCCGGCGGCCCAGGCGGCCGGCACCCGGGCCATTTCCATGTGCCAGCGCTGGCGGTAAAACTCCGGGTCGTTGGGCTCTGGCCCATGGCTGAGCCCGGAAAAGATCAAGTTGGGTTCGGCGCTCTGGCACCGTCCCGCTGCAGCACCTCCAGGGCCCGCTGCAGCTGCCACGGCGACGGTGCCCGGACGACGTACGCGTCCAGGAGGGCGTTGTAGCGCACCACCTCCAGGTCCAGCCCGGCGAGAATGGCCATGGCCCGGTCCGGGTCCACCGTGGCCCGAAAGCGCACCAAGAGCTCCTCCACTTGGGGCGGCAGCCCCGGGTCCTGCCCCGAGTCCTGCCCCAAGGACCTGGCCGCCGTCCCCCCGGCCGCCAGGAAGGAATCCGCGGCCATGGCCAGCGAATTGGTGGCCCATGGGCTTCACCCGTCATCGCCGGCATCGGTGGCTGTTGTCCGGCCTTTTGGCCGCCCTCGCGCTGGCCGCGATCGCGGGCCTTTGGGTGCAGCGCCCGCCCCAGCCCGACCTTTCTGGGCCGCCTGCGGCGCCCGTCCTCACGGCGCAGGTGCTGCGGGTCATCGATGGGGACACCATCGTCGTGGCCACCGCGGCGGGAGACCAAGAAACCGTCCGCTACATCGGCATCGACGCACCGGAAATCCGGTGGGACGCCGAGGACCCCCGGGCCGCGAGCGGCCCCGGCTGGGCGGCCCGCATCGCCAACCAGCGCCTGGTGGCGGGCCGGAGGGTGCAGCTGGAGTTGGACGCGGAAGAACGGGACGCCTACGGGCGGCTGCTGGCTTACGTGTACGTGGACGACGTGCTGGTCAACGCCCGGCTGGTGCAAGAAGGCCTGGCCGTGGCGCTGGTGGTGCCGCCCAACGTGGCCCGGGCCCAACTCCTGGTGGAGGGCCAACGGGCGGCCCTGCGGGCCGGCCGGGGCCTGTGGGGCGAGGCGGCAGGCCGGGTGGTGGACGCGCGGGCCGCCGGGGAATATGTGGGAAAGGCGGCCGCGGTGGAGGGCGTCGTGGAGCGGGTCCACGTGGATGAGGGCAGCGGCCTCGTCTTTCTCAACTTTGGGCCCAACCCCCGCCGGGATTTCGTCGTCGTCATCCGCCCGCCCTTCACGGCCCTTTTTGCCTCGCCGCTGCCCGACGGCTACCAAGGCCGGCGGGTCCGGGTGCGGGGCGTGGTGGAAGACTTTCGCGGGCAGCCGCAAATCGTGGTGCAGCTCCCGGAACAAATCGAGGTGATCGACTGATGCAGCGCCTGTTTCCTGCGGTGGGCGCCCCGGTGGATCCGCTTGCCATCTACGACGAGCTGGAGTTTCCCGCGGGGCGCGACGGCCGGCCCTACACAGCCCTCAACATGGTCAGCACCGTGGACGGCAAGACAACCTTGGACGAAAACCGCATCCGCGAGCCCATCGGCAGCCGCGTCGACCGCACCGTCATGGGCCGGCTGCGGGTGGCCTTTGATGCCGTCATCCGGGGCGCGGAAACCGTGCGGGCCGACCCCCACTACCCAGGCGTGCCCGAGGACATGGAGCACCGCCGCATCGCGCGGGGGCTGGCCCGCCAGCCGCTGGCGGTGGTCCTCACCGTCTCGGGCCGGCTGCCCCTGGACTCGGCCTATTTCCACGGCCCCCGCCGCCCCCTGGTCATCGCGACGCCCAAGACGCCCCCGGAGCGGGTAGCGGAACTCCGGTCCGCGGCCGAAGTGGTCGTCATGGATCAGCATCCCCTGGACCTGCGGGCCGTGTGGCGCCTGCTCTACGAAGAGTACGGCGTGCGGCGGCTGCTCTCCGAAGGCGGGCCCCGCCTCAATCAGGACTGCCTGGCTCTGGGCCTGCTGGACGAGATGTTTTGGACCATCGCCCCCCGGGTGGCCGGCGGCAGCAAGGACCTGACCATGGTGGAAGGGCCCACGGTGCTGGATCCCATGCCCCGCCTGGAGCTGGTTTCCGCGTATTGCCACGACAGCGAACTGTTCCTGCGGTACCGTCGGATTGACACATCTGCCGCAGGAGCCGGCGGCCCGGGCAGCGTATAGGTGCCACAGGCCCTTGGTGCCCCAGCAAACGCGGCCCGCAGGCCGCCGAGAAAGGAGTCCGCGCGCATGACCGACTTTTTTCGCATCGATGATCTATTGACGCCCGAAGAGCGGGCCCTGCGGGACATGGTGCGGGAATTCGTCGACGAGACTATCGTGCCCCACGCGGGGCGGCTGTGGGAGCGGGGCGAATTCCCGGCGGAATGGCCGGCCCTCTTTGGCGAGCGGGGCCTGTTGGGCGCCAACTTGCCGGAAGAGTACGGCGGCGCCGGCGTCAGCAACATCGCCTACGGCCTCATCATGCAGGAGCTGGAGGCGGGCGACTCGGGCGTCCGCAGCTTCGCGTCGGTGCAGGGCGCGCTGGTCATGTACCCCATCTGGAAGTTCGGCAGCGAAGACCAGCGGCGCCACTGGCTGCCCCGGCTGGCCAAGGGCGAAGCCATCGGCTGCTTTGGCCTGACGGAAACCTCGGCCGGGTCCGACCCCGGGGCCATGCAGACCCGGGCCCGGAAAGTCGACGGCGGCTGGGTGCTCAACGGCACCAAGATGTGGATTACCAACGGCAACATGGCCCACGTGGCGGTCATCTGGGCCAAGGACGACGACGGCCAAATCCGCGGCTTCCTGGTGGAAACCGACACCCCCGGCTTCTCGGCGGTGGAGATCAAAGACAAGGTGTCCATGCGCCTGTCCAACACGTCGCAGCTGTTTCTGGACGACGTGCGGGTCAGCGACGACGCACGCCTGCCCGGCGCGCAAGGCTTGCGGGCGCCCCTGGAGTGCCTGACCCAAGCCCGCTACGGCATCGCCTGGGGCGTGCTGGGCGCGGCCCGGGCCTGCTACGAAGAGGCCCTCAACTACGCCTTGCAGCGGGAAGCCTTCGGCAAGCCCATCGCCTCCCGGCAGATCATCCAGGAGCGGCTGGTGGACATGTTGACGGAACTGACCAAGGCCCAACTGGTGGCCTACCGCCTGGGCCAGCTCAAGGACGCGGGCCAGCTCCACTACACCCAGGTGTCCATGGCCAAGCGCAACAACGTGCGCCAGGCCCTGCACATCGCCCGGGAGGCCCGCACCATCCTGGGGGCCTACGGCATCACCTTGGGCCACCACTCCATGCGCCACGCCGCGAACCTGGAAACCGTGGACACCTACGAAGGCACCTACGACATCCACACGCTCATCTTGGGGCGGGAGATCACGGGCATCGGCGCCTTTTGACGGCGCCCCGCCCGCGCGGGCCCGCGAGGAGAGCGCTCATGGGCACGGGCCCGCCCAGAGGACCGCGGCGGGCCTTGCGCGGGCGCGCGGCCCGGTGCGGCCAGCAGGCCCAGGCGGCCCTATTCCCTGGAGCGGCCGCTCAGGCGGGCCGCCTCGGCCCGCTGAAAATGGCGGCAGGCGGCGGCCGCGGCCCGGTCGGGATCCCGGTCCTTCAAGGCCTGCAGGATGAGCCGGTGCTCGTGCACGGCCGCCTGCCGCCGGTCGGCGATGGTCAAGGTGGTGGACTGGCGGCTGAGGATCCGGTCCCGCAACTGGCGCAGCTGCTGGGTGAGAAACCGGTTGCGGCTAGCCCGCCAGACGGCCTCGTGAAAGGCCAAGTTGGCGTCCACCATGGCCTGCATGTCCCCCCGGGCCACCGCCGCCTCAAACTCGTCGTTGATCTCCTCCAAGGCCGCGAGCTCCAGATCCGTGGCCGACTGGGCCGCGAGGCGCGCCGCCAAGGCTTCCAACGCGTCCCGCACCACGCACAGGTCCGCCACCTCGTCCGCGGAGGGCTCGGCCACCACCACGCCCCGGTACGGGATCACCTGCACGAAACCTTCGGCCTCCAGCCGCTTGAGGGCTTCCCGCACCGGCGTGCGGCTGACGCCCGCCCGCCGGGCCAAGTCCTCCTCGGACAAGCGCTCCCCCGGGCGCAGCTGGCCGGCCGCGATCCATTCCCGCACCATCTCATACACCATCGCGCCCCGGGATAGGCTGCTGTCCTGCACCAACGGCTCTCGCTCCGTTTCCAAGCTCACGCTGGTCCTGGCTCCACGTTGCTCGCGCTTTCGGCCCCATGATGGCTCCGTTGCCGGCCCCATGAGGGCCCCCGCTTCCGCCCGTGATGGCCACGCGGCCGGCCCCGGGGCGGTCCTGGTTCCCTCCCACGGGTCCTGCCTGCAGCGTCACGATGGGGCGGCTTCCCCGCCAGCTTTGTCTTTGAGGGCCCGCGGGCCAAAAAACTTGGCCAAATACGCCTCCCGCTCAGGCGCCGACGTGGCGATCTGCAGCAGCCGGTCTTCCGCGTCCACCCCAGCTTCCAGCGGCATGGACAGGGCCTGCCGGACGGCCTCCTTGGCCATGGCCACCGCCGTGGGCGGCTGCTCTGCCAACAGGCGCGCCACCGTCAGCGCCCGGGCCAGGAGCCGCCCCGCAGGGACGATCTCCGTCACGATATGGCACGCCCGCGCCTCCTCCGCGGACAGCCGCTCGCCGCTGAGGATGAGCCAGCGGGCCCGGACGGGCCCCAGCAGGCGGGGCAGGAACTGCGTGGCCCAGCCGCCGGGAATGCCGCCCCACTGGACTTCCGGCAGCCAAAACTGCGCCTTTTCGGTGGCGATGACCGCGTCAGCAAAAAACAGGATCTCAAACCCGCCGCCCGCCGCGTGGCCGTTGACAGCCATCACCAGCGGTTTCGGAAACCGGTGCAGGGCCTGCCACAGCTCCACCAAGGGCCGGCGCGCCTCGTACTCCCGGCCCTGCCACTGCCGGCGCTCCTTCAGATCGGCGCCGGCGCAAACCACCCGGTCCCCGGCCCCGGTGAGCACCATGGCCCGCACGTCCTCGCTTTCCTCCGCCCGGGCCACCACGTCCCCGAGCTCCGTCAAGGCCAGCCGGTCCAGCGCGTTCGCGGCCTCGGGACGGTTGATGCGCACCAAAACCACGCCGTCTTCCTGCCAAACCTGCAAGCGCTTGTAGGTGGGCCAGTCCATCGCCGTGTCCCCTCCCTGCTCGTCCGCCCGCCGTGGCCCGCGGGGCGGCTCAGGTCCGCAGGATCCCAATTCCGCGCCCGCGGCCGGGCTACCTGCCGCTCCTTGCGCCCCGGCGCCCAAGGCGGTGGGTTCGTCCAGCCCATCCCTGGCCAGTCCAGCGCATCCCTGGCCATAAGTCGGACCCTTTAGGTCGGAAATAACGAAAAGTCCACTAGTGATCCGATAGCGCACAATGTGTTTACTAGGTTTCCGGCGAGCGCGTCGGTTGCCAAATAGAGGACTTAGCTCT
>Ga0079224_100000120_pt1 | contig 60824 bp, 48 predicted proteins | sample Stecom2015_FD_80414 | JGI IMG/M metagenome (GOLD analysis project Ga0079224, IMG submission 80414) | Agricultural soil microbial communities from Utah to study Nitrogen management - Steer compost 2015 | ecosystem: Environmental > Terrestrial > Soil > Agricultural land | place: USA: Utah... | reverse complement strand
CAGACCGGTGAAAAGCCGGGTCGTAAGCAACAAACTGATATTAAGCAACAGCTCATGAATGAAATGTTACCACAAGCTTTTGTGAAACCGAAAACACTGCATGCGTACATCGATTTAAGCTTAAATATGTTGGTGGTTAATTCAGCTTCCCAAAATGCCGCTGAAGATTTAGTTAGTCAGTTGCGTCAAACCTTAGGTTCTTTTAAAGCCGCTGCTTTTGGCCCATCCTCCTCGATGGCCGAAGTTTTGACTCAGTGGGTGTTAAAGGATCAGCCGGCGGCTGGTATGATATTGGATAATGAAATCGTCTTAGAAACGCTGGATGACAATAAGGGTGTGGTACGCGGCCGTAATATTGAGCATTTAGATGATCAAATGAAGCGTCATATTGACAACGGTTATTTGGTGACGTCCTTAGGGCTAAACTATCAGGATCGAGTTGAATTTGTCTTAAGTCATGATATGGGAGTCAAAAAAATTAAGTTTACCGATGTGGTGCTCGATCAGCTAGAAGAAAGCACCATAGAATCTGAATGGCAGTTATTAGACAGTCAGTTCACTTTATTTAGTTTGGAGGTTCGTGCTTTGTTAACAGATTTATTGAAAATATTCAGTCATTAATTCATGACTCCGACCGAATTAATTAACTGGGAAAAGCGTATTGAAGCGTGGTTATCAGTTCAACCGATTGCTGACAGTGGCCACGATTTAGCCCACATTAAGCGGGTTGTCAAGGTGGCGCGGGCTTTAGCAAAAGCTGAAAATGCCGAGCTGGCGGTGGTGATACCGGCGGCTTGGTTGCATGATTGTGTGGCAGTGGCAAAAGATGACCCACGACGGGCCCAAGCTTCGACTTTGGCGGCAGAACAGGCGCTCGAACTGTTAACACAATGGCACTATCCTGCTGCATACTTACAGGATATTGGTCATGCCATACAAGCCCACAGTTATTCAGCGAATATTGCCTGTGAAAGTTTAGCCGCTGAGATTGTCCAAGATGCCGATCGTATGGATGCCTTAGGGGCTATTGGTGTTGCCAGGACGGTGATGGTTGGTAGTGAATTAGGTCATCCGTTAACATATCCTGAAGACCCATTTTGTTATCATAGAATGCCTGATGATAGTCGCTCGATGATAGATCACTTTTATACTAAGCTATTAAATTTAAAAGATCGGTTTAATACCTCTTCAGCGAAACGAGAAGCTGCGCGGCGTCATCAATTTATGTTGGACTTTCTGGCACAATTAGAAACGGAGATAACTGAAAAACCATGAAAATGGGTCATATTTTTTTAAACAGAAGGGGTTTTTTGCGAGAGCTTATCGCCATACTTTTGTTCGGCTGCTTGTTAGTTACCGGCAGCGTAGTTAAAGCGGATAATTTGGACACTCAAAGGACCTTATTTAAAAAGTTGTATGCCCAAGCGCTGGCTGGTGAGGCAACTAAGGTTAAAAAACAACGAAAACCATTGCAAGGTTATGTTGTTGAACATTATTTAGACTATGCTTTGTTGGTCAGCAGTATGTCTAAATTACCGTTGTCTGAAATAGCAGAATTCAAAAACAACCATCCCAATAGCCCATTAAACCGCCGATTGAGCAGTCAATTACAAGCTGAAATTGCCGGCCAGAAAAAATGGGATTTATACCTTAAACACGGCAGCACCTTGAGTACCGGTGTTCGCCAATGCTGGTATTTAACGGCCCTATTAAAGACCCGTCAAACAGAGCATTTGGCGCCGTTGGTGGAAAGTGCCTGGTTAACCGGTTTATCGGCACCAGATGCGTGTAATGAGGTGTTCGGTTGGTGGCAGCAGCAAGGCTATCAAACCGATACCTTGTTGTTAAAGCGGATTGATTTAAGCTTTAAAAGCCGGCAATTACCTTTGACCCGCTATTTGTCTGAACAATTAAGCCATAAACCGACATGGGTTGATTATGCCGTTAAATTGTTGGCAGAACCGATTGCGGCGTTAAAGGCCGCAAAGGATTGGCCGAGCAATTCAAAATTAACCGAAATATTGTATTTGGCGGCCCTGCATAGCGCTCAAAAACAACCGGCTGAACTCAATAAGGTGTGGATGGAATTACGACAAAAGCATTCCTTTAGTCTGCAACAACAGCATCATATTGAACGTCAAATGGCGTTATTTGCAGCCACTGATTATGAGCCGTTTTCCATCACCGCCATGGAACAACTGCCGGAGTCGTCTAAGGATGATCAAATTCATGCGTGGATTGTGCGCTATTACCTCTATCATGAAGATTGGCCGGCGACGGTGAACGCCATTAAACAAATGCCACTTCGACAAAAGATGGCAGATCGATGGCAATATTGGTTGGCGCGAAGTTTGGCCAAAACAGATGAAACTGAGCAAGCCCGCGACCTGTTTCGTGGTTTAGCTAAAAAGAATAATTATTACGGATTTTTAGCCGCTGATCATTTAAAGCTGCCCTATTACTTGTGTCAAAAACCAACCGCTGCCGGTACCGCCAATTTTATTCCACCGATGGCAATTCAACGAGCTGTGGAGTTATACCATGCGGGTTTACTGTCAATGGCTCGTAGTGAGTGGAATTTGGCTTACAGCGGCTTATCTAAAGACGACAAACGGGCATTGGCCGTCCAGATGCAAGAACAAGGTTGGTATGCCCAAGTTATTACAACCATGGCTGATTTAGGTCATTGGGAAGATTATCAGGCACGATATCCATTTGCACACCAACAATCCATTGAAGAGTTTTCTCAAGAATCCCCGGTGAAGCCGGCTTGGGTGATGGCCGTTATTAAGCAGGAAAGTGCTTGGGCCAAAGATGCTTTGTCATCAGCCCGAGCGCATGGTTTAATGCAGTTGTTACCGGAAACGGCCGGCCGGATTGGTAAAGAGCTGGGGTTGCAATGTTGCACCAGTCAGGAGTTATATACTGCACCTTTGAATCTGCAACTAGGTATTCAGTACCAAAAAAACCTCTATAAGCAATTTAACCATCCGTTATTGGTGGCCGCAGCTTATAACGCCGGAGAGGGTAAGAGTAAAGATTGGAGTGTTGATTTCCCAAAAGCACCGGATGTTTGGTTGGAAACCATTCCTTATCGGGAAACCCGTGGTTATGTGACTCGTATTTTATCGAATGTGGTCATTTATGATTGGTTACAGACGCAGCAACCCAGACGCATTAGCCATTGGATGCCGACTCTGCCAATCAATGGAGAAGTCAGTCAACCTTGGCCCAATAAAACAACCCCGATGGAACGGGTGGAATCAATATGTGCGCCTTAAAAATTGAACATTTAGAGGTTTATTTAGTCGGTGGAGCGGTACGCGATAAGCTGTTGAATCTGCCGGTAACAGATCGTGATTATGTGGTGGTAGGCAGCACCCCTGAACAACTACGGGGACTTGGTTTTTTACCTGTTGGTGACGATTTTCCGGTATTTTTGCATCCCCAGAGCAAGCAAGAGTATGCTTTAGCACGTACCGAGCGAAAATCTGGACGCGGCTACCATGGTTTTGATTTTGATGCTTCGATTGATGTCACCCTGGAACAGGATTTACAGCGTCGTGACCTCACTATTAATGCCATGGCCATGGATGAATCGGGGCAAATTATTGACCCTTGGGGCGGTCGTCAGGATCTGAACGATAAGTTGTTACGGCATGTTTCACCTGCTTTTGCGGAAGACCCTTTACGGGTTTTGCGGGTAGCTCGCTTTATGGCGCGTTTTCAGCATCTGGGATTTAAAGTGCACTCAGATACCATGCAATTGATGAAGCAATTGGTTGCTTCCGGTGAGGTTAAGGAGTTAGTTGCTGAGCGGGTTTGGCAAGAAATTAGAAAAAGCCTTAATGAAGAAACCCCTTCGGCATTTTTTTACACCTTACGTGATTGTGGTGCTTTGGCCGAGTTACTGCCCGAAATCGATGTGCTATTTGGCATTCCGCAAACTAAACAATGGCACCCAGAAGTAGATACTGGCTTACATGTCATGTTAGCGATTGATCAAGCTAAAAACCTGGCTAATGATGTGGCTTATGCGGTGATGGTACATGATTTAGGAAAGGGCATTACGCCGGAAGATGTTTTACCGAGTCATTATGGTCATGAAGCCAGCGGTGTGCCTTTGGTTAGGGCTGTTAGCCAGCGTTTGAAGGTACCCAAAAATTATCAAAGGTTAGCTGAATTGGTCTGTCGTTGGCATCTGCATTGCCATACCGTTGAACAGCTACGCGCTAAAACGGTTGAAAAGCTATTGCGCAACTTAGATGGTTTTCGCCGACCAGAAATGGTGGAAAAGTTTATCCAAGCGTGCCAAGCAGATGCCACAGGTCGCTGGGGCGAAGAATTCCAACACTACCCACAGGCGGATATATTAAGGCAATTATTTGCCGCCGCCAAAGCAGTTGACATTAAGCCTTTATTGGAAGCCGGGTACAGTGGCGAAAAATTAGGTTATCAAATTAGACAAAAGCGCATCAGTGCCATAGAATTAAAACAAAACCAACTAACGGATTCTTAAAGCCATGCCCCAAATTATATTGACTCGCGGTCAAGCTCTTGTGATTGTCACCCTCATTGCGGTCGTTTTTTTTAGCACCACTCTGCTGGCTAAACCCATTGATTATTACTTACCAGATGGTGATCGTTATAACAGCAGCATCCCTTCGCCCAGCAATTTACTCAACCAGGATCTCGGTGATCGGCATCTGCGTCATGATCAAATTGTGCGTTATATGGGGGTGTTAGCCGCCAGTTCTGCAGAGGCCAAGTTAATTGAATACGGCCGCAGCCACGAAGGTCGGCAATTACTGCTTTTAGCCATTAGTAGTGCCAACAACATCAGTGAGTTTGATGATTTGCCAAAGCGCAATGACATACTAAAAGTATGGCAAGGTTTTAGTGTTCACGGCAATGAGCCAAGTGGTGGTAATGCTGCACTGTTATATGCCTGGTATATACTCGCCACTGATAATAAACAAATTCGCGAGGCGTTGAATAGTACTGTTATTCTGATTGATGTGACCATAAATCCTGATGGTTTTGATAGGTTTGCCACTTTCGCCAATAGTTTTCGATCCCAAGCCACTGTCCGCGACCCCTATGATATGTCGCATAATGAACAATGGCCAAGTGGTCGTACCAACCATTATTGGTTTGATTTGAATCGTGATTGGTTGTTGTTAACGCAGCCGGAGTCACAGGGTCGAATTAAGCAATATCAAAAATGGCAGCCGCATTTGGTGACTGACCATCATGAGATGGGTTCAGCGGCGAGTTTCTTTTTCCAGCCGGGAGTGCCGAGCCGTAAAAATCCTTTGATTGTTTCAAATAACGTAACATTGACTGAAAAGTTAGCAAACTATCACGCCAAAGGCTTGGACAAACTAGGCCAAAGTTATTATAGCCGTGAAAGCTTTGATGACTTTTATCCGGGCAAAGGCTCCACCTACCCGGACTTACAAGGTGGAGTCGGTATTCTATTTGAACAGGCGCGTGCCGAGGGCGGCGTGATTGATACCCGCAATGGTGAGCGTACCTTAGCTGCCGGTATTCGTAACCAATTAAGCACCGCCATTTCATCGTTAGTCGGTGCCCATGAATTACGTGATGAATTTATGGCACATCAGCGGACATTTAATAAAGAAGCCCGTCAAGCTGCCGCTAAACTAGACATGAATGGATTTGTGGTTGATGTTTCCAAGCTGCCTGAACGGGGTGTTAAGTTGCTTGATTTCTTAGATCAGCATCAGATAAAAGTCAAAAATGTTGCTGAGAATAAAACCATCAAGGGACATTCCTTTACAAAAAACCAAGCCATTTATATCTCGCTAGATCAACCACAAACAACTTTAATTCAAGCCTTATTTGCCATTGATAAACGTTTTGAGGACAATACGTTCTATGATGTTTCGGCGTGGAATTTACCGATGGCATGGGGTTTACCATGGGCGCCAGTCAGCGGAAGTTTGGCGACCAATGATTCATTCACCGTGATTAAACCTAAAAGTGGCTACCATAAAAAGGCCGTCGCTTTTGCTTTTAACTGGCACAGCGAACAGGCACCAGCCGCCTTAAATTACTTACTCCAGCAGCAACAAACAATTTTTATCAGCGCCAAACCACTCAACGTTGAGGGTGTTTCTTTACCGGCCGGTAGCTTTATTTTGACAGTTAATGGCCAGCCGGAGGATGATTTATTCGCAGTATTAAGCACGGTAACGGATCGCTTTGGTGTTGACTGGCACTCACTAACCACGTTCCAAGCCGACAGCGGTATTGATGTGGGTTCACCACAATTACAGCAGATAAAAACACCCAAGGTGTTAATGGTTGTGGGTCGTGGTATTAACGCCTATCAAGCCGGTAGCCTGTGGCACTTATTTGATACCCAAGTTAAGATGCCGATTACGAAAGTTCGTATGGATCAATTGGGCCAAGTTCCGCTACCTCATTACAGTCATATTATTTTGCCGGATGGTCGCTATAACAAACTATTTACCGATGCTAATGCCAAGCGCCTGAAGCAATGGGTGCAACAAGGTGGACATCTAATCAGTTTACAAAACGCCGCTTTATGGGCAGATAAAGAAGTTAACAACAGTCAAGACAGTAAAGACAGTAAAGACAAAAGCAGTAAATCAGCAAATGATACAACCGACCTGTCTAGACAAAACATCGATGCTAACGACAAGAATAAATCTTATAAAAGTTATGCTGATTATGAGCAAGACCATGCCAAGCAAATTCTAGGTGGTGCTATAGTTACCGCCACAGCCGACTTAAGTCATCCTTTATCTTTTGGTACTCACTTGGAAACCCAATATCCTTTGTTAAAAGGAAAAGCGATACTAAATGAACCGAAAAACCCCTATGTCACACCATTACGGGTTGCTAAAGAGGTAGAAGCCGCCGGTTATGTGTCTGATTACTGGCAACAAAAACTAACCCAACAACCGTTGATAACGGCTGAGAAATTAGGTCGGGGTAGCCTCATTCATTTTGGCTTTAATCCCAACTTTCGTGGCTTCTGGTACGGTACCCAACGCTGGCTCATTAATGCCATTTATTTAGCCAATTTGGTTGGTTCTACCGATTTAGACTCCTAAGATAAGGCACGGCTTAAATCGGTTGATTTAAGCCGTGTCTTGCACAATCCCTAGTTCTATTGAACATTTGTCCACGGGCTGCTGTCTATAATTATTGCCTACTCACGATACCAATCATTATTATGAAACATCGCATCGAAACAATATGGACTCTGTTAGCACTGACTTTGAGTCTAGTGGCCTGTGCGGAAGCCGGTCAAAACAATTCCAGCCAACAAACCGTTATTAAGGATGTCGCAAGTAATCATCTGTCCACCCTTGTCTTTGGATCGGGTTGCTTTTGGGGGGCAGAAAAATACTACGAGAATTTAAACGGGGTCATCGATGCGGTATCGGGTTATGCCGATGGTCGTGGCCTGGAAGCCAATTACAAAACCATTACCCAGGCTAAAAATCGCTTTAATGAGGACAATTTCGCCGAAGTGGTCGAAGTCCATTTTAATGCCGATGTTATTTCCGCAGAAACCTTAATAAAGCATTTCTTCGAGCTGCATGACCCCACTCAGAAAAACCGCCAAGGCAATGATGTCGGCACCCAATACCGTTCGATTCTCTTGACCACCGATGAAGAACAGTTAGACACTGCAGAAAAATTGCGCGATGCCTACCAACAACAACTAAGCGCGGCCGGATTCGGTGAAATCCAAACCGTCATTAAGCCATTAGAGCAGTTTTATCCGGCAGAAAAATACCACCAAGACTATTTAGCCAAAAATCCCAATGGATACTGCCCGGATCACTCCACCGGTGTTAAGTTTATGGACTCCCCGATTGTCAACAAAACGGTTCAAGTGGATAATTCAGGCCTGCTAAAGGGTAAAGCCATCCTGATATTAGAGGCCGAAGGATACTGCCCCTATTGTGAAAAATTCCGCGCCGATGTCAGTGAAGCGTATCAAGGCGATATTCCGCTGGTCTATCGTACTGCGCTACAACTGGATGGCTTAACGCTTGAAACAGGTACTTGGGCGACGCCCACTATATTCTTTTTAGAACAGGGTAAGGAACAGTTCGCCAAACAAGGTTACCTGTCTGCAAAAGAGTTTTATAAGGCATTAGGGGCTTTTAAGCTGGGTGACAGTGAAGCCTATAAAGTGGCTTTTGCCGAAGGTACCGATAACCGCTTTTGCCAACAATACGACTTATTTAAAGACACGCCACCGGGTGTTTTTATCGATAAACTCAGTGGCGAGCCCTTATTTGATACCGATGATCGATTTAACTCCGGCACCGGCTGGTTGTCCTTTACCCAACCGGTGGAAGATGCCGTGATCGAACAACCGGATAACAGCTTCGGTATGCGTCGTACCGAAATCATCGCCAAGACCAGTGGCATCCATTTAGGCCACGTTTTCAATGATGGTCCCAACGGCCAACCCCGTTATTGCATTAACGCCACTGTTTTGGATTTTGTGGCGCGTAATTAGTTGTTTTCACCTTCTGTAATATGACGGGTCATTTTATGGTTTTCGCTTCTGCTGTAGACTGAATTAATGGCGTCGTTATACGAAAAATGAACCGCAAAGCCAATAAGTGGTAGGCCATGATACGTTTGTTCCATGCCAGTATCGGTATTGATGCCGGTTAAAAACGCTTTGGGAGCTGGAGTTGAGGTACCATGTGGATGAAAATCCTCTCCATTTTTGGTTGGTGAAAGTTGAATATAGCCTTCTTGATCAGCAATAGATTGTTTATCGGACCAAACAACTAAATAATCAGCATTAACATTAAAATTATAAATATTTTCTCTTTCAGGGTAACCTAAGGTAGCTAAAAAATTATTGCGGCTCCCTGTGATTGAAAAACTGTATAAAGCGGTGTACTGAGTTAAATATCTAATACTTGGAAAATAATCAGATTCACAGTAGTGTCCATGGAACCATGCACATGGTTTAGGAACGCTTAAGCCTTCAGAATTATATATATCAAAACTAATGCTATGGTTCTCTTTTGGATCTGTAAAATTAATCAATTCTTCAGGCTTGCCAGCTTGTTCCTCTAAGTGAAAAGCCACTGTCGGGAAAGTGACGCCCCATTCTGTATGACCACGCAATGTTTTATACAGGCTGTATTCATTTTTTAGGGTATAAGCCATTAATAATCCGCTGATGGCTTCATAACCATGCTGCTATGTTGTGTTAACTACTTCACCTTTGTGGATTAAGCGACTGTATCGCGTCCCGCTGTTTAAGTTGGGTTCATCAGAACCTGCTTGGGTATGCAGTTTTCCACCTGTTTCATAAAAGTTTTTAAATGTCGTGGTTGGAATATTAAAAGAATACCCATCTGCGACATTGATGATTTCTGAAGTGACACTTAAACCGCCCTTGGCCGGCAAAATTCCACGGTCTGAATCATAACCCCAATAACCTATAATACTTGAACGATCCCAAGAATCTGTATAGTCTTGACAAACCTTAGTAGGGTCCTCATTGGTGACAAAACCTAATAAATCAGAGTCAATTTCACCCATTTCAATGACTTCAATAAAACCAGTATCCCAAATATATTCTGACCAATCAACTGATTGTGTTGCGGGATCTTCCAAACCAAGGACACAGGTTTTATCCGCATTCATAGCGCCAATAAAGTCATTACGCTGACCCATGGCTAATCGCCAGGTATCGCGGGGTGATAAGTAAACATTTAAACTGTAAACAGGATGGGCTGACAAATCAGCGGTGCGCACATTAACACGCACGGCTTTGTATTGGTCGCTGGTGTTAATGACTTTAAGATGGGTTTCTAAACCGTTGGCCACGGAATAAAAAGGCACAATAGCAACTTGGCCTATGCCATCATTTGATAAATGCACCGCAGCGTTTAAAGGGCCACAAAAACCTGCTAATAATAAGCCGGTTAATAAAAAGAAGTGTTTCATAATAAACCCCATATTGGCTAAAACTAATTTAATAGTATAACCAATACAGGATTAAAAAACTGTGAAGTGAATGGGTTAAAGCTTACTAATCACTGTGTTCTGCAGGTCGCTTCGGTATAATTTCTGATTGTTCGGTTAATCTGCGGGCAACATCACCAGGGGAGCCCGTGCGGCGCGCTAACAGGCTGTAGGCCACCGGTATCACGAATAAGGTGAAAAGTGTGGCGGCAATCACGCCGAATAGAATCACTGTACCAATAACGATGCGGGTTTCAGCACCGGCACCGGAGGCAATGACTAAGGGAATGGCACCGGCGACAGTGGTTAAACCGGTCATTACGATGGGTCGATAGCGGACTCGAGACGCGGTTAATAAGGCCCGGTTAAAACGATAGCCTTGATCCCGCATTTGATTGGCAAATTCAACAATTAGAATACCATTTTTCGTGGCCAGACCGACCAGAATAATCAAGCCGATTTGGGAGTAGATATTGATTGAGCCACCGGTAACCCATAACCCGAATAAGCCGCCGGCAATGGCCAGAGGCACAGTCAGCATAATTACCATGGGGTGCACGTAACTTTCAAACTGGGCGGCTAAAACCAAAAACACCACCACCAGCCCCAGTAAAAACACAAACATAATGGAACTACCGGAATTAATAAAGTCACGACTTTGGCCTTTATAGTCTACGATGGCATAATCAGGTAAATGTTTATCAACCATAGAGTTTAGGTAGCTTAAGGCGTCACCTAAACGGTAGCCATCGGCTAAGCTGGCTTCTAGGGTAATGGCGCGCACCCGATTGTAACGACTAAGATTGTCGGCGGCACCGTATTCTTTGATGGTGACTAAATTACTTAATGGGATTAACTCTCCACTGCGTTGAGAACGAACGTAGATATTTTCGACATCGTTAAAAGAGCGCTGCTGGGCTCGTTCGCCTTCTAGAATAACGTCATATTCTTCGCCGTTATCAATGAAGGTGGTGACATTTCGGCCGGATAACATGGTTTGTAAAGTGCGTCCAATATCATTAATACGGACCCCTAGGTCGGAGGCTGCATCGTAATCCACATTAAAATCAATTTGTGGACGGGTTTCCCTATAGTCACTGTCTAAACCTTCAAGCCCAGGGTTATTTTTTTCGATTTCAGCCAGTAAAATATCACGCCAATCAGCTAACTCTTCGTAACTGGATCCACCGAGAACGAATTGAACGGGCTTGCCGGTGCCGCCACCTAGGCCTTGACGCATTACCGGAAATGCTCGGACGCCGGGTAAGTCTGCCAATTCGATTTTTATTTGATCCATCACGTCGAAAGCAGAAAAATCCCGATCTTTCCAGGCTTTTAATCGGGCAATAACAAAACCACCGTTAAATGACTCTACGCTTCCAAAGCCTAGTGGCGCGCGTACCAACATGCGGTCAATCCGCCCGTCTTCCACGTAATTTAGTAAGCGGCGCTCAATTTCGTTCATGTATTCCTCCATAAACTCAAAACTGGCACCTTCAGGACCGGAAATACGGACGAAAAACGCGCCGCGATCTTCAATGGGAGTAAACTCCTGTGCCGTATCCGAATACAGCCAAACAGTAGCAACAATAATAACCACAAACATGATAATCATGTAGATAGGCCGTCTAATCCATTTAACCAGCCAGCGACCATATAATCGACGACTGCGACGGATGCCGGTATCGATGGCTTTAAGGGATTTATTTTTATTTTGAACCGGTTTTAGCAGTACCGAAGCCAACATCGGTGATAAGGTTAACGCCACCAGTGAAGAAAAAACCACTGCGGCAGCAATGGTGAGTGAAAATTCAGTGAATAAGCGACCAAGATCACCTTCTAAAAAAGTAATTGGTACAAATACCGCCACTAAAACCATGGTGGTGGCAATGACCGCGAAGCCCACTTGACGAGCGCCTCGATAAGCCGCTACTAAAGGTGTTTCATGTTTTTCTTGCATTCGCCGGACAATATTTTCCAGCATCACAATGGCGTCATCGACTACCAAGCCAATGGCTAATACTAAGGCCAGTAGAGTAAGCAAATTTATTGAAAAACCGAGTGCATAGATAACAATAAAGGTGGCAGTGACTGACACCGGCACAGTCACTGCCGGAATGAGCATGGCACGCCAATTTCCTAAAAACAAAAATATAACTAATATCACAAAACTAATGGCAATAAGTAAAGTGAGATAGACTTCGCTGACCGCGGATTCGATAAATACGGATGCGTCATAACTTTGTTCAATCGCCATGCCATTGGGTAGGTTGTTATTGAGCCTTTTTGATAGTTCCTTAACGCCTCGGGCTACTGTGATGGTGTTGGCATTCGATTGTTTAACGATGCCAATACCGACCATGGGGTCACCATTACCACGAAATATGGTGCGATCTTCACGCAATCCCCTTTCCACCCGTGCCACATCACCGAGGCGTACTAAAGAACCACTTTCTCCGGCGGCGATGACTAAACCGGCGAAATCATCAGCGGTATTAAAATGCCGCGCTACGCGGGCTTTAAAGACGCGTTGATCAGATTCTAATCGACCGGCCGGTAATTCCACATTTTCAGCACGTAACGCTTGTTCGATATCTGTCACACTTAATTGCCGTGCGGTCATGGCATCACGATCGAGCCATATTCGCATGGCGTAGCGAAATCCACCGCCGACGCGAACTCTGGCAACACCGTCTAAGGTTGAATATTGGTCAACTAAATAACGTTCGGCGTAATCAGTCAGTTCCGGGGTAGACATTTCCGAGCTGGATAGGTTTTGCCAAATAACCACATCGTCACTGGAATCTACTTTCTGCACTTCCGGCGGATCAGCTTCCTCGGGTAAATTATCACGAACACCGGCAATTCGATCACGAACATCATTGGCTGCTGAATCAATATCTCGGTCAATAGAAAACTCAATGGTAACCCGTGAACGCCCGTCACTGGAGGATGATTGGATGTACTCAATACCTTCTATACCTGATATTCGATCTTCAATAATTTCTGTGATACGGGTTTCAATAACATTAGCAGGCGCGCCCGGGTAGTCCACTGCCACAGTCACAATAGGTGGATCAATATCAGGGTATTCGCGTAACGATAAACGTTCGAAAGAGACCAAGCCAAAGGCAATAAGTAATAGCGAAATAACCGAAGCAAAAACCGGTCGCTTTACTGAAATATCAGAAATAATCATGGCTGAGAGCGGTTTTGTTGTAATAATTCGGTTAAGGGTTGATTGCCCTTTTTGACCGCGGTAATGGTTACTGATGAGCCGTCACTAATCCGAATGGTGCCATGAATAACGACTTGTTGTCCTGCTTCTAAGCCGGCAGTAATGGCAATATGCCCTTTAGGTCGATCGCCAATTTTAATGGCCTGCTTGCGAACAGTGAGTGGCTCTTGTTGGTCATCAATAACATACACAAAATGCTGGCCACCTTCAGAAACCAGTGCTTCTTCAGGTATTAATAAAGCCGGTTTATCTTCTGCGGCCAGAGTTAGACGCATCAGTAATCCGGATTTTAATAAACGGTCTTGATTATCAATGATAACCCGACCACCAATCATCCGAGTTATCGGGTTGACGCGGCTATCCAATCCGGCCAGGGTGCCGGTAAAAACTCTTCCTGGATAAGCGGTGGTGGTGGCTGCGACAGTTAAACCGGGCTGCAGCTGCGATAAATAGTCGGCAGAAACGGTAAAATCCAGTTTCATTTGGTTGTCGTTATCGAGGGTGGCCAATTGCATACCCGGTTGTGCCAAGGTACCCAGACTAATTTGACGCAATCCCATAACACCATCAAAGGGGGCTTTCATGGTGCGTTTATCGATGGCTGTTTGAATACCTTGAATCTTAGCTTTGGAAACGGCGACTAAGCTTTTTTGGGCATCTAGTGCAGATTTGGATGTGGCATTTCTGTCCGCTAAGGCAATTAAGCGATTTACCTGCCGTTGAGCTTCACCTAAACGTGCTTGTTCTTCAGCTAACAGCGCTTGTTCGTCAGCAGTGTCCATGCTAATTAGAACCTCACCTTTATTAACCCGTTGGCCATCCATAAAATTAATATCGGTAATGTATTCGTTAACCTGTGAAGTAAGATTAACGCTGTCGATGGCATGCAAGCTGCCAAGAGCTTGGATTTCGCCGGCGATTGTGGCAGCTTCTACAGTTGCGACGATAACCGGTGTTGTTTGATTTTGGCCGGTAGCTGAAGAAGCGATAAAAAATAAACAAATCAGCGCTAAAAGTTTTAGAGAATAATTTTTCATGGGTAATTTTAGGTATTTTGGGTGTTATTTTAAACGATATATTTTAGTTGAGTGCTATAGAATAAAGGAAAGATTGTGAAAGTTAGGTTACATGGGGCTATTATTAAAGGTAAAAAAAATCCCAACCAAGGTTGGGATTAAGAGGTATAAACCGATAAACTCCAAAATCGGTCTTAGGCACATTTGATATGTATAACAGTAACATAGAGATTGTTATTAATGCAAGTAATTAGATAAAATATTTCAAAATAATTTTAGGTATGTTCTTTAAGCCATTGATATATATAGGCATTTAGTTTTATGAAAAAAACCAGTAAGGTGTTGTATTAACTTGTTCTCTTCTCAGGCAATTAAGTGGCATGAATTTGGGTTGTTTTTAAGCTTACTGCTGTGTTCGCCGGTGCTATTGGCAATCGAATTGTTGATAATAGGTGATGCCGAACAACCGGTGGGCTTTCAAGTGCAGGCGCTGGATTACCAAGGCAATAGTTTCAGTCCGGCGGTAGAAATAGAACGTATTTTGATTGCTGAGTTATCTAGTAGTGGTCTTTTTTATCAGCCCTGGCGGCACTCTACAACAGAGCCAGCTTCAGTCTTGGCTTGGCGATTGGCCGGTATTCGCTATCTTATCAGTGGAAAAATTAATGAAACTGATGATTCTATATCTGTACAGCTGACCATTGAAGACACCCTTGGTGTTACCCCTACTGTGGTTCATGCCGAACTCAATCGGAGCGCATGGCAGCGGGCGGCACAGGTTTTGTCGCAACAGCTTTTTTATTCTTTATTTTATGCCACCTATACCGATACAACTGACGCGCATTATTTAAATAATGAAAATCGCGCACAATCCAGGTATTTAGTGCGCTTGGTGCAAACCGTAAAGAGCCATTGGCAGAGTGACGAAAAGTCGGGGCAATGTCGGGTTAATGTCAGTCAGCTTCCTGGAGGGCATGTCCAGTCTTTTGATCTCGAAAATGACTGTGATACTAATTTGAATGAAGGCATCAAAAACCTATTTAATGACCTACAAAGGTTACCCTATCAGGGCTACCAGCGACAATTTATACGCCGTCTGGTGTTTCATTTTATGGCTGTTAGTTAAGTGTTACTAACCAATAACTATCATGTTGATTGAGCTGAAAATCGGCAGTCTTTAAATCAGCCAAAAAAGCGGTTTTATCTTTTAAAGTATCAATATAGCCCCAATGGTTAAACCAAAATAAATCCGTGTCGCGATGATGCCGCGTGACAGTAGCCAGCCAATGATTGGCTTCTACCTGGGGACCGGGCCAAACACGAATAGCCCAAAGCTCATCAGCAACCTGTTTGCGCATCAATAAATGCTCTAACTCACCTTGATGAATATAAGGTAATAAAGGTAAATCATCCTGTTTGCTGACACTTAACGCACGAATGACATTTGGCCATGTTTCAGTTGCCACCGGCTGCCATCCGTTGGCTTGCAGGTTTTTTTCAAGTGTTGACAGTGGCATGATAAATTTAAAGTCTAATTGTTGTTGGCCGGTATTAAGCCAGCCGGTAGTTGTTTGATAACTTTGATTAGCAAGCCATTCCGGCTTATGGACGTGACTACCCCCTGGAAAAGCCAGCCAAGAAGCAACCGGCATCAACAACATAACCACTAAAAAAATCAATTTTAACGGCAAGCCTAAGAATTGCCGGCGATAGCGGGTACGAAATGCCAAACCCATAATCATTGACCAGATAGCGGCCATAATGCCTGAAAGTAAGGCAATTTGAAGGGTCAGCTTGAAGAAAAACAAACTGGCAAAAATGTAGAGTGTGGCTAAAATCGCGGTGAGCATATAAGGCCAGCTACGCCATTTCACTGGGTAAGCACCGGCAACTAAAATAGCCCAAAATGCGCATACTGCCACAAACCAGAAAACATGATGAGAAACAAAAAAATGCCATTGGCCGTGATCGATACGGCAAATTAATACCGCAAATAAGTAAGCGCTGATAGACAACGTCAACCAATGACTTAAGGCCAGTGTCAAACGTCGGTATGCTAGCCACAATGCGGTTAATACTGTTAAGGTCCAAATCGTAATGTCATGGCCTAAATAAAGCAGCCATTGCATCGGCCCCAGAGTCCACGGATTATGGAAGGTATAGAAAAAACCTTCACTGGCCTGGTTCCAGTCGAAAAAGATATCGCTGGTGGCCATAAAAACGATAACTAAAACAGTAAAAACCACCAAGATAAAAGCCAGCATGGCCAGTGAACCGGTTTCCGGTTGCCGTGGATCTATAAGTGCTGAAGTCAGTCGACCCAGTTTTGGGTGTCGTTGACTCCAAGCAAGCATTCGGCTTAACCAGCGATAGGTCCGTGGAACCAGTAATGAATATATAAATTGGATGAACCAATATACCATCCAAATTAAAGCCGCTAAAATTAGCGCTAAAACAGATAGCTTGATAGCCACCTTAGCCATGCTTTCGATGGCAGAGCCAAATAACATGCCGGGTAATAAATAAAACGGAGCCCATAATATGGATGCCACTAGACTAATGAGGATATAGCGTTTGACCGGCATGGCCATCATCCCAACAATGGCCGGTATAACGGGTCTGACGGGGCCAACAAAGCGGCCAATAAAAACGCTGACACCACCGTATTTGTTAAAGAACTTGCGACCATTATCGATGAGGTTTGGAAATCGATTGATTGGCCATATGGTCAGCATTCGCTCGCGGTAATGATGGCCAATCCAAAAACTGATACCATCACCTACAAAGCCACCAAATGAAGCCCAAAACCAGGCGCTGTAAAAATCTAACACGCCGAGACCAACTAGGGCCCCTAAGCTCACTAAAAATGCGGCTCCGGGGAAAATAATGCCAACCAGAAGCAGTGATTCCAAAAAAGAGAAGCTGAAAATAATAATGCCAATCCAATTGGGGTTATGTTGCACCCAATCGAAAACATCCTTAACCCAGCCAGTGGTTTCCATAGTTACGCTTTAATCGCTTTTTCCGCAGCGGTTAAGGTTTTGGCTATAATTTCATCATCATGACAAGAAGAAATAAATCCAGCTTCATAGGCCGAAGGTGCCAGGTAAACACCGGCATCCAGCATGGCATGGAAAAAACGTTTAAAGTGGTCTAAATCACAATCGGCTAATTGGGCAAAATTATTGGCCGCTTCGTTGGCAAAGAAGTAACCAAACATGCCGCCTTGTTGACGGGTTGCAAAAGGGACCCCGGCGGAATCCGCGACCTGTTGTAATCCATCGGTTAGTTTTTTAGCTTGGCCGCTTAAGTGGCTATGAAAACCGGGCTCGCTGATGATGTCCATCATGGCTGAGCCGGCGGCCATGGCCAGAGGGTTACCAGACAAGGTGCCGGCTTGATAAACTGGGCCTTGTGGGGCAATATATTCCATAATATCGCGACGACCACCAAAGGCGCCTACCGGTAAACCGCCACCGATAATTTTACCAAAAGTGGTTAAGTCGGGTGTGACGTTATACAGTTCCTGGGCACCGCCTCGAGCGACTCGAAAGCCGGTCATAACTTCATCAAAAATATAAATTGAGCCATATTCATCACATAAGGTCCGAATAGCCGCTAAGTAACCCGGTAAAGGCTCAATCATATTCATGTTGCCGGCAATCGGCTCGATAATAATGGCAGCCACGTCATCGCCATGGACAGCCATCATTTGTTTGAGGGCATCGAGATCATTGAAAGGTACGGTTAAGGTCAGGTCAGCGATGGCTTTTGGTACGCCTGGAGAGCCTGGAATGCCTAGGGTGACTACCCCACTACCGGCTTTCACTAAAAACGAATCTGCATGGCCGTGATAACAGCCTTCGAATTTAATGATTTTGTCGCGATTGGTAAAGCCACGAGCCAATCGAATGGCACTCATGGTGGCTTCAGTACCGGAATTAACCATTCGCACTAAATCAATGGAAGGAATCAGGTTACAGACCTTTTCCGCCAATATAATTTCTGATTCGGCTGGTGTGCCAAAGCTTAAGCCTTGATCAACCGCTTTATGCACGGCTTTTAAAACCCGCTCATTACTATGGCCGGCTATCATCGGCCCCCAGCTACCGACATAATCAATATAGGCTTTATTGTTGGCGTCATACATGTAGGCGCCTTTGGCTGTGGCAATAAAAACAGGTTCGCCACCGACTCCGTGAAAGGCACGTACCGGCGAATTAACACCGCCTGGAATAAATTGCTGGGCTTTGGTAAAAAGAGTGTGGTTGTTATTCATAAAGGTCAAAATTTTTTAGTGATGCCTATTATAAGGGGTTTTAAGCACAATTGGCATGCTCTACAATGGTGAATCTTAATTTCAAACTTTGAAGGTGCCATGCAAGCTTATGCGATTGCTGCCGGACATCGTCAAACGGCTCAAGCAGCAGCTACGGTTTTGCAGCAAGGCGGTAACGCCTTTGACGCAGTTTTGGCTGCCATGATGATGTCGTTTGTTGCTGAACCGTTGCTGTCATCACCGGGCGGTGGAGGTTTTTTACTGGCCGCAGGGCCTCAGCAGAAGCCCAAAATACTGGATTTTTTTTCTAATACTCCGCAATTAGAAAGTTCAGGGCTAACTAAAGATGATTGGGATTTTTATCCAATTTCTGGTGATTTTGGTGATCGCAGTCAGGAATTCTATGTGGGTCGAGCCGCGGCGGCGGTGCCGGGTGTGGTGGCAGGTATTTATCAAGCGCACGACAAGTTGGCTAGTTTGCCCTTAACGCAATTGGCTGCGCCAGCCATAAAGGCCGCCAGTCAAGGGATAAAGGTTAATGCTCAGCAGGCCTATGTGGCTGATATTTTAACACCAATAATTGCCTCAACAACACAAGCCAAACAGCTTTTTAAAAATTTTAGTGAGGGCGCTGTATGGAAAAATATACAGCTGGCAGATTTCCTAGACACACTGTCAAGGTCATCCGTGGACTGGTTTTATCGGGGTGAGCCTGCTCACAGCATTTATGATTCCTCAGATTGTTTGTTACAAGCAACTGACTTTAATCACTACCAATGTCAAATCCGTGAACCTTTATCAATGTCAATCAATGGCTATAAAGTGTTTACTAATCCAGAACCAAGTACCGGTGGTCGTTTAATTGTTGAGCAATTAAAACACAGTAGCAAACAGCATAATCGAGCGGAACCTTCACAGGAAATTTTTGCAGCGATGGTACAAATGGAACAGCATAAAGATAAATTACTCAATGCGGTCAGTCGTGGTACCAGTCACATTAGTGTTGCGGATAAATATGGAAATTTAGCGGCCTTAACGTTAAGCAATGGTGAAGGCAATGGTCATATTGTGCCCGGTTGTGGCTTTATGATGAATAATTTTTTGGGGGAGTCGGACATTAACAGTGAAGGCTTATTTAAATGGCAGAGCGGACAACGCATGCGTTCAATGATGGCACCGACTTTAATAGTACACCCTAAGGTAAGTTATGCCTTAGGTAGTGGTGGATCAAACCGCATTAAAACAGCTTTATTCCAGGTTATTTATCGACTTATTCACCAGCAGGCTTTATTAAAAACAGCTGTAGAGTCACCAAGAATGCACTTTGAAAACGCGCACTTGGATTTAGAGCCGGGTTTTAGTGCGACCCAAAAAACCGAATGGCAGCGTCAATGTGAGGTGACTGAATGGCAACAAGCTAATTTATATTTTGGTGGTGTTAATGCAGTGCAAACCGGGCAAGAATTGGCTGCAATCGGTGATTTTCGCCGTCACGGCAGTGGTCTAGTCGGTATATTAAAGTGATGAATACCTTAAAAGGGTATCGTATAACCTAAGGTCAGAGACTCTGTTCCCGGATTTGTTTTGGAAAGCCGGCTGTTGGAATAATGGTTTCCTGATAACCCCAGACGGTGACGGTTATTAAATTGATAAAAAATCTCTATCCCTGATTTAAATTCGATGGTGTGACCTAAGTCCAAGAGCTCGCTGTCTTTAAAAAAACCCATACCGGTGCTTAACAAAAGCCCCCAATGGTCATTCAATTTAAAAGTATACTTAATATCTCCATAAAGGTATTGTGCTCCAGAATTTGAGTTCAGGTAACCAATCGCTGGGACTAACGCCCATTGAGAAAATTTATGGTGACGGTATTCCAGACCATACACGCCATCTCTTATGCTGCCATTAAATGCATTTATAATGCCACCATGGAAAAACCAACTGCGGGTATTGGAATGTTCAGAAAAATAGCTGTTATCTGCAGTGACTGAAAAACTCAGTAGACAAAGCCCGAAAAATAATAACCGCTTTTTTTTTAGAGCCAATGCTAGGCACCTTCCTTAAAGGTGTTACAGGCGTCAATGGAGCCGGTTTGTAAACCGGTTTTAAGCCATTTAACCCGTTGCTGTGAAGAGCCGTGGGTGAAGGCTTCAACATTCACTTGTCGTCCGGCACGCTTAAGTAGACTGTCATCACCGATAGATGCTGCGGCCTGTAGGCCTTCTTCAACATCGCCGGGCTCTAACATGTTTTGCTGTTTATTCGCATAATAAGCCCAAACACCGGCATAGCAATCCGCCTGTAGTTCCATCAATACGGATAACTGATTGACTTGACTCTTTGAAGAAGCTTGTTGTTGCCAGCCGCGTACTTGGTGCGCGGTGCCGGAAATATTTTGAATATGATGACCGACTTCATGGCCTATGACATAAGCCCGAGCAAAATCACCAGGTGCGCCCAGTTGTTCTAATTGTCTAAAAAAGCTTAAGGATAAATAAACTTTTTGATCAGCTGGACAATAAAATGGCCCGACCGCTTCCGAATTAACACCGCAGCCGGAACTTACCTGGCCATCGAATAAAACCATTGTCGGCGCTGGGTAGTGTTCACCATTTTGTTTAAAAAGTTGGGTCCATACATCTTCAGTGGAGGCAAAAATAACCGAACTAAAATCAGCCTGTTGCTGCTCTTCAGGGCTTTGTTGTTTAGGGATATTGACTGACTGAGTTTGTGGATCGCCCTGTTGCATCATATTGCCTAACAATGCCAACGGGTTCTGACCGGTTATCACTGAAATAATCAGAGCAATAACAATCACTCCCCCGGATAACTTAGCACCACCTTTGGCCAGACCTTGACCGCGACGGTCATCGACTCGTTGACTTCTTCTTTGATTTTTCCAACGCATAGTAAGTAGATTGAAAATAAAAGTTTAATTATAACTGAAAGCAAAACTCTAGTCGGTGGTAAATCTGAATTTTTGGTAAGCCAAGCCCAAGGCAAGTATAGTTAAGGTGTACAAGCCGAGTTGATGTAGACTGACATCGGTTAATGAATCACCAAAATACATGAGCCGGTGTAAGGCATCCATTACCCAGCCGGTAGGTAAAAATAACGCCAGTTGTTGCATCCAAGCAGGTGCCACCTCAATTGGCCACCAACAGCCACCCAAAGCCGCCAACAGTAAGGTGCCTATGACCGCAAGACCACTGACTTGGGCTTCACTTTTACCCCAAGAGCCCAATAGAACAGCCAAACCCGCGCAAGCACCTGCCCAGCTCAGCAACAACACGAAAATCATCAGCACATGTGGGCCCCAGTCAATTGAAAATATCAAGCTACCGGCCAACATGCCGTAGATTAGCTGACAGCTGGTTAAAAGCCATTTACCTAAGCATTTCCCTAAAATTAATTCACTGCGGGCAATCGGGGTGGCCGCAAGTCGTTCTAAAACTCCGCTTTGACGCTCTAATAATAAGCTAATGGCACCGCTGGTTAAGGCTGCCATCATGATAAACATAACCAATATGCCCGGTACAGCTTGTTTGTAACCGCTGGGAATAGGTCGTGGTTTGCCAGCGCTGCTGACATCTAACATCAGGTGTTGTGGCATGTTATTGACTGCAGTAAAGTCCAAAGTGGTGCGATTGGGATTGAGTTTATCGAGTACCAGTACATCGCCGAGCGTTTGGTATATGGCTTTATATAACTTGAAAACCTGATAATTGGCATTCATGTTCTTATTTGTAACTCGGTATTCGATCTTTAACTGTATTTTGTTGAGCAATGAATGGCTCAGCTGTTTTGGCAGCCACAGCTGATGGTCATAATCCGTAAATTGCCATTTGTCGTTATAAAGGGTTTGTTGGTCATTAAAAAGTCGCAAGGCAAATTGTTCTTTAACCAAGCGTTGTGAGAGTTGTAAATACAGAGCATCTTCGGTATCACCTTCATACCACACGGCCAAGGATTGTGGTTGTCCTTGTGAGCTACTAAAACCACCGGTGGTGGAGCCGATAAAGGCGAAAAACACCAGTGGCATAATAAACATCCACAGCAATACCGTCTTGTCTTTCAGCATGAGTTTAAAATCTTGCACGGCGATAAACAGTATTTTTTTCATGATGGGTTTTTAGTGACCAGTCGTTGCAGCAGGCGCTGATTGATAAAAGCAAGGCCAATGAACACAGTAAAACCTGCCAGTAGTGGCAGCCATAAGCCGGCGGTATTATCGCTAATTAGATAATCTTTTAAAGTCTGGATTAACCAGCCATTCGGCAAGTAAATACCTATCGCCGCTAACCAGTCAGGCATGGCTTCAAAAGGGAAAAAGCTGCCACCCAACATCAGTATCGGGAAGATAGCTGCATTAACAACTATATTGGCCGATTTTTGACTGTTTAACATAAGCGCTAAAACTAATAGCAATTGCCACATAACCATGCCGGCAAAAACCAAACCCACTACCAATATTGGCCATTGTTTTAAAGGAATATTAAAATAACTACCACCCAATAAAACAAAGGTCAGCACCAGTAATGTAAAAATTGCCAATACCGCTACGTGTTGACCCCAGAAATAGCTATTTAGGCCTCTGGCGCTGGCACTTAAACGACTAATCACACCGGCTTGGTGGTCATCCCAAATAAGCATCACTAAAGAGGCGATACTAAACAATAAAGACATCATCACCGCGCCGGGAAACATCAACAGGCCAAAGCTTATTGCGGTGTCTTGTGGTTCCGACTGATCATCCAACTTTTCTGTTAGTTCAATTAACAATGGGTCAAAATAATCTGAAAATTGATCTATTCGGTTTTTAAGCGAAATACTCAACATACTGATTTCAGTGTCGGAAACTGTTTTTTGCTTAAAACTTTTCGACAATAGTGCGAGCTCTTTACCTAATAATTGCTGACTAAAGCCGCCGGCATCCACCATTAACTGGATCGCTGATTCAATTAAGTCCGGAAGAATCGTCTGTGCCGGGTTTTTAACCAAGCTTAATCGGGTGTCATTTTGGTTTAAAAAATCTCTGGAAAAGTTTTCCGGAATGGTTAGCCAAGCACTGGCATGACCTGCTTGCATGATTTCTGCAGCCGTAGATTGATCAACATTTTTAATGCCAACCCAGTTAGACAGTTCGCCTTGTGAAAAAGCCCCGGTAAGCATGCTTGACAACATGGTGTTATCTAAATCTGTTACCAATAGCTCACCACGAGGTTCTTCGCTATCACCGCCAGAGGTAATTAAGCTCATTAAAAACACAATAATAACGGGAATGATAAACCAAGAAAACAGGCCCCACTTTTCCGCCAGAACCCCTTTAATTCGGATACCGGCAATGGTTTTTATTAAGTATTTGCTCATGGTTTAGTCACGCAAATCCCGCCCGGTAAGTTTAATAAAAAGACTTTCTAAATTGGCTTGTTGTACCGCGGTATGTTGTATTTGTCGTGCTTCAAACCGATTTAGGATATCTGATAAACGGCTGGCCGCATCGGCTGCGAGTAAACGTATTTTTTGTGTTGAAAATTCCAATACTTCGAATTCAGTTAAGTGACTTGCATCCAAGTCATTAAATTGACCCTCTAAGGTAATTAAATCTTTTTCACCCATTTGTTGGCGTAATTCGTTAACACTGCCTTGAGCAATAATTTTGCCGTGATCGATAATCGCCACTCGATCGCATAAACGTTCAGCTTCTTGCATATAGTGAGTGGTATAAAGCACCGCTGTACCATCAGCTTTAAGTGCTTCAATGGCGGATAACAGATGCTCACGTGATTGGGGATCAACACCTACGGTTGGTTCATCCAATAATAATAATTTCGGTTGGTGAATAATGCCACAGGCAAAATTAAGCCGCCGTTTCATGCCTCCGGAAAAGTTTTTAACCGGCTCTTTAGCGCGGTTTTCTAAACCCACCTGCGATAATACAGTCGCTATTCGTTGTTTTAAGTTTATACCTTTTAGGCTGTAAGCCTGACCCCAAAAGTTTAAATTGTCGAAAGCTGTTAAATCTTGATACAGTGCCAAATCTTGCGGCACCAGCCCCAGATCTTGTTTAGCTTTAATCGGTTCGCTGTGAATACTGAAGCCGTTAATAAGCACCTCACCCTCATCGGGTTGAGCTAAGCCGGAAACACAACGAATGGTGGTTGATTTACCGGCACCATTGGGGCCCAACAAACCATAAATTTCACCGGCTGTAACCTCAAATGAAACATCATCAACAGCCTTAATTTGACCAAAATGCTTTGAAATTTGAACAACGCTTAACACGCGGGATCCCCGAATGATTAAAGAACTAAGCGTAGCATAATGCACTGATTCGCAACAATAGGTTATTAGTCAGGATTGCCGTTGATGAGGCTATCAAGACTATGATTCCCAAACAGTTAAAGATAATTTTAAAATTTAAGACAATATTTTATAGTTTAAGTACAATAAGTTGACAAAGAATCAGAGCACTTTAAGATTGATTTTAGATTAAATATTAATTGGGAGTAATGATTTATGAAAAAACTATTAATTTTAGTGCTGGGTTTATTTACTGTTATTGGGTTTAGTTCGATTTTTTCAGATTCCAATGCCGTTAACCCACCTAAAGCCTGTTATCATGTGACTAATGGGATTGTTGATCCAGTTGCATTTGCGATTATTCCACCGCATAGGCAATCTTGTCCGCCGATACCGGCTTGGGCTCATGAAGTTAGTAATGAAGATGATAAAAACCATCCCGAAGATTGGGACGATAAAACTGATCCTGTTTTAAATCATAGTTGTGATGTGGTTATTTTAGCTGGGCCGCAATAAAGTCCTCGCTTATAGCTATTTTTTATTTGTCGGAGAAGAGCTTGAATTTAGGCTCTTTTCTTGCAAATATTATTTATATCCCTAAACTACATTTCATTCTTTTTTATATCATTGCATGAAACTTTTTGGGGTATGTTTACTGATTTATTGTGCTATTGCTTTGAGTAATAGTGATAATAGATTGTTTCAAACTTATGAAGGTTTTAACTCTTTAGCTACAGATAAAATAATTGATTTTGCTCATGATTTAGATGGTTTCTTATGGATTGCTACCAGCTCAAAAGTTATTAGATTTGATGGCTCAAACTTTAAAGATATTTCAAGCTTAGTTAACTTACCAGCTGATATTTGGGAGGAAATCCTTGATATAGAAGTTGATGCCAGTAATAAATTATGGATATTAACAGCCAATAAAGGCATATACCTTTATGATAAGCAGTCAATATCAAAACCTCAATGGGCCAATAAGCTAACAGAAAAAACGACTCAATACTTTAAAAAAATACTAATTAAAGACAATGAAATTTGGTTAATTAACCAAGAGTACATAGTAACAATAAGCCCTGAAAATGAAATAAGTCTACTACATTCACTCGAATTAGATGCCACAAACCCCTTTAAAACAGCTGTTTTTGATAATCAAAATAATTTATATCTTGTTACTAAGAAATTTCTTTATGCTTTTAACATTACCAATAGCCATTTAAAACAAATTAGATTCACAAATGAAGAGCCGACTACCTTTATATGGGACATTCATAAAGATAAAAAAAATAACTTATGGATGGCAACTGGGGAGGGAGTCTACAAACAGAACCCCAAAATGGGAACTTGGCAAAAGTTTAATAAGAGCGTAATACATCGCACTGTAAAATCTATTACTAGTGATCAAGATAATGTGTGGTTTGCGACCGCATTAAATGGTTTATATCAGTATAATTTTGCTACGCAAGAGTTATTTAGTCATCAGCAAGGAATAAACAAAAATAAATTACCAAGCAATGAGTTGAATTTAATCTATTCCGATTCAAATCATATTTTATGGGCAACTACATATGATAAAAAACTGTTCAGTAGCCATTTAAATTATACCGATAAGGAAGTTCAATTGGCCTGCAAACAATCTGGTGTTTATTATGATTTTTATGAAACCCAATATGATTTCTATTTAGCCGCTCAAGATGGATTGGTTATTGAAAATAAACATGATCAGGTTTGTCAATTTTTAGAAACAGATAACTACCGAGATAAAACTAATACTAACTTTTCTCCACAAGCGTTTGCAGTCGATAATAATGGAACTTTTTGGGTGGGCGGCCGCAATGGAATTCACCAGATTTTGAAATTAGATCAACCGCCCTATTTATCACTTAAGCCATCTAATGTAACCATTAAAGGTGTTAATTTTATAATTCCGATTAACGCTAATATGCTGTTAGTTGGTACAGTTTCAGGTTTATTTAAGTTTAATCATGTTAATAATACATTAAAGAAAGTTAACCTAAGCGCACCCTATGAAAACGCACTTTATAATGGATTTTCAACTGAAAGTGGAGTTTCTTATTTAGCAACAAATAAAGGTATATTGACCTTTGATCATAAAACAGCTGAAATTGTGATTGATGACCCAATAGCATCCTTCATAAATAACGAGAACGTGTTTGCCGTAGCAAATTACAACAACCTAATATACTATTCAGTATTAGGCCAAGGTGTTTTAGTATTCGATAAAGACAACAATCAAATAAAAAAGCTAAACCTACCTGTCGATGCAAATACTATTTACAGTATAGTTGTCGCTTCCAATGATGTTATGTGGTTTGCATCTAATGTAGGAATAATCAGCTATCAGCTAAAAACAAATGATTTTCAAGTTTATGATAAGCAGTACGGATTTACTGACTATTCATTTGTAGGGAACTCGTCATTTGTAAAAAACAATGGAGAAGTTGTTTTTGGTAGTAGAAACGGACTTTATGGCTTTGACCCAAAAAGAATCACAAAAAATAATATTAATCCCAAATTAGTGATCACGCAACTTAACCACTTTAATGAGCCGGTTCGAATTGGCGCGAATGAAAGTGGCTTTTTTTTGCCTTCAGAAATAAATACGATTGAAGAACTCCAACTAAGCTATAAAGATTATGTTATTGGTTTTGAGTTTGCTGCGTTAGATTTTATCGATACACATGACTATACTTATGCCTATCAACTTCAAGGTTTTGATAAAAATTGGAATTACACGAATAGTAAAAATCCACGAGTAACCTATACGAGTTTACCAAGTGGACACTATCAGTTAAAATTAAAGGCAACTAATAACAACAACGGTTGGGTTTCTCATTTAAAAACATTGAAAATAAAGGTTCACCCCGCTCCTTGGTATTCCTGGTGGGCTTTTGTATTTTATTTTTTGGCAATTCTTGCCGGAGTTTATTTATATATACATATAAGAATTAAAAACAGTCAGAAACTAGCTCAACAATTAACATTAGAAGTGACTGAAAAAACCAAGACTTTAAATCAGCAGAAAAAAACTATCGAGCAATTGCTCAATAAAAAAAACGAATTGTTTTCACAAGTATCCCATGAGTTTAGAACCCCACTTACACTCATTTTAGGTCCTCTAAAGGAAATTGCTCAAAACAATAGATATGTGGAAAATAGATCAGAATTGGAGATGATTGCCAGAAATGCGAATCGATTACTCTCATTGGTAGAGCAATTACTGAGTTTGTCCAAGGTTTCTACTATTAGTGGCCCTAATTTTGTTGTACAAAACGCTAAACAAGAAATAGCTTCTTTGATAGGGTCTTTTCAGTTTATGGCTAAAGAAAATAAAATTGGATTAAAGCTCCTTACCAATCAAGATGCCTTTGTTGAAGTCACAGATCAGTGTTTTGATGGTATTCTTGGCAATCTAGTATCCAACGCAATTAAATATTCAAAACCAAACAGTGAAGTTGAGGTTCAGTCCTTTATAGAGGATGATTTTTTGAAGATTTCCGTTAAAGATTCGGGCCCTGGTTTAACAGAGGATAATATAACGGAAATTTTTCAACATTTTAGGCGCTTACCGCAACATCAAAATATAGAAGGTCTTGGAATTGGTTTATCGGTTGTTGATGAGCTTATCAAAGTTAATAAAGGTATCTTAACTGTTCAAAGCGAATTAGGTCTTGGTACTGAATTTTGTGTTCAATTGCCAATTTGTAATAAGACAACAATACCTATTGTTAACTCACAAACTGAAAGCAGTTTAGTTAAGCAAATTTCAAGGCACACTGATTGGCCACATGAATCGACTAATATTGACAATAACCCCCTGTCTGAAGAAAGTAATCAATGTACACTGTTAATTATTGAAGATAGTAATGATATGAGAAATCATATTAATCAAATATTGAGCCAACGCTATCACTGTTATCTTGCACCTAACGGACAAGTAGGTATCAAATTAGCTATCGAGCATGTTCCTGATATGATTATCTGTGATGTTATGATGCCGGAAATGGATGGCTTTAAAGTTAGCCGAATTATTAGGTCAGATGACAGAACCTCTCATATTCCTCTGATGTTACTCACAGCCTTAAATGATCAAAAAAGTCGGGTTAAAGGTTGGCGAGAGCAAGTCGATTCCTATATGACGAAACCTTTTGATCGGGATGAACTGCTAGTCCGGATTGAAAACATATTGTCTATCCGTGATATTCTAAAGAAAAAAACAGGTCAAAAACTATCGCAATCTGATTTAGGTCATACGGAGCTGCCAAAACTGGACAAACAATTTGTGCAGAAACTACAGGCCATCTACACCGAGCATTATCAAAACCCTCTGCTTTCAAAATCCAAAATTGCCAATTTGATGGCGATTAGTGAGCGTCAATTACAACGTAAATTAAAAGCGTTAATAGACCAAAACCCGATGGATATGTTGCGAGAATTTAGACTTAAGAAGTCGTGCGAATTATTGAAAGAAGGGTACCAAGTGGGTTTAGTATCAGATCAATGTGGGTTTAATTCCCAATCTTACTTTTCTCAGTGTTTTAAAGCCCAATACGGTGTATCACCAAAGCAATACCAACTAACAACTACTAAAAAAGGCTAAAGAATATTTGTCGTGCCTATATTCTAAAGCAAATGTCCCATAAGTGATTAAAACCTCGGACTTTTTTCAAAATATTGTCCTTATCCTAATAACAGTTCTATCAAATCAGCTTTAAACTAAATCAGGTCAAAAATTTAAATTTGACTTTTAAAAGGATGTTACCTTTTTAAAACGGATTCTTATTAATTAACTTTTATTAGGAAAACAACTATGAAATCAATTTTATTCTCTATTTTACTTGCTTTATCTTTCACAGCTGCCATAGCTGAAAAAAATACAGCCGAAGGTATCAGTGATTCTCCGGTGCTCGTGAGTTTGTTTAAACAACCAGAATCCAGTATTTTGGCAAACACAAACGCTGGCAGCGGTTTACTTTGTTTTCAAAAATGTATGAGCGATTACCGAAGATGTTTACAAAGTGGTGGCGGTATGGCTTATAACTACTATGTTTGTGAAATGAAAATGGAAAACTGTATGACGGCTTGCTCAGGGTCGTAAAATACATTTCTTTAGATATTAGCTTAAATGGGACAGACTCAAATAGTGTTGAATTAAATGTTTGTAATTTATATTTGAGTTTGTCTTATTTTAAGCGCAGCTGTACGTATTGTATTTAATTAATGCGGTCGTAACGGCTTTAAACTGCTTGAAACCTTAAATGTTAAAGCAGTCGTGACAGTCTTCTATAAATGTTAAATTCTCCAAAATCCGCTGGAGTGCTGAATAAATAACAAACAATGATACAATATGATCATGTTTTAAGGGTATTTGTTCGTTTGTGAAATGGCTTAATATATTTTTGCTGGTGTTACTGGTGACGGCTTTGCTGCAATGGCAATTCGGCGATGGTGGTCGGCAAGATTTAGCTCAAAAGCAACTGCAATTGGCGGAGCAAAAGGCCCAAATAGAGGAGTTAACGCGTCGCAATGAGCAGTTAGAAGCGGAGGTCATTAGTTTAAAAACCGGCTTAGAAGCGATTGAAGAGCGGGCTCGGGCAGAATTAGGTATGGTTAAAGAAGACGAAACCTTTATTCAAGTCATCAATCCGCGGGAAGATGCCGCGAAAAGACAATAAGCGATGACCAGCGAAGTTCCAAGTGAGAAACAAGCCGCCATTTATTTATTGCTGTTAGCCGCCGGCAGCGGCCGTCGCTTTACCAGCGATGCGAAGGACCCTTCAGAAAACATCCCTGTAGTGCCTAAGCAATACTATCCCATCGGTCATAAAACTGTTTTAGAACACAGTTTAACGGCTTTTTCAGGCTTGCCAGTAAAAGCGGCCATGGTCACCTTAGAAAAAAATGACAGCCATTGGCCGACATTAAACTATCGACCTACCTTTAAAATTCATACCACCCTCGGCGGTGCAGAACGGGCAGAATCTGTTTTATTAGGCCTACAAGCATTAAAAAAACAAGGCGCCACTGAGCAGGATTGGGTGCTGGTTCATGATGCCGCCCGCTGTTGTGTGACCGCAAAAGAAATCCAAGCATTGATTGACGGCTGTTTAAAGCAACAGCAAGGCGGATTATTGGTTAGTCCGGTAACCGATACCGTTAAATTTTCGGGTAGCGGCGAAATCGTTGAGCGCACCATTCCACGGCAGTATGTGTATTTAGCTCTTACGCCACAAATGTTTCGTTTGGGTGAATTGACGAGAGCCTTAACTCAAGCGACTGAGGTGAACGAAGTAACCGATGAGGCGGCGGCCATGGAAGCGATTGGTGAATCTCCTATCATGGTGAAAGGGGAGCTCAGTAATGTGAAATTGACAACTTTTAATCAATTACCTGTTATTAAACTGATATTACAACAACAAGGGAGATTATAGTGCGAATCGGTAACGGCTTTGATGTCCATGCTTTTGGCGAAGGTGACCATATTACTTTGGGTAATGTGAAAATTCCTTTTAATCGTGGCTTTAAAGCCCACTCTGATGGCGATGTGCTCATACATGCCATTTGTGATGCATTGCTGGGTGCCACGGCTTTGGGTGATATTGGTCAACATTTTCCGCCGGATGATCCGCAATGGGCGGATTGTGACAGTGCAGTTTTCCTTACGCATTGTCTACAGCTAGTTACTCAAGCCGGCTGGCGTATTGTTAACATTGACAGTGTCATATTGGCTGAAAAACCAAAATTAAAGCCCTATATGGAAGCCATCAGTGGCCGATTAGCCGAGTTGCTACGATTAGATTTGTCGCAAATCGGAGTTAAAGCCACCACCACCGAAAAACTCGGATTTGTTGGTCGAGAAGAAGGTATTGCCGTGCAAGCGGTGTGTTTATTGTCAGCGCTTAAGTGATTGTATCTATGCGAGTATTTTTGCTATGATAGGCTGCTAACTTTTAACAACACTCAAAATCTATGTATCCGGCTTTTAAACACTCTCATGCCTTGTTGGCGGTCATCAGTATTCTGCTCTTTCAATACCGTTTTTGGGCTTTTGCTGTTAGGAATCGTCAGCCCGGAAAGTTTTTCAAAATCACTCCCCATGTCATTGATACACTGTTACTGGTAACCGGTGTTACTGTGGCATTCATTGTTGGCTTTAATTTAGCTAATTCACCGTGGTTAACAACAAAAATTATCGCCTTGTTTTTCTACATTGGCTTTGGTGTGATGGCAATGCGAGCCAAGGGTCAAAAGCGTTGGATAGGCTATTTCCTGGCGACCTTAACGTTTGTTTATATTGCGGCCGTAGCGGTTACCAAAAACCCAACCTTCTTTCTCTAGTTTTATTTTGCATGATTTCATGCTCGGTGAATAAGTCAACCCTTCGCTATTATTTATCACTGGGCAGCAACATAAATCGCCGTGCGCATTTAACGGCCGCGGTTGGTTTTTTGCGGGCGGCTTTTCATGAGGTTGAATTGTCACCAGTGTATCGTTCGGCCGCCTTCGGGTTTGACGGTCCAGATTTTTATAACATGGTTGTTGCTTTCGACAGTGCTTTTGCGCCATTGGCTTTAAAAAAATGGACCCGTGAGCTGGAGTGTTCGTTCGGTCGAACTGTTCAACAAGATCGTTTTAGTAACCGGTTTTTAGATATTGATATGCTGCTGGCAGGTCGGCAAATTAGTGGCGATAAAAATTTAAAATTACCGCGGCCGGAATTGATGAAAAGAGCTTATGTGCTTAAACCATTGGTTGATCTTGCGCCCAACTTGCGGCATCCACAAAATCAGCTGAGCATGTGGATTTTATGGGAAAATCTAGCTGAAAAAGACCAACAAAGCCTGACCTTAGTGGATACTCAGGGTTGGTTCGAGTGACTCCCCGTGCTGTCATGCCAGCGCCACTGTCCTGGCTTTAAGTCCATTAATTTAATTACACCCATTTGTATTCTAATTAACCGTAAAACCGGTAAATTAACGGCCGCCAGCATATGTTTGACTTGTCTGTTTTTGCCTTGGTTGATTGTGATTTCTAACCAACTAGTGGGTATTTTTTTACGGTATCGTACCGGCGGTGTTCGTGGCCACAGCCACCCCGGTTTTTTAGCCAATACCCCAACATATAATGCCTTGGCAAAATAATCTTTAAGGTTGAAACCTTCGCGCAGCCGTTTTAAGTCGGCGGCTTTGGCGATGCCTTCCACTTGTAATAAGTAAGTTTTATGCCATTCAGCACCGCTGATTTGGTTTTGTAATTTGCCATTATTGGTGAGTAACATTAAGCCTTCGGAGTCATAATCTAAGCGCCCGGCCGGATAAAAGTCTGGTTGTTTAATATAGTGTCCGAGATGGACGCGATTTTGTTGGTCTGTAAATTGTGACATTACTTGATAGGGCTTATTAAAGACAATAAGTTCGTGCATTTGATAATGGGTTTTTAAAAATCACAGCTTAGCACTATTACAACTTTGAGTTAAACCAAATTAAAAATGAGGGGTCTCAATATTTAACAGGTCCGGAATTTTAGGCTTATAAATTCGGATTTGTAGACATTAAAGCGGGGGCTGAGCGCCACGGCGCAAATAAAGAGGTTACAACTATGAATCGACTAATGAGAACTGCTTTTTCGGGTGTAGCGGGCCTGATAATTGCTTTCAGCTTGTTTTTGCTGATGCAAGGTTTGTTAAATCCAAAACAAGGTGTTTCAAGCCAGCCAGATGCCAACATTAATTTTAGTTTCATCAAAGAACGGGTGATAACCCCGCCACCGGTAAATCCGGTTCGACCGGTAAAGCCGGAACAAAAAGAGGCAGTGACACCACCGGTAGCGCCGCCGATTGATATTAGCGGTGGAGAAGGGCCTGGTGTAGTTCGTTCGAAACCGGCCAAAATTAAAGCAACCAGCATTGAGCTTTATAAAAATCTGCCACCAACAGGGTTTTCCGAAAGTGGCACTGAATTATCAGAAAATGGCGGTTTGAAAACAGGTATTGCGCCTTTTTATCCGCGACAGGCTTTAATGAATCAGACCGAAGGTTGGGTTGAGGTATTGATAAAAATCAATGCTGCAGGTCAAGTGACCTCAGTTTCGGTGTTAAATGCTGAACCGCGTAATGTCTTTAATCAAGCAGCTTTACAAGCCGTTCGTAAATGGACCTTCCATCCTAAACAAGTCGCAGGACAAGCCGTGCCATATCAAGTGGTGCAAAAAATTGAATTTACCATGGATCAATAAAGTTTAAGTTCTTAGCTCGCCCACAAGGAAGTGGGTGTTCCACATAAAGTAAATCTATCTAACAGTGATCGTAATTAATGGTTAAATTGAAATTTTCATCACCACAATAAACAATCCCGGCCGAGTTTTTACTGACAGAAAATGTCACTATATAGAGGAACAGCCAGGTCCTAGCGAAGTGTGTATAGATATTGAGCTAATCAATGGTTTGAGATGATATGAAACCTATTTTGTTAATCCGTATAGAAAAACCTTGGGTTGAGAGCAGTAAAACCTTTAATAATGAAATCAAAGTTTATTTTGTTTATATAAATCAAAGGCCGCCTCAGCAAATTTAGTTTAAACAAATCTTAATTTGTGATACCTTATATAAATAGTTTTTAATTAAAGGGCTGTGTATGAGTATCTTACTATTTCCTTATAAGTTTATTTTAGTTTTATTGCTGGGTCTCATCTACTGCCAGGCTTGGGCTTTTGACCAACAACGACCTGTAGGTATCAGTGATCAAAACTGGGCCTCGTTACAAGTGGCTGTCCAGGAGGCAAAATTACTGCCTGCTGATGGTGTAAGCAATCATTATTTTGGCTGATCGGTTAGTCTGTCCGGAAATCGGGCTTTGATTGGGGCTATTTTTGATGATGACAACGGCACCGATTCTGGCGCTGCTTATATTTTTGAATTAATTGGTGGCAATTGGACTGAAACGGCCAAGTTGATTGCCAGCGATGGTGACGTTGAAGATCGTTTTGGTTCTTCAGTCAGTCTTTCCGGTAACCGGGCATTAATTGGCGCACATGGTGTTGGTACAAAGCCAGGTTCTTCCTATGTGTTTGATTTACAAGGCGGCAGCTGGAGCCAAACGGCCAAGTTGATGGCCAGTGATGGTGCCGCCAATGATTATTTTGGCTATTCTGTTAGTCTGTCCGGCGATCGGGCTTTAGTCGGTGCTTTTCGAGATAATAATGGCAGTAATATAGGTTCCGTCTATGTCTATGATTTACAAGGCGGCAGCTGGACTGAAACAACCAAGCTGATAGCCAGTGATGTTACTTATTATTTTGGCTTTTCAGTCAGTCTTTCCGGTGACCGGGCATTAATTGGAACCTATGGTAATGAAGATAATGGCAGTAATTCAGGTGCTGCCTATGTGTTTGATTTACAAGGCGGTAGTTGGAGCCAAACAGATAAGCTACTTGCCAGTGATGGTGCCGCCAATGATTATTTTGGTTGGTCAGTGAGTCTCTACGGTGACAGGGCTTTGATTGGGGCTTATGGTGATGCTGATAATGGCAGTTATTCAGGATCTGCTTATGTTTTTGATTTAAGTGGTGGCAGCTGGGCTGAAACAGCTAAGCTGACTGCCGCTGATGGTTCTGCGAATGATTATTTTGGTAATACCGTCAGCCTATTCGGTGATCGGGCTTTGATTGGCGCTTTTTTTGATGATGCTATTGGTAACGATTCAGGTTCAGCCTATGTCTTTGATTTACAAGGCGGTGGTTGGATTGAAACGGATAAGTTGATTGCCAGTGATGGTGCAGTCAATAATTATTTTGGTTTTTCAGTCAGTCTATCCGGTGAGCAGGTTTTAATAGGCGCGTATGGAGATAACGATAATGGTAACAGTTCCGGTTCAGCTTATATTTTTAAATTGGTTGATGATTTGATTTTTCGTAATGGCTTTGAATTTGTGGATCTGATTTTCCGTGATGGCTTTGATGGGCCTTAGTCATCAGTTGAGGCTTGTGGAAGCTTGAGATGTGAGCTTATGGCAGTGATCTGAAATAATCGGGCTAATTCTGAGTGTCGGATTTGTTAATAAGTTATCAACCGCAACACTTCTTTTAATTCCAGCCATCGGCTATAATACACGTCCTTTCTGGTGCTAACTATTTCTAGTATATAACCGTTATGGCAAAGTATGTATTTGTTACCGGTGGCGTGGTTTCGTCATTGGGGAAAGGAATTGCTGCCGCTTCATTAGCCTCGCTATTGGAAGCCCGTGGCCTTAAAGTCACGCTGATGAAGCTTGACCCTTATATTAATGTCGATCCCGGCACCATGAGCCCGTTCCAACACGGCGAGGTTTTTGTCACTGAAGACGGTGCTGAAACTGATTTGGATTTGGGCCATTATGAGCGTTTTGTGCGCACTAAAATGTCGCGCCATAATAATTACACCACCGGCCAAATTTACGAAAATGTGATTCGTAAAGAACGTCGTGGTGATTATTTAGGTGGTACGGTCCAGGTTATCCCTCATATTACCGATGAAATCAAAGAAAAGGTCCGTTTCGCGGCCGCAGGTTTTGATGTCATTATGGTGGAAATTGGTGGCACCGTCGGTGATATTGAATCCTTGCCGTTTATGGAAGCCATTCGGCAGATAGGTGTGGAAGAAGGTTCGGAAAACACCTTGTTTGTACATTTAACCTTGGTGCCTTACCTCAAAGCCGCCGGTGAGTTAAAAACTAAACCCACCCAGCATTCAGTGAAAGAGTTGCGTTCTATTGGCATCCAGCCGGATATTCTTTTGTGTCGCAGTGAACACCCTATTCCTGAGTCAGAACAACAAAAAATCGCTTTGTTTACCAATGTAAAGCCAGAAGCGGTTATACCGGTTTTAGATTGTGCCAATATTTATCAAATTCCGGAAGAATTACATAAAGAGGGTTTTGATGAATTGGTGGTTAAGCGCTTGGGTTTAAATGGTCAAGCCATTGATTTATCTGAGTGGCGGCGGGTGGTGTCAGCTGAAGCTAATACTGATCATGAAGTTACAGTGGCGATGGTGGGTAAATATTTAGACCACAGTGATGCCTATAAGTCTTTAAATGAAGCCTTACGGCATGCCGGTATTCGTAAATCTGCCAAGGTACATATTAAACACATCGATTCAGAAGAACTGGAGCATAACCCGGATCCGGTTGTTTGGGATGGTGTGGACGCCATTTTAGTTCCCGGAGGCTTTGGTAATCGTGGTTTTGAAGGGAAAATCTGGGCTGTTAGTCAAGCCCGAGAACGAAACATTCCGTATTTAGGCATTTGCTACGGCATGCATGCAGCTGTAATCGATTTTGCTCGTAATGTGTGTGGTTTAAAGGACGCTAACACCACGGAAAACAATCCAGAAACTAATTATCCGGTGATAGGCTTGATTACTGAATGGATGGATGCTCAAGGTCAAAAGGAATACCGTGATAGTCATTCTGATTTAGGCGGCACCATGCGTTTAGGCGCACAAGACACGAAGTTGTCAGCGGGGACTTTGGCGGCTAAAGTTTATGGGCAGGCAATGATCAGTGAACGTCATCGTCATCGTTATGAATTTAATAACCAGTATGCAGAACAATTGGCAAAAGCAGGTTTGGTTTTCTCGGGTCATTCGGCCGATGGTCAATTGGTTGAAATTGTTGAATTGGCAGATCATCCATGGTTTTTAGCCTGTCAGTTTCATCCTGAATTTAACTCAACACCCCGTGATGGTCATCGTTTATTTAGTCATTACATTGAAGCTGCGTTAAACTATCAGCACAGCCAATAAGTAATAGAGAGCAGCCTTATGAAATTATGTCACTTTGAAGCCGGTTTGGACCAACCTTTTTTTCTCATTGCCGGACCTTGTGTGATCGAATCCCTGCAATTGGCCATCGATACCGCCGGTCAGTTAAAGGAAATGACCGACAAACTCGGTATTCCGTTTATTTTTAAATCCTCTTTTGATAAAGCCAATCGCACTTCACTGGATTCGTTTCGTGGTTTAGGTATTGAAGAAGGCTTGCGAATTTTAGCCGAGGTTCAAAAACAACTGGGTGTGCCAGTGATTACCGATGTTCATGATGACAGTCCAATTGAAGAAGTGGCTGAAGTGGTGGATGTGCTACAAACCCCGGCCTTTTTAGTACGCCAAACCAATTTTATCCTGCGGGTTTGTGCCACTGGGAAACCGGTTAATATTAAAAAAGGTCAGTTTATGGCGCCTTGGGATATGAAAAACGTAGTCGATAAAGCCCGCTCTACCGGTAATAAGCAGATTATGGTTTGTGAACGCGGTGCCAGCTTTGGTTATAACAATTTAGTGTCTGATATGCGGTCTTTGGCAGTGATGCGCGAAACCGGTTGTCCGGTGGTTTTCGATGCCACCCATTCGGTGCAATTGCCCGGTGGACAAGGTGGCACTTCAGGTGGCCAGCGTGAACATATCCCGGTGTTAGCCCGAGCAGCTACAGCCGTGGGGATTTCAGGATTATTTATGGAAACCCATCCAAACCCTGAAAAAGCCAAGAGTGACGGCCCTAATGCGGTACGATTAAGTCAAATGCAGGGCTTATTGGAAACCTTGAAAATCATTGATGAAACGGTGAAATCTAAACCGTTTGTGGAGCAAACTGATGAGTGGCATTAAAAAAGTTCATGCACGTGAAGTCCTGGACTCGCGCGGTAATCCAACCTTAGAAGCAGAAATCACCCTTGAATCCGGTGCATTTGGTCGTGCCATGGTACCTTCAGGTGCTTCCACCGGCGCCCGTGAGGCCATCGAACTGCGTGATGGCGATAAAGGCCGTTATTTAGGTAAAGGTGTACGTAAAGCGGTAGCCAATGTAAACGGTATCATTGCCAATACCTGTCAAGGAAAAGCTTATGCCAATCAAGCCACATTAGATCAGCAGTTATTGGAATTAGACGGTACCGATAATAAAGGTCATTTAGGGGCCAATGCACTGTTGGGTGTGTCGTTAGCTTATGCCCATGCCATGGCCACGGAGCAACAATTGCCTCTTTATCAAAGTATTGCGACAGTTGATGATTTACAGTTGCCGGTAGCAATGATGAATATTATCAATGGTGGCGCTCATGCCGACAATAATGTTGATGTGCAAGAGTTTATGGTTTTACCAATCGGTTTTGATTCGTTTAGTGAAAGCTTACGGGCCGGTACCGAGATTTTTCATGCCTTAAAAGCTGTTTTAAAACAACAAGGTTTATCCACGGCGGTGGGTGATGAGGGTGGCTTTGCACCCAACTTAAGCTCCAATGTAGCGGCTGTTGATATTATTTTAAGTGCCATTGAACAGGCTGGCTATCGTCCCGGTGAGGATGTGTTTTTGGGCTTAGATGTGGCCAGCTCTGAATTTTATAAAGATGGTTTGTATCATCTCCAAGGTGAAAATAAGCAGTTAAACTCCGGGCAAATGACTGAGTTCTTAGCTGATTGGGTGCGACAATATCCGATTATCAGCATTGAAGATGGTTTGGACGAAGCGGATTGGGATGGTTGGCAGTATTTAACTGAACAATTAGGAGCGACCACGCAATTGGTTGGTGACGATTTGTTTGTCACCAACACCGAGATTTTTAAACAGGGTATTGATCGTAATATTGCTAATTCTATTTTGATTAAACTCAATCAAATTGGTACCTTAACCGAAACCTTGGCAGCCATTGACATGGCTTATCAATCCGGATATACGGCTGTCATTTCTCATCGTTCCGGTGAAACGGAAGATGCCACCATTGCTGATTTAGCAGTAGCCACTTCCGCCAGCCAAATTAAAACCGGCTCCTTGTGTCGTTCTGATCGGGTGGCTAAGTATAATCAGTTATTGCGTATTGAAGAACAATTGGGTCAAAAAGCCCGCTTTGCCGGCCGGAGTGCCTTTGATTTACTGAATGTTTTTTAACAGACCTTTGCACAAACCATGAACTGAGTTAAAACCAACAGTTAGGGCCCGCGAGGACAGCTTAAAACTCCATCATTCGGCTTAGAAACCTGCTTAATAACGGCGTATTAGACTGCGTTTTCTGCCTTGATTGGTGGAGTTTTAACACTTTTTCCAGCGACCTAGATCTATCCAAAGGGCTCTTTAAGAATTGTTTTTTAGGTTTCGTCAATGGCTATTAAGTTTTGGTCATCTGAAGTTAACTGACTTTGTTTGCCCTGCTCACGAACCGCTGCAACCTCGTCATTTTTTAAATTAGCTTCAGCCTTGTTGATAAGTGGTTCGGGTGATTTCTTAATGGTGTTCGCCGGATCTGACGCATCATTTGATAGTATCCGAATACCATCAGGAAATACCATTTTTCTGGTTTTATCGGACATCCGAATACCAGCAGTATCAAAAGCCCGTTTAATGAGGCGAATAGCCGCTGATTTTACTTTTGATGTGCTATTCTTGGTACCATCAACCCAAAAATATACTTCTAAATTAACCGTCGATGAGCCTAAGCTTTCAACCAGAACCTCCGGTGGCGGTTCCTTTAAGATAACGTCTTGTGCTGTTAAGGTATCCATGGCGACTTGTTGGGCATTGGCAATGCCGTCGTTATAGCCAATACCGATACTAAATTGTTGCCTGATTTTTGGGTTGGCCGTGACATTTACAATGGTGGTTTTGTAGATGGTCGAATTTGGAATTTGAATGTGGTTGCCGTCCAATGTCATGATTACGGTGCCACGAGTGGTCACACTTTGGACCACCCCTTCTTGATTATCCACTTTAATGTAATCACCAATTTTAAAGGGTCGTTGCACACTGATAAGCATACTGGCCAGAAAGTTTTCCGCAATATCTTTAAATGCCAAACCAATAATGACACCCATTAAGCCGGTTCCGCCCAAAAGCGTGAGCGCTAATTTAGTCAATCCGGTGATTTGCAGTACCAGATATAGCCCGATAATAAATATCGGTAAAGCGATTAATCGGGTAACCATTCGCAATACAAACGGGTTGTTAAGCTTGTGTTCCAGGATACGTCGTGAGGTTCGGATACTAAATTTACTGATAAACCAAGTGAGTAATAACAGAATTACGGCGATGGTCATTTTAGGGATGGTGCGAATAAATCCATCATAAAGTCTGAGGGTTTCATCCACAGCGGGCTGAAAACTCCACGCGTCTTCTAAGGTAATCTCTATGTTATTAATAACGGCTATCACACCTTCAGTACGTGCTGCCAGAGCTTCTGCCCATTGCTTATGATTCGGCTCATGGGTTTTACCTTTGATAAAAACAATACCGTCCTCCACCGATACATCGATATCTTGAAAACGGCTGGAACTGCTTAGAATATTAGCCAAACGCTCGGCAATGGCATCGTCGCTGACTTTATTATTGACCTCAATAACTTGTTCGGTGTCTTTAAGAGTCGGTTCATGGTTAATGCTTTGGGCGTGCACTTGCCAGTAAACTGTTGGTAATAAAAAAAATCCTAATAAAACAAATAAGCTTCGCATGAATGAACAATTAAGGGTAAATGTATAAATATAATAGCATAGCAAATAAGGTGTTTTGGGAATTAATCTGTCAGGTATAACTCAGGAATTCGCTATAAATTTAACAAGTGATGTCTTAAAATAGCAGCTTTTCAACCTTGGGCCGAACATGAGTGATAAGATTTTAGACTTAATAAAAGAAGAAAACGTCGATTTTGTGGATTTACGCTTTTGTGACACCTTAGGTAAGGAGCATCACATCACCCTGCCGGTCTCTCAGGTAAATGAAGATTTGTTTGAAGATGGCAAAATGTTCGACGGTTCTTCAATTGCCGGTTGGAAGGGTATTAGTGAGTCAGACATGGTCCTTATGCCGATTGAAGACGGCGCCTTTATGGACCCGTTCAGTCAATTTCCGACTTTGGTAGTACGTTGTGATATTTTAGAACCCAACACCATGCAAGGCTATGAACGTGACCCACGCTCCATTGCCAAGCGAGCTGAGGCATACTTGCAACAAACAGGAATTGCAGACACTGCTTTATTTGGCCCTGAGCCGGAATTTTTTGTGTTTGATGGTATCAGTTGGAGTGTTGAACCTAATCGCATGAATTTCGAAATATATTCCCGTGAAAGCCATTGGGATAGCGCCACCGATGCGCGTGAAAACCTAGGCCATCGACCGGGTCATCAAGGTGGCTATTTCCCGGTGCAACCGGTAGATAGTTTGAATGATTTGCGTTCTGCCATGTGTAAAATAATGGAGAGCATTGGTTTACAGGTAGAAGTTCATCATCATGAGGTGGGCGGTCCGGGTCAGTGTGAAATTGGTATGCGTTTTAATACCATGGTTAAAAAAGCCGATGAAGTGCTGATGATGAAATATGTGGTTCATAATGTGGCAAATGATTATGGTTATACCGCCACATTCATGCCAAAACCAGTGATTGGTGGTAGTGGCAGTGGAATGCATGTGCATCAGTCTTTGGCTAAGGATGGTGTTAATTTGTTTACCGGTGAAGGTTATGGCGGTTTATCACAAATGGCGCTGTATTATATCGGTGGTATCTTTAAGCATGCCCGTGCCATTAATGCTTTTGCTAACCCATCGACCAACTCATATAAACGCTTGGTGCCCGGGTTTGAAGCACCGGTCATGTTGGCCTATTCAGCGAAAAACCGTTCCGCATCCGTGCGAATCCCTTTTATTAATAATCCCAAAGGTCGCCGTATCGAAGTGCGTTTTGGTGACCCTATGGGTAATCCTTATTTAATGTTTGCCGCGATGATGATGGCAGGCCTTGACGGTATAAAAAACAAAATGGATCCGGGCTCGGCTATGGATAAGGATTTGTATGATTTACCACCGGAAGAAGCCAAAGATATCCCGACAGTTTGTCATTCGTTAGAAGAAGCCTTAGCGGCTTTAGATAGCGACCGTGATTTCTTAAAAGCCGGTGGGGTTTTTACCGATGATGTTATTGATGGTTTTATTGCCCTAAAGATGAAAGAAGTACAACGCATGCGCATGAGCACGCATCCGATTGAATTTGATATGTATTATTCGTTATAAGAAACTTTTTAACTCGAATCATGATTAATTGAAAAGTCTTCATAAATAATACCCCCAAGTTAACTTAGCTTGTATATAATTTTGAGCGCCTGAAGTTTTTTTATTGGAAAATTTAGGCACTTTTTTAAGTTAATAGACAATTTGTTTCATTCAAAAGAGGATATAAATTATGGGTATGATGACTGAATTTAAAAAATTTGCGGTTAAAGGCAATGTCATGGATATGGCGGTGGGTATTATTATCGGTGCCGCTTTTGGTAAGATCGTATCTTCGTTTGTCAACGGGGTTTTAATGCCACCGTTGGGTTTGTTGATTGGTGGGGTTGATTTTTCTGAATTGGCAATTGTTTTAAAAGAAGGCACTGAGAATGCTGAACCGGTGCTTTTGCAGTGGGGCGCTTTTGTCCAGACCACGATTGATTTTTTGATTATCGCTTTTGCCATATTTATGGTGGTTAGGGTGATGAATAAATTACAAGCAAAAGAGGAAGCCAAGCCCGAAGAGCCGCCTAAACCAACTAAAGAAGAAGTCTTGCTGACTGAAATCAGAGATTTATTAAAAGAAAAAATTAAGTGAAAAAAGATCAAAAATTAATGCTTCAACAATTGGCTGCGTTGTTAAACGGTGAACATGATCCGTTAGCTAACGCGGCCAATTTGTCGGCATTTTTATACCATGCCCTTCCTTCAGTGAATTGGTTGGGATTTTATTTTCAACAAGATAATGAGTTGGTGTTGGGGCCTTTTGTGGGCCAGCCGGCGTGTACTCGCTTACCCATAGGTCAAGGTGTCTGCGGTACTGCTTTTGCGAAAAAAATGCCTTTGAATGTTGCTGATGTGTCACAATTTAGTGGTCACATTTACTGTGATAGTGCCAGCCAATCGGAAGTAGTTGTTCCTTTTTATCATGACAAGGTTGCTGGTGTATTGGATGTTGACAGTCCAGAATTGAATCGATTTTCCCAACTTGACAGTGATTTTTTTGAAGCTGTGGTTAGCGTTTATTTAGCCAGCATCGATTGAATTTATTATTCCTTGTATAACAAGTCCATCAGTGCCTGAATTTTAAATGGCTTAGTGATTAGTTTTTCGATGTGATGATGACGACAGAGGTCTTGTAATTGACTGGATATATCGGCACTCATCATGACCACTTCGTCAGTGCTACCTAATTCCCGACAAGCTAAAATAAAATCAACACCTGACATTCCCGGTAAGTGATAATCGACCAATAACAAATCATAGCGATTACTGTCGATGGCGTTGAGCGCGTATTGCGGATCGTCAAACATATCGACTATGTGGCCGGCCTTTTCTAATAATTCCATTAGTAACTGCTGATTGATGGGATTATCCTCTAATACCAAGAGGTGCATCGATTGGCTACCACGATGAAGCTGTTGCTGGTTAGTATCGTGCTGTTGTGAGGTGAAAAACAATTGGGCAATGGTTTTGTGTAAAAAAGGCCAATTAAGCACTTTAAAGGTACCGCTGTGACGTGGGTGATTTCGGTGTTGGGTTTTTAATAAATACACCGGTTTAAGTTCACGGTTGGCAACCGCAATTTCACGGTCAAAAGTGGCGACCTCTTCCTCGACTACAAATAAACAGTCAAAGGTCGAGTCAATGTCATAACTGACTGTTAAGCCTAAACGCAGTAAGCATTCACTCAAAGCGGATGCGACCATCGATTCATGTGCCATAAAGCAAGCGGTAGAAGCTTTTAATTGAGCTTTTTTCGGTGGTGATTGTTGCCGGCCTACTTTGATTAAACAATTAACCTCAGTGCCTACACCCGGCTGACTTTCAATATTGATTTCACCGGCCATTTTTTCACACAGTTGTTTAACAATACTTAAACCCAAGCCGGTACCGCCGAATTTTCGAGTAATGGAACTATCGGCTTGTGCAAACGGATCAAACAAGTTATCAATCAGCTGTTGCTCTATACCCATGCCGCTGTCTTTAACTACGATTAATAGTTCATCGAGGCCATGGCCACCGGGCATTAAACTTAAGGTCACAGCACCTTGTTGGGTGAATTTAAAGGCATTACTGAGTAAGTTAATAATAATTTGCTTAATTCGAGTGGCATCACCGACACAAGTGGCATTTAAATCAGCATCTAAACAAGTCACAAAATCGAGCCGTTTGTTGCGGCTGATGGATATAAAAGATTGGGTAATTTCATCCACCAAAGCAACTAAATCAAAAGGCCGTTGCTCTAACACCAATTTACCGGCTTCGATCTTAGATAGATCTAAAATATCGTTAATAATGGATAATAAGTGTTCGCCGGATTCTGCCACTGCTTCGGCATATATTTTTTGATCTTCGTCCAATGGCGAGTCCAGTAACAATTGATTCATGCCTAATATACCGTTCATCGGGGTGCGAATTTCGTGTGAAACTTGCGCTAAGAAATCACTTTTGGCTTGACTGGAACTTCTGGCTTGCTCAGCCAGATGATTTACAGTTTCAAACAAACGGGCATTTTCAATGGCCAAAGAAGACTGGGCTGCATAAGCAATGGCTAAGGAAACTTCATTGGCTTTAAATGTTTTATGGGCGCGTGTGAAGGTAATTAGACCTAGGCGTTCATTAGAGTGGCTGAATAAAACCAGCAACTGTTCGCCATTTTGAAGAGTGAGTTGGCGGAACTTTTCATTTTGTTGCTGCATGTCAAAAGCCCTTTGGCCTAATTGGTTTTGTTCGGCAGTGGTTAGGCTGTGGTCACTGAATATTTGATAATTATTATCACTGTTCCAGTAACAGACTTCAATCGCATCGGCCTGAATTTTTTCGCCAATTTGCCGTTTAATTTTTTCGAGAAGTTCGTTGACATCCAAAGCCCGCACTAGACTACTGGTTAGTGTTAGTTGGTTTTCAGCAAAAGCCTGTTTCTCCTGAGCTTGGTTAAGCTGAGCATGGTATTGCCATCTTTTTCGAATAACATAAAACAATAACAATAGTAACAGCAGACTGGCAACTCCATATAGCAGATAAGCTTGACGACTTTTCCAGGGTGCTGATTGTACTGAGAAATTTAAGCTTAAGGGTTCAGACCATTCACTGTTCAAGGATTTGCCACGAATTTGTAATTGGTAATCAGCAGCCGGTAGTTGATAAAAACTTTGTTGGGTCTGATTACCGGCAGAAACCCAGTCCTCATTCGAATGCAGGCGGTATTGATAGACATGGCTTTTGGGCTGACTGTACGATAGCAACTGATAATGTACTCGCAGACTGCCATAATTAAACGGCAACTCTGTTAGTGTATCGATTAATTGGTCATTATGGTAGAGCGTTTGTAATGCCAATTTATTGGATGATACGGGTTCACTGACAAGTGTGTCTGAGTCGATATGTACCAAGCCGACGTTAGTGATAATGGTGATGCTATCATCATGCATTTTTATGATTTTTTGAACAATACTACTGGGTAAATTATCACCGGTGGTATAGCGTTTTATGAGAGTCTGTTGAAGGCTGTCAACGACCAGTACGCCTTGCAGTGAAGGCAGCCAGAGTTGGTCATTAATAAACGCCAAGTTAGCCACTGAATAAGGCGACAGTAACTGATTTAATGCGCTGGTGTCTTGGCTGATAAGTTCACCATCTTGATCTTTCAGATGAATAATTTTACCTTTGGACAACAACCATATATCTTCACCATCTATGGCTAAATCATTAAACCCTTCTTCGGCCCTAATTTGATGCTTAACTGTTTGGGTATGGCGGTCGAACACTTCTAAACCATTATTGCCAATAAGCCATATCTGATTACGACTGTCTTCCCCGTAGCCGATTAAAACATCATTAAGTAACGGAGCCGCTGTGGCCTTAATAAGTTGTGAAGAAGCCTTATCCCATTGGTAAAGTTGTTGCTCGCCGTAAGTGGTCATAAACAATTGATTGTTCATTTCAAACATCATCATGATGCCGGCATTTAAAATGTCATCATTGACCGCTTCAAACAACTTTTTGGTAGGGTCGAATTGGTAGAGCCCACTAACGGCTGCGACCCATAGTTGATAATTTTGATCCAAATGAATGGCCAAAACCTGTTCCGGTAACTGATGGTTGCTATCATAAACCTGCAAAGGTGTGAATTGACCCTGTTGGTAACGATTTAGTGATAATTTGCTTTGTTGTTGATCATACAGCCACAGGGTGTCTTCAAATCGGCCCGAATCCAACATAACCTCACTGATGCTGGATTTTTTGGAACCAAAGGGAAGTTGGATGGTGGCTTGGTTCCACTGATGATTCAGTCTGAAGACACCATTTTTATCAGTTGCGACCCAAATGTTACCTTCACGGTCTTCAAATATAGACCGAATGCTGAGCGTTTCATTGTAAGGAACGCCGCGATCTATAAACTTAATTTGACTTAATTGACCTTGTTTAAAAAGCGCTAAGCCTTTCAAAGTTGCTAGCCATAGATTGCCCTGGCTATCAGCAGTCAAACTACGGATTGTCAGTTCTTCACCAAATAATTGTTGCATATGTTGGCGTGTAATCAGCGGTAAAAATTTATTACTATGCCGATCATATTGATAGACACCAGCATAGCTGGAAATATAAATTTCATCGGTATCGGTATGCGAAATACTGTAAATACGGTGCAGATCTGGGTCGTCATATTCAAAGTTTACTTCATGAAGCTCAGCTGTTAAATCTTGCGGATTTATATCATAAACCACCCCTTCTAAGGTCACCGCCCACACATGCCCATCGGGGCTGAGTTTAGCGTCGAAAAAACGTATCGACTTTAGCCAAGGGGTATTGGCGGGTGTGTGGTGAGAAAATTGACCCGTGTCACGGTGATAAATAGAAAAGCCGGTATTAAACTGAAACACCCAAACATTGTCGTCGCTATCAGCAGTTATGCCGAAAATCAGAGGGTGAATAATCCCTGAATTGACATCAGGACTGTCTTGTTGATGAGTCGGAAATAATTCAAAATGATTCGTATGTTGGTGATAACGTGCCAGTCCAACTTTATCTAAACTAATCCATATTTCATCGTTGCTGTGGCTAAAAAGTGATATTTCATTGGACGGTAAGCTGTTAGCATCAAGGCTATCTTGTTGAAAGTTGGTGAATTCTTGGCTGTTAAAGCGACTTAATCCACTGTGACTGGAAAACCACATAAAACCGGCTTGGTCTTGGCCAATTTGTGTCACTTTATTGCCGCTAAGGCCACTGTAACTATCATATTGCGTAACATTTACATGGCGAGTGTGGTCTTTTTCTGCATAGGCGATTTGAGCTAGGTTTACAGCTATAAAGAACCACAGCCAGTAGCCTGCTTTAAGGGCGCCATTGAGAACTATTTTTGAGTTAACCGCAATCATCATGACTTTTTGGATTGGCTTTACGGGTTACCTAATATAGCATAGACAGCGATTGCTTTTACAGATTTTCCGCTGCGGCTATTGTTGGGCCTCATGTTATAATCAGAGCCATGAAAAAATCTAAACAAACAGCCGGACATCGGCTTTATCGAATTTGGACAAGGCTACATAATAAACCTTTTGGTAAATGGCTGTTTAGTCAGGTATTGGCTTTTAATGTACCCTATTCGGGCAGTATAAAGGCACGGGTTACTGCGTTAAGCCCCGGTCATTGTCGTTGTCTGCTAAAGCACCGTCGTCGTAACACCAATCACTTAAATTCGGTGCATGCTTTAGCTACGGCAAACTTAGGCGAATTGGTTAGCGGTCTGGCGATGCTTACAGGTCTGCCCGACAATGTACGTGGCATTGTCACCCGTATAGATTCTGAATATTTAAAGAAAGCCCGCGGCAATCTCACAGCCACTGCCGATGTCACTATTCCTCAGGTAGCCAAAGCAAAAACGGAACACCAAGTTCAGGCCCATATTTTTGATGAAACCGGAGATGAAGTCACTCGAGTGACTGTTTCCTGGCTTCTTTCTCCTATCATATCTAATGTACATCCCTAACTATGTATAAACTAAAATCATTTGCCCAAGGTCAATGGCATCAAGCCGATAGCAACTTTAAAACCTGTCATAATGCCATCACCGGAAAACCAATGGCACAGATTTCAAGCGCCGGTTTAGACTTTGCCGAGATGCTAGATTATGCCAAAAACAAAGGCCATGTGGCTTTGGCAAAAATGACATTTCATGAACGAGCCTTGATGTTAAAAGATCTGGCCTTGCATCTATTAGCAAAAAAAGATGATTTTTATGCGCTTTCCCGAGCCACCGGCGCCACTAAAAAAGATTCTTGGGTCGATATTGAAGGTGGTATAGGCACATTGTTTGTTTATTCAGGCAAAGGCCGTCGGGAAATGCCTGATCACACGGTTTATATTGATGGCGCTATGGAGCCACTTTCAAAGGACGGCAGCTTTATTGGTCAGCATGTGTGCACGACTTTACAAGGTGTGGCAGTGCATATTAATGCTTTTAACTTTCCATGTTGGGGGATGTTAGAAAAATTAGCGCCGACCTTACTGGCTGGTATGCCAGCCATTGTCAAACCGGCGTCAGATACCGCTTATTTAACGGAGTTGATGTTTCGGGAAATGATTGCTTCGGGTGTTTTACCGGAAGGTTCGGTACAGTTAATCTGCGGTTCTACCGGAAATCTATTGGATTTATTGGACGGTCAGGATGTGGTGGCGTTCACCGGCTCGGCAACCACCGGACAGTATCTAAAAAGCAAGCAAAATATTTTACGTCAAGGGGTTAGATTTACCATGGAAGCAGATTCCTTAAACTGTTCAATTTTAACTCCCGATGCCACTCCGGATACCCCTGAGTTTAGTTTATATGTGAATGAAGTGGTGCAGGAAATGACCGTTAAATGCGGCCAAAAATGTACTGCCATTCGGCGTGCCATTGTTCCCAATAAATTATTGCCAGAGGTGGCGACAGCAATCAGTGAAAAACTTGACAAGCTGGTCATCGGAGATCCTGGCCAAAAGCAAGTAACCATGGGCCCGTTAGCCAGTCAGGAGCAGCAACAAGAGGTGCGTGAGAAAGTAACTCAGTTAAGTCGCTACAGTAAATTGCTGTACGGTAATCCGGACGAGATTGAGGTGGTCGGCGACAATGATCGTGAAGGGGCTTTTATCTCACCGATTTTATTACAGGCAAATGATGCCCTCAATACCCCAGAAGTTCATGATATTGAAGCCTTTGGACCGGTCTCGACCTTAATGGGCTATGACAGTCTGGATGAAGCGGCACAATTGGCTAATATGGGTTGTGGTTCTTTGGTTGGATCTATTTTTGGCTATGATGATGAGGCGGTGGTTCAGTTAGTTACTAAAACTGCCAGTTATCATGGTCGTATGTTATTAATAAATAGAGATTCTGCGAAATACTCTTCAGGTCATGGTTCGCCGTTACCACATCTTACTCATGGTGGTCCAGGACGAGCTGGCGGTGGCGAAGAATTAGGCGGTATCCGGGGCGTACTTCATTACATGCAACGAACAGCTTTACAAGGATCACCAACGACTTTAATGCGGATTATGGGTAAGTATTTACCCGGTGCCAAAACCACCACGCCACCACAGCACCCATTTAAACTACATTTTGAAGAATTGTTGGTGGGTCAGTCAATAACCACCGCTACTCGTACCATTACCTTAGAAGATATTGAGGCATTTGCGGCCCTCTCAGGTGATCATTTTTATGCCCATATGGATGCTGAGGCAGCGGCCAGAAATCCATTTTTTGATCAACGTGTGGCCCACGGATATTTTATTGTATCCTTGGCAGCAGGGTTATTTGTAGCGCCTGAAGAAGGTCCGGTGTTGGCCAACTACGGTCTGGATGATTTACGTTTTACTGAGCCGGTTTATCCGGGTGATGACATTACCATCCAATTTACCTGTAAGCAGAAAGCTTACCGTCGTGGCAAAGGTTATGGTGAGGTTCGCTGGGACATCGTCGCCAGTAACCAAGACCAAGAAGTTGTTGCGCGCTATGACATACTCACTTTAGTGGCCTCGAACACAGAACCTTTTGTTGAAGATTAACAATGAAAAAGATTTCACAAACCATTTTAAAATGGTTGGGCTGGCAGCTAAAGTTTAATTTGCCTGAAGATAGAAAGTACATGTTGATAGTGGCGCCCCATACCAGTAATTGGGATTTTATTTATGGTTTGTTGGCTAAATCAGCGATGGGTTTAAAGGCTAACTTTTTAGGCAAGTCCAGTTTATTTAAAGGTCCTTTTGGCTGGTGGTTTCGTTGGTTAGGGGGGATTCCGGTTTATCGCAAAAAAAAGCTAAATATGGTTGAGCAAATGGTGGAGCAATTTGACCAGAGATCTCATTTAATTATGGCCATGTCGCCGGAAGGTACCCGTGCCTATTTAGATGAATGGAAATCCGGCTTTTATCATATTGCTTATCAAGCCGGCGTACCGATTGTTATGGCAACTTTAAATTTTGGTGAGAAAAAAATCAAATTAGGCGGTCGCTTTATGCCGACAGGAAATAAAAAAGCTGATATGGATTTAGTGCGTGAATTTTATGCGGGTGTACAAGGTAAAAACCCTAAAAATCAAGGGCCGATAAGGATAAAAGACGAAGCTTAAGAACGTAGGCTGATTAGGTTTAAATAAAAAAACCCGAGTATTTGGCTCGGGTTTTTTTGATGCCCATACACTTATCTTAAGTCGGATATTTCTCTCTCGGGCAAGCGTACTTGAATGCCAGCATCAATATGTTGTACCGGCACCATTAAGGTTTGATTCTTTAAGCTAATTTGCTCCACTACATAAGCTCCTTTTAAACCAGATTGTTGAATAAGAGCCATAGGTAAATCGAGGCCTAATTGCTGATTGCCTGTGGCTAACCAGTTAGCCGACATCAACATGGCAATGGGTTGTTTGACGTTATTTTCAGTGAAACCGTAAAGTATGCCACTGATTTCATAGCGTCCTTCGATGGCCACATCTAAACCTACATTTAATGTATTTTTATCTGCTGTCAATTGTCGATTGAAACGCGCAGTCGGCATTTCCACAGCAAAAGCCGATGAGACATCTCGCATGACTTTTAGGCCATTAATCTCACTGGATGCAACACCATGGATTTCCCACAAGCCATTTGCTAATGAGCGACCAGGTAAAGCAGGTAATTGGGCTGCATAATCCCCATTGGCGGCTTGTTTAAATTTTAAGTCGGTAAATTTTTCACCATTAGGTTGGCTGATATAGGCCTGAAAATTCATTGCTGATAGACCGCTTGGTGATTGCATTTGTGCTTGAACTTTGAACGATTCTTCGCTGTTAAATTGCAACTGCTTAGTTTGCAGCTGTAAGCTATAGTCACTGTTAGGTTCAAATACATGAATGACATAATCGCCACCGGATTTGTTTGCTCCATTAAGCATTAACGTTAGTTCCCCCGGCTGAGTGTTGACTTTAAATGCAACAGTGGATTCAGATACAGGCATGCCGGTCGCTTTCAGTTGTGCGCTGTTAGCAAACGTGCTCACAGTCAACGCTTGCTGGTTCTGTGATACATTTATCTGTGATGGCTTAATTCCAGCAAATGATTTTTCGGGTTGTAAGGGATTAATACGGATAACCGCTAAATCAGATGTAACCGGCAGTTTTATGCCACTTTTAAGTTGCCCTGCTTTGGCATCCAGCCAGTATTGTTTAGACTCGGCTACATAACCCTGATTATTTGGGTTAACCGCTGCGCTGCCAATTAAGCTGTAATTATATGACACCGAGGTGCGTTCTTGATTAACCGGCTTACTGATGGATTTTTCTGTACTGGTGGTTAATAAATTGGCCAGTTTCGGTGCTTCAAGCCAATTGGCATCGACTTGGGCGGTGGTTAAATTAGCTAAGCCCATGAGGCTTAACATGCTGATAATTTTATAGTTTTTCATGTCTTACTCCGCTGGGTTAAATGTCATTTCTTAAAATTGTATCCAAACCAAAGCAATTGCGCCTTGATTGGTTGTGATTCAAAGGTTCTTTGCCTTTCATCCGGGAGGTGTCATAAAACCAAGTACTACCGGCACCGGCCTGAGAAGAACATTCTAAGAAACCATCAGAACATGAATTCAGCCAATTCTGGGTAATTTCAAGGCCAACTGATTGAGAATAACCGCCACAATAAGAGTCGCTGTCAAAAGGTGAGCTTTCGACATCAGAGCCAACGATATTCCAAAAGCCTTTCGGTAAAGCCGGACGTCCGGATGTGCCATACAAATATTGACTGTTATAATAAGACATCCAAGAAGTTTGTTGCATACGAACGGCATCGCTCTTGTAACCAAGTAACCAGCCTAAAGCGGACTCAAACACATTGCCTTGCATTACCGCATTGGCCAAAGGTGTGCCTTTTGATGAGGGCGCTAAGGCATTAACCCAACGAATTTTGTTGATGATATTGGGATAGCGTGAATCCCAAGTTGGGTTAGACATAATCCAGCGAATTACATTGCCACCGTTTGAATGGGTAATGACTACAAGATCAGTAATGTTCTTTTGATTGATGAAAGTGGTTAATTGAGTCGCTAAGCAACCGCTGGCGGCACTGTCCCACATATATTTTTCAAAATTACAATTGATTACCACATAATTGCTTTGGTTTGGCAAACCTTGACGAATGGAATTGATATTTGACCAAGTCCAATAATCAGATGCTGCGTTGGTTTGGTGTCCGGTGCCGTGGACAAAAGCCACGCCGGTGTTGGCCCAAATAGGCGCCGCCATAAATAATAGGCACAACAGTACCCCGTATTTGCTTTTCATTGATTACTCCTCTTTTTATTAATGTAATTACACGGCCTCATAGGTAGAGGTCGTGCGCTGATTAGCGGTTAAAATTTATAGCATAAAACCCAAACAATATCAAACGTTTGTTTCAATTGTTTTTGGGAGGCTGTTGTTGCCGTTAAAAGGAGCTAAATAGTGTTAAATAGATGCAGAAAAACATTTCATTATTAGACATTTGTTGTAAACTATGGGGTTGAACGCTTTTAAATACATTCGCCTTGGAGTGATTATGAATAAAATAACAAAATTAAGTATCATCCTGTTAATTGCATTTGCTTTTACCGCTTGTAAAAAAGACGAGGTAAAACCAGAAACAGACACTAGCACAACGGATCGGCCTGATGTGGTTGACACCACTCCCGTTCAAGATGGTCCAATCTGTTGTAACCCTGAAGATTTAGACAACCCTGATAGCTTATTGTCAAAACGTGTTATCTATTTCGATTTTGATCAATCTACAATTCGTTCTGAGTTCCGTGATATCGTCGCCTTACATGGTCGCTATTTAAGTGAAAACCCTTCCGCCCGTATGACCCTAGAAGGGCATGCAGACGAACGTGGATCACGTGAGTATAACTTGGCGTTAGGTGAACGTCGGGGTAACGCTGTGGCGAACTTGTTACGAGCTGAAGGCGCGTTAGATAGTCAGATTAATGTTGTAAGTTACGGTGAAGAACGTCCAGTAGCAACTTGTAGTGATGAGTCTTGCTGGTCACAAAACCGTCGTGCTGTGATTGTTTATACAGCCAGATAAACTTTAAAGTTATTTGTTTGTCCAAAAACCCGACACCCTGTCGGGTTTTTTAATTGTTTGAGGCAGTCCCATGAAAATATTATCCATATTAACTCTATTCTTGTTAACGCCTTTTAGTTTTTCTGCCGATAGCCAGAACCTGTCTATCCAGGAACGTTTGAAGAAGCTTGAGCAGCAGTCCGGTGGTAGCGCTAATGTGGCCGATTTGGTAATGCAAATTCAGCAACTGCAGGGCCAAATTGCGCAAATGCAAGGTGCATTAGAGGAGCAAAACCACCAAATCGAAAATTTAAAAGAGCGGCAAAAGGTTCTGTATGTGGATATGGATAGTCGATTGACGCAAATGGAGAAACTTAATGCAGGGTCTGAGCCTAATAAAAACGAATTAACTACCGACAGTGCGGTGCTGGAAGATTCCAGTTTACAGAACCCAAGGTCGTCAGCTGATTCGACTGCAGTCGTAGATGAAGTGGAAGTACGCCAGCCGATTGATGCTGAATTAACCACCGGCAGTCTCAGTGGTCAAACAATTAATGCCCAAGTTGACAGCCGCGATCCGGCTATCGAAGGGCATTATCAAGAAGCCTTTAATTTGTTGAAACAAGGACGTTTTAATGAATCAGCACGATCTTTTGAAGATTTCATTCAAGCCTATCCAAATCACGAGTTAACCGATAATGCCTATTATTGGTTAGGAGAAAGCTATTACGTCACTCGCAAATATCCCTTGGCTTTGGCGGCTTTTCAGAATTTAAAAAATAATTTTCCACTGAGCAGCAAATTGGCTGATGCTTTATTGAAGATTGGCTACACCTATCACGAATTGGAAGATTATCAGCAGTCGCAAGCGGCATTGGAAAAGGTCATTCAAACATTCCCTAATGGCTCTGAAGCGCGATTGGCTCAAAATCGACTTAATTTGTTAAAGCGAGAAGGTAAAATAAATTGACTGAAGATCGCAGCAATCAGCTGAAAATTTATGAGATCTTTTATTCGTTGCAAGGAGAAAGTACATTAAGCGGCTTACCCACTGTTTTTGTCCGTTTAACAGGTTGCCCATTACGCTGTGTATGGTGTGATACCGAATATGCTTTTCAGGGTGGCGAATGGATACATTTTGATGCCATTTTAGCTGAAGTTGAGAAGCATAAAACACCCTATGTGTGTGTTACTGGTGGGGAGCCATTAGCCCAAAAGCGAGTGCATCAATTATTAGATAAATTGATTGATGCGGGTTTTACCGTCAGTTTAGAAACCGCCGGCGCGTTATCTGTTGCCAACGTAAACCCAAAGGTGATTAAAATCATTGACTTAAAAGCCCCGGGTTCTGGCGAAATGTTGAAAAATGATTATAGTAATATGGACTTGTTGGCCAGCCATGACCAAGTGAAGTTTGTTATTGCGGACAGAACAGATTATCAGTGGGCTGTAGAAACCGTCAAAAAGTATGCTATCAATGAGCGCTGTCAGGTGCTTTTTTCGCCGGTGGCGGATGTCTTGCCCCCTAAGCAACTGGCTGAATGGATTTTAGCAGATCATTTGCCGGTTCGTATGCAAATTCAATTACATAAATTATTGTGGGGCGATACCCCCGGAACCTAAACTTTCTTTTTCCCATGACAAAAAAAGCCGTTATTTTATTATCAGGTGGTCTGGATTCGGCCACCGCATTGGCCGCCGCCAAAGCCGATGGTTATGATTGTTATACCTTAGCCATCGATTACGGACAACGCCATCGAGCCGAATTAATCGCCTCTCAAAAAGTCTCGAAAGCCGGCGGTGCCAAAAATCATAAACAAATTAAAATGGATTTAGGTGCTTTTGGTGGGTCATCACTGACCGATACCAGCATGGAAGTTTCTGATTATGATGCCGATGCCACTTCAGTCCCATTAACTTATGTGCCGGCCAGAAACACCATATTCTTATCCACCGCATTGGCTTATGCTGAAGTGGTTGGTGCCGAGGCCTTATACATTGGTGTGACGGCCGTTGATTATTCCGGTTACCCCGATTGCCGGCAGGAATTTATAGATGCTTTTGAACGTTTGGCGAATCTGGCGACTGTGGCGGCAGTTGAAGATGGTCGTTATTTAAAAGTCAAAACACCTTTGATTGATTTAAGTAAAGATGAGATTATTCGATTGGGAACAGATTTGGGTGTCGATTATGGCTTGACCGTCAGTTGTTATCAGGCGGATGATAAAGGCCGGGCTTGTGGGCGGTGTGATGCGTGTCATCACAGAAGACTTGGCTTTGAGCAAGCCGGTGTTCCGGATCCAACTAATTATCAATAATAATCTGCAACGGATTCATTACTCTTGATTAGATAAGACTGTTTTATGGAGACCTTTGAATTAATCTGGGTCGGTGGAATTTTAGACTTTTTAACTCGATTCACGATTAATTCAAAGGTCTCTTATGGTAGGATTTAGGTTTTTCTACTGGTCTAAACCCACATGCAGTCTGCACCATTTGATGTTAATGATTTTTATATCCATTTAAAACGAATAAGTCAGGCTGACGAATCTCAAAGACAGGCACTTGTTGAACAATTTCAGCAAAAATATCCCGATAAATTAGATTGGCTGGATGCTGTGCCGAAAGACTCTGAAGCTGCGATTGAACCAGGTTTTATGCCGGAAATTCCCGGTTATAAACTGGTTAAGCTTATTGGTAGTGGCGCCAATGGCAGGGTGTTTTTAGCCACTGACCAATCAGGTCGGCAATGTGCGGTCAAAATTCCCAATATGTGGCTCAATGATGACCAATTAAGTCGTTTTCAACACGAAGTTAAGGTGTTGTCACGGTTGGATCACCCCAATATTGCCAAGGTAAAAGACTTCGGTGATTTTCAGGTGGCAGATCAAAAGTTACCTTTTTTAGTGATGGATTATATTCCGGGAATCGCCATTGATCGATATGTGCAGCAACAGTCATTATCACCCACACAAATTATTGATTTAAGCCTTAAGGTATTGGATGCTTTGCAATATGCCCACCTAAAAAGTGTGATTCACCGAGACATAAAGCCGGATAATATTATCGTCAAAGAAGATGGACAGCCGATTCTATTGGATTTTGGCATTGCCACTTTGGGCGATGATGCCACTCACATGCTCACCCAATTAACCGGCACCGGTGATATTGTTGGCACCTTGGCTTATATGAGTCCTGAGCAAATTACCGGTAGCGATAAAAGTGATTTACGCAGTGATATTTACGCCATGGGTGTGGTTATTTATCAACTGCTCAGTGGTCGATTACCCATTCAAGTGGATGCCGGGCAATTTTTTTCGGCGGTACATGACATCATTAACCAAACGCCCCCTTCTTTGGCCACCATTAATCATGATATTGATGATGGTTTGGCAGCGGTGGTGCACCATGCCATGGAAAAAAATGCCAAGCAAAGATACCAGTCTGTGTCTGAATTACTAAAAGATTTAAATGCTTGGTTAAATCAGGAACCTTTATCGGTGGCTCATTTGTCATCCTGGTATTGGTTAAAACAAGCCGCCCGAAAAAACAAAGCCCTGGTGACCGGTGCCTCTTTGGCATTTTTAGGTCTGTTAACGGGTCTGGTGTTTGCGTTATCGTTTGGTTTAAAGGAACAACAAGCGCGTACCCTGGCGGAACAAAAAGCAGAAAGTAACCGTCAAGTGGTGGCATTTGTGAATGATTTATTTATCAACGCCGATCCCGGGCATACGCTGGGTGAGACATTAACAGTTAAGCAAGTCGTACAAGGCAGTCGATATGATATTAATCAGTCTTTGTCATCCGAACCTATGGTGTCGGCTCAAATAAGACTTATTCTGGGTAATGTTTACCGGTCATTGGAAATGATTCCCGAAGCCATTCAGCATTATGATAAGGGTCTGGAGCTTCTTACGAATCATGACAATCTTTATTTTCAATTAGGTGTCCAAAGAGTGGTTGCTTTAGGCCGTGCCAGTCTTTATCAGCAACAATCAACTGCGATCGATGTATTAAAAAATCATCTCAATATTTATCTGCAACAAAATCCTGGCAGTCAGGAAGCCAAACAGCTATTAAACCAATTGAGACTGGAAGAAGCGGGTTATTACGCTGTGAATAACGAGCCTCAAAAGTCCTTAGCCATTCTCAATGATCTTGTTGAAAGTCCCTATAACACGGCACAAATACAATTAGCCATCGAAAAAAACATGGGCTATGTTGAGCGGGGTGAAGGTCAGTTTGGTGAAGCTGAAAAACGATTTCAAGGTTTAGTCAAAGAAGCCAATGAATCACTGGGGCGATTACATCCTGTCACCTTAGATTTACAGCAAGAATTGGCGTTAACATTGCGTATGCAAAATCGTATTGAGGATGCTTTGCTTTTGTATGAACAAGTGGTTGCCGGTATGGAGAAAAACTATGGAAGTAACAGTTTGCCGACTTTATTGGCACAAATCAATCAAGCCACGGCTTATATGTATGGCGGACAATTTGAATTGGCCGATAAAATGACTGAACAGCTATTGCCGCAAATGATTGAGCATGTGGGATCAGGCCACCGCTATACTGTGACCTTAAGAAATATTCGTGCCGGGGCGTTGCAAAATGTCGGTAAATTAGACGCTGCATTGCTGCTTTACCAAGAGGCTTTAGATTTAAATAAGCAGGCAGAAATTCCCGATGATTATAGTCACATTAATTTTTCTCACAACATAGCCACCATTTATAAACAGCAACAAAATTTTGTGGACACTGAAGTCATTTACCGAGAGATCTATCCTTTATGCTTAGAGTCATTAGGTAAAGATCAGCCTTTATGTGTCATTGTGGCTGACAGTTATGCCTTGGCGCTGGTAAAAACCGGAGATTATGAAACCGCCAGAGAATTACTCGTGCTTTCAAATCCTGCGCTGATTAAAATATTTGGTGAGAATCATCCCAGAGTGGTTAACTCAAACAAAACAAAGGCGCTGTTGGCAGAAGCCACAGCGCCTTAGTCTCATCCCTGAGAAGGCGATGAACGATTTATTTAGTTAATGCGCCACAATCCGTGTCTTTTAAAATACTTAGTTGGACCAGGTTCATGGTGCCGCTGTCTAAGCCGCTTGACGTTAAATCATAGTCAACTTGTGCGGTACGGCATTTGTCCCAAGTCATGTTTAACTGTCCTCTGTTAGTCGCTTGGCTGGTGCCTGATAAGAAGTCAGCACCGGAAAAACTGTGCAGTTCATTGACCGTCAGAGTTTGGCCATTGACCTCGGCAATGCCGGTTAAGGTTAAGGGTTGACCTTGGTCATAGGTGTACCAGCTGACATGGGCTTTGCTTTGGTTGTTGTCTTTAAACATAATTACGCTGAAACCTTCGCCGTTTCGACTTGGATCAAACCAAGATCCGGAGATGCCATTGGGTAAAACTTTTGTTGTGTTACCACACTCATTACCAATGACTTCAACGGATTTTGTCAGCTGATAAGCTGCGGTGCTGATGCCGCTTAAATCGACCAACAATTCCGCTTGATGACAGGCTGACAAGGTCATCATGGCCGAACCAAGACGTTCAATCTCAACATCCGAAGGATTAAAACCTTGGCCAAAATCAGCGCCCGAAGCTCGATAGACATCAACCACATCAATCATATTGTTATTAAACTCACCATAACCAAACAGCCACAGCATGTCACTGTTGTGATTCACTTGGGCATAAAAAACCACGCGATCATCGTTTAAAATCTCAATGCTAACACCCTGGTTGTTGACGCCATCAACAGTCCATAAGCCGGCTGATTTTGAATTGACCGACGGTGAATCCACAGGTCCGCCACTTCCTTCACGTTGGTAATGAGCCAGTTCGGTGATGCCGTCGCTAATTGTGCCGCCACTGGAATCACTCACCAATAAGTCGGTCTCATTAAAGATGAGATTGCTGGCAAATTGATCATCACCGGTATTTGGATCTAAGGTTTCTAATTTTTGAATTTGTTTAAATTGACCAGAAGTGTCTTGTTCAAAATAGTAAACGGCACCCACATTAAAACCACCATTGACACCTGAATTGGTACCGCCGGTGGCACCCACCATTAATTCGCCACCATGAAGTTGTACCCGGATGCCAAACTGGTCATTAAAAGCACTGTCATCGGGTTGGATAAACTGCTTTTCTTGCCATTGGTTTCCCGATTTTTCATATATGACCGCTGCCCCATTACCCCCGGCTCGCACGGCACCAACTGCCATTAGGTTTCCGTCGATGGTTATTTGATTGCCGAGATTGGTGTTGCGGTTATCGTTAATGGTTTGGGTCAGCGTCCAGTTTGTACCTTGTTTATCATAGACGTAGATACGACCCGGTTGGGTTAAAGCTTGTACTCCCCAAGCGCCAACAACAATTTGATTGTTTTCAATATCAAAAT
>Ga0079224_100000119_pt1 | contig 61023 bp, 56 predicted proteins | sample Stecom2015_FD_80414 | JGI IMG/M metagenome (GOLD analysis project Ga0079224, IMG submission 80414) | Agricultural soil microbial communities from Utah to study Nitrogen management - Steer compost 2015 | ecosystem: Environmental > Terrestrial > Soil > Agricultural land | place: USA: Utah... | reverse complement strand
CGTGTTCCTGTCCGGCGGCCAGTCCGACGAGGACGCCACCGCGCACCTGGACGCGATGAACCGCATGGGCGAGAAGCCCTGGCCGCTGAGCTTCAGCTACGGCCGCGCCATGCAGTCCGCCGCCCTGAAGATCTGGGCCGAGGACATGAGCGGCAACGTCGCCAAGGCGCAGGAGACCGTGTACGCGCGTGCCCGCGAGAACGGCCTGGCCGCACTGGGCGAGTGGACCCGGGAGGCCTGATCCCGGCGCAGGGCGCAACAGCCGCCACTTGGCGGCCTTGCGCCCGCACCTGCAATGCCAGGAAGACGCCGGCCTCGCGCCGGCGTTTTCCTTTTGGCCGCGCCCTGGCCCGTTGGGCGCTCAGCAACTCACGGCAGACCGGCCAGCCAGTCGTCATCGGAGCCTTCCGGCACGTCCTCGAACAGGAAGGTGCTCAGGTAGCGCTCGCCGGTGTCGGGCAGCATGGCCAGGATCGCCGCGCCCGGTTCCGCGGACTTGGCCACTTCCAGCGCCGCGGCGACCGTGGCACCGGCGGAGATGCCGCAGAAGATGCCTTCCTCGGCTGCCAGGCGCCGCGCGGTGTCGCGGGCCTGCACGTCGTCGACCGCAAGGATCCGGTCGGCCACGCCGCGGTCCAGCACCTCGGGCAGGAAGTCCGGGGTCCAGCCCTGGATCTTGTGTGGGCTCCATTCCTTGCCGGACATCATCGCGGCGACCGCCGGCTCGCATGCGGTGACCTGCACCTCCGGACGCGCGATCTTCAGCATCTGCCCGACGCCGGTCAGGGTGCCGCCGGTGCCCCAGCCGCTGCCGAAGTGGTCCAGCCGGCGGCCGGCGAAGTCCTGCAGGATTTCCGCCGCGGTGGTGTTGCGGTGGTAGGCCGGGTTGGCGGGGTTGGCGAACTGGCTGGCGAGGAACCAGCCCTTCTGCGCGGCCAGTTCGGCAGCCTTGCGGACCATGCCGGTACCGCGCTCCGCAGCCGGCGTCAGGATGACCTTGGCGCCGTAGGCCCGCATCAGCTTGCGCCGCTCGACCGAGAAGGTTTCGGTCATCACGGCGACGAACTTGTAGCCGCGGGCGGCGCAGACCATCGCCAGGGCCACGCCGGTGTTGCCGCTGGTCGCTTCGACCACGGTGTCGCCGGGCTTGAGCAGTCCGCGGGACTCCGCGTCGAGGATGATCGCCAGTGCCAGGCGGTCCTTGACCGAGCCGCCGGGATTGAACGCCTCGACCTTGGCGTAGAGGTCCACGCCGTCGGGAGCGAGCCTGTTCAGCCGGACCACCGGGGTGCGGCCGATCGTGTCGAGGATGCTGTCGTGAATCATGGGGGGCTCCATGCCTTTTCGCAGGGGGGGACGCCAGCGTGCCACAGGGCCGGCGGTAGCCGTGAGGGCACTGCGGGAACGCCCGGTTCCACCTGCAGTTGCCCGGGTCGGGACCGCTGCTTTGCCGGATCGGGCGGACATGCCCCACCGTCAACCTTTGGCCTACGCACCCGTTACCCCGTGGCCCCTAGACTCACCGATCCCGTGAGAAACGCGCGGGCACCCCCTCCCTCCGAGCCAGCTGGGAATGACCCCGATGCCACGACTTCTGCTGCGTACCGCCTGTGTCCTCCTGACGATCACGGCACTGGTGGCCTGCAGTGGCAGCGCACCAGCGCCAAATGCCCGGGAGGCGGTACCGGTCACCAGCACCCAGGTGTCGTTGCAGCCATGGAACGACACCGTTCGCGCGCTTGGCACCATCAAGGCCCGCGAATCCGTGACGGTCACCGCCAAGGTCAGCGAGACGGTCGAGCAGGTCCATTTCGAGAGCGGCGACGTCGTCAGCGCGGGAGCGCCCCTGGTGACCCTGAGCGGTGAACGGCAGCGCGCCGAGCTCGCCGAAGCCGAAGCGGCGGCAGCGGAGGCGGACCAGCTCTACCGCCGCCTCGTCGAGCTCGACAGCGGCCAGCTCATCGCCCGCTCCCAGCTTGATGCGCAGCGTGCAATCCGCGACAGCTCGCGTGCACGGGTGCAGCAGATCCGTGCGCAGCTCGCCGACCGCGTCGTGCGCGCCCCGTTCGCCGGCGTGCTCGGCACCCGCCAGGTCAGCCCCGGTGCGCTGGTCACCCCCGGGACCGCGATCGCGACCCTGGATGCGATCGACCGGGTGTATGCCGACGTGCCGGTCCCGGAAACCTTCCTTTCAAGCCTGGACGTCGGCCAGCGGCTGGTCGGGATCAGCTCGGCCTGGCCGGGCCAGGTGTTCGAGGGCATCGTCGAGCACATCGACACGCGCATCGATCCGGCCACCCGCGCGCTGACCGTGCGCGGTGCCTTTGCCAACCCCGGCCACCTGCTGCGCCCCGGCATGCTGATGCAGACCACCCTGATCCGCCCCTCGCGTGAGGCCCTGGTGGTGCCGGAGATCTCGATCGTCCAGGTCGGCAACAGCTCCTACGTGTTCCGTCTGCGCGAGGACGACACCGTCGAGCGTGCCGACGTGCTGGTCGGCGCCCGGGTCGAAGGCCGCGCCGAGGTGGTCAACGGCCTTGAGCCGGGTGACCGCATCGTGGTGGACGGCACTGGCAAGCTGCGCCCCGGCATGCGGGTGGAAGCGGCGCCGGTGACCGGGGCGCCTGCCCCGGCGCAGCCGGAAACCCCCGGCGCCACGTCCGGCGTGTCCGCACTGGCCGGTGCCGCGCAATGAAACTGTCGGAGCTTTCGATCCGCAGGCCGGTATTCGCCACCGTGATGAGCGTGCTCATCATGGTGCTGGGCGTCACCGCCTACTCGAAACTGACCTTGCGCGAGCTGCCGGCGATCGATCCGCCGATCGTTTCGGTCAGCGTGAACTATCCCGGCGCCTCCGCCGCAGTGGTCGAGACACGCGTCACCCAGGTCCTGGAGGATGCGCTGTCGGGCATCGAGGGGATCGAGCTGATCTCGGCGAACAGCCGCAACGGGCGCGCCGGGGTGACCCTGGAATTCACCCTGGAGCGTGACATCGAGGCGGCCGCCAACGACGTGCGCGAAGCGGTGAGCCGGATCGCCGACCGCCTGCCCGACGAGGCCGACGCACCCGAAGTCCACAAGGCCGACAGCGACTCCGATACGGTGGTCTGGCTCAACATGAGCTCGACGACCATGGACACCATGGAGTTGTCGGACTACGCAGAGCGCTACGTCGAGGACCGCCTGTCGAGCCTGGACGGCGTGTCGCAGGTCCGCATCGGCGGACGCCAGCGCTACGCCATGCGGATCTGGCTCGACAGCGCCGCCATGGCCGCCCGCGGGATCACCCCGGGTGACGTCGAAGCCGCGCTGCGGGCGGAGAACGTCGAGCTTCCGGCCGGTCGCATCGAGTCCGCTGACCGTGACTTCACCCTCCGGGTCGCGCGCCAGTACCAGGAGCCCGCGCAGTTCGCCCAGATCCCGGTGCGTGAGGGCGCCGACGGGTACGTGGTGCGCATCGGCGACATCGCCCAGGTCGAGCTGGGCTCGGCCGAGCGCCGCGCCTATTACAAGAGCAACGGCCAGTCCAACGTGGGCCTGGGCATCGTCAAGACCTCCACCGCGAACGCGCTGGACGTGGTCAAGGCGGCCCGTGCGGAAGCCGCGGAAATCCAGAAGGCCCTGCCCGAGGGCACCGAGATCTTCGTCGCCTACGACGACACCGTGTTCATCGACGCTGCGATCAAGCGCGTGTACTGGACCCTCGCCGAGGCCATGGCGCTGGTGTTGCTGGTGATCTGGGCCTTCCTTGGCAGCTTCCGCGCGGCGCTGATCCCGGCCGTGACGGTGCCGGTCTGCCTGTTGGCGGCATTCATCCCGCTGTACCTGTTCGGGTACTCGATCAACCTGCTGACCCTGCTGGCGCTCGTGCTGGCGATCGGCCTGGTGGTGGACGACGCGATCATCGTGCTGGAGAACATCCAGCGCCGCGCCGACCTGGGCGAGCCACCGCTGGTGGCGGCATCGCGTGGCACCAGGCAGGTCGCCTTCGCGGTGGTCGCGACCACCACCGTGCTGGTCGCGGTGTTCCTCCCGGTCGGCTTCATGGAAGGCAACACCGGGCGCTTGTTCCGCGAGCTGTCGGTGACCCTTGCCGGTGCCGTGGCGCTGTCGGCGTTCGTCGCCCTGAGCCTGACCCCGATGATGTCGTCCAAGCTCGTGCGGCCCCACGGGAAGGGCGGGGTGGGCGGCTTCAACAACTGGGTCAATGCCCGCCTTGCGGCGCTTTCGAACGGCTACGCCGCACTGCTGGAGCGCCACCTCACGCGGCGCTGGTTGCTGGCGGTGGTGATGCTTGCCGCATTGGGACTGAGTTACGGCCTGCTGCGCGTCGTGCCTTCCGAACTCGCCCCGTCCGAGGACCGCGGCTCGTTCTTCGTGTCGGTGATGGGACCCGAGGGCGCCGGCTTCGACTACACCGTGGGACAGATGCAGCAGGTGGAGGAGATCTTCATCCGCAACACCGGCCCGGACGAGCCGATCCGGCGTTTCAACAGCCGTGTCCCCGGGGGCTGGGGTGCCAGCGAGGAGATGCACACGGGCAACGTGATCGTGTTCCTGCAGGACTGGGACCAGCGCGACGAGAGCACCGCGGAGATAGCCGAGCGCATGCGCCGGGAACTCTCGGTGCTGCCCGGCGTGCAGGCGCAGCCGCGGGTCGGCGGCGGCCTGGTCGGCGGCCGCGGCCACCCGATCCAGATCGTGCTGGGCGGTCCGGAGTACAGCGAGATCGCAAGCTGGCGCGACGTCATGATCGAACGCATGGAGGCCAACCCCGGCTTCTTCTCGGTGGATTCGGACTACAAGGAAACCCGGCCGCAGATGCGGGTGCAGATCGATCGCCAGCGCGCCTCCGACCTGGGGGTCAGCGTCGTGGCGATCGGCCAGGCGCTGGAAACCATGATGGGCAGCCGCCGTGTCACCACCTTCGTGCAGGATGGCGAGGAGTACGACGTCGTGGTGCAGGCCGGCCGGGAGGACCGTGCCACCTCCGCCGACCTGGCGCAGATCCGGGTCCGCGCCCGCAGCGGCGAACTGGTGCCGCTGTCCAACCTGGTCACCCTGACCGAGGTCGCGGAGGCCGGCACGCTCAACCGCTTCAACCGGATGCGTGCGATCACCATCAGCGCCGGCCTGGCGCCCGGCTACAACCTGGACGAGGCGATCGCGTTCCTGGAGCAGGTCGCGCGCGAGGACCTGCCCGAATACGCGCAGATCGACTGGAAGGGGCAGTCGCGCGAGTTCCTGAAGGCCGGCGGTGCGGTGGTGCTGACCTTCGCCCTGGCGCTGCTGGTGGTGTACCTGGTGCTGGCGGCGCAGTTCGAGAGCTTCATCCATCCGTTCACGATCATGCTGACGGTGCCGCTCGCGGTGCTGGGCGCGCTGGTCGGCCTGGCGCTCACCGGCGGCACGCTCAACCTGTTCAGTCAGATCGGCATCGTCATGCTGGTGGGCCTGGCAGCCAAGAACGGCATCCTGATCGTCGAATTCGCCAACCAGCTGCGCGACGAGGGACGCTCGATCCATGAGGCGATCATCGAATCGGCCAGGGTCCGCCTGCGCCCGATCCTGATGACCGCGATCGCGACCGCCTTCGGTGCGCTTCCGCTGGTGATGGCGGGCGGCCCCGGGTCGGCCAGCCGGGGGACCATCGGCGTGGTGATCATCTCGGGTGTTGCCCTGTCGACGCTGCTGTCGCTGTTCGTGGTCCCCGCGTTCTACGTGCTGCTGGCGCGCTTCACCGGGTCCCCGCTGGCGGTCACCCGCAAGCTGGAGCAGCTCGAGGCCGAAACCCCGGAGGTCGGCGGCCACGCCTGAGTCGCCGCCCTTGCTGCCGGCCCAGGGGAGCGCCATGGGCCGCAGGGCGTGCGACTCCGCGTGGGCTGCGCATGACTTTCTGCGGGGTGACGCCCCCGGCGGGCGCGCGTATCGTGCGGAGCTTGCCGCCGGCCGCGCCGGCAAAGCCTTGGGGGGCGCGTGGAAGAGCTGATCACCACACTCAACGACATCATCTGGAGCCCGGTACTGATCGTGCTGTGCCTGGGGGCGGGCCTGTACTTCTCCATCCGGACCCGCTTCATGCAGGTGCGGGGCTTCCGGGAAATGATCCGGCTGATGCTCAGCGGGCAGTCCTCGCAGGCGGGGGTGTCCTCGTTCCAGGCGCTCGCGATGTCGCTGTCGGGGCGGGTCGGCATCGGCAACATCGCCGGCGTGGCGACCGCGATCGCGGCGGGCGGCCCGGGGGCGGTGTTCTGGATGTGGATGATGGCCTTCCTCGGCGCCTCGACCGCGTACGTGGAGTCGACCCTGGCGCAGATCTACAAGGAGAAGGACGAGCAGGGGAAATACCGGGGCGGGCCGGCCTACTACATCGAGAAAGGCCTCGGGCTGAAGTGGTATGCGTGGATCTTCGCCTTCGTGACGATCGTCGCCACCGGCTTCCTGCTCCCGGGCGTGCAGGCGAACGGCATCGCGCAGAGCATGACCATTGCCTGGGACATCCCCTCGGAGGTCACGGCGGCCTTCGTGGTGGTGGCCCTGGGCTTCATCATTTTCGGCGGCGTCAAGCGGATCGCCCGCTTCGCCGAGCTGGTCGTGCCGTTCATGGCGCTGGCCTACATGCTGGTGGCGCTGGTCATCATGCTGCTCAGCTGGGACCAGGTCCCGGCCATGTTCGCGCTGGTGTTCCGCAGCGCCTTCGGACTGGACGCGGGATTCGGCGCCATGCTCGGCCTCGCGGTGGAGTGGGGCGTCAAGCGTGGCATCTACTCCAACGAGGCCGGCCAGGGCACCGGCCCGCACGCGGCCGCCGCGGCGGAGGTCGCACACCCGGCGCAGCAGGGCTACGTGCAGGCGTTCTCGGTCTACGTCGATACCCTGCTGGTATGCTCGGCAACCGCGTTCATGATCCTCTCGACCGGCATGTACAACGTCGTCGGACCCGATGGGACCATGCTGGTCAATGCGCTTCCGGGGATCGAGGCCGGGGCGACGTTCGCCCAATCGGCGGTCGAGTCGGTCCTGCCGGGCTATGGCGCGGGCTTCGTGGCACTGGCGCTGCTGTTCTTCGCCTTCACCACGATCGTTGCGTACTACTACATGGCCGAAACCAACATCGCCTACATCAACCGCAAGGTGCACCGGCCCTGGCTGACCTACGTACTGCGGCTCGCGATCCTGGCCGCCGTGACCTTCGGTGCGGTGCGTACCGCAGGGGCGGCATGGGCGTTGGGTGATATCGGAGTGGGCCTGATGGCGTGGCTCAACCTTGTCGCGATCCTGATCCTGCAGCGACCGGCCCTCAGGGCATTGAAGGACTACGAGATGCGCCGGAAGGGAGGGCGGGAGATCGCCTTCGACCCGGCTGCCCTGGGTGTCCGCAACGCCGGGTTCTGGGAAATCCGCCACGCCAACGACGGCAAGGATCCGGTCGTCGAAGCCGCCGTCCACGGCAGCCTCAACCCGCCGGACCCCGGGTCGCCCGATGGCCGCTGAGAAAGGCCCGTACCGTGCCTGGGCAGGCGCGCGTGGTCCGTCTGCCGGCGGCCGGCCGCCGTCCGGCCGCGGTGCCGAGCTGCGGCTGCACGGACTGAATGCGGTCCGGGCGGTGTTCCGGCACCGGCCCGGTGACATCCGCAAGCTCTACCTGGCCCAGGACCGGATCCCGGTGCTGCAGCCGCTGCTGAAGTGGTGCGTGGCCAACCGCGTCGGCTACCGCGTGGTCGAGGCGGACGACCTGCGCAAGCTGGCTGCCTCGGCACACCACGAGGGCGTGGTCGCCGACGTGTTGCGCCGTGAGCCGCTGCCACTGCTGGAGTGGCTCGAGGGGCACGGCGGCGGCCCGGCGTGCCTGTTGTGGCTCGACGGGGTGGGCAACCCCCACAACCTGGGGGCGATCCTGCGTTCGGCCGCGCACTTCGGCATCGCCGCGGTGCTGCTGCCGGCGGAGTCCGGGCTGGCACTCTCCGGAGCTGCGGCCCGGGTTGCAGAGGGGGGCGCCGAGGTGGTTCCGCTGCTGCGCATGCCGGATGAGCCGGACGCCATGGCGGCGCTGCGCGCGGCCGGCTTCTGCCTCGCCGCCACCGTGGTGGAGGGTGGCGCCGACCTGTTTGCGACCGCCTTGCCGGACCGCTTGGTCTACGTGCTCGGGGCCGAGGGCGAAGGCATGGACCGGGGCCTGGCCGCGCGCTGCGACCTGCAAGTGTCGATCCCGGGGACGGGTGCGGTCGAGAGCCTCAACGTGGCCTCCGCCACCGCCGTGATGCTGGCCGCGTGGCGGTCCCGCCGCCCGCGCTGAGTGCGAGGGGTCAGCCGGTCGGGAGGTCGACGGCCCCGCCATTGGCGGCAGGGCGCATCGGCAGCCGCGCACTGACCCGGGTGCCGCGGTCGCCTGCGGCGCCCACCGCGAGTTCGCCACCCAGCTGCCTGGCGCGCTCGCGCATGGTGACCAGGCCGAGGCCGCTCCGGTGCCCGTCCGGAAGCCCGCGTCCATCGTCGCTCACCTCCAGCTCCAGCATTCCGTCGACGGTGCACAGGCGCACGGAGATCCGTTGCGCCGATGCATGGCGCAGTGCGTTGGTGAGGGCTTCCTGGGCGATGCGGAAGCAAGCCACCTCGGCCGCCGGGGACGGGCGCTCGTCGAGCGGCCGCAGGTCCAGGTCCAACGCGGGCCCAGCTTTGCGGAGCAGAGATTCGGCCTGCCAGCGCAGCGCCGGCACCAGGCCGAGTTCGTCAAGCTGGGGCGGGCGCAGCAGCAGCGAGATGTTGCGCAGCTTGACCACGGTCTGGTCGGCGATGGCGCCGATGTCGGCGATGGTTTCCGCCCGCCGCGAGGCGTCCTCGTCATTGAGCAGCATCTGCGACGACAGTTTGATGGCGGTGATGTCCTGGCCGATGTCGTCGTGCAGTTCGCGCGACAGCGAGCGGCGCTCGTCCTCCTGCAGGGTGATCACCCGGCGGGCGAGCGCCTGCAACTCGCGGTGCTGGCGTTCAATGGTGTGCTGGCCGGCGCTGCCCCGCCTGCGGCCGATCACGTACCCGGCGGCGCCCGCAGCCAGCCCCAGCAGCAACATGGACACAATGGAGGCAGACGGCATGGGGCCAGTCTGCCACGCCTCGCGTCGTGCTCAGAACAGCTCGACGCTGCCGGCGTCCATGCTCTGCTGGGCCACCGGCTTGTGCGGCGGCCGCTCCCATTCCACGCGCATCTGGCCGATCCGGCCGACCAGCCGGCGCACGGCCTGCTGCATCTCGCCGTCGTCGGTCCCGCGGTGCAGCAGTTCGTGCAGCGCGGTGGCCTCGCGGTTGATCTGCAGCAGCCGGTCCAGGTGCACGGAGGCCGCGCCCAGGGCCTGGGTGGCGATGTCCTCGAACTGCAGGGCGCGCACGGCTTCGGCCACCGAAGCGTCGATCGACTGGCCGCAGCCGGCGATCTCCCGCACACCGTCGTTCAGGCCGCGGTTCATGCCCTCCACCCGCTCCACCATCGCGGCCGCCTCGGCGCGCGCGCCGCGGGAGCGGTCCAGGTCGCGCGAGGCCATGGTGGTGACCGTGTCGCGGACCTTGGCGATCGCGTCCTTCGAGCTGTGGGCGAGCTTGCGGATCTGCTCGTTGAAGGCGGTGGACCGCTCCGAGAGGTTGCGCACCTCGTCGGCGACCACCGCGAAGCCGCGGCCCGCCTCACCGGCCCGGGCGGCCTCGATCGCCGCGTTCAGCGCCAGCAGGTTGGTCTGGTCGGCGATCGACTTCACGTCCTCGAGCAGGGCGAAGATCCCGTCCAGGTGCTCGGCCATGGCATCGATGTGCGTCACCGTGGTGCCGCTCTGGCCGGCGACTTCCTCCAGCGCCTCCACCAGCTGCTCCATCTTGCGGCTGGCCTGTACGGCGAACTGGTGCACGTCCATCCCGCCTTCCTCGCCATTGCGGTCGAGGATCCGGGTGACCACCTCGCTCTGGCGGCGTGACTGGCGGTTCATCGCGTCGAAGCTGCCGCCAAGTTTGGCCACCGACTCGCGGATCAGCTCGCGGGTCCGGTCGATCTCGGTGCGCGACCCGTCCACCTCGGCGTTGACGAAGCTGCGCAGCTCTTCCAGCAGCCTGCCCTGCTCGCGCACCACCGCCGACTGTGCGGACGGCCGGTGCAGGTACCAGGCCAGGGTGAGCCACGCGGCGGCCATGGCCACGGTGGCGCCCAGGCGGGCGGCCGAGGGCCAGTCGAGCACCTGGGCAACCAGCACCAGGGCAGTGAGCGCTACGGGCGCTGCGAGGCGGATGACTACACGGGAATCCATTGCTGCTCTCGTCGGGGACGGTGTATCCGTGATAACGGCCGCCGGCCCCCGGGCTTTAGTCGGCCTTGCCGGCATCGGTCGGCCGGCGGGACAGCAGGCAGGCCGCGACCTCGCCCAGCGGGACCACGTCGGTTGCCGCGGAAAGTGCCACCGCGGCGCCCGGCATGCCCCACACCACGCTGCTGGCGCGGTCTTGGGCGACGGTGCGGGCCCCGGCCTGGCGGAGTTCGAGCATGCCGCGCGCGCCGTCACTGCCCATGCCGGTCAGCAGGGCCGCGGCCACCCCGCGCCCGACCTGCCGGGCGGCCGAAGAGAACAGCGCGTCGACGCTGGGACGGAAGGGGGCAGGCTCGTCGCTGACCGCGCACCGAAGCACGCGCCCGTGGCGCTGCACCCGCAGGTGCCGGCCGCCGGGGGCGACGTAGGCGCAGCCGCGCTGCAGCGGTTCGCCGTCGGTCGCCTGGACCACGTTGAGCGCGCAATGGCGATCCAGCCGCTCGGCGAAGGCCGCGCTGAACGTGGCCGGAATGTGCTGGGCGATCACCACCGGCGGCATGTCCGCCGGCAACGGCGCAAGCACCTGCCGGATCGCCTCGGTGCCCCCGGTGGACGCGCCGATGGCGACCAGTTCGAAGGTCCCGGAGCGCGACGGCGCGAGGCGGGCGATGGAGCGCAGGGCGGCTGACGGGGTGACCGGCGCCGACGCGCGGACCCGGGCCCGCGCCGCCGCCAGCACCTTGGCCCGGAGCTCGGCGGCGTACGCCTCCATGACCTCCGCCGAGTCCGCCCGCGGCTTGGCGATGAAGTCCACCGCACCGGAGGCGAGCGCATCCAGGGTCACGCTCGCGCCCTGTTCGGTGAGGGTGCTGACCATCACCACCGGCAACGGGCTCAGGCGCATCAGCTGGCGCAGGAAGCTGAGCCCGTCCATCCGCGGCATCTCCACGTCCAGGGTGATGACGTCGGGCCTGAGCCGCTTGATCTTGTCGCGGGCGATGTACGCATCCGCGGCGGCGCCGACCACCTCGATCGCCGGATCGGCGCCAAGCAGGGCCGGCATCAGCTGGCGCATCACGGCGGAGTCGTCGACCACCAGCACCCGCACCGGACCCCTGGCCTCCGCGCGTGGCAGGTCCACGCCGGCGTCCATCAGAACAGCTCCACGCTGCCGGCCACCGGCGCGCGGTCGAGGGTGCCCAGGTAGGCACGCTCCGCTCGCACGATTTCGTCGTCCTCGCGCGTCGGCGGCAGCCGCTTGACCAGGGTGCGGCCGGTCTGGACGAAGAAGCAGACCTTGCGCGCCTGGATGTCGCCGAGGTCCTGCGCCACCACGGGGATGCCCTCGGCCGCCAGGTACTGCAGCACGAAGCGCGCGTTGCGCGTGCCGATCGGGTCGATGTGGAAGCCGCTGAGCACGTTGCCACCCCCGAACACCTTGGCCTGAAGCCGCTGGCGTCGCGCGCCCCGCTTGAGCAGGTCGTTGATCAGCAACTCCATTGCATGCACGCCGTAACGGGCGCTGGGATCGGCGTCGCCGCTCCCCGTGCCGCCGGGCAGCAGGAAGTGGTTCATCCCGCCCACGCCCACGGCCGGGTCGTACAGGCAGGCCGCCACGCAGGAGCCGAGCAGGGTGACCAGCGCCAGCGGTTCGCTGCTGCCGCGGTAGTCGGCCGGCATCAGGCGCAATGCGTGGGTGCCCAGCTCGCGGTCCCAGTAGCTGCCGGGTTCGGTCACCGGCGCGGGGGTCGCCAGGTTCATGCGGGCACCGGCGCGGCGGCGCGGTAGGTGGTCTGCCCGCAGGGCACGACCAGGTCCGCGGCGTGGGTGAAGGTTTCCGAGTGGCCCGCATACAGCAGCCCGCCGGGCGCCAGCAGCGGCACCAGCCGGCCGAGCACCGTGTGCTGGGTCGGCTTGTCGAAGTAGATCATCACGTTGCGGCAGAACACCGCCGCGAACCCGCCGTGCAGCCGGTAGTCGCCATCCAGCAGGTTCAGCGGCTGGAAGCGGACCAGTGACTGCAGCTCCGGGCGCACCCGGCAGAGCCCGGCCCTGCGCCCCACGCCCTTCTGGAAGAAGGCCTTGCGGCGCTGCGTCGACAGGGCCTCGATCCGTTCCAGCGGGTAGATCGCTTCGGTCGCGGTGCGCAGGACATTGGTGTCGATGTCGGTGGCCAGGATGCGCACCGGTGGGGCAAGCGTGCCGAACGCCTCGCAGGCGGTGATGGCGATCGACCAGGGCTCCTCGCCGGTGGAGGCCGCCGCGCACCACAGCTCCAGCGTGCCGCCGTGGCGGGCGTGCATGGCCTGCAGGTGGGTGGCGAGGCTGTCGAAGTGGTGCGGCTCGCGGAAGAACGAAGTGAGGTTGGTGGTGAGTGCGTTGGTGAACGCCTCCCACTCCTTGCCTCCCGTGGCTTCCAGCTGGTCCAGGTAGTCGCGGAAGCGCCGCAGGCCGAGCGCCCGCACCCGGCGGGCCAGGCGGCTGTAGACCATGTCGCGCTTGTGCGGGTTGAGGTGGATCCCGGCGCGCGTATGGATCAGCCGGGCGACGCGGCGGAAGTCGCGTTCGTCGAATTCGAACTCGCGCGTGTCGCGCGCCGGCTGGAGGCCGTCCCGGAGCGCGATGTCAGCCATTGGCCGCGGGCCGGAGCAGCGCCGGGCCGGATGCCGCCGCCGGGCCCGGCGAGGCAAGGCGGAAGGTGGCCACGGAGTCGACGAGCCGCCCGGACTGGCGCTCCAGCGCGGCGGCCGCGAGCCGGGCGTGCTCGACCAGCGCCGCATTGTGCTGGGTGCCTTCGTCCATCTGGGAGATCGCCTGGTTGACCTGCCCGATGCCGGTCGACTGGTCCTGGGTGGCGGCGCTGATCTCCGCGATCAGCCCCGCGACCTGCTGCACGCCGCCGACGATCTCGCCGATCGCACCCCCGGCTTCGCCGACCAGGCGGCTGCCGTTGCCGACGGTGCGTACCGAGGCTTCGATCAGTTCCTTGATCTCGCGTGCCGCGCCGGCCGAACGCTGCGCCAGCGTGCGTACTTCGCTGGCGACCACCGCGAAGCCCCGGCCCTGGTCGCCGGCCCGGGCGGCTTCGACCGCCGCGTTGAGCGCCAGGATGTTGGTCTGGAAGGCGATGCCGTCGATGACCGCGATGATGTCGACGATCCGGCGCGAGGCGGCGTCGATGTCGGCCATGGTCTCGACCACCCGCGCGGTGAGCTCGCCGCCGTGGCTCGCCGCCTGGGCGGTGCCCCGGGCCAGCTCGCTAGCCTGCAGTGCGTTGCCGGCGGTCTGGCGCACTGTCGCGGTGAGCGACTCCAGCGAGGCCGCAGTCTCCTCCAGGGCGGCGGCCTGCTCCTCGGTGCGGCGGGCCAGGTCGGCGTTGCCGCTGGCAATCCGGGCCGCCGCCCCGTCGATCTCGCGGGCGCCGGCCTGGATCCCCGACACGATCGCCGCCAGCTGGTCCACCGTCTGGTTGGTGCTGTCCTTCATCCGCCCGAACACGCCCTGCATGTCGACCTCGATGCGCCGGGTCAGGTCACCGGCGGCCAGTGCGGCCAGTACCTGCTGCATGCCTTCCAGGCTTTGGCTGGTGGCCTGCAGCAGCTGATCGATGTGCTCCGCGATGACCCGCAGGAAGCCATGCTTGTCGTCGATCCGGATCCGGCGGCTGAAGTCGCCGGCCGCGGCGGACTGCAGCACGCCGGCGACCTCGTCCTGCATCGCGAGGGCCTCGATGCGGTCGCGCAGTTCGGCGACCACGCCGATCTGGCGTCCGTCCTCGAGCACCGGCGTGACCGTCAGGTCCAGGCTGCGACTGGCCAGCTGCAGCCGATGCGCGGCCGTTCCCTGCAGTGACTGCAGCGCGGCCCGGTCCAGCCCGGTCCCGGCGAGCAGCACGGCGAGGTCGCCGCCGACCAGCCGGACCGGATCGAAGCCGGGAACGGCCGCCTGCACGTCCTCGGCGATGCGGCCCAGCAGCCGGTGGGCCGCGGTGTTGGCGTACACCAGCCTGAGCTCGTGGTCGGCCGCCAGCACGCTGGCGGGCGCCACGTCCAGCGCACGCTGGATGCGGGCGCTGGCATGGGCACGGCGGCGCGTGTCGACGACTTCGAAGCCCAGCCGTACCTGCATCGTCTTCAGGCCCTGGAGGACCCGGCCGATCTCGTCGTTGCGGTCGATGGCGATCACATCGTCGTAGTGGCCACTGGCGATGCGGTGGAAATGCTCCGCGGCGCCTTCCAGTCGGCCCACCACGTCCCGGGAAAGCCACCAGGCGCAGTACAGCGCGATGGCGCCCAGCGCGGCCGCGGCGATCCACGGCAGGCGCGGGTCGACGCCGCTGGCGGCGAGCCACAGCAGGGCGAAGCCGCCGGCGCCGACCGCGGCGGCGGCCAGCAACAGGCGCTGGCGCAAGCTCAGCCGCCACAGGGGGTTCAGTGCCCGCAGCCGGTCACGCCGCACCACCTGGCCGACCCTGAGCCGCAGCCCGTCCGCGCGACCCGCCCGGAAGGCGGCGTAGTCGCGCTCGGCATCGGCGATCTCCTTTGCCGTGGCCGGCCGGCGGACCGACATGTAGCCGGTCAGCCTGCCGTCCTGGTGCACCGGGGCGACGTTGCCGCGGACCCAGTAATGATCGCCGTTCTTCGCCCGGTTCTTGATGATGCCGACCCAGGGGCGACCCGACTTCAGCGTCTGCCACAGGTCGGCGAACACCGCCGGGGGCATGTCGGGGTGCCGCACGAGGTTGTGCGGCTGGCCCAACAGTTCGGCTTCTCCGAACCCGCTGGCGCGGACGAAATCCGGATTGACCATGCGGATCATTCCGCGGGTGTCGGTCATTGAAACCAGGATGTCGTTGCGGTCGAGTTCGATCGCCTTGCCGGTGACCGGGAGGTTGCGTCGCATGGTGGTCTCCGCCCGGGTGGGGGCCGGGCATCCGCGGAGGGTCCGCGGCTACTCCGGTTATCGGCCGCCAGGCGCGGATCTGTAGCCGGGGCCACCCGCAGGGCGCGGCCTCGGACGCCGCGCCCCGGTGGCCATCAGAATTCCTGCCACTCCTCGCCACCGCCCGCGGCGCGAGGGAGCGGCGCGGGCGCGGGCGAGCGCTCCGCAGGTGCCTGCCGTGGCACCGGCCGTGCGCCCGGCAGCGGGAGGACGCCTCCTCGCGGTTCCTGCGCCGCCGGTTCCGGGTTGGTGCCGGTGCGCAGGTCGGCGCTGGAGTCGGCGCGGAAGATCGCCACGGTATGCACCAGGGCGCCGGCCTGTTGCTCGAGCGCGCGTGCGGCGGCCGAGGCCTCCTCGACCAGGGCGGCATTCTGCTGGGTGCCTTCGTCCATCTGGACCATGGCCTGGCTGACCTGCTCGATGCCGGCGCTCTGCTCGGCGGAGGCCGCGGCGATCTCGGAGATGATCTCGCTGACCTTGGCCACGCGCGAGACAATCTCCTCCATGGTGCTGCCGGCCTCGTGGACCAGGCTGCTGCCGTCCTCGACCTTGGACACCGAGTCGTCGATCAGGACCTTGATCTCCTTGGCCGCGGCGGCCGAGCGTTGTGCCAGCGAACGCACCTCGCTGGCGACCACGGCAAAGCCGCGGCCCTGCTCGCCCGCGCGCGCGGCCTCGACCGCGGCGTTGAGCGCCAGGATGTTGGTCTGGAAGGCGATCCCGTCGATGACGCCGATGATGTCGACGATGCGGCGCGATGCTTCATTGATCCCGTCCATGGTCCGCACCACCTGGCCCACCACCTGTCCGCCCTTGCCGGCGACCTCGGCCGCGCCGCGGGCCAGTTCGTTGGCCCGGCGTGCGTTGTCGGCGTTGTGCTGGACGGTCGAGGTCAGCTCCTCCATCGACGAGGCGGTTTCCTCCAGCGACGCGGCCTGCTGCTCGGTACGGCGCGACAGGTCGTTGTTGCCGGCGGCGATCTCGCCGGCGGCGGCATTCATCGCATCACTGCCCTGGCGGATCTGGCCCACGATCTCGGCCAGCTTCTCCACCGTGCGGTTGGCATCGGCGGCGAGCTCGCCGAACTGGCCCGGGAGGGTCTCGTCGGCGCGGCGTTGCAGGTCACCCTCGGCCACCGCGTTCATCACGCTGCTCACCTGCCGGAGTCCGCGATCGGCGCCGGCCATCAGCCGGTTGAGGCTCTCGATCACTTCGCGGTAGGTGTACTCGAAGCGCGCGGCGTCGCCGCGACGACTGAAGTCACCGGCGTTCGCGGCCTCCACGAGTTCGGCGACCGCCTCGTTCGTGGCCTGCATGTTGGCCTTGATCGCCGCCACCGCGCGGGTCGTGACCACCTTCTTGCCTGGCAGTTCCGGGAAGTCGCGCGACAGGTCGCCGCGCGCGTAGTCGGCCACGAATGCGGAAACCGAGAGCACCGCCTCGATGTGCGACTCGACCAGCGCATTGACCTGGGCGGCCATGCGACCGTAGGCGCCGGGGAAGCGGTCGGCCGGGATCCGGTGGTCGACCTCGCCCGCCTCGTGCTGGCGGCTGATCTCGGCCTGCGCCTCGGCGAAGGCCTGCAGCTCGGATTGCATCTCCTTCATGGAGCGGAGCAAGGCTGATATCTCGTCGCGCCCATCCGGCTCGATCGCCCCGTCCAAAGCCCCCTGTGCGATGTCGCGCGCCACCTGGTTGGCTGTCTGCAGCGGCACGGTCAGGCTGCGCGTGATCGACCAGGCGAGCCACGCGCCCAAGGCGAGCGCCAGGGCGCCGAGCACCTGCATGGTCGTGCTCGCAGCCTCATAGGCCGCCACTGCAGCTGCATGATCCTGCTCGTTCCTGGCGGTCTGGAGAATCAGGATTTCCCTAAGCGGAGTCCGCCACTCGGCCACGGCGGGAAGCACGCGCTCATTCAGGAATGCACCGGCGTCCGCGGCACCGTCTGAACCGACCATTTCCAGCGCCGAATCGATCAGGGGCGCTGCATCTGCCCGGGCCAGGTCCACCCGACGCCTCAGCTGGAGGCCCTCGGCGTCAGTCGAAAACTGTTCCAGCTCAGCGCGTGCTTCCCGGTATTGTTCGCGCAGTGCGTGCAAGCTGTCCTGCGCACCGGCGAGCGACTGCGGGTCGAGCACCGCGTCGCGAGCCACGTCGGCAATCTGTCCGGAATAGTCGAACAGCTTCTCCGCGGCCGTCGTCACGCCGCCTCGATGGAGTGCGACATTGTCCAGCCGGCTTTGAATGCTGGACATGCTGGACAGCCCTACGGCGGCGATCGCCACCAACAGTACGAGCAAAGTGCCAAAAGCGAGGCTCAGGCGGGTGCCGACGCGATAGCGCCTTAAGAGGTTGGTCATTTGAGTATCCGGACGGGGGAGGCGGGTGCGATGCCCTTCAACGGCGCGGGCATCGGCATCACCCGTCGGTATCGGCAGGCCAGGCGCGTTGCTTGTGCGATCAGGTCCGGAACCGTGATGCAGGTCAACTTGTGGCTGGGCTCGGGTTCAGAAAAAAGGCGCGCCCATCCCGGGCGCGCCTCCTTGTTGTTGGCAGCAGGGTGGCGGTTAGAACTCCTGCCACTCCTGGTCGTTGCTGGCCACCACCGCCTTGGGCCTGGCCACGGTGCGGCGTGGTGCTGGCGGAGCTTCGGGGCGGGAAAGAGTTGGCTGCGGCTGCTCGCCGCTGATGGCTTCCACGCCGATCCGCTCCAGCTCGGCGCTGAACGCATCGCTCAGCCGGAACGCGGCCACCGTCTCCACCAGCACCGCCGACTGCTGCTCCAGTGAGCGCGCCGCCGCCGAGGCCTGCTCCACCAGCGCCGCGTTCTGCTGGGTGCCCTCGTCCATGTGCGTGATGGCTTGGCTGACCTGCTCGATGCCACTGCTCTGCTCGGCGGAGGCGGCGCTGATCTCGGCGATGATCTCGGCCACGCGGTTCACGCTGGCGACGATCTCGTCCATGGTGGTGCCGGCGCGGTTGACCAGGGTGCTGCCGTCGTCGACCTTGGCGACCGAGTCGTCGATCAGCACCTTGATCTCCTTGGCGGCCGCGGCGGAGCGCTGCGCCAGCGAGCGCACCTCGCTGGCGACCACCGCGAAGCCACGGCCCTGTTCGCCGGCACGCGCGGCCTCGACCGCGGCGTTGAGCGCCAGGATATTGGTCTGGAACGCGATGCCGTCGATCACCCCGATGATGTCGACGATCTTGCGCGAGGCCTCGTTGATGCCGCTCATGGTCTGCACGACCTGGCCCACCACCTCGCCGCCCTGGGTGGCGACCTCGGCTGCGCCGCGCGCCAGCTGGTTGGCCTGGCGGGCGTTGTCGGCGTTGTGCTGGACGGTCGAGGTCAGCTCCTCCATCGACGAGGCGGTCTCCTCCAGCGAGGCGGCCTGCTGCTCGGTACGGCGCGACAGGTCGTTGTTGCCCGAGGAGATCTCGCCGGCGGCGGCGCTGATCGAGTCGCTCCCCTTGCGGATCCGCCCCACGATGTCGGCCAGTCGCTCGACGGTGTGGTTCGCATCGCCGGCCAGCTTGCCGAAGCGGCCGGGCAGGGTCGCATCGGCGCGACGGGTGAGATCGCCTTCCGCCATCGCCGCCAGCAGCACGCCCACTTCGTTCAGGCCACGGTCGGCGCTCGCCATCAGCGCATTGAGGTCCTCGATCACCTCCTTGTAGATGAACTCGAAGCGGTCGGCGTCGCCGCGCTGGCTGAAATCGCCCGCCACGGCCGCCTCCACCAGCATGCGGATCTCCTCGGTGACCGCCTGGGTGCCGGCCTTGACCGAGTCGACCGCCTCGGTGATCTCGGCCTTGGTGCCGGGCAGGCGGGCGATGTCGCGTGACAGGTCGCCACGCGCATACGCACCGACGATGTCGATGGTCTGGCGGGTGATCCCGATATGCGACTCGACCAGGGTGTTGATCTCCTGCGCCATGGCCCCGTAGGCCCCCGGGAACGCGGCGGTATCGAGGCGCTCGTGGATGTCGCCGGCCTCGTGCGCGTCGTAGACCTTGCGCTGGGCGGCGGCGAAGGAGCGCAGGGACACCACCGCGCGCTGCAGGCCGCGGGCGATGTCGCGCAGCTCGTCCTGGCTGCCGGTGCGGACCTCGTCGGGGAACTCGCCGGCGGCGATCGCCTCGGCGGCGCCCTGGATGGTGTGCAGCGAGGCACGGGTGCTGCGGGTGAAGCCCAGGAACAGGTAACCGGCGACCAGCAGCACCAGCACCACGAACAGCGCGGTCACCCAGGCGGTGGTGCGCAGCGATGACAGCTGGGCGGCGGCGGCCGCGTCCAGCGCCTGCAGGCTGCCCATCATGGCCGTGGCCATGGCCAGGTGGGTGGCGTGCTCGCGCGCGGCGAGCGTCTCGACCGGCAGCTCCGGCATGTCGGCCTCGAGGATGTGGGTCGCGATCGCCTCGTTCTGCTTGCCCATGGCGTCCAGGGCGGTGCGGATGGGCCGGCCGCCGGTCGCGCCCAGGACGGGCATGCGCTGCTCGGCGTTGGCAAGCTCCAGTTCGATCCGCGAGCGCAGGAAGTCCTGCATGGTCTGCGAGATCGCCAGGCCGGTGCGGTCCTCGACCCAGATCGCGCCCTCGCCCAGCACCCGCAGGCCGACCACGCCCTGCTGGGCGGTGTACTCGGCCAGGGTCGGCAGCCAGTCACTGGCGGCCCGCCCCATGTACAGCACGGTCGGCTCCTGGGAATGGGACAGCCCGGTGCGCTCGGCGACCAGGTTCATGAGCCCGTTGACCTGCCCGATCGCGGCATCGGTGGCCGAGCTGGAGGTGTCCGCGGCGGCCGCGCTCCAGGCGGCGCTGGCGTCCTTGAACGCGGCGGCCAAGGCGGCGTCGGCGATACGGCTCGATGCCCAGCGTCCCGCCGCGTCCAGCTGGCGGCGGGCATTGGCGGCGTCGGCGGCGAGTTCCTCGGCCGGGACCGGGGTGCCGGCGGCGGCGCGGACCTGCTTCTGCCGGTGCGCCTGCATCGCAAGCATCGACTGCTGCAGGTGCGACAGGCCCTGCACCGCGCTGCGCTGGCGCTGGACGGCCTGGATCTCGGTGTTGGAACGGACCACCAGGATGCCGGCCAGCACGCCGCAGGTGAGCATGAAGGCGGCGCCGATCACCAGCGCCTTGTGGCCGAAGCGCAGGCCGGCCATCAGCCGGGTAGCGGGGGCCAGCAGCCGGTCGGCGAGTGAGGAAGAGGGACGTGCGGACATCGTTGCCTCGGGTCGGGTGGGTCTTCCGAGTCAACGGCCGGTGCACACCGATCTTTAATCGCGGGTGAATCCTGCCGTGACGGATGTCTCATATTGCGCGCGCCGGCTAAAGAACGCCGGGGGGTGGCCGATCCCGGGATCAGGCGGCAAGCGCCGCGTCCACCGCATGTCCCGGCACAACCGATCCAACCAGGAGCCCCCCATGTCCCGCGCCCGCATCCTCGTCCCCGCACTGCTCGCGCTGAGCTTTGCCCTTCCCGCGCACGCCAACCTCACCCCGACCAAGCGCGTCGAGCCGCAGTACCCGGCCGAGGCCGCCCGTTCCGGCACCGAGGGCTTCGTCGAAGTCGAGTTCAGCGTGTCCGCCGACGGCAAGGTGGAGAGCGTTTCGGTGGTCAACGCCAAGCCCTCGCGCGTGTTCGAGGCCGCCGCGGTCCGCGCGGTCAAGCAGTGGGAGTTTGCTCCGGGCGGCGGCCGCGGCAAGGTCCGGCTCGACTTCACCCTGTGAGCCCCCGTTCCATCGCTGCGAACAAAGAAAAACGCGCCTTCCGGCGCGTTTTTTCGTGCCTGGCCGGCGCCCCTTGGCACCGGAAGGAGGATCAGGCCGCCGCGGCGGCAGCCTCCGCCACCAGGCCCATCTCGGGGCTGGTCATCAGCCGTGCGATGTCGAGCAGGATCAGCATCCGCTCGTCGAGCGTCCCGATGCCGGTGAGGAACTGGCGGTCGATGGTCGCGCCGATTTCCGGCACCGCGCGCATCTGCTCGGCGGACAGGCGCACCACGTCGGAGACGCTGTCGACGACCATGCCGACCACGCGCTCGCCGACGTTGAGCACGATCATCACCGTCACCGGCGTGTACTCGGCCCTGGGCAGGCGGAACTTCAGGCGCATGTCGACCACGGGCACGATGGTGCCGCGCAGGTTGATCACGCCCTTGATGTAGTCCGGCGCATCGGGCAGGCGGGTGACCGAGTCGTACCCGCGGATTTCCTGCACGGTGAGGATGTCGACGCCGTATTCCTCCTCACCCAGGGCGAAGGTCAGGAACTCGGCGCTGCCAGCGCCCTCGGCGGTGGAGGATGCGGTGTCGTTGTGGGTGCTCATGGATTCGACCTCAGATCAGTGTTCAGGCCGCCGCCGGCACCGGGACGGTGCTGCCCAGGCTTGCGGCGTCGACGATCAGCGCCACCCGGCCGTCGCCGAGGATGGTCGCGCCGGATACGCCGGGGATGCGGCGGTAGTTGTGTTCCAGGTTCTTGACCACGACCTGTTGCTGGCCGAGCAGGTCGTCCACTTCCAGCGCCAGCCGGCGCCCGTCGGCCTCGACCACCACGGCGATCGGATTGGCGTTGGCGTTGCCGGCCGAAGGCAGGCGGTACTGCTCGCGCAGGTTGACCAGCGGCACGTAGTCCTCGCGCATGCGCAGCACGCGGGTGTCGCCGGCGATGGTGCGGATCTGGCCCGGGCCGGGCTGCAGTGATTCGATGACCATGTTGAGCGGGACGATGAAGACTTCCTCGCCCACCGCCACGGTCATTCCGTCGAGGATCGCCAGGGTCAGCGGCAGGCGCACCACCACGGTGCTGCCGGCGCCCCTGGTGCTGCGCACCTCGACCTGCCCGCCCAGCGCCAGGATGTTGCTCTTGACCACGTCCATGCCCACGCCGCGGCCGGACACGTCGGTGAGCGTGTCCGCGGTGGAGAAGCCGGGCTGGAACACCAGGTCCCAGACCTGCGCGTCGGTGGGGTTGTCGGGGACCTGAAGGCCGCGTTCGGCGGCCTTGGCCAGGATCCGCTCGCGGTCCATGCCGCGGCCGTCGTCGCCGACCTCGATCACGATGTGCCCGCCCTGGTGGGCGGCGCTGAGGGTGACGGTGCCGGTCTCGTCCTTGCCCGCGGCGCGGCGCTCGGCCGGACTCTCCAGGCCGTGGTCGATGGAGTTGCGGACCAGGTGCACCAGCGGGTCGACGATCTTCTCGATCACGCCCTTGTCCAGCTCGGTGGCTTCGCCGCTGGTGCGCAGCCGGACCTTCTTGTCCAGCCGCGCGGCCAGGTCCCGGACCATCCGCGGGAAGCGGCTGAAGGCGAACTCGACCGGCAGCATGCGCACGCTCATCACCGCTTCCTGCAGGTCCCGCGTGTTGCGCTCCAGCTGGGCCAGCCCGGACAGCAGCGATTCGTGGACGACCGGGTCCAGTCCTTCCGCACGCTGGGTCAGCATGGCCTGGGTGATGACCAGCTCGCCCACCAGGTTGATCAGTGCATCGACCTTGCCGACCGCGACCCGGATCGAGCTGTCGGCCTCGACCTGGCGGGCCGGCTCGCCCGGGGTGGGCGCCTCCGCCGTGGCTGCCGCCTGCGCCGGGGCAGGCGTGGCCGCGTGGACCGGCTCGACCTGCAGTGCGCACTGGTCCTCCACCCAGGAGAAGGCCTCGTCGATCGCGTCGCGCGGCACGGTCCCGGGCAGAATGAGGTCCCAGGCCAGGTGCGCCTCGAAGGGGTCGAGTTCGCTGAAGGGCGGCAGCCGTGCGTCGTCGACCGATGCTTCCAGCTCGCCGTGGTCGGCCAGGTCACGGAATATCCGCAACGGATCGTTGCCGCTCATGAACAGCGAGGGCTCGGGCGCGAAGCCGATGCGCCACTTGTCCGGGGCGGTGCCCGGGGCCGGGGTGCCGCTCGCCGCCGCCGCAGGGGCACCGCCATCAAGCAACGCCTGGAGGCTTGCCTGGGCGGGGTTGAGCGCGGCGCCGTCGGCCTCGCCGCCGTGCTCGGCGACCTGCAGCAGGCCACCGAGCACATCGACCGCCTCCAGCAGCGCATCGACGGCCGCGGCGTCCAGGCGGCGGCTGCCGGCGCGCGCCTCGTCGAGCAGCGTTTCCAGCAGGTGGGTCAGGTCGCTGACGGCGCGGAAGCCGAAGGTCGCCGCGCCGCCCTTGATCGAGTGGGCGGCCCGGAACACGACGTTGATGGTGTCCAGGTCGGGCTCGGCCGACTCCAGGCGCAGCAAGCCGGCCTCCATGGCCTGCAGGCCCTCGCGGCTCTCTTCGAAGAACGCGGCGTGGAAGCGGCTGATGTCCATCGTCGGGCCCTCAGCCCAGGACCTTGCCCACGGTGGCGACCAGCTGCGCCGGCTCGAACGGCTTGACCAGCCAGCCGGTGGCGCCGGCGGCGCGGCCTTCCTGCTTCTTGTCGGCACCCGACTCGGTGGTCAGCATCAGCAGCGGGGTGAACTTGTAGTCCGGCAGCTGGCGCAACTGGCGGATCAGCTCGATCCCGTCCATGCGGGGCATGTTGACGTCGGTGACCACGGCGTCGAACTTCTGCCCCTTGGCCTTGTCCAGTGCGGCCTGGCCGTCCTCGGCCTCGTGCACGGCATAGCCGGCGGAGGACAGGGCAAAGGCGACCATCTGCCGCATGGAGGTGGAATCGTCGACGATCAACAGCTGTGCGCTCACGCGGTTTCTCCGGTAGTGCTGGCGTGCATCTGGGGGGATCGGGTGCTGCCGAGGCTGGCATCCAGCGCCAGCAGGCGGACCGCCTCGTCCAGCGCGGGCGAGGCCTGGGTCAGGGTGGTGCTGCGGCCGGCGGCGGCCCGCTCGCGGACGAAGGCGTGCAGCAGCTGCAGGCCGGCGGTGTGCACCCGGCGCACCCGCGAGCCGTCCAGCGCGAGGGGCCCCTCGGTCGCCAGGTGCGGTGCGAGCGCCGCCTGCAGCTCGGCGACATGCTCGATGCCCAGGTCTGCCTGCAGCTCGAGCGGATGGGAAGTCTCAGCCATGGGTGCCATGTGTTCCTGCGGCGTAGGGCCGTCGAACCCCGGTAACGGCGGCTGCCGGCTGGACTTGAGCCGTCAGCCGAACAGCGCGACCGCGTCGAGCAGCACGGTCGGGGTCGAAGCGGAGCGGGCGATGCCCAGCACCGCGCCGGGGGCAGTGGCCGCGAACGGCTGCTCGACCGAGTCGGCATCGATGCTGGCGACGTCGTCCAATGCACTGACCAGCACGCCCATCAGCTCGTCTTCGTGCTCGAGCACGATGATCCGCGAATGCTCGTCGGCCTCGACACGGCCGGTGCCCAGCCACAGCGCCAGGTCACTGACCGGGACGATCCGTCCGCGCAGGTTCATCACCCCCAGTACGTGCGGGGCTGCACCGCGCATGGCGACCACCGGCGATACCCGCACCACCTCCTGTACCCGCAGCAGCTGGAAGGCGTAGCTGTCGCGGCCCAGCCGGGCGCGCAGCCAGCGCGCTGGCGCGGCGGGCGTGCGTTCGGCTACCGCTTCGGCCCCGTCGAGTACGCCCGGGACGGGAACCGGTGCCCGGGGTGCGCGGGACGCACGTTCCGCCGGACGCGCCGGCGTGGACAAGGTCGGAACGGGTGCCGGCACCGCAGCCGCTGGCGCCGGCGCGGGAGCGGGCGCGGGCGCGGGAGCGGGCGCGGGAGCGGGCGCGGGAGCGGGCGGTGCCGGAGCGGTGGGCACCGCGTCGCCGCCGGGGAGGCCTGCGTCCGGCTCGTTGGCGGCGCCGGCATCCTGCGCCGCGGCGTGGGCGACCGGCGCGAGCAGTTCGTCGAGATAGGCGTCGACGGCGGGATGGTTCATGCCGCCTCCTGCTGCCGCGGCAAGGCCGCCAGCAGCCAGCGCAGCGCGGAGGCGTAGGCATCGGCGCCCCGGCCGGTCGGCGCTTCCTCGCCGATCAGCGACGGCGCGTCGCGCAGCCGGGTGTCCATCGGGATCGCCTTTGGCCAGGCCATGCCCTCGTAGCGCTCGTGGAGCTGGTCGAGCACGTGCACGCCGGCCCGGGTGCGGCGGTCGTACAGGGTCGGGATGATGTGCCGTGGCAATGGGCGCCGGCGCGAGCGCTCGACCATCTCCGCGGTGCGCAGCATGTCGGACAGCCCGTGCATCGCCAGCGGGTCGGTCTGGCTCGGCACCACCAGCCGGTCGGCGGCGGCCAGCGCGTTGACCATCAGCAGGCCCAGGGTCGGCGGACAGTCCAGCAGCACGTAGTCGTAGCGCCCGCGCACCGCGTGCAGGGCGCGGCCAAGGGCCAGGCCGAGGCCGGGCTGGGTCGCGCCGCGACGCTCCAAGGTGGCCAGCGCCGGTTGCGCCGGCACCATCAGCAATCCCGGGACCGCGGTGCGCCGTGACAGGCTGGTCAGGTCGGCGCCGCCCAGCTCGGAGAAGATGTCGTGGGTGCCCGGCGGCGGGGGATCGGTGGGAATGCCGAACGCCCGGGTAAGGGAGGCGTGCGGGTCCAGGTCGACCAGCAGTACCCGCTGGTCCATGCCGGCGAGGCCACGGGCGAGCAGCAGCGAGGTGGTGGTCTTCCCGACCCCGCCTTTCTGGTTCGCGATTGCCCAGGTCTGCATGTCAGCCTGCTCCATCAGTGGTCGGCGCCGGAGCCGCCAGGGCGGTGGTCGCGGCGGGGTCCAGGGGTCGGGTGGGAGTGCCGGGCGGGACCACCGTGTCCGGGCCCTGCGGCGCGGCGAGGATCACCAGCAGCACCCGGCGGTTGGCGTTGCGCCCTTCGGGCGTGCCGTTGTCGGCCACCGGCTGGTGCTCGCCATAGCCGACCATCGCCAGCCGCTGCGGTGCGAGGCCCGCATCCACCAGCTCGTGCACCACGCTGGCCGAACGCGCCGCCGACAGTTCCCAGTTGGACGGGAAGCGTGCGTTGGCGATCGGCACGTCATCGGTATAGCCCTCCACGCGGATCGCATTGGGCTCGTCGCGCAACACCTCCGCCAGGCGGTGGATGGTCGACACGGCCACCGGACTGGGCACCGCCACGCCACTGGCGAACAGGATGTCGCTCTGGATTTCCACCTCCAGGAAGTCCGGTCCCCGCCGTACCGTCACCAGCTTCTCGCGGACCAGTTCCGACAACGCGTCCTGGATCCGCCGGCCGAGTACCTGCAGCTCGGCCTGGCGACCGGCCGCGGCGTCCAGGCGTGCCGCGTGCGCCTCGGCAATCTGCCGTTGCCGTCCCAGCGTCGGCATGTCCAGCACCTGCAGCATGCGCGGTGCGTGGATCGGGGTCGACGCGGCCGGGCCGGCCTTGGCAGCGGCGGTCTGGATGGAGGGGCGATCGAAGGCGGAGCCACGCAGCTGGGTCTGGCCGAGCTGGATCGGGCTGATGGTGCGCGGCGGCCCGCCGAACGCCGACGACAGCGAGTCGGCCAGCACCCGGTACTTGCCTTCGTTCACCGAGGAGATCGCGTACATCACCACGAAAAAGGCCAGCAGCAAGGTCATCAGGTCGGCGTAGGGGATCGCCCACGCCTCCGCGTTGGTGTGCTCCTCATGGTGCTTGCGGCGTGCCATCTCAGTCGCCGAAGCCCTGCAGGCGGGTCTCGATGTTGCGCGGGTTCTCGCCCTGGGCGATCGCCGCCAGTCCCTCGATGATCATCTCCCGGTCGGTGCCCTGCCGGTTGATGATGCCCTTGAGCTTCACCGCGGCCGGCAGCAGCGCCAGGTTGGCGCTGCCGATGCCGTAGACGGTGGCGGTGAACGCCGCCGCGATGCCGTGGCCGAGCTTGCTGGGATCGGCCAGGTTCTTCATCACCGCCATCAGGCCGAGCACCGCGCCGACGATGCCCAGGGTGGGCGCGTAGATGCCGGCCCCCTCGAACACCTTGGCCGCGGCCAGGTCGCGTTGCTGCTGGCCTTCCAGGTCGATTTCCAGCATCTGCCGGATGGTGTCCGGCTCGACGCCGTCGACCACCATCTGCAGGCCCTTGCGCAGGAACGGGTCTTCGATCGATTCGACCTCCGCCTCCAGCCCGAGCAGGCCCTGGCGCCGCGCGGTCCCGCTCCACTCCACGATCCGCGCGATCAGCGCCTGGCGATCGGTTGCCGGCGGCTGCATGACCCAGCGCCCGATCTTCAGGGCGCGGCGGAAGGTCTCCATCGGGGTCTGGATCAGTACCGCGGCCACGGTGCCGACGATCACGATGACGAAGGCGGCAGGCGACCACAGTCCGGACAGCCCCGCACCCTTGAGCACGCTGCCTCCGACCAGGGCCGCCAGGGCCAGTACGCTGCCGATTGCGGTGAGCTTGTCCATTGCCTTCGTTATCGGTTCCGGGGGAGGAAGCTTGAGCGTGGTGGGGCGGAGCGGTGACCCGGGCGCGACCTTCGGCCGTGCCCGGACCCGGCGGGTCAGGCGGCGCGCACGGGGGCCAGGCCGCTGCGGTACAGACTGTCGACGTCGAGGATCAGGGCCATCCGGCCATCGCCGATCAGGCTCGCGCCGGCATAGCCGTCGAGCCCGCGCAGGCTGCGCGGGAGGGCCTTGATGACCACCTCCTCGCGGCCGCGCACCCGGTCGATCACCAGGCAGAAGCGCTGCTCGCCGGCCTGCAGCACCACTGCGGTGCGCTCGCCATCGGCGGGCTCCAGGCCCAGCCATTCGCGCAGGTCCAGCAAGGGCAGGGGTTGCTGGCGCAGGTCCAGCACCGGTTGCCCGTCGATGCGCATCGGGGTGCCGGCCGGGGTGTACGGCAGCACCTCGACCACGCGGACAAGCGGAAGGGCGTAGACGTCGTCGGCGATCTCCACCAGCAGGGTGGGCAGGATGGCCAGGGTCAACGGCACGCGGATGATGAAGCGGCTGCCCGCGCCCGGCTCGGACTGGATCTGCACCTGGCCCGACAGTTCGCGGATGCGGCTTTGCACCACGTCCATGCCCACGCCGCGGCCGGACAGGTCACTGACCTCGCTGCGGGTCGAGAAGCCGGGCAGGAACAGCAGCTGCAGGCATTCCTCGGGCGACATCCGCGCCGCGGCCTCGGGCTCCACCAGTCCCTTCCGGATGGCGCCGTCGCGGATCCGGTCGGGGTCGATGCCGGCACCGTCATCGCGCACCTCGATCGCCACGTGGTCGCCTTCCTGCTGCGCCGACAGGCGCACGTGTCCCGTCTCCGGCTTGCCGGCAAGCCGGCGCTGGGCGGGCGCTTCGATGCCGTGGTCGATCGCGTTGCGGACCAGGTGCACCAGCGGATCGGCGAGGGCCTCGACCAGGTTGCGGTCCAGCTCGGTTTCCGCGCCCAGCACCTCGAGGTCGACCTGCTTGTCGAGTTGTCGTGCCACGTCGCGCGCCAGCTTCGGGAACCGGGCGAACACCCGGCCGACCGGCTGCATCCGCGCCATCATCACCGCCGACTGCAGACGCGACGTGGTGGCATCCAGCGCGGCGACCGCGCGGTCGAGCTGCTCGTCGCGCAGGCGCGGGCGGATCGTCTTGAGCCGGTTGCGGGCCAGCACCATCTCGCCGACCAGGTTGACCATCGCGTCCAGCCGCCGGACGTCGACCCGCACGGTCTGCTCCTCGGGCGCGACGGACGGACGCGCCGAGGGCTTCTTCGCCGCGGCAGGGGCGGCGCGCGGCGCGATGGGTGGGGCGGGGACCGCTGCCGGCGCGGGTGCGGCTGTGGCCGCCGGTGCGGGAGGTGCTGCGCCAGGGACGGCACCGGCACCGTGCAGGCTGTCGAGCAGCGCGTCGAAGTCGAGTTCGTCCAGGTCGACGTCGGCAAGGTCGATTGCCGGACCGGGGGGCGCGGCCGCTGCGGGTGGCGGCGCAGGCACGCCGTGCGGGTCCAGGCTCTCGATCAGCGCCGCGGGCGCCTCGGGCAGCGGCTCGCCGGCGGCGACCGCGTCCAGCATGCCGAGCAACAGGTCGATCGCCTGTTGCGCGCCATCGAAGGCGACCGCATCCAGCGGGCGCTCGCCGCTGCGGGCCAGGTTCAGCCGGTCCTCGAAGGCATGGCACAGCTTGACCATCGGGGCGAAGTCGAGGAACCCCGCGCCGCCCTTGATGGTGTGGAAGCCGCGGAACACGGCATTGAGTCCGTCCGCGTCCTCGGGGTTGTGCTCGAGCACGACCATCTGCTCGCCGAGCTGGTCGAGGATCTCGCGGGCCTCGACCAGGAAATCCGCGCAGATGTCGCTGTTGCTGTCCACGGCTCAGATCCCCAGCGACGACAGCAGCCGGTTGGCCTCGTCCTGCGACGCGGGTTCGGCATCCAGCCCGGCCACGGCGGGGCCATGGCCGCGGTGGTCGGATGAAAGGCGAAGGGGAGCCTCGGCCTCTCCGATCATCTCGCCCAGCCCTGCGTGGACGGTACGTACCAGCGCCACCACGCGCAGGATGATCTGCCCGGTCAGGTCCTGGTAGCCCTGGGTGGCGGTGAGCTCGGACAGGCGGCTGCGGACGCCGGCCACCAGCTCGGCCTGGGCCGGGCCGGCCGGCTCGATCGCACGCAGCAGGGTGCTGCACTCGTCGACCAGGTCGAGGGTGCGCATGCTGGCGTTCTCGGTCAGCGCGACCACGTGTTCCAGGCGCGCGCACGCCTCGGTCAGCGAGGTGCCCGACGCCGGTCCGGTGCCATCGCCCAGCGCCTGCTCCAGCTCGCGCGCCAGGCGGGTGATGCCCTGTACCAGGGGCTGCGCGCGCCACTGGATCAGCTCGTCGACGTTGCGGCGCCAGGCGGCGTGGTCGTCGTTCTCCAGTGCCGCGAGCGCCTCCATCAGGTGCCGGGCCAGGACTTCGCGGTCCAGTCCTTCGTTCACGCCGTCGCCCCGAGCCGCTCGAAGATCTTGTCCAGCTTGTCCTTCAGGGTGGCGGCGGTGAACGGCTTGATGACGTAGCCGTTCACGCCGGCCTGGGCGGCCTCGATGATCTGGTCGCGCTTGGCCTCGGCGGTGACCATCAGCACCGGCAGGGTGGACATCGCCGGGTCGGCGCGGATCGCCCGCAACAGGTCGATGCCGGGCATGCCGGGCATGTTCCAGTCGGTGATCACCAGGTCGAAACGGGCCTTCTTCAACTCCACCAGCGCCGTGGTGCCGTCGTCGGCCTCGGCGGTGTTCGTGAAGCCCAGGTCGTTGAGCAGGTTCTTGACGATGCGCCGCATCGTCGAGAAGTCGTCGACGATGAGGATGCGGATGTTCTTGTCCATCGGAGTGGGGCCTCAGTCCTGGTCGTGCATGATGGTTCCGCGCCATTCGCCCAGCCGCGCCCGCAGCCGGAGCATGGCCTGGCCGTGGATCTGGCAGACGCGCGATTCGCTGATCGACAGCACGGCGCCGATCTCGCGCAGGTTCATTTCCTGCTCGTAGTAGAGCGACAGCACCAGCTGTTCGCGCTCGGGCAGGTGCTCGATGGATTCCGCCAGGCAGCGGCGGAAGTCATCGTGTTCGGCGGCGCGCAACGGGGTCGCGGCCTGGCCATCGGCGATCCGCGGCTCGCCTTCCTGGTCGTCGGTCAGCGCCTCCAGGCTCACCAGCTGGCCGCGGGCCGACTCCTCGAGCATGCGGTGGTACTCGTCGAGCGGGACGTCGAGCTCGGCGGCGACCTGCGGCGCGGTGGCGGCGCGGCCGGTGCGCTGCTCGACCGCGCGGGTGGCGGCGACCACGTCGCGGTACTTGCGGTGCACCGAGCGCGGGACCCAGTCGCCGCGGCGGATCTCGTCGATCATCGCGCCGCGGATCCGGATCGAGGCATAGGTCTCGAAGGTCGCGCCCTGGTCGTCCTGGAAATTCCGCGCGGCGTCCAGCAGTCCCATCATGCCGGCCTGCACCAGGTCGTCGATCTCGACGCTGGCCGGCAGGCGCGCGGCAAGGTGGTGGGCGATGCGGCGGACCAGTTCGCCGTGGCGCTCGACCACGGTGGCGGCGTCGTCGCGTGGCTGGCTTGCGCGGTAGGCGGCGGTGGCGAGGCTCATGCGAGCGCACTCCCCGGCTGCGCGACCAGCCGCTCGGTGAAGAACTCGATGTGCCCGCGCGGCCCGGACGGAGACTGCCACTGGCGGGCGCGCCGGGCGATGTCGACGAAGGCGCGGGCCGACGGGCTGGACGGGAAGGCCTCGACCACCGCCTCCTGGCGCTGCACCGCCCTGCGCAGCCACTCGTCGCGGGGCACCGCGCCGAGGTAGTTGAGGGTCACGTCCAGGAACCGGGCCGTCACCCGCTCCAGCTTGGCGAACAGTGCCTTGCCCTCGTTGGGATGGTGGACCTGGTTGGCCAGCACCTGGATGCGGCGCACGCCGCGATCGCGGCTGAGCACCTTGATCAGCGCATAGGCATCGGTGACCGAGGCCGGTTCGTCGCAGACCACGACCACCACGTCCTGGGCCGCCTGGCAGAAGGTCAGCACGCCGTCGGCGATGCCGGCGGCGGTGTCGATGACCATCGCCTCCAGCGGCACGTCCAGCTGGCTGAAGGCGTGCACCAGGCCCACGTGCTCGGCCGGACTGAGCTCGGTCATGTGGCGCTTGCCGGACGCCGCCGGGACCACCCACATGCCGGCGGGGCCCTTGATCAGCGTGTCGCGCAACTCGCAGCGGCCGGCGAACACGTCGGCCAGGGTGAACTTCGGCGACAGGCCCAGCAGCACGTCGATGTTGGCCAGGCCCAGGTCGGTGTCCAGCAGCAGGGTGCGCTGCCCGGCGTTGCTGAGCGCGAGCGCGAGGTTGACCGACACGTTGGTCTTGCCCACGCCGCCCTTTCCGCTGGCGACGGCGATGACCCGCACCGGGTTCGCGGCGTGGCCGGCGGCGGCAATGGGATCAGGCAGAGACATGACGGTCCTCGGTGACAAGGGGGTTATCGGCAGCACGACGCAGTTTCTCCAGTTGCAGCACCAGGCCCGAGGCGCTGGCGGCCTCCAGGTCGCCGGGCACCTGCTGTCCGCAGGTGGTGTAGGCCAGCCCCAGGCCGTTGCGTACCAGGGTCGACACCGCCGTGCCCAGGCGCCCGGTCTCGTCGGTCTTGGTCAGCACCACGCCTTCCGGACCGGCCATGCGGTAGCGGCGCACGACCTCGTTCATGTCGTGCGGGTGCGCGTTGGCCGGCATCACCAGCAGGCTGCGCAGGTTGCCGGTGGCGCGCAGCCAGGTGACCTGGCCGAGCAGTGCCCGGTCACGCGGGCCGTAGCCGGCGGTGTCGACCAGCACCAGCGGGTAGTCCTTCAGCTGCTCCAGGGTCTGGGCGAGGCCTTCCGGGCCGGACGCCTCGCAGACGGTGATGCCGAGCCGGCGGCCGTGGGCATGCAGCTGCTCGCGGGCACCGATCCGCTCGGCGTCGGTGGTGACCATGGCCACGTCGCGGGCGCGGTGGCGGGCGGCGAAGCGTGCCGCGAGCTTGGCCACGGTGGTGGTCTTGCCGGCGCCGGTGGGACCGACGAGGGCGATCACCCCGCCCTCGTCGATCGGCTCGTTGCGGACCACGGTCAGGGTGCGGGCCAGTTCCGCCAGCATCGGCGGGTGGATCCGCTCGGGGTCCAGGGCCGGATCGAGTCGCGAGGCCACCTGCTGCGCCAGCTGCTCGTCGCAACCGTAGCCGGTGAGCAGGTCGTAGGCCGCGGCGCGGGCAGGCGACCCGCGCAAGCGCTCCAGGGCGAGCTGGCCCACCTGCTGCTCGATCAGCTTGCGCATGCCCGACAGCTCGCTGCGCAGCGCGACGATCTCGGGGTCCGGGTCGGGGACCGCGCGCAGGTGCGGCACGGTGCGCTCGGACGGCGCGGTGGCCGACCCGTCCCGGGCGGCGGCAGCACGGCTTTCGCACGACGGGGTCGCGGTTGCGGCCGCAGCGGTGGGCGAGTGCCTGGCCGGCTCCGTTGGCTCCGGCACCTCAGCCGGCGCCGTCTCCCGCGCCGGGGAGGGGGACGGCGCGGGACGGGGCGCGGGGGCCAGGGCCGGGGTGCGGACCGAATCCATGCCGGCACGGGTGCCATTGGCGCTGGCGATGAGCTGCTCGGCGGTGGCCGGATCGGCGAGGGCGGACATCATCGCGTCAAAGCGCGACGGGGCCGGCCTGGGCGTGCCCGCGGGCGAAGCGCCGGTGAGGTCGGCCAGGGTGGGCTCGTCGTCATTCCCCCGGTTGCGTGCCTCGCCCAGGCGGAAGACGGCGCGGGCGCGGGTGGCCAGGGTGTCGCGTACCGAAGGGGCGGTGCGCGGGCTGGCATCCACCACGGCGCGTGGCTCGTCGGTGGCCGGCGCCGGCTTGGGGTCCGCGTCGCGCGGGGCGGCGGCGTTGCGCAGCGCCTGCTGCACCAGGACCTCGTCGTAATCGGTGGCCGCGACCACCTCGATGCCTTGCGGCACCGGACGGTTGGACAGGATCACCGCGTCGGCGCCCTGTTCCTCGCGGACCATGCGCAGGGCGGTGCGCATGTCGGGGGCGGTGAAACGCTTGATTCTCATGCCGGGCTGCTCATCCGTTCGTGCGGCTCACTGGAGCCGGTCATCAACCAGGAACCGGGGCCTCAACCGACCGACCCGACCAGCCGCAGGCGCTTGTCCTCGGGGACCTCGCCGTAGGCCAGTACCGAAAGGGCGGGGACGCTGTGCCGCACAAGCCGCGAGAGCGTGGGGCGGATCGCCCCGGGCACCAGCAGCACCGCCGGCTCGCCGCGGGCTTCCTGCTGGGTGACGCAGTCGCTCAGGTTGTGGTGCAGGCGCTCGGCCAGTCCGGGTTCCAGCGCGGCACCATTGCCGCTGACCGAGTCCTGCAATACCCGTTCCAGAGCGGGTGCCAGGGTGTAGACGGGCAGTTCCGGCGCCATCCCGTTGATCTCCTGCACGATGAAACGGCCCAGGGCGGTACGCACCGCGGCAGTCAGCGCGGCGGTGTCCTGGGTATGCGCGCCGTGCTCCAGCAGGGCTTCGACGATCTGCCGCATCTGCCGCAGCGGGACCTTCTCGGCCAGCAGCGCCTGCAGGACCCGGACCACCGTGGAAAGCGGCAGCAGCTTGGGCGTCAAATCCTCGACGAGCTTCGGCGTCGCCTTGCCGACGCTGTCCAGAAGGTGCTGGACCTCGTCGTGGCCGAGCAGCTCGCTGGCCCGTTCGCGGACCACGTGCGAGAGGTGGGTGGCGACCACCGTGGCGGCATCGACCACGGTGTAGCCCAGCGACTCGGCGTGGGCGCGCTGCGAGGGCGCGATCCACACCGCGTCCAGTCCGAACGCCGGGTCCTTGCCCGGGATGCCGTCCAGCGGCCCGAACACCTGCCCCGGGTCCAGCGCCAGGTCGCGGTCCGGGTGCAGCTCGCCGGTGGCGATCGGCACGCCATGCACCAGCAGCCGGTACTGCCCCGGGGCCAGCTCCAGGTTGTCGCGCACATGGACCGCGGGGATCAGGAAGCCCAGGTCCTGGGTCAGCTTGCGGCGGATCCCCTTGAGCCGGGCCAGCAGCTCGCCGCCCTGCGCCTTGTCGACCAGCGCGATCAGCTTGTAGCCGACCTCCAGTGCCAGCGGCTCGACCGGTCGGACTTCGTCCCAGCTCAACTCCGCCAGCTGCGAAGGCTCGGCGGCGGCAGCGGCGGATCCGTCCACCGGCCCGTCGGTCGCCGCCTGCCCGCGCCGGTGCAGCCTCCAGGCGGCATAGCCGAGCGTTGCGGCCAGCAGCAGGAAAGGCAGGTTGGGCATGGCCGGCACCAGGCCGATGATGCCGAGCAGCACGGCGGCGACGATCAGTGCCCGCTTGTGGCCGAACACCTGGTCGCCGACCGCCGCGCCCATCTCCTGCTCGCGGCTGGCGCGGGTGACCAGCATCGCGACCGCAGTGGAGACCAGCAGGCCCGGCAGCTGTGCCACCAGGCCGTCGCCGATGGTCAGCAGGGTGTAGACCTCGGCCGCCTGGCCGAAGGACATGCCGTGCTGCAGGGTGCCGATCAGCAAGCCACCCACGATGTTGATGGCAAGGATCAGCAGGCCGGCGATGGCATCGCCGCGGACGAACTTGCTGGCACCGTCCATGGAGCCGTAGAAGTCCGCCTCGGCGGCAACCTCCTGGCGGCGGGCGGTGGCGTCCTCGCGGCTGAGCAGGCCGGCGTTGAGATCGGCGTCGATCGCCATCTGCTTGCCCGGCATCGAGTCCAGCACGAACCGGGCCGACACCTCGGAGATGCGTCCGGACCCCTTGGTCACCACCACGAAGTTGATGATGGTGAGGATCGCGAACACCACGATCCCGACCGCGAAGCTGCCGCCGACCACGAAGTTGCCGAACGACTCGATCACCTTGCCCGCGGCGCCCGGTCCCTGGTGGCCGTTGAGCAGCACGACCCGGGTCGAGGCGACGTTGAGCGCCAGCCGCAGCATCGTCACCAGCAGCAGGACCGACGGGAAGATCGAGAATTCCAGCGGACGCTTGACGTACACCACGGCCAGCAGCACCACCAGCGAGATGGCGATGTTGATGGTGAACAACCCATCGAGCAGCGGGGTCGGCAGCGGCACGACCACCATGGCAAGCAACGCCATGACCACGAGCGGCGCTGCGAAACCGGCGCGCACCGCGGCCAGCAGGTTGCCGGCTGCCTGGCGGCGGACCTGCGCGCTCATCGGCCACCCTCCACGGCGGGATCGGGATCGGGCGCACCGTCGGCGCCCAGGTCCGGCTGGCTGAGCACTGGTGCCGGATCACGGCCCGGACTCCAGTGGCGCAACTGGTAAACGTAGGACAGCACCTGCGCGACAGCGGCGTACAGCTTCACCGGGATCTCCTGGTCGACCTGTGCCTGCCTATACAAGGCGCGTGCCAGTGGCGGCGCCTCGACGATGCCGACGCGATGCTTGCCGGCCACCTCGCGGATCCGCAGGGCCATCTCGTCCACGCCCTTGGCGACCACGCGCGGGGCGCGCATGGTGCCCGAGTCGTACTTGAGCGCCACCGCGTAATGGGTCGGGTTGGTGACCACCACGTCCGCGGTCGGGACCGCCTCGATCATCCGGCGCTGCGACATCTGCCTGGCGACCTGGCGCATCCGCGCCTTGAGCTCCGGGTTGCCCTCGGTCTGCTTGAGCTCGTCGCGGATCTCCTGCCGGGTCATCTTCAGCTTGCTGCGGTGCTGGAACTTCTGCCATGGCACGTCGATCGCGGCGAGCAGGGCGAGCGAGCCGACGATCGCCAGCAGCGTGGTCGAGGCGATGCCCAGCCCGGTGCCGATGGCGCCCTCCAGGGTCATCCGCGGCATCGACAGCAGGCGCGACATGCCGGCGCTGATCACCGCGAAACCCACGCCCGCCACCAGTACCACGCGCAGCAGCGAGCGCAGCAGCTCGGCGAAACCGTCCTTGCCATAGATCCGCTTCAGCCCGCTGGCCGGATTGAGCCGCTTGAAGTCCGGCTGCAATGACCTGGACGCCCAGCGCAGGCCGCCCATGACCGCGGGCGAGACCAGGCAGGCCAGCAGGGCAATGCCCAGCACCGGCAGCACGGGCAGCATCAGTCCGGCCAGCAGGCGCGCGAAGTGCCCGGCCAGCCGCTCCGGATGCCCGAGCAGGGCCGGGTCGATCTCCAGCGCGCCGCGGAGCCAGCCCTGCGAGGCCGCGCCGATGGCCGGTGACAGCGCCAGGATGGCCACCGCGGTCATGCCCAGCACCGCCAGGTTGGCCAGCTCGCGGGAGCGCGGTACGTCGCCTTTCTCGCGGGCTTCGCGCAGGCGTTTTTCGGTGGGTTCTTCGGTGCGGTCCTGGCCGCTGTCCTGCGACATCTGCCGGCCTCCGGGACGGGCATGGCGCCCGCGGGGCGGGCGTCAGGTGGTGAGTGCGCGCGCTGCCAGGAATGCGTCCTGGAACAGTGCCTCCACCGGAGCCTGCATTTCCCGTGCCGCGAAGCTGATCAGCACCAGCCCGACCAGCAGCGCCACGGGGATGCCGATCACGATCGGGTTGAGCGCCGCGGCGGCGCGCGAAAGCACGCCGAAGGCCAGGTTCGAGGCCAGCAGCGCCATCATCACCGGTAGCGCCAGCAGGACGCCGGCCCGCAGCACCGTCGAAAAGAACACCGGCAACGCCGAGGCCAGGTACAGCGGGTCGGGCAGGGCGGTCCCGATCGGCAGCGTGTGGTAGCTGTCGGCCAGCAGCTGGACCAGCGCCAGGTGGCCGTCCACGGCGAAGAAGAGCAGCGCGAACATCAGGTAGAACCACTGCGACAGCACCGTCGAGGACGCCCCGCTGAGCGGGTCGGCCAGGGTCGCCATCGATAGCGCCATGCCCTGGCTGACCAGCTCTCCGGCCAGGCGACCGGCCTCGAAGGCCAGCCGCAGCGCCAGCCCGATCGCAACCCCCACGGCCATCTCGCGGGCCACGCTGAGCACGGTTGCCGCATCCAGCGCGGCGGTCGGCGGCGCCGGCAGGACCGTGGACAGCGCGGCCGACAGTGCGACCGCGACGATCAACCGCGCCCGCATCGGCATGCCCTGGCCACCGATCACCGGCAGCACCTGCAGCGCGGCGCCGATCCGCAGCAGGTGCCACAGCACGGTGCCGAGCATGCCGAACAGGTCGAGCCCGTCGACGGTGGCGGCAGTGATCGGGTCCACGCCGGCTCAGCCGATCAGGTGCGGGATCCGGTGGAACAGCTCGGTGGTGAACGCCACCATGCGGCCCAGCAGGAAGTGCCCGGTCAGGGCCAGCACCGCGGCCAGCGCGATCGCCTTGGCGACGAAGCCGATGGTCTGCTCGTTCACCTGGGTGGCGGCCTGGATGATGCCGACCACCACGCCGATCACCAGCACGGCGAGCAGCGGCGGGGCGGCCAGCATGAGGGCCATCTGCAGGCCCCGGCTGATCTCGGTGACGGCGGTTTCCGGACTCATCGCGTCAGGCCAGGTTGAAGCTGGCGGCCAGCGAGCCGACCACCAGCATCCAGCCGTCCACCAGCACGAACAGCAGGATCTTGAACGGGGCCGAGATCAGCATCGGCGAGAGCATCATCATGCCCATCGACATGAGCACGCTCGCCACCACCAGGTCGATGATCACGAAGGGGATGTAGACCAGGAACGCGATCTCGAACGCGGTCTTGAGCTCGCTGGTCAGGAACGAGGCCGCGAGCACGCCGAACGGCACGTCCTGCCCGGTCGCGTACGGCCCGGTGCCGGACAGGTTGGCGAAGGTCATCAGGTCGTTCTCGCGCACCTGGGCCAGCATGAAGCCGCGGAACGGCTCCAGCGCGGCGGTCCAGGCCTGGCGGAACTCCATCTGGTCGTTGAGGTAGGGCGAGATGCCGGCGACCCAGGCGCTGTCGAACACCGGCATCATCACCATCACGGTCAGGAACAGCGCCAGCGCCAGCAGCACCTGGTTGGACGGCGTCTGGCCGGTGCCGAGCGCCTGGCGCAGGAGCCCGAGCACGATGATGATGCGGGTGAAGGCGGTCAGGCCCAGCAATGCCGCCGGCAGCAGGGTGATGCCGGTCATCAGCAACAGCACCTGCAACGGCAGGCTGACCGGTTCGCCGCCGATGTTGCCGACGGTCACGTCCGGCAATTCCGGCATCGGCGGGCCGGCCTGCGCCATGGCGTCGGCCGCGGCAGGCGCGGTCTGCGCCGCGACCGGCAGGGAGACCAGCAGGGTCACGGCCAGCACCAGCATCGCGAGCAGGCGCAGGGGGGCAGGGGAAGTGCTCATGCGGTCTTCTTCTTTCCGAACTGCTGTGCAAGCACCTGCGCGAAAGGCGAAGGCCCGCCGCCATCAGGTTCCGGCAGCGGTTGTGCCAGGGTGTGCAGGGTCCGGGTGCCGCCGGCTCCGGTGGAAAGCAGGAGCTGGGTGCCGCCGACATCGACGACTACCACCCGCTCGCGGGGCCCGATGGACAGCGAACCCACCAGCTTCAGGTGCCGGTTGCCGGTCGCGCCACCCAGCCCCGGCAGGCGCCGGGCCAGCCATGCCAGGGCGAAGATCAGCCCGACCACCAGCAGCAGGGCGACCAGGGCGCCGCCGACCGATCCGGCGCCGGAGCCGCCGGACTGGAACGCCGGGGGAGGAAGGCTCGGCGACGCCGGCGCTTCGATGCCTGCAGTCATTGCCGCTGGCGCGGCCGGGTGTCCGTCGGCCGGCAACGGCTCGGCCACCGCGGCCACGCTCATCGCCACCGGCCAGGTCTGTACCGGGCTGCTCGCCGCCATCATGCTCACCGCAGCCGCTTGATCCGTTCGGACGGGCTGACCACGTCGGTCAGGCGCACGCCGAAGCGGTCGTTGACCACGACCACCTCGCCCTGGGCGATGAGGGTGCCGTTGACGTAGACGTCCAGCGGGTCGCCGGCGCCACGCTCGAGCTCCACCACCGAGCCCTGGTTGAGCTGCAGCAGGTTGCGGATCGGGATCCGGGCGCGGCCCACCTCCAGCGACAGCGAAACCGGGACATCGAGGATCACGTCCAGGTTGAGCTCGGGTGCGTCGGAGGACTCGGCGGTCAGGTCGTCGAAGGAGGCCCGCGGAGTCGGGTCGTCGATCACGGGGCTGTCCAGGTCCGGGGTGTCGTCGTGGTTCATTGCTTCACGAGCTCCTTGAGGTCGGGAACGTTGCGTGGCGGTCGGACCGCGGTGACCTTCACCGCGTTGCAGCCGTTGTGGGTGCCGAACCGGCCGGTGAATACCGGGGTGCGTTCCACCTCCAGGCTCACCGACTCCGGCAGTTCGATCGGGATCACGTCGCCGACCTTCAGCCGGCACAATTCGCCCAGGGTGATCTGGCGCCGCGCCAGCGCACTGGTCAGCTCGACCGGGGCGTCCAGCAGCTGCTCGCGCATCGCCCGGGTCCAGCTTTCGTCGCGTTCGACGCGGTCGCTCTGCAGGCCGGCGTCGAGCTGTTCGCGGATCGGCTCGAGCATCGAGTAGGGGATCGAGATGTGGAACTCGCCGCCACCGCCCTCGAGTTCGACGTGGAAGCGGCTGACCACGATGTATTCCCGCGGGCTGATGATGTTGGCGAAGTGCGGGTTGACCTCGGAGTTGAGGTACTCGTACTCGACCGGCATGACCGGCGCCCACGCCTCGGTGAGGTCGGCGAAGGTCTGCTTGAGCAGCAGTTGGATCACGCGCATTTCGGTCGGGGTGAACTCACGCCCCTCGATGCGGGTGTGGTACTTGCCCGAACCGCCGAAGAAGTTGTCGACCACAGTGAATACCAGCCGCGGCTCGAACAGCACCATCGCCGTGCCGCGCAGCGGCTTCATCTTCACCAGGTTGATGTTGGTCGGCACCTGCAGCGAATGGATGTACTCGCCGAAGCGCATCAGGTCGACGCCGCGCACGGACAGGTCGGCGGAGCGGCGCAGCAGGTTGAACAGCCCGACCCGCCAGGTGCGGGCGAAGCGCTCGTTGATCATCTCCAGGGTCGGCATCCGCCCACGGATGATCCGGTCCTGGCTGGCGAAGTCGTAGGAGCGGGCCTCGCCCGGCTCGGGGGTGTCGTCCTCGACATCCACCGCGCCGGAATCGACGCCGTGCAAGAGGGCGTCGATCTCGTCCTGGGACAGCAGGTCGGAGCTCATCGCGGGCGCCTTACTGGGTCACGAAGCTGGTGAAGTACATGGCTTCGACCGCGGCCGGCGCGCCCTCGGCCTGGAGCAGGGCGCGGACCTCGTCGCGGCCGCTGTCCTGCAGGCGCTCCTTGGCCGCGCGCTGCGCCAGTTGGGCGGCGGTGTGCTGGCCGAACATCAGCAGCAGGCGATTCCGGATCGCGGGCGCGTGCAGCTCGATGGCGGCCGCCGTCGCCGGGTCGCGGGTCATCAACTGGACGTCCGCCTGCAGGTAGCGCACCAGGTCGGGGTCGGCCAGGTTGACCACGAAGGCGGGATCGAGTGCGAAGTAGATCGCCGGGCCACGCTTGCCCCCCGTGGGTGCCGCTTCGGCGAGGGCGTCCTCGACGTCGGATGCCGCGGTGGCCTTGGCATTGGCGACTGCGAACCACGCCCAGGCGCCGGTGCCGGCCAGGGCCATCAGCAGTACGGTGACGAGGACCCAGGGAAGCTTGCTGGGCTTGGGGGTGGCGGGGACCTGCTTGGACACGCGTCGACTCCGGTGGAACGGTGGTGCCGGAGTCCTGCAAGCCGCGTGCCGCAGGCAGGGCGGGCGCCGGAACCCGGCGCCGGGTGCTTGTCATGGATTTGACGGAGGGCCGGCAGCCGGGCGTGCCGGTGCTTTGACGTCATGCGTACTCGTCGAGCAGCCCGCGACGGCGCAGTGGCACGGAGTCCTCCGGGACGGTGCGGTCCACGCCGGCGCCGCCGTCGGAGCCGCGTTCGGGTGTCGCGGCGGAATGGCCCGCGTGGCCATCACGCTGCCCGGCGCCCACGTCGGCGCGGGCCAGGTCCAGCCCCTGCTGCTCCAGCATGTCGCGCAGGCGCCCGAGGCTGGCCTCCAGGGCCTGGCGCACGTCGTGGCTCGCCGAAGCGAGTTCGACGCTGACCCGGCTGCCATCCAGGTCCAGTCGGATGTCGACCACCCCGAGATGTTCCGGGTTCAGCCGGATCTCGGCACGACCGATCTGCTGCCCGGCCATCCAGCCGATCCGCGCCCCGAACGCATCATCGAAGCCGGCCTCCGGGTTGGCGGGCATGGGCAACGGTGCGGCCAGTGCCGGGGGGAGGATCGCCGAACGCGACGGCGCGGCCGGAGCCTGTCCCGCGAGCAGGCCCGCGGTTGCACCGGGATCGGCTTCAGGCCCGGGGCCGGACGATGCCAGCTCCGGCATGGGCGGCCGGAGGGCTCCCGGGGCGCCGCTGCCCTGCAAGGCCTCGGGCGGGAGCCCTCCGGCCGCCCCGTCGAGTGCGGAGGCCGCGGTGGGGTTGAGTGCTGCGCCAGCGATCCCTTGTGCGGTGACCACGGCTGGACCGGCGTTGCGCGGCATCGGCCCCGGCGCGGCTCCGTCCGCTGGCAGGGCAGCACCCGGTCCGGCCTCCGCGGCGCCGATAGGCGGCACGCTGACCCCGATCAGCGCCAGCACCTGCTCGGCGAGGGTGATGGCCCCGGGGGGCGGAGCCTCGGGAGCGACTTCGTCCACGCCGGCGTCCTGCAGCACGGGGCTTCCCGGCGTCGCCGGTGCGAGCGTCTGCCCGGCTTCGACCTGCTCCGCGGCCTCGGCGCCGGCCGGAAGCGCGCCGCCGAGCAGTGCGTGGAAGCCAGGGTCGCCGGTCTCCGGTCCAGCGGCCTGCCGAGCCGGCCGCGCGCTGGCCGCCGGGTTTGCCGGCGCGGGGCTGGCGCCTGCGGCAAGGCCGCCCGCCATCACCGGGTGGACTCCTGCCCGCCGGCGCGGGCGTGGCGCCGGGCGCCCAGGTCATCGAGCTCGCGCTGGCTGCGCTTTTCGTCCGCTCGCACTTCATCGGCCTGGTAGCTGGCGGACAGCTTTTCCAGCACATGGGTCTCGCGGCTGGCCAGCAGCAGCCGGGTGCGCTCGATCTCGCTGCGTTCCCGGCTCGCATCCACCACCCGGCTCTGCTGGGCGATCGCCTGGTCGAGCCGGGCACGGAAGGCCAGCCGGTTGGCCAGCAGTGCCGGATTGGTGACGCTGCCGTCGCCGGCCAGTGCGTACTCCTCGGCGTATTGGCGCAGTGCCTCCAGGCGCGCCTTCTGGTCGGCGAGGGCCTGTTCCTGTGCCGCCAGCTGGCGTGCAGCCTCGTCCTGGTGCTGCTGCTTGACCTTCAACAGGGGTTGCAGGCGTTGCGAACGGGTCATGCGGAAGTCTCCTGTGCGCCGGGCGCCGGCTCGGTTCGGGCGGGAGCGTCGTCGAGCAGCTCGGCCAGGGCGGCGCGGCTGGATTCGACGTCGGCGGCCTCGGCCACGTCCTGGCCGAGGAAGGCCTGGATCGCCGGCCAGCGGGCCACGGCTTCGTCGACCAGGGGATCGCTGCCGCGCTGGTAGGCCCCGATCGCGATCAGGTCGCGCTGGGTGTTGTAGGCGGCCATCAGCTGCTTGAGCCTGCGGATCCGGGCGCGCCACGGTGCGTCGGTGATGTCCTGCATCACACGGCTGACCGACACCTCGACGTCGATTGCCGGGTACTGGCCTGAATCGGCGATGCGCCGGGTCAGGATGATGTGGCCGTCCAGGATGGCCCGTGCCGCGTCGGCGATCGGCTCCTGCTGGTCGTCGCCCTCGGTCAGGACGGTGTAGAACGCCGTGATCGAGCCGCGACCGTCAGCGCCGTTGCCGGCGCGCTCCACCAGCTGCGGCAGCTTGGCGAACACCGAGGGCGGGTAGCCGCGGGTGGTCGGCGGCTCACCCACCGACAGGCCGATCTCGCGCTGGGCATGGGCGAAGCGGGTCAGCGAATCCATCAGCAGCAGTACGTCCAGGCCCTGGTCGCGGTAGTCCTCGGCGATCGCGGTGGCGCGCAGGGCGCCGTGCAGCCGGGCCAGGGGCGGCCGGTCCGCGGGGGCCGCGACGACCACCGCACGGCGCATGCCTTCCTGGCCCAGCGTGGCCTCGACGAAGTCACGGACCTCGCGGCCGCGCTCGCCCACCAGCCCGACCACGATCACGTCGGCCTTGGTGTAGCGGGTCATCATGCCCAGCAGGGTCGACTTGCCGACGCCGGAGCCGGCGAACAGGCCGATCCGCTGCCCGCGGCCGATCGGCAGCAGGGCGTTGATGGCCCGCACCCCGACGTCCAGGGACTGGCTGATCGGTTCACGCATCAGCGGGTTGATGCTCTCGCCGCCCAGCCCGACCCAGCGTTCCGGGCGGATCGGGCCGCGTCCGTCCAGGGGCAGGCCGTCGCTGTCGATCACGCGACCCAGCAGGCCGTCGCCGACGGCGACCTCGCCGCGCTTGCGGCTGCTGATCACCCGGGCGTTGGGGAGCAGGCCGGCGATGTCGTCGGTGGGCATCAGGAAGGTGCGCTCGCCGGAGAAGCCGACCACCTCGGCATCGATCCAGCGCCCACCCGCGGTTTCCACCCGCACGTGCGAGCCCAGCGGAGCGCTGCACCCCGATGCTTCCAGGGTCAGCCCCACGGCGCGGCGCAGCACGCCCTCGCGGGCCAGGCCCAGCGCCGGCGGAGCCGGGCGCGCCTGCGAGAGGCGGGCGGCCAGGCGCAGGTTGCGCAGTTCCTCCCAGTGCTCGGCGGCGACGTTGGTCATTCGGTTCCGTCCTCCGCCGGTGCCGCGAGCACCAGCGCGTCCAGGCAGGCCTGGAGGCGGGCGGCGAGGGTACCGTCGACCCGCACGCTCTCGCTGTGCAGGCGCAGTTCGCCGCGGCCAAGCGCGGTGTCCGCGGTCAGGCGCACGCCGCTCAGGCCGGCCAGGTGCGGGGCGAGGGCACCGAGGTCGTCCGGGTGCAGGCGCAGTTCGATCTCGCGGGAAGTGGAGCCGACCGAGTCGAGCGCCTCGCGGACCAGGTCGGCGAGCAGGGTCGGATCGGCCTTGTAGGCGGTGCCGAGAAGGGTGCCGGCGATGCGCACCGCCAGATCGCCCAGCGCTTCGGCGACCTCGCCCTCGAGCCGGGCCAGAGGCCGGGTGAACCCGTCCAGGATCCCGCGCATCTGCGCGATGGTGCGGCGCACTTCCGCCTCGCCGGTGGCCAGTCCTTCGGCATGGCCGGCCGCGTAGCCGTTGCGGTAGCCCTCTTCGCGCGCGGCCTCCTCCATCGCCTGCAGCGCCTCGACGCTGAGCGGTTCGGGCAGCGGCTCCGGTTCCGGCTCCGGCGCGGGTGGGGGCGGGGGCGGCGCGTCCAGGTCGGGCGCGGTCCAGCGCACCACCTGCAGCAGCGGGGCGGCGGCCTGGCTCATACGAAGGACTCCTGCTTGGCCGCCAGCTGGATGGTGCCGGCGTCGGCCATGCGGCGGACCTCGGCGAGGATCTCCTTCTGGGCGGCCTCGACCTCGGCCAGCCGCACCGGGCCGCGGGCCTCCATGTCCTCGAGCAGGATCTCGGCGGCGCGCTGGGACATGTTGCCGGTGATCTTGTCGCGCACGCCGGCCTCGGCGCCCCGCAACGCCACCGCCAGCTTGTCGCTGGAGATCTCGCGCAACACGGTCTGGATGGCGCGGTCGTCGAGGTCGGCGAGGTTGTCGAAGACGAACATCAGGTCGCGGATCTGCGCGCCCAGCGGCTCGTCGATGCGGTTGATCGACTCCAGGATCACCTCGTCCTGGCCGGAGTCCATGAAGTTCAGGATGTTGGCCGCCATCCGCACGCCGCCGATGGTCGAGGATTTCAGGTTCTGGTTGCCGGAGAACTGCCGCGCCATCACGTCGTTGAGCTCGTTCAGTGCGTTGGGCGGGATGCCGTCGAGGGTGGCGATGCGCAGCAGCACGTCGGCCCGGACCCGGTCGGGCAGGCACTTGAGCACCTCCGCGGCCTGGTCCTCGTCCAGGTGGGCCAGCACGATGGCGATGATCTGCGGGTGCTCGTTGCGCACCAGTTCGGCGATCGCCCGCGGCTCCATCCATTTCAGGGTGTCCAGGCCGGAGGTGTTGCGGCCGGCCAGGATGCGGTCGATCAGCCCGCTGGCCCGGTCCTCGCCCAGGGCCTGGGTGAGCACGGCGCGGATGTAGTCGTCGGCACCGGCGCCGATCGAGGCGGGCTGGGCCAGCGAATCGACGAAATCGTCGAACACCCGCGCCACGGTGTCGCGGTCGACCCCGCTGACGGTGGTCATGGCCATGCCGAGTTTCTGCACCTCGCGGGGGCCCATGTGCTTGAGTACCTCGGCCGCCTGCGCCTCGCCGAGCGAGAGCAGCACCACGGCGGCGCGCTGGGCGCCGGTCAGGGACTCGCGTCCGGGGCGGTTGTCACTCATCGCTTTCCATCCAGTTGCGCACCACGTTGGCGACCCGCCGCGGGTCGTTGCCGACCGCGGTGCGGGCGACCTGCAGCTTCTCGTCGAAGTCCATCGGCGCATCGGCCGCATCGGCGAGCTGGGGTGGCGGTGGCTCGCGCGGCGCGGACAGGGTCACCGGGATCTCCTCGTCCTCCTCGACCAGGGTTGCCACGGGTGGTTCCGCCCGGGCCGGCGTGCGCGGCCCGAGCATCTGCCGGAAGGCCGGGCGCAGGACGGCCAGGATCAACACCAGCAGCGCAATGCCGCCGAGCGCGATCCGCAGCAGTTCACGGGCACGCGGGCTTTCCCAGAACGGCAGGCCGGCCGGTGCGTCGTCCTGGACCGGGGCGAACGGGGCGTTCACCACCGAGACGCTGTCGCCGCGCGCCGCATTGAAGCCGATCGCCTGCTGGACCAGGGTTTCTATTCTTGCGAGCTGGTCCGCGGTGAGGGGCCGGACGGTCGGGTTGCCTTCGGCGTCCGGCGGGCCCGGGATGTGGTCGACCAGCACCGCGGCGGTGACCCGGTTGATCCGGCCCGGTGCCTGCCGGGTGTGGGTCAGGGTGCGGTCGATCTCGTAGTTGCGCACTGCCGTGCGTGCGCTCGGCCCGGTCGCGACCGGGTCGGGCAGGGCGTCGGCCGGTGTCGCGCCGGCCACGGTTTCCACCGGATCAGGGGTGTTGCTTGCGCTGCCCGGGACGCCGGCAGGCCCCGCCGGTCCGCCTTCGCTGGACTCGGAAGTCTGTTCGCTGCGGACTATCCCTGCGTCGGGGCCGTACTGCTCGCGCGCCTGTTCGGTCTCGGCGAAGTCCATGTCCACGCTGACCTGGGCGCTGACCCGGCCCGGGCCGGTCATCGGGGCCAGCAGCTCCTGGATGCGCTGGACGTAGACGTTCTCCTGGCGCCGCTGTTGCTCGAAGCGGCGCGCGCCCATCGCGTCCTCGCTGTCGGGGTCGGTCTCCGACAGCATGCGGCCGAGGTGGTCGACCACGGTGACCCGCTCGGGCGCCAGCATCGGGATCGAGTTGGCGACCAGGTGCACGATCGCGTTGACCTGGCCGCGCTCCAGCGCTGCACCGCCCACCATGTTCAGCACGACCGAGGCCGACGCCGGCTGGCGCTCGCGGGTGAAGGCACTCGGCTTGGGGATGGCCAGGTGCACCCGGGCCTCGCGTACCGGGCGCAGGGTGGCGATGGTGCGGGCCAGCTCGACCTCCATGGCGTGCTGGTAGCGCGCACTCTCCACGAACTGGCTGGTGCCGAAGCCCTGGTCGCCCTGGAAGGACTCGAAGCCATTGCCGGTCGTCTCGCCCGGCAGGCCGGCCGCCGCCAGCGCCAGCTTGGCCGGGCCGACCTGGTCGGTCGGCACCGCCAGTGCCCCGCTGCCCGGGTCGATCCGGAACGGGATGCTGGCGCCACGCAGCAGGTCCGAGGCCTCGGCCGAGGTCCGCGCATCAACGCCGGCGAACACCGGCACGTAGTCCGGCTCCTGGGTCCAGAAGAACAGCCACAGCCCTAGGGCGATCGCGGCGGCGGCCACGGCGAACACGCCAAGCTGGCGCACCACCGGGATCTCCTGCAGCGGGCCCAGCTCTTTCAGGCTCTCGGCGGCGTTCTTGGAAAAGGGAATGACACTCATGGAGTCGGCCGGTCAGTAAGGCGAAGGGGAACGGAGTGGGGCAGGCCTCACACCGGCATGTTCATCACGTCCTGGTAGGCCTGGACCATGCGGTTGCGCACCTCGACCGTGGCGCGGAACGCGACCTGCGACTGCTGCATGGCGACCATGACCCGCGCCAGGTCGGCGTTGGGATCGCCCATCTCGAAGGCCTTCTGCATCGCCCCGGCATGGTTCTGGGCCCCGCTGACGCCATCGATCGCCTTGTTGAGCGTCTCCATGAAGCCAGGTGCTCCGGCACCTTGGCTCTCTCCCGCCCGGCGCGCGCCCGGGTTGAGCAGGCCAGGGTCGATGGCGGTGCCGGGCGCGGCATCACCGGTCGGCCCACGCATGCGCATCTCGTGGGCGCGGATCTGGCTGAGGATGGAGGAAATCCCGTCGGTCATGGCCGGGCGTACGGTCCTGGGTTCATTGCCGGTGAACAGGCAATTCGCGTGCCAGACGGGGATGGCGGGATTCTGTCGGTGTCCGGTGGCCGCCGGGGAGGACGGGGATCCCTATCGGTCGATGCCGTATTTGCGGAGCTTTTCGACCAGCGTCGTGCGCCGCAGGCCGAGCTTCGGCGCCGCGTGCGCGACCACCCCGTCCGCCTCCTCCAGCGCCTGCCTGATCAACTCCAGCTCGATGTCGGCCAGGTGCGTCTTCAGGTCCAGTCCGCCGGGCGGCAGCGTGGCCAGTGGCGAGAGCTGGCTTGGATCGAGGGTGCCCGTGGGAGCCGTGCCCGCGTCCGGTACGGAGGGCGGCTCCGGTGCGGTCATCGGCCGCAGTGGCTCCGGCTCGGGGGCAGTGGGCGGTGCATCGGCGCGGTAGCGGGCCGGCAGGTCGTCGGCTCGGACCATGCTCCCGGGATGCAGCACGGCCAGGCGCTCCAGCAGGTTGGCCAGCTCGCGTACGTTGCCGGGCCAGCGGTAGTGCCGCAGGACCTCGATCGCATCGGGTGCCAGGCTCACCTTGCCGCGTCCCGACTCCGCCAGCTGCGCAGTGATGGAGGCCACCAGCGCAGGCAGGTCGTCGGCGCGATCGCGCAGTGCGGGCATTTCGATCGGAAACACGTTGAGCCGGTAGAACAGGTCCTCGCGGAACTTGCCCTCGGCGATGTGGGTCTCCAGGTTGCGGTGGGTCGCGGCGATGACCCGCACGTCGCACTCGATCACCTTGGTGCCGCCGACGCGCTCGAAGCTGCGCTCCTGCAGCACGCGAAGCAGCTTGACCTGCATCGCCAACGGCATGTCACCGATCTCGTCGAGCAGAAGGGTGCCGCCTTCCGCCATTTCGAACCGGCCCTTGCGCTGGGTCAGCGCGCCGGTGAAGGCGCCCTTCTCGTGGCCGAACAGCTCGCTTTCCAGCAGGTCCGGCGGGATCGCGCCGCAATTGATCGCCACGAACGGCTTGTCGGCGCGCCGGGACTGCGCGTGCACCGCGCGGGCGGCGACTTCCTTGCCGGTTCCGGACTCGCCGAGGATCAGCACCGTGGTGTCGAACGGCGCGACCTGGTCGATCATCCGGGCCAGCCGCAGGGTGGCCTCGCTGGTGCCGGTCGGGCCGCCTACGCTGGTGCGCTCGCGCTGCTCGTCTTCGCCGAGCCGCTTCAGGCTGGCCTTGCGCAGTGCCTCCTGCAGCTGGGTGCGGCGCACCGGGTAATCCAGCGCCCACAGCGTCTCGGGATGGAAGCGGCTGCGCCAGGCGGCCTCCCCGTCGTGCCCCGGCAGCAGCATCAGCGGCGGGTGCAGGGCTTCGGAGCCCAGCCAGTCGACCAGTCCCGGCCAGGCCGGGTCATCCGCCACGTCGCCGACCACCACGGCGACCCAGTCGCCGGGACGGGCACGGTCGAGGTCGACGTCGCCGGGCTCGGCCAGGCGGGGATTGAAGTCCATGAACTCGAGCAGGGTGGCGAGGCGCTCGGCGCGCTCCATGTCCCGGTCGAGCACGAGGATGCGCGACTCGCTCATGGCGCCGCGCCTCCTTCGGCAACCTCCGTGCTGGCCAGTGCCTCGAGCAGGGGGAGGACTTCATTGATGTAGGCCAGCTTGCTGACGAAGGCATCGGCGCCGGCGCGCAGCGAGTGCTCGCGGTGCTCGGCGTCATCGAAGTGGCTGGCGATGATCACGTACGGCGGCTTGTCCTGGGCCTTGATCAGCCGGGTGGCCTGCAGGCCCCCCATCTCGGGCATCGCCAGGTCCATCAGCACGGCGTCCGGGCGCAGCCTGTCGCACTGCTCGATCGCCTCGATGCCGTTGTGCGCGGTGCCGGACACCCGGATCCAGTCGATCCGGCGCAGGTGGCGCAGGGCCGCGTTGATGAAGCCTTCGTGGTCGTCGACCAACAGGATTTCGAGGATTCGCATGGGTGTCTCCGGTCAGCCTGCCGCCCGCAGCGGTTGCGCCGGACGCCGGCGCGACCGGGCGGGGCCGATCTTCAGTTGGTCACGATACTTGGCAACGGTGCGCCGCGCGATGCGGATGCCGCGGCGGGCGAGCAGGGCGGCGATGGTGTCGTCGGCGAGCGGCGCGTGGCCGGGCTCGTCGTCGATCAGCCGCTTGACCATCGCCCGCACCGCGGCGCCGGACACCTCGGCCCCCTCCAGCCGTACCGCGAACAGGTGCTTGAGCTCGAAGGTGCCGCGCGGGGTCTGGATGTACTTGCCGGTGGTGATGCGCGAGACGGTGGACTCGTGCATGCCGATCTCCTCGGCGACTTCCCGCAGGGTCAGGGGCACCAGCGCCTCGTCGCCGCGGGCGAGGAAGCCGGCCTGGCGCTCGACCAGCACCCGTGCCGTGCGCAGCAGGGTGTCGTCACGCATCGCGACACCGCGCACCAGCCAGCGTGCCTCGTCGAGCAGGCCGCGCAATTCCGTATGGCCGGCGGCGCCGGCAAGGGCGGCCTCGCAATGGGCGGACACGCGGACCCTGGGGCTGCCGCGGGTGTTCAGCGCGACCCGCCAGCGGCCGTCCAGGTAGCGCACCACGACGTCCGGGATGACGGCATCGTCCGGGGCATCAGCCGGTTCTTCGACCGGCTGCGGACGCAGCGACAGGATCAGGGCACAGGCGGCGGCAACCGTGGCGGCGTCGGCGTCCAGGGCCTTGGCCAGCGCCGCCTGGTCGTGCGCGGCAAGCAGATCGAGATGGTCGGCAAGGATGCGTGCGGCCAGGTCCCGCCCAGGCGAGCCGGGCAGTTGCGCCAGCTGGGCGCGCAGGCACTCGCCCGGGTCGGCCGCGGCCATGCCCGGCCAGGGGCCGGCAAGCAGGCGCTGGCGGACATGGAGCAGGGCTCGCGGCTCGACGGCCAGTGCGGTCGCGCCGTCGCGGGCCAGCTCGTCCACCGGGTGCTCCAGGTAGCCGCGGTCGTCGCAGTGATCCAGCCACCACTGCGCCAGCGGCAGATCGTCGTGGTCCCATTCGAAGGCCAGCTCCTGCAGCAGGCGGACCCGGGGGTCGGTCGAGCTGCCGGCCGCGATGCGCGCCATGCCGTCGTCGTCCCCTGCCACTCCGCCCGCGCTGCCGGACAGGAACGCCGGCTCGGGCAGTTCATCGAATGCGGCCACGTCCACCGCTTCGTCCGGCCCTGCCTGGCCGGCATCCGGCGTGGTCTCGCCGGCGTCCTCGTCTTCGTCCTCGTCTTCGTCCTGCTCCAGCAGCGGGTTGCGCTCGAGCGCCTGGCGCAGCTCCTGCTCCAGCTGCGGGGCAGTCAGCTGCAGCAGCCGGATCGACTGCAGCAGTTGCGGAGTGAGGTTGAGGCCCTGGCTGAGCTGGGCGCGGACGCTGGTCTTCACGGCTTCCCCTGTCACCGGAGTGGTACGGATCGTGCAGGGAAGATGGTGCGCCGCCGGTGACGGGAAACGAATCGGGGCAATCCCGCACCGGGTACGGGGCAACCCTCAGTGATGTAAGGCAAAACCCTACCGGGCGCCGGAAATCCGTCGCCTCAAAGCACGGTGCTGTCCAGCCGCATCGCCAGGCGCAGCAGTTCCGTCGCGTTGCGGCAGCCCAGCGTCGCCATCATCCGCGCGCGGTGGGTCTCCACGGTCTTGACGCTGATGCCGAGGTCGGCGGCGATCTGCTTGCTGGTCCGGCCCGCACCCAGCGCGGAAAGGATCTGCCGCTGGCGCGGGGGAAGCGCATCGACCCCCGTCGCCGGTTGCGTGGGAGCACGGAGCAACGGCGCCGATACCTGCGGACTCAGGTAGGTCTGCCCGGCAGCGGCGGCGCGAACGGCGATCTCCAGCTCTGCCGGCGCCGCCTCCTTGACCACGAAGCCGGCCGCCCCGCGATCGAGGGCCTCGCGCACGTGGCTGGCCTCGTCGTGCATCGACATGATCACCACCGCGCTGTGGGGGCAACGCAGGCGCAGCTCCGCCAGGGCTTCGAACCCGTTGCGGCCGGGCATCGACAGGTCGAGGACGATCACGTCCGGTGACTGTTCGCAGGCACGGATCACCACCTCGTCGGCGCTCGCCGCCTCCGCCACCACCTCGATCCCTGCGAAGGACTCCAGCAGGCGCGTAAGGCCGGCACGGATCAGGGTGTGGTCATCGCAGATCAGGACACGCAGCACGCGGCACCTTCGGCTCCGCCGGAAATCCGGCGCCGAGGAACTCTAGCCGAGCAGGGCCTTGCGTGCAGCCGGCGGGCGGCCGGTCATTGCGGTCGGCGGCGCTCGGCGACGGCGCGGCGGTGGATCCGGAACAGGTGGCGCTCCAGCGCCGCGGTCAGGGCGGGGGTGTGGCCGCTGAAGCGGAGCCACAGTCGGTGCAGGCCGCCGTCCTCGCTGGTGGCCACCACGGTGGCGGGCAACTCAAGGGTTTCGGGCAGCCAGTCGCAGGGACGGATCCGCAGCATCCCGGCCTGGCCGGCGGGCGATTCCGGTGCCTGGTCGACGACCAGGCAGGCGCCATGCGCCGACCACTCAAGGGGACGCACCGGGTCGGCGCCACCCTGGCGGCTGGCCAGCCCGGCGACCAGCGCGGTCAGCAGGTCGATCTTGGCCTCGATGCGCTGCACCGCGGGATCATGTAGTCCGCGCTCGTCGGGCTCCTCGCGCCCGTGGCTGTCCTCGACCACGGCGATCGCACGCAGCAGTGCCTCGCTGCGCAGGCAGGCGAGACGGTCGGCACCGGGCTCTCCGATGCCCGCGACGAACGCCGCCGGGCGCAGCTCGCCACAGGCCAGTGCGTCGCCGAACACCGCTGCGTACCCGGCGGTGCCGCTCACGGCCGGCTACCGCTGGCCGCCTGGCGGTAGGCATGGCTGCCGCGGCGCTGGCCACGCAGGCGCTGCAAGGCATCGGACGCCTCGCCACGCGCCTGCTGCAGCTCGTTGAGCAGCAGGCGCTGCTGGTCAAGCAATTCCTGCCAGACGGCCCTGCGTCCGGCGTCGAGCTTGCCATCGGCGATCGCCTGCTGGACTGCGTGGGCGTGGTGGCCGATCAGCTCGCCGGCCTCGTCGAGCCTGTCCTCGGCGATGGCGTCGCGGATCGCGGCGGTGGGCAACTGGGGGATCATCGGGGTCTCACTGTGCCATGTGCGCGGCGGCGGGCGAATCGGGATCGATCGCCTTCCAGGCGCCCTCGATGTCGCCCAGGAGCGCGTCGACCTCGGCCAGCGGCGCGGCATCGTTGCGCGCATTGGCCTCGACCAGGCGGCGCTGGAAGTAGTCGTACAGCGCCTGCAGCCCGTCGGCGACCTCGCCGCCGGCCTGCATGTCCAGGGTGCCGGACAGGCCGGCGATGATCGAGCTGGCCTCGTTTATGGCCCGGCCCTTGCGCGCCAGGTCGCCACGGCCGATGCAGGCCGACGCCAGGCGCACCCGCTCGCGCGCGCCACTGAGCATCAGCAGGACCAGCTGGTGCGGGCTGGCGTCGAGCACGGCGCTGCTGGTGCTGGTCTGGCGGTATTGGTCGGCGTAGGTGCGGGCGGTGTGCATGGTGGTCTCGATTCAAAAAGGGCTGGACGGTCAGCGGGGAAGACCGGCGAGCTGCTGCATCAGAAAGCTCGAGGTGGACTGCATCTGGGCCATCATCGAGTCCAGCGCGGTGAACTGGCGGCGGTAGCGCGCCTCCAGGGATTCCATCCGCCGGTCCAGCGCCGCGCGCTGGTCGGCCACGCGGTCCAGCCGGTTGTTGAGCGATTCGGTGCGGTCATCGATCAGGCCGTCGCTGCCGGTAAACGCGTCGAGGGTGCTGCGCAGCGCGGTGGCCAGCTTCCCGTTGTCGCCGAGCAGGCCCTGCACAGCGGAGCCATTGGCGGCAAGTGCGGCATTGAACTTGTCCTTGTCCAACGACAGCGTGCCGTCGACGCTCGTCTTCAGCCCGAGCGCGGACAGCTCGGCATAGGCGCCGCTGATCCCGTCACGCAGGCCCTGGCTGAGCGAGCGTGCCGTCGAATCACCGCTCAGTGTCCCGCCGGCCACGCCTTCGCTGCCGGCTGCGGTCTGCTTGCGCAGCTCATTGATTGCGCCGTTGTAGGCTTTGATGAAGTCGTCCAGGCGGGTCTCCAGCGCCTCGCCGTCGGGCTGTATTTCAAGCGTGGTCGACTCACCGGGGGCCGCCTTGGCGAGGTCGAGGGTGACACCGTCGATCAGATCGTCGATGTGATTGGAGGAGGAGGTCCGCTTCACCCCGTCCACCCAGACCTCGGCCTGGGCCGCGGCAGTGACCTCGGTGAGCGCGCCGCTGGCCAGGCTCGCCAGGTTTCCGTCGCCACCCTGGGCCGTGACTGTGATCGCGCCATCGGTGCCGGTGTGCGGCGACGTCAGCACCAGCACATCGCCGGCATCACCGCGGACCAGGCTGGCGCGCGGGCCATGTTCCCCGGCGGCCGCATTGATCGCATCGCGGATGTCGGCCAGCGTCCCCTTGCCTTCGGTGATCTCGACTTCGATCGGATCGTGGTCGCCCACCTGCAGCACGAGCGTGCCGTGGCCCACCTGCGCATTGCTTGCGTGGGCGCTGGATTGCAGCTTGTGCGCGGTCGCGATCTGCTCCACCCGGATCTGGTAGCTGCCGGGCACGGCTTGTGCGGTGGCCTTGGCGGCGAAGCCGGCGTTTTCCGGAAGGATCGGCTTGCGGCCCGGGTCGGCGCCGTCGCGCTTGAATGCGTCAAGCGCGGTTCCGAGCGTGGCCAGCGTGCTCCGCAGCGATCCGAAGGCGGAGATCTGCGCCTTGGCGGTGCTCTCGATCCCCTTGAAGCGCTGTTCCGCGGGCACGCGTTCGGCCGAAACCAGCTGCGTCACGAGGCCGTGGACGTCCAGGCCGGATCCAATACCGCCGGCAATGATGCTGGCCATGTGCTCTCCCAGATGACGGAGGTGGGTTATTCCCGGTAACGGCGTTGACCGGGTTGAACTTTAGGAATGCAAACTCCGTTCCACTTTCACGTCCCAACGCGGGAAATGGAAAAGGGACCCCGGAGGGTCCCTTTTCTTTCGAGCCTTTCGAACGATCAGCGCAGCAGGCTGAGCACGTTCTGCGGAGCCTGGTTGGCCTGCGCCAGCATGGCGGTACCGGCCTGGGTCAGGATCTGGGTGCGGGTCAGCTCGGCGGTCTCCTTGGCGAAGTCCGCGTCCATGATGCGGCTGCGGGCGGCCGTGACGTTCTCGGCCGAGATCTGCAGGTTGCTGATCACCGACTCGAAGCGGTTCTGCGCGGCACCGTAGTTGGCGCGCTCGGAGTTGACGGTGTCCAGTGCGGCGTCGATCGCATCAATGGCCGTCCGCGACGTGTCGGCGTCGGTTCCGATGGTGGTGGCAGCGTCGGTGACGGTGGTCATCGAGGTGTCCGCGGAAAGATCACTGCGCGTGATATCGATCTGGTCATTGTCCGTGGTGCCCGCGCCGACCTGGAAAGTGAAGGCATCGGTCCCCGTGAACAAGGCGGTGCCATTGAAAGTGGTGCCGTCGACTACGCGCCCGATTTCGGCCTGGAGTTCGCCGAATTCCTTCTGCAGGGCCGCGCGGTCCTCGGTGCTGTTGGTGGCGTTTGCAGACTGCACCGCCAGCTCGCGCATGCGCTGCAGGGAATCACCGATCTTGCCCAGCGCGCCTTCGGCGGTCTGCGACAGGGAGATGGCGTCATTGGCGTTGCGGATCGCAACGTTCATGCCGCGTACCTGGGCGTTCATGCGCTCGGCGATGGCCAGGCCGGCGGCGTCGTCCTTGGCGCTGTTGACGCGCAGGCCCGAGGACAGGCGCTGGATGGTGTTGCCCAGGCCGGCGTTGCTGGTGGACAGGTTGCGCTGGGCATTCAGCGACATCACGTTGGTATTGATGACAGACATTCGGTTTCTCCTGGATTCGGAAACTCCGGCGGTTCGCGCCGGCTGGCGTTGCAGGGGCTTGCCGTGATCCGGTCCTGTCCGCTGCTGATTCAGGTATCGACCCGGGGGCGGGATCCTTTAGGGAAGACGCGGAAATTTTTTACTTTCCTGCATATCCCTTTGGAGCCACGGCACGGGTCGGCCCATCCTGATATCGGGCATGTCGGCCAGGTCTTTACGCCGGCGTTCAGAGCTTGTTGAACAGAGACAGGCCCTGCATGCGCGAGGCCACCAGTTGCGCCGATTCCAATGCCGTGAGCTGCATCGCGAAGCGGGTCGCCGCGTCGGCGTAGTCGGTATCGCGCAGGTCGGACAGGGTGGTCTTGAGGGCCAGTTCGGAAGCGCCGCGGCTCTCGGCCGCGTTCTCGAGGGTCGCAAGGCGGGCGCCGGTGCCGGCGCGCAGGCTGCGAAGATGCTCCTGTGCACTGTCGAGGTCGGCCTGGAGGCCTTGCAGCACATCAGGATCGGCAAGCTGGTCCCGCGGCGTTTCAAGGGCGTCCGCGATTGCCGCGAGGGTGGCGAATACATCGCGCTCGCCGCCGTCGGCGGTCGGCACGCGGGTGAACACGGTGCTGCCCGGATCGGTGTCGGCCAGCGCGAGGCCCGGCGCTACTTCGACACTATTGCGGCCCTCGTTGCCGGAGTAGGTGACCCCGTTGTTATCGAGGGTGAACGGCGCACCGCTGTCGCGCGTACCGGCGAAGAGCGCCCGGCCACTGCCATCCTGGCGGTTGCCGATCGAAACGAGCTCCTCGCGGATCTGGCGGATCTCGATCGCGGACATCGCACGATCGTGGTCGGACATCGCGCCGTTGCTGGCGCCAATCACCAGGTCGCGCACCCGTGACAGCCGGTCGCCCGCGTCAGTGATGGCGTGCTCCTGGAGCTCGAGTCGATGCTGGAGCGTGCCGGCATTCTTCCCGAGCTGCCCCAGCGAAGCCAAGGCATGGTCCAGCCGCTGCGCCGCGGTGGCGCCCGCCGGGTCCTGCCCGGCGCGCGAGAACTTCACGCCGCTGCTCATCTGCTCGCTGGTGCGGGCCAGTCCGGTCTGGCGCTGCAGCATGGACTGCAGGCTCTGCAGGTGCATCCCGGCGGTGGAGATCCTCATCGTGGCCTCATGCGTTCATGGCTCAGCGCCGTACCGCGCCGAGCAAGCTCTGGAACAGGGTGTCGGCGGTGGCGATCACCTGGGCGGCGGCCATGTAGGCCTGCTGGTAGCGCAGCAGGTTGGCGGCCTCTTCGTCCAGATTGACGCCGGAGATCGATTCGCGTTCGGCGGTGACCTGGGTGTCGATCGCGGTCTGTGCTTCCAGTGCCAACCCGGCGTGGCGGGCGTCGCCGCCGACCTTGCCGGTGAACTGCGCCAGCGCGGTGCCCAGGTCGAGCGTGCCGCCCGCCAGCAGGTCGAGCTCGTCCAGTGCGGCCAGCTGGCGGGCGTTGGCGTTGTCGGCCGAGCGCGGCGGGGTGGCGGTGATGGTGAAGCTGTCATCGGCGGCCGGTGTGCCGTCCAGGTCGAGTTCCCAGCCGTCGCCGCGGATCGGCTGGCCGGGCTCCCAGGCGATGGGGGCGCCGCCGTCGATGGTGTAGTGGCCGGCATCGATGAACTCGATCCGGGCCCCTGCCAGGCCGGCGAACGCGGCGGCGTCGGTGATCCGGCTCGCGCCCGGCGTTGCGCTGCCGACGTTGCCGGCGTCGGCGCTGGCCTCCAGTGGGGCCGCGGCGGCGATCGAGTAGGGATCGTCCAGCACCATCTGCAGGCCGGCGGCGGCACCGGCGGTGGGCCGCAGCGAGAAGCGGTCGCCACTGGCCGGCGTTCCCCCGACCACCAGCTCGACCCCGCCCACCCTGAGCGGGTCGGCCTCGGTACCGCTGCCGGTCACGGGCACCGCCTGGCCGGTATCGGCCCGGGTGGCGCTCCAGGTGCCAGCTTCGAAGCGCAGTACCAGGTCCTGGCCGGTCAGCGCGCCCAGGTCGCCGATCCGGCTGGTGAAGCTGGCATCGCCGCTGTTGCCGGCGTGGCGATCGACACGCGGCGGCGGCAGCTCGAACATGTCCATGCCCGGCTTGCCGTTGTAGTCCACGCCGGCCCGCTGGGTGGCGTTAGCGCCTGCGGCAAAGGCGACCGCAAGGCGACCGAGCTCCGCGCGAGCCGGGTCGAGCACGCGCTCGCGGAACTCGAGCAGTCCGCCGATCTCGCCGGACACCGCGCCACTGCCCAGCGGCACCGGCTGGCCGGTGGCGCCCTGCAGCGAGAGCTGCAGGCGGTCGTTGCGATAGGGATCGGGCACGGTGCCCAGCTCCATCGCGCGTGCCCCCAGCACCAGGGCCTGGCCACCGGTGGTGAACACGTTGACCGAGCCATCGTCCTGGGCGACGGTTTCAACGCCGACCAGGCCGGCCAACTCGCCCAGGCGCAGGTCGCGCTGGTCGAGCATGTCCGGTGAGGCATTCGGGCCGGCCGCGGCGATGTCGCGGTTGAGGTGGGCGATCTCTCCGGCCAGCCGGTTGGCGGCGGCGACCTGCGCGGTCAGGCGGTCGTTGACCTCGCCGTCGAGCTGGTCCATCTGCCGGTCGAGCTGGTTCCACCGGGTCGCCAGCTGGGTGCCGGCCGAAAGCAGGGCTCCGCGTGCGGCGGGCGAGGTCGGGTCCGCGGTCACGCCTTCGGCGGCACCGAAGAACTCGGACCAGGGGGGCGCCAATCCGCCGACGCTGTCTGATACCACCATGTCCAGCCGGGTCGCCAGGCCGGAGAGCTGTTGCAGGCGGCCCATCTCGCCGCTGCTGTCGAGCTGCCGCCCGAGCACCAAGCCGTCGGCCAAGCGCTGCAAGCGCGCCACGTCGACGCCCGCGCCGAACTGCCCGGGGCCGCTGTTCTGCCCGATCCGTGCCTCCAGCTCCACCCGCTGGCGGCTGTAGCCGGGCGTGCTCGCGTTGGCGACGTTGTGGCCGACGGTGTTCAGTGCCCGCTGGAAGGCGAGCAGTGCCGAGCTGCCGGTGGAAAGCAGTGAACTCATCGTGCGCCTCGCATGCCGTTGCCGCCGCCCATCGCGACCATGCGTCCCGCCGGCACGCCGTCTGCCGGCAACGCTTCGAGCGCGCGCTGGAGCGTCGGGCCGTTGGCGATCGACGTGATCTTGGCGGCGTAGGAGGGATCGGTGGCGTAGCCGGCCTGCTGCAGGGCCCGGGCAAAGCGCGCCGGATCCCCGCCGGCGGCCAGCGCGCCGGCGTAGCGCTTGCTGCGCATCAGCCGGGCGTAGTCGTCGAAGCTCTGCTGCACCGAATCGTAGGAGCGGAAATCGTCACGGATGTCCACGCGCTTGCCGCCGTAGTACTCGTGGGTGCCGGAGGCGACCTTCTGGCCCTTCCAGCCGGTGGCCTTGATGCCGAACAGGTTGTGCGACTCCGCGCCGCCGACCAGCTTGCGCCCCCAGCCCGTTTCCAGCGCCGCTTGGGCGACCAGGGCGCGGGGTGACACGCCGAGCTCTTCGGCGGTTTCGCAGGCCGCCGGCCAGATCGACTTCACGAACGCCTCGGGGCTGCTGGCATCGAGCCTGACCGGGGTGCGATCCCTGGCGGGGGCCTGGAGGGTGGGTGCGGTGAGCGGCGCGGTGGCGTCCATCGACACACCGTGGTCGGTGTCCGCCAGGGGCAGCACCGGCGCCGCCGGCAGCTCCTGCATCAGGCCCTTGTGCATCAGCATGGGGTTGCGCGCCGGCAGCGCCATCGGGCTGGCCGCCGCGATCGGCATGCCTGCCCGGCTGGCGCCGAGCGGCAGGCCGTCCGCAGGCCCGCGCCCGGGTAGCGGCAGAGGGGTAGGGGTGCCCGCGCTTGCCTGCGGCTCGAGGCTCCGGCCGAGCTGCTTCTCGATCATCGGCGCCAGGCCGAGCCCGCGGCCACGGGTGAGCTGGTCGGCCAGCTTCTGGTCATGCAGGTCGCGGTAGGTGGTATCGCCGCCGAACATCGCATTGCCCATGCCGGCCTCGCGCATGGACTTGATCATCATCCGCGCGAACTGCGACTCCAGCTCCCGCGCAGCCGTGCGCACCCGCTCCGGCGAGGTGGCCGAGGCGGGTTGCTGCAGGGACATGGCGGTGGCGGACGGCAGGTGCATGGTCAGATGACTTCAAGCTCGGCCCGCAGCGCGCCGGCACGCTTCAGCGCTTCCAGGATCGCGACGATGTCGCCTGGCGCCGCACCCACCGCGTTGACCGCGCGGACGATCGCTTCGAGCGAGCTGCCGCCCTCGAACAGGAACATCCGGTCGCTGCCGCTTTCGGTGGCTTCGATGGTGCTCTGCGGCGCGACCACGGTCTGGCCGCCGCCGAACGCGCCGGGCTGGCTCACCACGGCGTTCTCGGTGATCGAGACCGTCAACGAACCGTGCGAGACCGCGGCCGGCAGCACGCTGACCTGGCCGCCCATGACCACGGTGCCGGTGCGCGAGTTGACGATCACCCTGGCGGCCGCCGCGCCGGGGCTGACCTCGAGCGATTCCAGTTGCGCCATGAAGCCGATCCGGTCACCCAGCGGTGGGTCGACCTCGATCGTGACGCCATCGATGGCCCGGGCACGGCCAGGCCCAAAGGCGCGGTCGATCGCCTGCACCACGCGCGAGGCGGTGGTGAAGTCGAATTCGTGCAGGTTGAGCACGATCGGCCCACCCGCGGCGCCCCCACCCGCCATGCCGGCGGCCACCGCACGCTCGACGATGGCGCCGTTCGGGATCCGCCCGGTATTGGGCGCGTTGACCGAAATGCGCGACCCGTCGCGGCCGGAGGCGCCGAACCCGGACACCACCAGGCTGCCCTGAGCGATCGCGTAGACCTGCCCGTCGGCGCCTTTCAGCGGCGCCATCAGCAGGCTGCCGCCGCGCAGCGAGCCGGCGTTGCCGATCGACGACACGGTGACGTCGATCGCCTGGCCGGGCTTGGCGTGCGGGGGCAGTTCGGCGTGGATCGCCACCGCCGCGACGTTCTTGAGCTGCGGGTTCACGCCCGGCGGAATGCTGACGCCGAGCTGGTCCAGCATG